>OATU01000208.1_pt1 | contig 59977 bp, 39 predicted proteins | sample 1516711 | NCBI WGS metagenome assembly OATU01 (sample SAMEA2579971, study PRJEB22360) | human gut metagenome | biome: human gut; feature: human-associated habitat; material: faeces | place: Denmark | collected 2008/2010 | reverse complement strand
TGAGGACTTCGTGGGGGCGGGCCGTGTACTCTCTCGCAGCAGCCGCAAGGACACGGAGAGCCCGGTCGGCCAGCGATTTATTGGCAAGGAGAATTCTTTCCCTGTCCTCCTCACGCAGCGGAACGGCCTTTCCAGCCGACAGTATGTGAGTACAGCGTTTCAGAACCTCATCCGGAGCGCCTTTCGTGAACTGAATCACGGTTCCATCCGCCTTTTCGTGTACGGTCGACATCATCTTCCGCATGGAATCGAAGGGTGCCTCACCGATCCGCACATACTCCTGTTTTAAGAGGTTCTGGTTAATTCCTGCGGACCATGCGTAGGCTGCGAGAGCCGCCTCGGTGGGTTCTCCCTCCGCCTCATTCTTATCGTTTAAATGAGCGTCGTTGCAGAGTGCCATGGCCGCCGCCAGTGCCGTCTCGTCGGATCCGGTGTGTTCTACGACGGTCATCCGGTTCTGCGTCAGCGTTCCCGTTTTGTCGGAACAGATGATCTGGGTGCACCCAAGAGTCTCCACGGCCGTCAGCTTCCGGATGATAGCATGTTTCCTGGACATGTTGGTGACGCCGATGGAGAGCACGATGGTGACAACGGCCGCCAGTCCTTCCGGTATGGCTGCCACCGCCAGGCTCACGGCGATCATAAACGTATCCATGACCGTATGCCCGGAAATGGCCGGATAGGCGCGCAGTAAGCTGACTGCAAATATAATCACGCAGATGGCGAGCACCAGCACGCTGAGAATTCGGCTCAGCTGGGAAAGCTTTCCCTGAAGCGGCGTCTCATTATCCTTTGCCTGAGTCAGGGCATCCGCGATCTTCCCCATCTCCGTATCCATGCCGGTGCCTGTCACGACCGCGGCTCCGCGGCCATATACGACCGTGCTTCCCATGTAGACCATGTTCTTCCTGTCGCCCAGTGGAACGTCCTTCGTCCCCTCCTCCAGGGAAAGAACGCGTTCCGTCTTGAGAACCGGCACCGACTCCCCGGTCAGGGCGGCTTCTTCCACCTTCATGCTGGCGCATTCCAGAATCCTGCCGTCTGCCGGCACCGCATCTCCGGCCTCCAGGACGATAATATCGCCACGCACAAGCTCCTCGCTCCGGATCGTCTGCTGCTTACCGTCCCTCATTACTTTGGAAGTGGCCGCCGCGATCTCCTGCAGGGCAGCTATGGCTTTCTCAGCCTTGCTCTCCTGCGCCACTCCCAGCACCGCATTGATGAGAACGACGATCATAATAATGATCACATCCGCAAACGACTCCCCCGCATAGACCGCCGTCATTCCAGAGACCACCGCTGCCGCAATCAGAATGATGATCATCGGATCGGCCAGCTGACTCAAAAAACGCCTCCAAAGCGGAACCGGCTTCGCCTCCTCCAGCTTATTCTTTCCATCTGCCATAAGTCTGCCGGTCGCTTCCTCTGCACTCAGGCCAGTCCGTTTCGTATTCAGTTTTTTCAGAACTTCCTCCGAAGTATCCAAATATCCCTTCATCACAGCACCTCCTGCCATTCATCCGGTTGTAAGAGGGAATCCGCTCCGCTGTCAATCCAGACCTCGCTCGCCCTCGATGTCTTCTTTAATAAACATAATACAGAAGCAGACAAACAGAAAACCGCAGGATATCCAGATCGTCCGCTCCTCAAACAGGGAAGTCATGAAGCTTCCAAGCGCTGCGCCGATACCAAAGACGAGAATTACGCCGTAATACCGGAGACATTTTTCCAGACAGCCCTTTTCCTTCGTATGGCGGTAGCGGTACAGCATCTCCGTCGCGCTGCGCAGATTGCCGATGCACATCGTGCTGGCATAGGCGCTTCCCTTCATCTTCCGGAACGCCTCCACCTGCATGGCGCAGACAAAGGACACCAGAATATTGGCCGCCATGTTCATGGACTGCGGGAGAAATCCCACCACAAACAGGAGCAGTATCTCCAGCACCACCACGATCTGGCGCCAGTGCAGCTTCCCGTACTCCCGGTAGATACCGCGTATGACCTCCGATATGTAGATTCCGCCCGCAAAGGCCAGCACCGGCACCAGGTACCGGAAGGCATCCGTAAAGTCTCCGTTCATCGCATTGTGTCCCAGTAAAATGATATTCCCCGTCTGGGCGTTGGCAAAAACCTTCCCGCGGGTGTAATACGTATAAGCATCCTGAAATCCACCGGACAGAGTCAGAAAGATACCGGTCGACATCGCTTCCGACATTTGACCATGTCGTTTCATCCAGACATCACCATCCCTTCGGCCTATACTATAGCACAAAGGAACCGGTCATGTCAAAAAAACCGTACTATTTTGATGATTGGTCATGAAATTCGTAGATTTCCAAAGCTCCCGGTTATATGCTTATATACAGATCCATCGGAAGCAATGGCATATACATCAAAGGAGGAACGATTCATGTCCAGGCAATTGTTACCAAAGGCGGTGCTCTCCGCAAAAGATCAGCATTTCCGGGAATTTGCCCTCCACGACAACATGTGGAAGGTCGTTCTCTACGTCGGAACGCCGCTGGCCCTGTACCAGAGTTTAAATCAGCTCTTTAAAATCTTTGACTCTATGATGGCGGCCCATATCAGCGCCGGTTCCGTGTCCGCCGTGGCCTATTTATCCCAGATCAGCCTGATGCTGTCAGCCCTGGGAGGCGGCCTCGCCATCGGGTCCAGTCTGAAAATAAGCGAAGCCTACGGTGCCGGTGATTTCGATCTGGTAAAGAAACGGGTCAGCACGCTGTTCGCCATGTGCGCGGTCTTAGGTGCCGTCATTCTGGCTCTGCTGGTTCCCTTCACGCCGTGGTTTCTAAGGCTTGCCCGGACGCCGGATGCCTTTATCTCGGAAGGGACTCTGTACTTTCGGCTGGAGCTCTTTGGCATGGTCATCAGCTTCTTTAACAACATTTATATCGCCATTGAGCGGGCCCGTGGAAATTCCGGCAGAATTCTCCGCCTGAATATGGCCGTTATCGCCATCAAGATGTCCTCTACCGCCCTGTTCGTCTACGGATTTCAGTGCGGAATCAGCATGATTTCCACGGCTACAATCCTTTCCCAGCTGTTTTTGCTGGCTGCGGCTGTGCGAAACATGAATCAAAAGGACAACGCATTCGGCTTTTCCATGAAAGCGGTCTCCTTAAAGCCCGCTGTCACATTTCCCATGATCGGACTTTCCATTCCGGTCATTGCAGAGAAGATGGCCTTCTCCTTCGGCAAGGTTATCATCAATTCCATGAGTACGATCTACAGCGCGCTGACCGTGGGAGCGCTGGGAATCTCCAACAACATCGGCGGCATCACCACCATGCCCCAGAATGGCTTCCAGGAAGGCGGATCGGCCATTATCAGCCAAAGTGTGGGCGCAGGAAAGCCCCGCCGCGCGCTGAAGGCCTTTGGATGCGTTCTCGCTGTCAACCTGTTGATCGGGATCGTGCTCATGTCCTGCTCGCTGTATTTTCTGGATGCGCTCAGCCGTCTCTTTGCCGGCAATGATCCGTCGTTTCAAAAGATGATTATCTCCATCTACCGCTTCGAGGCGCTGGGGGCGATTCCGCTGGGCGTCACCGCGTCCGTCATGGCCCTGCTGTATGGCTTCGGAAAGACGAAACTGACGCTGGCCATCAACTTCTGCCGCGTCTTCGTCTTCCGGGTTCCCGTGCTCTGGTTTCTGCAGAGTTTTACTTCTATGGGAAGCTTAAGCGTCGGGGGCGTCATGGCCGTCAGCAACATTGCCACCGGCGTCTTCGCCTTAATCATCGGTGTGTATGAGATTGTGCGTATCTGCCGCCGTTACGAAATCCCACTGTCTGCCCCATTTCCTTTCTCCGGTTTTCAGAAAGCCTGGGGAAAATCTTAAGCAAATCGTAATGGCCTTTTTTTCAAAATACGGTATACTGGAGGTAACGGCGGAGGAATCCGCCTCCTGCCGACAGATACAAAGGAGAATGCATATGGGATTATTTAAAAAGAAAAGAGAACCGAAAGAAGAGCTGAAGCAGAACCTTGAGGAAAAAGCAGAATTTCAGAACCTTTATCAGATCTACCTTTTGTTTGAAGAGAAACCGGTCAAGCCGGAGGCCGGGATCATACACACGGCTCTGGAAGAAACCTTCGGCGCGATCGACATCGTGTCCCCATCACCGGCTCTGACCTCTTTTGCCGTAAAAAAATATCTGGCACAGTTTAAAGACGGCGCCCTGCCGCCCCAGGTCGTCATGGGGGACGTTCAGGAATTCAAGCAGGACTCCATTGACGCATTTTCCCGGAGCCAGCTCTGGGATGTGGCCGACGGAGACGCTCTTTTGGAGCGGTGCCGGTATGAGATTTTTCTTTTTGACATGATGGCTGCCGTGTTGGAATACAAGGAGCGCTGTGAGATGATGATGGACTGGATGGAGACAGCGGTCAGACTGTTTCCTGACTGCACTGCGGTCTGGATCAAGCCGGCCGGGAAACTGTTTACCGCAGATCAGATCAGGGAACACAAAATACCGCGTGAAGACCGTTTCATATACTTTGGCGTCAACGCCCGCCTTTTCAACATCTCCGGCAGCGACGACAAGGTTGTGGATACCCTGGGGCTCTATGCAATTGGACTCCCTGACGTCCAGTACCATTTCCGGGGTCTGGAGCCGCAGGCCGTCGTAAACCATGCATACAATGTGGCCTCCTATCTCTACGCGGCCGACGCGCCGGTCAAGTCCGGCGAGACCATCGACGGAATCGCAGACGGCCGGATGAGCCGGGAGGTACAGTGGAGATGCCAGTACGAGGACGCCTTAATCCAGCCAGTCCGGGTGGTCATGGACATCTGTCCCGGGGAATACGCGGCGGGGCATAGGGAATAAGCGGTTGTGACCATAAAAAAGGAAGATACAGCTTCAGGGACTCCTGACTCTGCATCTTCCTCTTTTTATTATCCGGTTTTCTTATATAATCTCTTACATCATCTCTTATACCGTTCTCTTATCAGAAGGCCGCTCTCACTCAAAGTCCTTATACATGAGACTGGCCTGAATCCCGCTGTTATTCTGATACTTTCCACTGCTGTAGAGATCGTATTCCCCATCAATATCGTGGTAATAGATCTGGCAGATCTCCACATTCGGATATATTCTGACCGGCTGCACACAGAAAATCTCCAGCGTCCAGTACCCGGCGAAGCCGATATCTCCAAAGCCCGCGGTCACATGGATAAAGAGTCCCAGCCTGCCCGTGGAAGAACGGCCCTCCAGCATGGGGACGTACCGATCCGTCTTCGTAAACTCGTTGGTCCTTCCCAGATACAGCCTGTTTGGTTCCAGAAGAAGCCCTTCCTCCGGAATCACGATCCGCTTAGTCGGATTGGGCTTTTTCATATCCAGCTCATCCTGCTCGTAAACCAGAAGTTCATCCGCCAGAGACAGGTTATAGCTGTTAGGATTAATTCTCTTCTCATCAAATGGAGTAATGATGATCTCTTTCCCCATGTGCTTTAATATTTCTTTTCCCGAAAGAATCATGATTCATGCCCCTCATCCCAGATAGTCGCCCAGCTCCGCCTCATTCTTCTTCCCATAATGCTTCATCAGATCCCGCTTTTCCGCGGAACTTAAGCTGTTCCAGAGCTTCTGAACCCTCGGGTCCTTAAAACCGATGTAGGGAACGCCGTTTTTCTCACATTCATAGGATGACAAATAATGATTCAGCGCACTCCACTCCACGAAAAAACTGTTAATTTTTGTGCTAAACCTCTTTACCTTCGCCATAAAGGTATTCCTCCCCTTCGGACAACCGTCCTGATACTTTACACCTGTTTATGCCTTGCCGATTCCATTGCTATAAGTATATCACAGAGACCGCCGGCAGGCAAACAGGGATTTGGGAACCTTAAGTATTTTTACAGAAAATTAATAAATTCCTCCCGCGCAGCCGCCATGCGCGCCTCAAACTGCTGATAGAAATCCAACTCCTTCTGAAACGGAATCAGATAGAAATGCTTAAGCACCCCCATAGCAGTCCGCTTCCTCGCATCTTCCCCACCGGTCGGTTCTGATCCCTCTTCCTGTTTCTGCTCCGGTTTCTGCTCCAGTTTCTGCTCCGGTTTCTGCTCCAGCCTTTCTTCCAGCTCCTTAAGGAAGTAATGCCACTCCACAATATAGCTCTCATAACGGCCCATATCCGGAGTATCCATCCACTTGCGGATCTTGACCTTCGTCTTCTGCTCTTTCCGGCATTCGTGAATCTGGTTAAAATACCGGAAGCCGTGGTCCTCATAGATTCGTCCAAGCGGAAACATCCGGCAGATTCCCGGTCTGAAGGGATGAATACGGCAGCGCCCCTCCTCGTTTAAAAAGGTGCAGGCCTCCCCCTCTCCGGACATCTTCAGGTTTGGCAGAATTATGCCATCCACCAGATTCAGCTCCACTGCCTCCGCCAGCAGCCCCTCAAAGGACAGGCCAAGGCCCGTCTCCAGCCGAAAGACGTCATAGGGATCTAAAACAATGGAACTTCCCATGCCACGGCAGCAGGCGGAACAGCCACGGCAGTCGTCACAGCCCACCTTCACCATGTCGCCGCTGCCATACAGTTTCCCATCTGATATCTCTTCCAGGCTGATCTCCCGTTTCATCGGCCGTATTCCCCCTTTACCTATCCTTTTCCGCTCTCCGTAAACAGTTCCGGGCAGCCCGGCTCGTGAATCTGCAGCACGCGCTGATTGCTGCTGCCCCGGAATTTCAGTTTGAGATCGTAAAGCTCCTGGTCGAATTCGCCATCCACCAGGATATCGATGCACGCAAGAAATTCGGGCGTCACCTCGCAGTGTGCCCGTCCCTCCGGCGCCAATAGATCCGTCTCATACGTATAACCGGTGTAACACCAGATTGTCTTCTCCGGATACAGCTCCTTAAACCGGAGAACCAGAGGCAGAAGCGCCCGCTGGTTCTGCGGCTCCATCGGCTCTCCGCCCAGCAGGGACAGACCGGATATATAGCTTTTTCCACAGGAATCGAGGATCTCCTGTACCGCCTCGTCCGTGAACTCATTTCCATAATTAAAATCCCATGCGATCTCATTAAAACAGCCCCGGCACCGGTGGGTGCAGCCGGACACAAAAAGGCTCGTCCGCACTCCGGTGCCGTTGGCAACGTCGCAATGTTTGATATCGGCGTATTTCATGATATTATCGCTCCTCAGACTACAGATGAAGCACTCTGGCCTTGATTTCCTTTGTCTTTCCGGCATTCCAGAAATTCTCGCCCAGGTAACCGCAGGTTCTTCTGGTCACGTTCATCTTATCCTTGTCCTTATTATGACACTGCGGGCATTCCCACTCCATGTCCTCATTGATGATGATCTCACCATCGAAGCCGCATTCCTGGCAGTAGTCGGATTTGGTATTGAACTCCGCGTACTGGATATTGTCATAGATGTATTTGACCACGTCTTCCATGGCCTCCAGATTCTTCGCCATGTTCGGAACCTCCACATAAGAGATGGCGCCGCCGGAAGAAATCTTCTGGAACTGGCTCTCAAATGTAAACTTGCTGAACGCGTCGATCTTCTCTCTCACGTCCACGTGGTAGGAATTCGTATAGTAGCCTTTGTCCGTCACATTTTCGATCAGGCCGAAACGCTCTCTGTCGATTTTGGCAAAACGGTAGCAGAGGGACTCAGCCGGAGTTCCGTAAAGGCCGAATCCAAGACCGGTCTCCTCTTTCCAGCACTCAACTGCCTCTTTCATGCGGTTCATAACGCGGAGGGCAAACTCCTCTCCCGCCGGGTCCGTGTGGCTGACCCCTTTCATCAGCTTCGTCATCTCGTAGATACCGATGTATCCTAAAGAGATCGTGGAGTATCCGTCATGAAGCAGCGGATCGATCTTCGCCCCCTTCGGGAGTCTGGCGATCGCTCCGTACTGCCAGTGAATCGGGCTCACATCGGATAATGTGCCTTCCAGTGCCTTATGCCTGCACATAAGAGCCTCGAAGCAGATGGCAAGACGTTCGTCTAATAGCTTCCAGAATACCTCCTCGTCGCCCTTTGCCAGGATTCCGATCTGCGGAAGGTTCAGGCTCACAACGCCCTGATTGAAACGGCCTTCAAACTTATATTCCCCGTTCTCATCCTTCCACGGAGATAAGAAGCTGCGGCAGCCCATACAGCTGAACACATTGCCCTCATAGTTTTCCTTCATCTTCTTCGCGGAAATATAATCGGGATACATGCGCTTTGAAGAGCAGCGCACCGCAAGCTTCGTGATGTAATCGTATTTTCCGCCCTTTAAGCAGTTATTCTCGTCCAGAACGTAGATGAGCTTTGGAAATGCCGGTGTCACATAGACGCCCGCCTCATTCTTGATCCCTTCCAGTCTCTGGCGCAGAATCTCTTCCACGATCAGCGCGTTCTCATCGATGTACTCATCCTCGTCGTCCAGGCGAAGGAACAGCGTCACAAACGGCGCCTGGCCGTTGGTCGTCATCAGGGTGTTGATCTGATACTGGATCGTCTGAACGCCTGATTTCAGTTCATCTCTCAGACGAATCCGCGCCATCTTCTCCACCGCCTCGTTATCCAGGCTGTCGCCAAACTCTTCCCGGATCTGTCTGTGGAATTTATTGCTGCTCTTCCTTAAATACTTTCCAAGATGTCTCATATCCACGGACTGGCCGCCATACTGGTTGCTGGCCACCGCTGCGATGATCTGGGTCATAACCGTACAGGCTACCTGAAAGCTCTTAGGGCTCTCGATCATCTTCTCGTTCATCACAGTGCCGTTATCCAGCATGTCCGCGATATTGATGAGACAGCAGTTAAAGATCGGCTGAACAAAGTAATCCGCGTCATGGAAATGAATCGCTCCCTGTTCATGGGCCATGGAAATGCGTTCCGGCAGAAGCATACGCTTCGTCAAATCCCTGGAAACCTCTCCGGCGATGTAATCCCTCTGTGTGGATGCCAGAATCGTATTCTTATTGGAATTTTCCTCCGCCAGCTCCTTGTTTTCATTCCGGATCAGCTTCAGGATCGATTCATCCGTCGTGTTTGCTTTTCTCAGAAGCGCCCTCTGATACCGGTAAATCATATATTTTTTCGAGAGAGTGTACTTGTTCTGCTTAACCAGGCGGCTCTCAATCATATCCTGAATGCTCTCGACATGGACAACATCCTCACATTCTTTCTCCACATCATCCAGAATTCCGTCAATCAATGCCTCCCCGGCGCGTTCCGCCGCGTCCACTTCCGCATTCGCCTTCTGAATAGCCCTTACAATCTTCTCTCTGTCATAATTTACAATTCTGCCGTCACGTTTCTGTACCTTAATCATCGCTGTCTCCTTATTTCCTTTAATCCATATTCTACTTTATAATACTGCTAAAAAATAACACAGCAGCTGTCAATTTGCCGTGAAATCTTCTACATTTTGCGTATGCAATTATTTCTTCACCATATATAGTGTTTTTCCATTATACAACAGATATGGCAAAAGTAAAGGCCTTTTTCTCTTTTTCTTTCTCTCTAAAGCCCTGAAAAAACACATCAGCGCTCTCCGCAGGCCGTTTCCGGGACATTAATTTTTTTCTCAGCGGAGTCAGTACACAGCCGAAGAACCAGCGGGTGGTGAAAGGATTGCTCCTTCCGCCGCCCGCCGGTTCTCCGGCATAGCCTCCAGTTTTAACGGATAAAGTTTGTCTTAAGCTTCTGCTCCGCTTCCGGCGTCGTGATTCCTGCCGCCTTACCTGCCTCGATGCAGCGAAGCATCCACGCCATATTCTTCCCCAACGTTCGCATGATCTGCAGCCCCTCCAAATCCTGCTCCACGTCCTCCGGCGAATTGCCGTGAACCATGTTCCAGTACTGGGACGATACGACCGGCATCTGGGAAATCGTAAAGTATTTGTTCAGGGTATCGAGCGTAGCCGTCGTTCCCGCGCGCCGTGCAGAGGCCACCGCAGCAGCCGGCTTGAATGCAAAACAGCTTCCCGCGTAGAACAGACGGTCCAGGAAGGAATAGAGGGAGCCGTTAGCCGACGCATAGTAGACCGGAGATCCGACGATCAGTCCATCCGCGTGCTCCATCTTATCCAAAAATGCATTGACCGGATCTCCCTTGAAGACACAGCGGCCCGTTGCGGCGCATTTGCCGCATCCGATACATCCATGAACGGCCTGATTGCCAATATGGACGATCTCCGCCTCGATTCCCTCTTTCGTAAGAGCTCCCGCCACTTCCGTGAGCGCACGGTATGTACAGCCCTTTTCGTGAGGGCTTCCGTTTAACAGCAGTACTTTCATCTTAATCCATCCTTTCTTTTTCAACTGAAAATAAGCATCCTGGCCAGGGTGTGACAGAAAGCATTTTTCCGGCACACCCTAATCTAGTGCCCCCCAGCGGATATCAGGCACTCTATAGTGGCGTATTTGCGCCGGGAGGCACTAGCAGGCCGATGAGATCATCCTTCGTCAGGCTGCCTAACGAGACGGTGCCTTCTGTTATGATCTGTTCCGCCAGATTCTTCTTTGATTCCTGAAGCTTTAAGATATTTTCTTCAATGGTTCCCTTCGTGATCAGCTTAAACACGGTTACCTGCTTTTCCTGGCCGATCCGGTGGGTGCGGTCCGTCGCCTGATTCTGCGCCGCCACGTTCCACCATGGATCGTAATGGATGACCACGTCCGCGGCCGTTAGGTTTAATCCCGTTCCTCCGGCTTTCAGGGAGATCAGGAATACCGGCACGCCGTCGTCCTTAAAGGAGTTGACCATGTGAAGGCGCTCTTCCTTGGGTGTCGCACCCGTCAGAATATAATATGCCATCCCCTCTTTTTTCAGCCGTTTTTCGATGATTTCCAGCATCGATGTAAACTGGGAAAAGAGCAGAATCTTATGGCCGCCCTCCACGCCGTTCCGGATCAGATCGATACACGTCTCGAGCTTGGCGGAGCTGCCGTTATAGTTGCTGTAGCAGAGATGCGGATCGCAGCAGATCTGGCGCAGCTTCGTCAGCTGAGCCAGGATCTGAATCCTGTCAGAGCCGCCGTCTCCGGCCTGCTCCAGCTGCTGTCTGACCTGCCATGCATTGGCGGTGTACAAATCCTTCTGTTCCTTCTCGAAGCCGGAATAGATAACATTCTCCAGCTTATCGGGAAGTTCCTTCAGCACATCCTTCTTTAAGCGGCGCATGATAAACGGACCGATCATACGGTGCAGCCCCTTTAAACAGGCTTCATCCTGATCCCGCACGATGGGAAGCTCATACTCCTTCTTGAATCTCTGATAGGAAAACAGGAAGCCGGGCATGAGGAAGTCAAATATACTCCACAGCTCACTGAGCCGGTTTTCAATCGGCGTTCCCGTCAGGGCGAATCTCGTTCTGGCATTCACCGATTTAACCGCCTTCGCGCTCTGGGTCGAGGCGTTCTTGATATACTGCGCCTCGTCGATGATCTGAAAACGGAATTCCTTTTCCTCGTAAAAGGCGATATCCCGCTTCAGCAGATCGTAGGAGGTAACTAATATCTCCCCCTCCGAGGCCGCATTCAGAAGTTCTTCCCGTTCCTGTGCAGTACCGCTTATTGTACGGACTTTCAGGGTCGGTGCGAACTGATGAATCTCATTTTCCCAGTTGTACACCAGGGACGCCGGGCAGATGATCAGCGCGGACGTGTCCGGCTCGCGGTTCCTCTCATCCAGCAGGAGCGCGATAACCTGAATCGTCTTTCCAAGTCCCATATCATCCGCCAGAATTCCGCCAAACCCGTAGGAATCCAGGGTCTTAAGCCACCGGAAGCCCGTTTTCTGGTATTCTCTCAGAACAGGACGGAGCGTCAGCGGTATCTCAAAATCACTGTCTTCCACGGATTTCATGCCGCGGACCACAGCCTTAAACAGCGCATCGCGGTAAAGCGTAATGCCTGTGCCCTCTTTTAAAATACCATCCAGATAGAGCGCCCGGTATTTGGGAAGACGGATTTTCTGACTCTGTAAATCCGACTTGTTGACTGCGAGGCCCTCCACCAGCTTCGCCACTGTCATCAGGCCGTTATCGTCCAGAGCCAGAAACTCGCCGTTTTTCATGCGGTAGTACCGTTTTTTCTGGCTGTACTCCGAGAGCAGCCTCGTGAGCTCGGCCCCCGACATTCCGTCCGTGTCCACCGTCAGCTCCAGCCAGCTGCCGCTGCTCTTCACACCGATGGAAATCTTCGGGGGCGGAAGAACCTTCAGTTTTTTAAAGGACTCCGACAAATATACCTCACCCTGAGCCATGAACTCGCTCATGCCCTCCGTTAAAAGGCGGTAGATGGCCTCCTCGTCGTCGCGGATCGCCGGATATTCGGTATCGTGTTCCTTGTATTTAAAGTACTTTGTAATCAGCTGGCTGACCCGGAATTCTCCCGGCACATCCCGGCATACGGTTCTGGGAAGCTTCTCATCCTCCACCGGCTGAAACGAGTATTCCCCATAAGACAGAACCGGCTTTAAGACCAGGTCGTTCGGTCCCTGGCTGTCAAACTCGAATCTCGCTTTCAGTTCCTCCGGCTTGTATGCCTCCAGTTCCACGTCGCCTGCGTCGATCGTACTGTACGCAGCGATCTTTTTCAGCACGCGCTCATAGAAAAGCGGCATATCCTTGTCATTCACTTCCGCCTCACAGTTGGAGCCGAAGCTCTTTATCATCTGCTCCAGGAAGACGTGCAGTGTGGCACTGCATGCTTCGTCACAGCGAAAGATCCGTTCCTTGTCCACCACATAGAGATGGCGCTCCCCCTCAAAGATCAGAAGCCCCTTGTCGATGGATACCAGGATGCCATCCCGTCCCTTCCTTCTGACTTTGACCGCCAGATCGGGATTATGATCCGTCACCGTCACCATTCTCTTGTGGGCACGGTAGTCCTCCAGTTCCAGCGTCTCGCCCATCATCAGGCTGAAGAAGCGGTCCCGGTTGCCCCGGCTCAAATTTAAGCCCCGCAGAGTCGGCAGGTTCGAAAAAGAGCTCTTCTGAAACTGTTCATAGTGCTCACAGTAAGTGTTGACCAGCTCCATGATGAATTCCACCAGCGGCCTGCTCTCCTTTGCAAAGACGGACAGATTGTGGTGGAAGGCCAGGTTCTTCCCATATTCCACCAGCGAACCGCTCTCTACCGCTCTCGTAAACGCCACAAGATCCTTGAGCACATAGAAACGTTCCCGCCCCAGACGGAATTCCAGCTTCACATCGCTCCGGTCCGCAATGATACGGACAGCCAGCTGCACCTGCTTTTCTTCTCCCTCAATAATGATCTGAGCCACTTCCCGGTTGGTGTACTCCCGGATCATGGTTCTGGCCTGCTGGGAGGTGGTGACGGGCCGTCCCGAATTCTCAGCCGCCTTTTCCCGGTACTCCCTGTAGAGTTCCTGACAGTGCGGACACATCCCCTTATAGGAATTTCCCTGCACACAGGAACAAGAGTAGTCATAAACCTGACTACCCTTGATATATAAATTAGCTTTATACTGTTTTCCCTGGTCTTCAACCAGGCCTTTTACGCCCGATTCGCCTTTCCAGAAGGCGCTTGTTGTCATCTGTGATACTTTCATAAGTTTTTCACATCCGTTCACACATTACATACGTTCCGGAGCCTCAATTCCAAGCAGATCGATACAGGCGGTAAGTACATCCTTCGCCAGACTGATCAGACTGAGCCAGGAAGCACGCTGTTTTTCGTTTTCCTCGGCAATGATCTTCGTGTCGTGATAGAACCGGTTGAACGCGTTAGCCAGTTCATATACGTACTGGCAGATCTTATGGGGAGCCAGTTCCAGAAAACTGGTCTCGATCACCTCATTATATTTCGAAAGCTGAAGCATCAAATCTTTTTCCACACCGGAGGCGGCCGGAAGGATATCTCCCGTGCACACGCTCTGCACTTCCATCTCGGAAGCCTTAGCAAGGATGGACTTGATACGCACAATCGTATACAGGATATAGGGACCTGTGTTTCCCTCAAAGGAGACGAAACGGTCCATATCGAAAATGTAGTCCTTGGAAGCCTGATTCGATAAGTCGCCGTACTTGAGAGCCGCCATACCGACGATCTTCGAGGTCTTTAACGCCTCTTCCTCGGACACGGAGCGGTTCTCCATGATCTTATCATATGCCGCTGTGTCAATATCGGAAATCAGGGTCTCCAGACGCATCACGCCGCCGTCTCTTGTCTTAAACGGCTTGCCGTCCTTTCCATTCATGGTGCCGAAGCCTAAATGGGACATCTTGCGCTCTTCCGGTACGAATCCGGCCTTCTTGGCCACGCGGAACACCTGGGTAAAATGAAGCTCCTGACGCTTGTCTGTTATATAAATATACCAGTCCGGGCAGTATTCCTTCTCACGCTCCAGAATGGTTCCCAGATCTGAGGTAGAATAGAGGGCCGCGCCGTCGGATTTGCGGATGATGCAGGGCGGAAGTTCCTTGGAATCGCCAGGCTCGGCGATATCGACCACCAGCGCTCCCTGGCTCTCATACGCCAGCTTCCTGTCTTCCAGCTCCTTAATCAGACCCGGAATATAGTCCTGCGCGTCGCTCTCTCCCTTCCATAAATCGAAGGTTACATTTAAGTTGCCGTAATTCTTCTTTAAATCCGTTACGGAAACATCGATAATATGATTCCAGATCGCGCGGTAAGGTGCGTATCCGTTCTGCAGCTTCAGTGTCGCCTCGTGGGCTCGCGCGCTGAATTCCTCGTCTGTCTTAGACTTTGCGCTGGCCGCCGGGTAGATCTCTTCCAGCTCACCGATGGTAAACGGCGCCTCCTTCGGATACTCTCCGGTATAGGACTCGTCAAAATAGGCAAGCTCCGGCTTTCTGTCGCGGAGTTCCTCAATGATCAGGCCCATCTGAAGTCCCCAGTCTCCCAGATGAACGTCGCCGATCACCTTATGTCCCAGGAAACGTCCCATCCGCTTAATGCTCTCCCCAATCACAGCAGAACGGAGATGGCCCACGTGCAGCGGCTTTGCCACATTGGCTCCGCCGTAATCCACAATGATCGTGAGAGGCGTTTTTGCCTTTTCACAGCCGCAGTGGTCTCCCTCTCTCATGTTGTTCATGTAGGTTGCCAGATATCCGGCTTCCAGTTTTATATTAATGAAACCCGGCATCACGGCGTTTACTTCTGAAAACATATCGCCGCCAGCCAGCTTCTCCACAACTTCGTTCGCAATGTCGATCGGTTTCTTCTTATATGCCTTCGCGGCTGCCATGGCACCATTACACTGGTACTCACAGAGGTCCGGCCGGTTGGACAGTGTAACCTTCGCAAAGCTCTCATCGTAACCACAGGCTGCGAATGCCTCTTTTACCTCTGATGTGATTAAATCAAGAATCTTTTTCATCGGTTCCTGTTCTCCTTTTTGAATATTCTTCCTGTTTCTCTTTTTCCTATGCATTCCCATTTCACTAATTTCAAAATACTTCCAGGCTAAAAGTTAATTATATTACAACCAGGTTGAAAAATCAACATTTTTTCCAGATCTCCCGAAATCCAAAAACACACCGGGCTGCAGTTCACAGCAGAAAACGAATACAGAAAGTTTTTTTTGAAAAAGCTAAACATTTTCACCGCCTGTACGATAAGGATAGTAACGGACATCAAAGATCGGAGGAAATGGAATGAGAGTAAATCTGAATTTCAACCTGCATAAGAATACGCTTATCAATACCGCACGGGTAAATGCATCATTCGCCAAATACCAGTCAGGGCAGGATAAGAAGAGCGGGGGCATACTGGGAAACCGTCCGAAAAACGACCGTTTCACCCTCTCCCCTCAGGGTAAATTAATAAACATGATTGAGAATCTGACCAAGCAGAAACAGGCGCTTGTGGATCAAAGAAACAGTCTGGTGGAAACGACCTTAGGCGACGGCGGAAAGATGGAGGACATCAAGGATCAGCTCAAATCGTACAAGAAGCAGATCGAAGCCATTGATAAACAGATTTCTAACGCCTACACCCAGCAGGCCAAACAGTGCATAGAGCCGGAAGACAAAAAGAGTTCTGACAAAACAGACAAGAGTAAAACCGACGATCAGCTGACGACCGAACACCTTACAACTCTGGCCGCTGTCTCCCAGGATCTCCGCCATGCGGAAAAGATTTCCGCAGTTCAGAGCCACATAGAGGGTGAAGCCAGAATTAAAGAATCGGAAATTGATCTTGGAGCGGTTCACGTCGACGCCTTAGTGAGCAAGGGACTCGGCGGCGACACGGTAGGCGCCCTCATAGAAAATGAGATGGACTCCATCGGACGTTCCGAGCAGGAAGCCGGACAGCTGCATGACAAAGCATCGGAGCTGGCGCTTCGTCAGGGAGAACAGCTCCGGAAATCCCGGGAGGAATTAGAGCAGACAGATGACGCCCAAACGAAAGGGGCAACGGCACCGGAAGGCACGGAAGGGCCGATGGTTGATCAGGGGAAAGATGGGAATGACGAAAGGGATGGGGAGTAGAGCCTGAACCTGCATTTGTATATGGCTCTATGACAGAAACGGCCGATAAAAATTATTTTATGGCCGTTTTTGTCATGCTGTTTCGTTTATTAGTAAAATGTACCATCAAACAGGTATTACGCCTTGTTGGGCCGATTCGGAAACGGGTTTTCTAGTTGAAATTTACTAAAATAGCAGGATCGAAATGTGTGCTGGTTAAAGGCTGGGTGGCTTTGACGCCCAGCCGTGGGATATTGCCCGGCAAAGCCGGGCCAAATACTATTTATGTTAGATTCCGAGTATTCTTGTAAAAATCGCATATTCCCTTTTGGGGATCATAATACTCCCAATTTAAATAATAGTTAATTGCCAATGCAGTTTCTTCCCACGATTCTCTTGCGCATCCTTCCAGTAACTTTTTTATTTCTTCTGTAATATAATTTATATTTTCCTCCATATTAGAACCCTTAACAATAAATACTGATCTTATTAACATTGCCCCTATCCCCTTGGATAATTTCTCTAATCGCTTCGGAGTCATTATTCTAAAAGAAAAGCAATCTGCACCTTTATCACCTTCAGTATTTATACATGCTTCTAAATGCATAACAAAGTCTTCTATATCCTCTGGTTCCTCAACATCTAAAATACAATCTAAAATTGGTATAACCATCTAAACCTCCTGGAAAAATATCAGTCTTCAATAATGCCCACATGATAATTCGTTAATTTATTTCCCGCTGAATCAAACATTTCAAAGTTTGCCTCGTAAACCCCCTTCGTTTTTTTAGTCATAATTCTGAAAGACTTTGTACCATCTTTACTCGTGTATTTAATCATACCATTTTCCATTGTCGTTTTATATCCTTTTCCGACAAATTTCTGACCTGCTTCCATTACTGTATTCACATCTACATTTGTTCCGGATAGTCCATCAATTTCCTCAGAGTTCTTTGCTAATTCAGCTAATTCATCTGCTGAAGGTGGTTCCTTAGTCTTAGAATCCCCCTTGGCACTGACGCTGAGTCTTCATAACTTTTGCGCCTTTTTCTCTGTTCTTTTGGGAAAGACGGGAAACCAATCGCTGTGTTTTTCGTTTCTTTCATCTTAGCACAAACTGTTCGTAACCGACAACCATTATTGCTCCGGTTCCCGGTATTCTGTGTGATTTTTCAGCATTCCGTACACGATATTCACCAGTCTACGGGCGATACAGATCAACGCCTGCTGTTTATTCTTCCCTTCTGCCACTCTCTTCAAATAATACTCCCGGAATATCTTATTTCTCGGCGTTCCGTTTGTGGAAATCTGAATCATCTGGATTGCCATAAAGTAAAAAATCGCCTGTAGTCTCCGATTCCCCTGCTTCGGGCACATATCTTTTCCTTTTCCTGCTGATGAAAAGTTGATTGGGCATATCCCGGCGAATTTCGCCAGTTTATTGGCATTGGGAAATCGGTTGATGTCTCCTATCTCTGACAGCATATTCGCTGCTGTGGTCACATCACCCCCAGGCATGGTCATCAAGGTGCAGTTAAAGAACGGAAGCATATTTTCTATCGCCGTCTCCACAATCTCCAGCTGTTCCCGGTAATGTTCCAGGTCACCAGCAATGCTGCGCGTGATGGTAGCCCGGCTCGCTTGGTTGTTCCCTCGTAGTCTGACCGTCTGTGCGTACCAGTTCCAATATCTTCTCCGCCCGTTTGATAGAGCAGTTATTATGGCTGATTGGGCGCAGTTCTGCCGCCAAGTCCTCTGCGGTCTTTCCCCACAGATGTTCCGGCGATGGGTACTTAAGCCAGAAATACAAGGCTATCGCCCGGCCGATATCTCCAAAGAACCCTTTATAGCTGGGATAAACCACACAGAGCTGTTCATGCAGTTGGTTCTTTAATCTCTGCTGATGGGAGCAGATGTTGTCCCGACGGTTTACCAACTGGCTTAATGTCCAGTAAGTATCGTCCGGCACGGCATCGGGCAGTTTGTCCAGCATATTGATTAGCACAAGTACCACCGCTTCCGCGTCGTAGCTGTCACTTTTCTGGTACATTGGAACGCTTTTTCTCTGGGCATAGGACAACGCTGTATTCACATCTTTCACCATACAGCCTTTTTCCAGTAGCCAAACCGCCAGCGCGCGGCCATAGCCATAAGCATTCTCTAATCCGTATACCGCTGTCTTTTCTTCTGTTAAAAAGCGGCTGACTTTCTTCGTCAGCCTATGAAACTCTGACGGTTTGTTCTCAAAGGTGATCTCACCCAATTTCTGATTCCAGCAGTCAAGCATGACCGCCGTGTGTGTTTCCTTATGCAGGTCAATCCCCACATAGATGATATTTTCTTTTCTCGTCTGAATCCTTCCTTTTCATCCTGTCTTCATCCGCAATTACAAAATCACCGGTAACCTCAGCTGATAAGCGTTATGTGCCGAATTACGCCTTTTGGCAACGGCCATCGCAAGGGAGGGTAAGCCTATCCGCTCCCATAACCTACGGATTTCACAGGTTATTCCTTTTTCAAGGTTGTTGTATGTTACCTCTGAAAAAGAGCGGAGGCAAGTCATTCCGAAGCCGTTCTAAAAGTTCGTGAAAGGTGATACAAAATCAGCGAGCCTATTTGTCACATAGTGGTATCGACTTCCAAAAGGTATTCCGATATCCTTTGGAATAGAAGGAGGTGCGCCCTATGAATGAGGACGAAAAAGAATTGCTGGATATGATAATCAGCGAACGGATTGATACACTTTTGAGACAGATGAAACATACGTAAAAAACAGAAGCCGTATCACAGCTGATCAGCCAGGCAGAAGCCATCATGAGAAAGCTGTCGCATGAAGAGTGGGTTATTTTAGACAGGTATATGAATGGCATGACTGACCGCCTGGCTGACGAAGGAACCTGCTTGTATTCCGCAGGCTTTATCGATGGAATCCGGGTGCTGAAGCTTATCAACAGTTTGTGACCTTTTCGCAAAAGGAGAGCCGTCAGAGTCCTGTTATGGGACTCGGCGGCTCTCCTTATTCTGCTGCACAAAATATGTGCTGTTCTTGTATCAGGGAATCTGTGCGGATTCTCTCCCCTCTATGACCCCCGGTGTGCGCCATTTTACCACGGAACTGCCCCTGCGGTCAATTTCTATTTCCTTGTATTTTTCTTACTGTAACCTTACCAGCATTTAAACTCCAGAGAAAAAACGGCAGTCTCGCAGGTGGCTTGACGGCACCCAGCTTTTCTGATTTTGAGCTTTTGGGCACCCACAGAAGCAAATTTCTCACAAAATCAAGGGGTTTGTGGGTGGCAAATAAGAAATTAACCGTTTTCCAAGGATTTATCAAGAATCTGCACAAAGAATCTACGGCGGCATAAAAATCTTATCCGACCAACAGTCTGCCAGCGTTTTCTCTTACCCCTGTGACGCACCGTGGCCGCCCGTGTGCCATTTTAAACCGCCCTCTGCAAAGATATACCTATACAAGGCTTTGGGGGCTTGTTGGGGCAATATAAAAAACCATAGATTTCGTTTAAAACACAGTAAATTAACAGGGTCGAAATGTGTGCAGGTTAAAGGCCGGGTGGCTTGACATCACATAACCGGAACACATCGCCCGGCAAAGCCGGGCGAATAGATTATTAATACAGTCAACAGTTAATTAATGAGTTAGGAATTCTTAGATACAACCACCAATGAACTAATCTGGCATATATACCATTTGACTCCCTAATAAATCATCCCTTTCTCTCCATTGAGTAAACCGAGCCGCTATCCATGTATACGTATCCTTATTACCGTCATGAAACTCGTAATCCTTTTCACTCCAGAAAAAAATATCATCTTGTAAATAAAGGTGTGCACCAATTATATCAACACCTTGATTTTTTTCAACAGGTTTTATGTTGATTTGTATTATGTCCCTAAATTCTATTTCAATTACTGATGGATTTCTCATCTGTCGCTGAAACAAAAACCTTGCTGTAGGAAAACCAATAACGTTCATAGACAAGTCTTCGGAAACATAACCTCCTGTTGAAAAACTCACCTCTTTTAGACAACAATCATGAAATTCTCCAAATGTTTCATTCATGCAATCAACATCCTCTTGTGATCTTACTCTTTTCCACACCATATAATTACCTCTTTCTCTTAATGCCTCACCCACCATAAGGAGATCTCCCATTCTCCCAAACGTGTTCATGTGGCCATTCAGGATGCGTTTTAGGATTGCCATGGTTTGTATAGTCTATATCTCGCATAGCATTACCCTCCGAATCAAACCATCTTCTTCTCACGACATTTCCATTCTTATCCAATATATCTACAGATGAATTCGGTTCTCCTTTAATAGGATTGCCGCTTGTTGTAGAATGATTACTCGATGGAGTATTGTCATAAACATTTCCTTTATTAGACGTTACAGTCTCAGAATCCCCCTTGGCACTGACGCTGAGTCCTCATAACTTTTACGCCTTTTTCTCTGTTCTTTGGGAAAAGGCGGTAAACCATTTACTGTATTTCTGTTGTTTTCATCTTAGCATAAAGTGTTCGTAACCGACAACCATTATTGCTCCGGTTCCCGGTATTCTGTGTGGTTCTTTAACATTCCGTACACGATATTCACCAAACGCCTGGCAATGCAGATCAACGCCTGCTGTTTATTCTTCCCTTCTGCCACTCTCTTCAAGTAATACTCCCGAAACACCTTATTCCTCGGCGTTCCATTCGTGGAAATCTGAATCATCTGAATTGCCAGAAAGTAAAAAATTGCCTGTAGCCGCCTGTTTCCCTGCTTCGGGCACATATCCTTTCCTTTTCCCGCTGACGAAAAGTTGATTGGGCATATTCCTGCGAACTTTGCCAGCTTATTGGCGTTAGGAAAGCGGTTGATATCTCCTATCTCTGACAGCATATTCGCAGCTGTTGTTACGTCCACTCCGGGCATTGTCATCAGGGTACAGTTAAATGATGGCAGCATATTTACTATTGCTGTCTCCACAATCTCAAGCTGTTCCCGGTAATGTTCCAAGTCTCCTGCAATGCTGCGCGTGATGGCATCCCGGCTCTCCTGGTGTTCCCTGATGGTCTGACCGTCGGTACGCACCAGTTCCAGTATCTTCTCTGCCCGCTTGATTGAACAGTTATTGTGGCTGATTGGGCGCAGTTCTGCCGCCAGTTCCTCAGCTGTCTTTCCAAACAGATGTTCCGGCGATGGATAGTTCAGCCAGAAATATAAGGCTGTTGCCCGGCTGATGTCCCCGAAGAACTGTTTATAACTGGGATAAGCCACGCAGAGCTGTTCATGAAGCTGGTTCTTTAATCTCTGCTGATGGGAACAGATGTTATCCCGACGATTCACCAACTGGCTCAAAGTCCAGTAAGCATCATCCGGTACGGCATTGGGCAGTTTGTCCAACATATTAATCAGCACAAGTGCAACCGCTTCTGCGTCATAACTGTCATTTTTCTGATACATCGGAACGCTTTTTCTCTGGGCGTAGGACAATGCTGTATTCACGTCTTTCACAGTGTAGCCTTTCTCTAAAAGCCAAACCGCCAGCGCACGGCCATAGCCGTAGGCATTCTCCAATCCATATACCGCTGTCTTCTCTTCCGTCACAAACCGACTGACTTTTCTCGTCAGTTTATGGAATTCTGATGGTTTGTTCTCAAAGGTGATTTCACCTAGTTTCTGATTCCAGCAGTCAAGCATAACCGCCGTGTGTGTTTCCTTATGCAGATCAATCCCTACATAGATGATGTTTTCTTTTCTCGTGTCAATCCTTCCTTTTTGTCCTGTCTCCATCCACAATTACAAAATCACCGGCAACCTCAGCTGATAAGCGTTATGTGCCGAATTACGCCCTACGGCAACGGCCATCGCAAGGGGGATTAAGCCTGTCTGCTTCCCTAACCTTGGATTTCACAGGTTATTCTCCTGTCGGAGTTGTCGTATGTTAACTCTGAATAGGAACATCCGCAAGTTATTTGGGAGCAGTTCTGAATGTTTGTGAAATGTGATACAAAAATGGTGGACTGATTTGTGTCATAGTGGTATCGCCAGAAAAGAAAATGAGCCAACAGCCATATCCTATGACCGCTGACTCATTATTGTGATTTTCTGGTAGTTACAATCAGTCACTTTTCTCCCCCTTATACCCCCTGGTGTGCGCCATTTTACCATGAACCAGCCCGCAGGTCAATTTCCTTTTCCTTGCGTTTTTCTTACTGGTTCCTTACTTTCGGTATTCATTTCAAAGGTCGAAAAATAATCTGCTGGGTGGCTTGGTGGCACCCAGCTTTTCTCATTTCCAGAATTTTGCCACCCAGAACGCCTCGAAATACCGCAAAATCAAAGGATTATTGGGTGGCGAAGAAGTATGTCCACCTAATAGCAGTAATCTCGCCAAAAGTACTACTTTCAGTGAGATGCCTCTGACTAGCGGTTTTCTTGCCCATGTGCCGCGCTGTGACCGCCCGTGTTGCCCTTTTCCTACCGGACTCGGAAAGATGTACCATGAACCGAGTATATCGGCTCATTGGCCCGATGTAAAATGGAGATATTATTCCAAAATCCGAAAAATTCGCAGGGTCGAAAAGTGTGCTGGTTAAAGGCTGGGTGGCTTGACGCCACCCAAACCGGAGGACATCGCCCGGCAAAGCCGGGCGAATCTTTACTATTAATACAAAAAACAAGATAGAAATTTATCCTTATTTTTTATATTTACATTTAAACTCTCTAACCATTCAAATGACTCATTCAACTGCTTTCCCATAAGTTCTTTTCTCTCTTTATTAATATAATCTGTATCAAATTCCCTATCTACAATATCTTTAATAAATTTAAAGCATTGCACCTCTTCATCATCAAAAAACATTCCATCAAAGATGCCAATTAAATCCTCTAATTCTTGATACTGCTGTTCATCCATTACTATTTTCATACTTACCTCACTTAAGCTGTATAATTTTATTTATTACATGCCCTGGATTAGCTGATGTAGAATGTTCTGCTCTTTGAGCAATTATCTGTAATTCCTTAAATCCTTGATTTTTTGCTTGCTCCTTTACAGTATTTAACCAAGTTTTAAATTCACTAGCACCGATTTGATTTGGAATATCTCCTTCATTCGAATAAATTGCTAAATCCTTCAAAATTAATCTGTCTCCCTCCACTTCCACCTCTGCCAATGCATCTATTCTATGTCCGTCAACATCTATAGAATCCTCATACAAATCACCAGTTTTGAACTTAGTCTCAGAATCCCCCTTTGTCAGCGCTTCAACAAACTTCCCCGCATCATGCCCTATTCCGGTTATATCTGCAAATACTATCAACACCCCAGCTACTGCTGCTCCAAATTCATTAACAAGCGTTTCCGCTATTTCGGCAGACATTCCAATTTGGCTGGCATATTCTCCTACTCCTACCAATGCCGGAACCATTCCGCCACCGGATCCTCCGCCTAATATGCCTGCTAATTTTGTCAGTGCCGGACCTATTTTTGTAAGAAGTTTAGGAATCGCCTTTACTGCAAAGTATGTCTGCAGTGCATCACTAACTAACTGACCAAGATAAAAATATGTTGTATCAGTAACACCGTTTTCTAATACCCAGTCCTCCATTAACTTCTGGTAATAATCACTGTCACTGGAATCCCATTGACTGCCAAGTTCTTTCATTGAGAATATTATATTCAGCGCGTTTTCAACCAGCGCAAATCCTGCTCCCAGCAGAATATTATACGCGACTGTAACCAGTTCACAATCAAGGGTCTCGCAGCTCTCTTTTGCCCATTCCAACATCCCCTTCAGCGCACCAGTGGCTTTTTCATAAATATAGCTACTCGCTTTATCCCTAAACTCGGTAGCTTTGTTTTGAACAAATGAAACGAAGTCACCTAATGATGAAATTTTATGTCCACTCGGATCAACATAATTCAGCGGACTGTTCTTCGTATAAGCATACCGGTTCAGCGTCAGCGGGTCTGTGATATCCCCCAGATACGTATCTTCCTGGAAGAATCTTCCCTTATCTGCATTATAATACCTCGCCCGCAAATACTCAAGTCCGGTATTCGGATTAAAGCTCTCTGCATTATACCTATAGAAGTCTGTATGCTCTGTACTTCCCAGCGTCACCTGGCCGTATGGGTCATACTGGTATACGCTTGTCACCATACCGTTATACCAGGTATTGGCTGTCACGCTGCCTCTTCCGTCATACAGATAGTAGCTGGTTTCATTGCATACCAGGTCACGCGCTTCCGTCCAGATATTATTTCGAGACAGCCTCTGTCTTCCATTATAGCTGTAGCTTCCTGCTGTTTTGCCATCGTATGTTTTCTGACACTATCATACGCTATAAAATAGGTTGTCTTATCAAACAGATTCTTTATTCTATCGTAATCGTAGTAATATCCCCATAAGAATAGAAGCTTCGTACATTCTTATGGGGATATTCTTAATTAGTTACGAAAGGATATTAACAGATATTCAATAGCTTTGACCGTCCATTATATACTAATTATTGAGTAAAAAATAGTTCTTTGTCTTGCCTTCCAGAACTATCTATTTATAACAGACTACTTTTTTCAATATTAGCTGATGCTTTAAGCACAAATTTTTTTTTCATTATCACCTATTTTTTATATTCACCTTTAAAACTCTAATAATTTATATTGTTTAAGGCTAATTGCGCCAATGTTGTAATTGTTACTACTTTAATATCAACATCCATTTATACTATTTGAATACAAAATATTTCACAATTACACAAGAACTATTATATGCTGCTAAAAAGTATGTCAATACTATTTCCTTACCATATACTTTAATAGCAAAATGAATTTAAGAAAATTGAATTACATTGCTCATCAGGATTATTTGAGAATAAGTCTTTACCCATATTGTGTTATATGCAAATCATTCAACATAAGCACTCATAGATATCCCCTATCTTTTATTAATTTGCACAAATCCTTTCTAGTTTTCTGTTAATTCTCCAGATATTTTTTGCAATGTTATCTCAACTCCTCCTGGAGCATATATTACCTGCACTGTAAGCAACTTACCTTGATCCTTTGATTCTTTAACCAAAATCGCCGAACTTCCAGACATTTTTAATGCCCCGGTGCTCATCTCCATAAATCCTTCATAGTCTTTTAAATATTGTTGATATGTAGTTATATTTTGTGAATAATCGGGTACTTTTGCATATACATATGTCTTTTGCACCATGTCAGGAGTAGATTGAGAATGCATCTTCCTAATTTTACCATATCCAGTTACCTTGGTAAAAGTAGATATCTCATCACCCGATAATTTATAATTTTCGGCTTTTTCTACACCATCCAACATATAAAACAATCCGCCGAAAATTGTTATGAAAAAAAATATAAAACATATTACAAATATAGTTATCATTGTTTTACTTATCCTTTGATCCATAAATTCACCTGCGAAACTCGCTTATTAACTTTTTTGCAAAGTCTTTTGATTCATCGGTTTCGTATCCAACAAATTTTATTTCTACAATATCAGCCTTATCAAACAAATAAACCTGACCATCGCTTAAATCACCCTCAGGATAGTATACTCCTTGATAATCAAACACATGACCCTCCTCTTTATTTGTAATACTTTTACAATATCCAGAAATCATAAATATAGTTCCATCTTCCACCTGTACAACAGAACCAAGAGGCAAAAAAACTTCACTTTGAGAATAATATTCCAAATTTTTACTATCCACCTTTTGTTCTCCTATCTCATTATTTTTACAAGCCGTTAATAATATTGCTACGCTTATGAAAAGAAAAAATAACCTGATTTGTCTCATTTTCCTCCTATGACTCCATATCTATTTGCTTGCAGGAGAAGAATTCCTCCCGCAAGCTTAAGGATCTACTTTTTTAATCTCAAGACCAACAGATACTCCCAGTAGTGCTGCTGCACCTGCTTTTACTTTTACTCCATCGCCGCCAAACTTAAAAGCTGCTTCACCTCCAATTGCACCTGCATGTCCCTCTATTGTACCACCAAATGATAATCCTAACAATACAAAACCAATAGATGAATCTCCAGAAATGACAGATGCAAGACCTTTTGCTTCAGCTGATACGCCGTCAGGAGCTACTTTTATTTCAGCTCTCCCTTCTGCCGATAATGCCTTTACCCCTAGACTACCATCTAAGCCAAATTCAGAACTACCTACTAGAAAATCGTTACCAGCTCTTACTGTATTATATTCTCCGTATACTCCTAAATCCAAAAATCTTATATCCTTTTCACCGGATAATCCGTCTTTACCATACTTTGCATCTCTTGAAATTCCAGGCAGTTTATAGTTTGCACCAAATGCAATTTCAACTGTAGCCGCATCATAGGAATATCGTCCACCGCTTGTACGTTTTTCATCTCCCCACTTTTTGTAGGAATTTGTAACATCACAAGATGTAGCTGTTGTCTTTACTTCTGCGTTATCAGTTGCCCTGTTCACATAGCTACCAGTCGCATTCCTATATGCTTGCTCCTCTATTATAGTATTAGTACGTACCTTTTGATTTTGAAGAGCAGCTGCATAACTTGAGGCATTGATAGTATTATCCCCACCTCCATATAAATAATTAGATGCGGGTACTGTTCTGCTTATCGATGTTTTTTTATCTTTTTTGCTTTCTTTGACTGCCGCTTTCGTCTTCAGATTATATTTTATTGATGGTGATTTATTTGTATCTATACCTATATCAGCTAAATTCAACTTTGTAGTAGGAAATAGACTATTTTCACGCTGGTGGTCAGCAAATGTTTTTTGAAGTTTATTCACAGCAGCAAAATAATCTTTTTCAGTACTAGTACTTTGCTTTAGTCCGCCTCCATAAGTCGTATTTCCACTCGGATCAATATAATTCAGCGGGCTGTTCTTCGTATAAGCATACCGGTTCAGCGTCAACGGATCAGCAATATCTCCCAAATATGTATCTTCCTGGAAGAATCTTCCCTTATTAGTATTATAATATCTCGCCCTTAAATACTCAAGTCCGGTATTCGGATTATAGCTCTCTGCATTATACCCATAGAAGTCTGTATGCTCTGTACTTCCCAGCGTCACCTGGCCGTATGGGTCATACTGGTATACGCTTGTCACCATACCGTTATACCAGGTATTGGCTGTCACGCTGCCTCTTCCGTCATACAGATAGTAGCTGGTTTCATTACATACCAGGTCACGCGCTTCCGTCCAGATATTATTCCGTGACAGCCGCTGCCTTCCTTTATAGCTGTAGCTCTCCGTCGCCCCGCTGTTCACCGTATAAGCGGTCAGAACCTCCGTATACTGCCGGTTCGTGTCATTCACATATTCCGTCAGGTCATAGGCTCTTCCCGTTGCAGAACAGATATAGCTGAACAAATCGCCTTCCGCCGTCAAGCTTCCATCTTCATTCTCATGATTCTCCGGCATGAAGATTTCACCGCTCACATTCTTTCCGTAACCGCATTCCGCTTCCGGATTGTAATTCAGCTGGAACGTCCGGTTCCCGTCTCCGTCATAGGCGGCTGCCATCAGAAGCTTCTGCCCATCCTTTACCGCTTTTAACCGGTTCTCCGTATCGTACTGGTACGTCGTCTCCGCATAATTCATCAGGCATTCCTGGGTCAGATTTCCATTGGCATCGTATTTATACGTGTAGCGTTTCGTCAGATTCCCTTCGCAGACCACCGCGCTTACCATCTGGTTATCCGCATTGTAGGTATACGTCGTCTTATCCGGGTTTGCATACGTAAATGCTTTCTGCTTCTTTGCCATTGTCCGGTTTCCGACGCTGTCATACTCATACGTATAGGTAGTCTTGTCGAACATTCCCTTATCTTCTTTGCACTCGATGAGCTGGCCGTTATCATCGTACCTGAATGTCCGCTTTGTCGTCTGCCACTCCGGATTCTGGTTCTGCCACGGGTTATCAGAAACATGGACGCACTCTCCATCCGGGCCGCCCTTGTGGCCGAAATCCTTATTCGAAGCAAACAGGCACTCTTTGGCCGTCTCATTGGTAATCAGGCCAGCGTCATTATACATGTACTGATAATCGGAAATCAGGAAGCCGCAGGAACATAAATTCTCTGCTTCCACGATCTGGTCTCTCGCATTGTACGTGTAAGTGCTGGTGCTTCCATCCGCCCTCTTCACCCTCGTAAGCCGGTTTAAGGGATCGTAGCTGTAAAATGTCTCCCGGCCGTCACGATCCACGATTTTTGTGATATTATCATTCTTGTCGTAGGTATAGACTACCGCGTATCCATCCGGATACAGGATCTTCTGCAGGTTGTCCGCTTCATCATAGAAATATTCCACGGTCTTCCCGGAGCCATTCGCGGCGGTCTTCAGTCTGCCGAGCGCATCGTACGTATAGCTGCTTTCTCCGGTAATGTCCTCCATGGAGATTCTCTGCCCCATCACATTATAGCCCATCTGGACCGGGTGATCGGCTTCAGCGCCGTTCTGGTCTTCGTACGTCTTTTCCACAAGCCCGTTCAGGACATCGTAATCGTAGCGGATCGTGTCGCCCTTCGCTGTCATCCGCTCTGTCATCCGGCCGCCGGCATCATAAGCGAACTGCTCTTTCCTGCCCATCGGGCTGGTTAAAGAGGTCATGTTGCCTTCCAGGTCATACGCATACTTCGTTACATTCTTCTCAGCATTAGTCATTGCTGTGATATTTCCCATCACGTCGTACGCATACAGAGTGTCATTTCCCATCGGGTCGGTAACCATAGTCAGACGGTCCAGAATATCGTACTGGAAATGGGTGATCAGGCCATCCGTCGCCTTCGCGGCCGTCACATTACCATGGTTATCATACGTAAACTCCTGGCTCAGGCCCATCTTATCGGTCAGGGCTGTAATTCTGCTTCCCGCATCATAGGTAACAGACTGTGTCTGGTTCAGCGGGTCAGCTGCCGTAATCTGCCGGTTGTCCTTATCGTAAGTATTCCTGTAAATATAGCCCTTCGGGTCTGTCTGCGCCGTTATATTGTAGTTGTTATCATACGCGTAGCTGGTGGTGCGGTCTCCCGGCCTCGTTACAGAAGTTACATTTCCTACCATGTCATAGGTAAACTTCGTCGCCTTTCCTTCCGGATCCACGCTTTCCTTCATCTGGTCAATCAGGTCATAGACGTAGGTGTTCTTATGGCCCATGGCATTCGTCACCGCATTTAAATTACCGCGTATGTCATACTCGTAGGTCTCCACTCCGCCCTTTGCGTTGACTGCCTTCGTCATCCGGTGCATAATATCGTATTCAAAGACCGTGGTACGGCCAAGGCTGTCTGTATCCTTTGTGATATTGTCACCATTATCATACGTAAAGCGGCGATTTAGTCCCAGTGGTGTTGTAATTCCAGTCAGGCGGTGGACGGCGTCATATGTATACGCATACTCTCCGCCATTTTTCTGTGTCATCTTCGTTACCATGCGGTTTAAGTCCACCTCATAGGCGGTTACATTCCCCATGGCGTCGGTGATACTCGTTAATTCGTCGTGCTTATCGTAGGTATAGCTGGTCTCCGCCCCCTTCGGCGATATTTCCTTTACCAGATTGCCCATCACATCATACTGGTATTCCGTAATCAGTCCATTGGCATCCTTTGCCTTCGTCATGCGGCTTAACGCATCGTAACGGTACTCCTGCTTACTTCCCTCCGGTGTTGTAATGGAAAGGAGGCGGGACAGTTCATCGTACTCATAACCGGTACTATTGCCATTTCCATCCTGCAGTGCAGTCATGCGGTTCAGGACATCATACGAATATGCGTTTTTTACTCCGTTTCCATCTGTAGCCTCCGTCAGATTACCGTTTGCATCGTAGGCAAATGCAGTCGCTGCTCCCAGCGGGTCAACCTTTCCGGTAATCCGGTTGATGGCGTCGTATGCGTAGGTATAGACAGCTTCGCCCGGCTCTGTGATCCCGATCACGTTTCCTACCTTGTCGTATTCGTAGGATGTGGCCGTTCCATCGGCCTCAGTGACACGGATCAGGCGGTCGAGGGCGTCATATTCATACTCTGTCGCCGCCCCGTCGGTTCCGGTCGCGCGGATCAGGCGGTTAAACTTGTCATATTCATAGACCGCAGCTCTTCCGATCGTATCCGTCTGTTTGATCAGATTTCCGGCAAGGTCATATTCGTAGACCATGGTATTTCCGGTATTATCAGAAGCTTTTACTATCCGCCCCATGGAATCGTATTCATAGGTGGTCTCCACCCCTGCCTCGTCGGTGCTGGCACTCATCTGGCCCTTTGCATCATATTCCATGGAAACCTTGTCTCCATCCGGCATGGTCATGCTGATCAGATTGCCTTCCGCGTCATACTCATAGGCATATGCCCCGCTCATGGCGTCAGTCATCTTAACGGTACGGCTTAACGCGTCGTACTCCATGGAGGTCTCACCCTTTAATGCATCGGTCATCTTTAAGACGTTGCCGAGAGAATCGTAATCCATGGCGGTCACGCTTCCGGCCGCGTCGGTGACGGCCCGCATCTGGCCAAGAACGTCATAATGGTATGTACTGCTGTTTCCCAACGCGTCTGTTGTCTTTAATGTTCTTCCATTCAAATCGTAATCGCTGCCGGTGGTCTGCCCCAGAGCGTCGGTGATCTCCTTCAGTCTTCCGGCCGCGTCATAAGCGTATTCGGTATTGTGGCCGTTGCCATCGGTTGTCCCGGTCTGGTTTCCGGCCGCATCATACGTATATTCCGTAACACCGCCCAGCGGATCCACACTTCTGACCAGACGATTGCTGCGGTCATACTCAAATGTATAGACGCGGGTTTCATCATCAGTGATCCGAATGATATTGCCGTTTCCATCATAGGACATCGCCGTTACAAGGCCATTCTGTGCGGTCGTGCTGACGATATGGCCGGCACGGTCATACGTGTAGGAAACTTCACTTCCGTCCGGATAGATGGTCTTCTTCACATTTCCATTCCGGTCATACCGGTAATACACGGTATTTCCCAGGGCGTCTTCCATCGTAACGGGAACGCCAAGGAGCTTGTGATATCCTGCTTTTACCGTATTTCCCAGACGGTCTGTTGCTGCAGTTGTATGTCCTTTGCCGTCTAATGTGTAGGTCATATCATTTCCGAGGGCATCGGTTACTTTTATCAGGCGGTCGCGGCTGTCATAAGCGTAGGAAGTGATATTGCCTTTGGCATCGGTTTCTCTCACTTTGTTATAGTTTTCATCGTACTCATAGGTCAGGGTATTTCCCATGGCATCCGTACCGGACAGAATGTTGTACATCCGGTCATAGGTGAAATCTGTTTTCACACCCATGGCGTCCGTAATCGACAGAACACAGCCGGCAGGATCGAACTCGTAGCTGGTCGTTCCACCATCTTTCGCAGTCTCTGAAACACGCCGGCCTTTCCGATCATAGACAAATACCTCGGAGCTGCCCAGCGGGTCGCCGGCTGTCAGCTGACGGTTCATCTCATCATAGGTGAAGGTATACGTATTTCCCTCTCCGTCGGTATAGCTCACAGGGACGGCTCCGTCATACGTATACGTACTGGTTCCGCCATTTCCGTCTGTCATGGAGATCATGCGGTTTACTTCATCGTAGCTCCAGGAGACAGTGTTCCCTTCCGCATCTGTCATAGAGAGCAGATTTCCCTGTTCATCATAGATAAATGAAGTAGTATTCCCTTCGTAATCCGTGGCAGTCAGCGGCTGATTCTGTTCGTTGTAGGTGTAGGAAGCCTGGCTGCCGTCTTCTCTGGTGATGGTCAGAACGTTTCCATTATCATCGTAGGCATAGGAGGTCGTAACTCCCAGTTCATCCGTTTCAGAAGCAAGATGGCCCGACGCATCATATTCTCTGGCTATCGAAGAACCATCCGGATACACGATCTTTGTGGTACGCTTCTGCTCATCGAACCAGTATACCGTTCTATTTCCCTTATTATCAGTGGTGATGGTGTGGTCGTCAAAATATTCCAGCGCTGCCGTATTTCCACTGGCATCCACCTGGGAGATTACACGGTTCTCATCATCATACGTGTTCTGAATAACCCTGTTTCCATTCTCATCATACCACGCAGTCATGCGGTTCTCATCGTCATACTCATAACGGCGGATTCCGCCTTCCGGATCAGTCACAGAAATCAACCGGCCATCTTCATCGTATTCGTAAGAAACTGCCTCCCCATCCGGCAGCGTAATGGAGGTAATCCGGTCGTGGTCATCCATCTCCACATCAAAGATTTTTCCTGACGCAGTCCTTACCTCTGTCAGTCTGTAATCATTATCATAGGTATAAGTCGTGGTGTTTCCTTTTCTGTCCTTCTTATAGTGCAGGAAACCTGCATTATCAAACAGGAGGCTGGAGCCATCCAGATAGCTGAGTTCCCATCCGGCAACACTGGGCTTTGAGTTTCCGGAATTTTCAGAATCCTCCGGATTTTCCGGTTCTTCCGGTGTTCCAGGCTCTGTCTCATTTTCGTCATTTGCTGTTTCATCGTCTGCCAGGAGCATCGGTTTCTCTGCTGCGTAGGACGCCTCAGAGGCAGTCGCTACCGGCGGTTTTGGAATTTCCGGAAGAACTACGTCGAAGGAATCCAGAGGCTTTAATACGAGATCATACCCCTCCGGCCCTTTGTAAATATCGTCTTCCCTGGTAAATGGCAGCATCGCGCCATCGTTCTGGCGGTACAATATTCTTCCATCCGGAAGCATGGTTAAATGTTCGCCAAAGGAGCCGCTCCACCCCCGGCCAAATTCAGAACGGTTGTCCGGCAGTAAGGAGTTGTAGGCCCTCTGTACTTCAAAATCCCCGCCAAGCTCTGTAAGCAGCGCATCTGTCTGTGACATATAGAAGTTTCCGGTATTTAAGTTGACAGGCTCGAAACCAAAGGAACAGTATACGCCCGCCCCCTGCAGCAGCCCTGATAACACCAGTTCTTCCCATGGCGTCAGATTCTCAAAGTTGTACTCTCCCGCATCGGGATCAGGATTGCGGATAAAAAGATACGTATCCATCTCTGTCAACTGATTTAAGTAGATATGATTGTCCTTTGCAATCGTATTGGGATTTACTTTATAATGCCTCGCAATTCGCTGAACGAGATCATCCTGCTGAACATGATAGATCAGGAAGGTATCCGAGAGCTTCTCTCCGGATTTTTCTGTCTCTCCGGCAGGTTCTCCAGATTCATCCTTTATCTCCGCCTCAGCTTCTGCTTTAAACTGGTAGACTGTGTTTGTCTTAAGCGATTCTAAATCAATGCCGTCGCTTTGCCAGTTCGATTTCGGGATCACGGTAAAATCATGCTCCAGACCCGCCAGATCGAATTTGGGATACAGGACGGTATCCTCACCGGTGGCCTTGCTGCCTGTCACATTCTCACCGGTTGATGTGTCAATCAGTTCCCAGGTTACCTCAGCATCGCCGGTAGTTTTTCCATGAGCCAGGACACCGGTGGCAGAGCCGCCCTCGATATCGGTTTTTCTGACGGATGGCGTCACGGTAATAGTCGTGTCTGCTACCGGGTAGTCTTCCGGATTGCCTCCAGGGTTGTCCCCCTCCCATTCCACGGTGATCTTCGGACCCATGGCGTCTTTTCTGTTATACAGAATCTCACCGGGAACGCGCAGTTCCTGCGGCGTATCAGCACCGGGTTCCTGGTCTGCCTTAATGACAAATCCGGCCTGTGGTGTCTTCCCTGTGATCCAGCTGTTCATGGTCTCTGTAATATCAAAGTCCATAGCCATGTTCTCGCCCGGCGCTGACTGTCTGATTCCGGTCTCTGTAAAGGGCGGAGCTCCATTCCAGTTGATTTTATGGGCATCCCAGCCCACAGTGGGCGTACCGACGGTAAATACATTTGCATTGCTGCTGTTGTTGGTCCTGGCTGTGACGGTAAATATCGCACTGCTGCAGACCGCGTTCGCATCCTGCAGCATAGAGGTAATGCTTTCGCAGTCATTTTCATTAAATGCAACGTATTGGCGGCAATTCTTTAAATTGCTGTCTGCATAGCCAACATATGCATTTCCATCCCAGTTAAATATGGCATTCGGCTGGCCCTGTGATGCCATTGCAAAGATAAACTCATTTGACGGAACTGCGGTGGCCGGATCAATCCGTACCGGATACTGCCGCTCTTCTGCATCCAGCCATTTTTTATCTGCAGTGACGGATATCTCGTAGCTGCCATTCGACCCACGTCCCAGCTTCATAGATAAATCGGTGCTCGTCTCGCCGGCGGCATCGATCATATAAGGCGCCTCTAAGAGAAATACAGGCGATTTCCTGCTTGTCCTGTAAAATATAATATTCTTTCCGGACTGTGCGGCCTTTAACCCGGAGGTCCTTACCTCGTAGGAAAATGTATTCTGATCCGTAGGTTCCAGAAGAATAATATCTTCTTTTACCGTATCTCCGCGCAGGGTATATTGAATATCTATGCCGGGATAGACGTTATTATAGCGAATCGCATTTCCTGCTGCAGCACTCTTTTTAAAAATGCCGCCAGAGGGAATCATCTCAATCGCATCAGAGCTGGAGGCCAGCGCCACCTTAATGCCCCTGGAGGAGGTCGGTTTTGACGGGATGGTCACATCAATCGCGCCGGAAGCATTTTTGTAGACAGACGGGATCTCTTCGCTTTCCTCCTCATAGAACAGAGCAGAATCCTCCTCCATACCGGAGGGGTCATCTCCTTCGAGTATATAGGCGGCAGACCGTTCCATCTGTATTTTTGTTTCGGAAGAAACCAGTGTGTTGTCTACACGCGATATCTTCCCATCTTCATCCTTGTAAAGGCCGGAGTATCCTCCCATCACGGTAACGTAGCTGCGCTCCCCTACCTCATAGGTACGGAAATTGTCGTTGAACTGAACGAGTCTGCCCTCCGGTTCCTCAATCTCAAGCGGCTCATAGAAATTCTCCGGTTCTCTTAAGTCCGCATTGGATGGAGTGGCTGGTTTTACTTCACTTATATCTTTGGAGTTATCAGCCCCAGAATCATTCTGCGTTTTTGTCTCTTCCTTTGTTGCATCTGAATCACTGGCAAGCTCCAAATCCTCTATGGAAAGCTTCTCCGGACGTTCAAAATTGACATATCGCGGCTGGTTATTCAGATACTCGGCTGCGTAGGATACCATAGGCATCATGTCCGGTGCAACCATGGTAAAAATCAGCAGGAAGCTTAAAAAGCGCCGGCTGAACTGGCCATATAATCTTTTGTATTTTCGATTCATAACTTTTCCCCTTCATTCCCATTGAAAGATTTTATTATTGAGCGGATTGGTACAAAATTAAGCCAACATTTTACAACACTTATCATTTCAGTTTTTTCTCATAGTGCTTCCCCCCTTCTCTTCTAGAATCACGTCTCTTTGCTACTATTAAATCACGAACATAAAATATTTCAATACGTCTTGCATAAACGGGACAAATATTGCATAAACGGGATTTTTATTAATACCGGTGGTAAATTTCATTCCTGTTTACGGATATAAAAAGAGAGCTGCCACACGATAATTTGATCCGTGCGGCAGCTCTCTTCACTGGCCCCTGTCATATTTAATTTACTTTCTTACCGGACGTTTTGGCTGGTAGCCGCCCCACTCGGATGCTCTTCCTTCTGCTCGTTTCGCAGCATTGGACGCAATCTTTGCTAATATCTCAAGACCTTTCTTCTTCATACCCATCTGTTTTACCTCCCCGCTTTTGTTTTGCTATTAACATTAGTATTGATACAGATAGCAGCGTGACTGAGATAACCGCTGCGATCATGTAATACTTGTTTGTATACATCAAGAACATAATCAGAACCCAAAATACAAACACAATCATACTGTAACTTCGAAACTTCTTTTTTTCCGCTTTACTGAGTGGATGATTCTCATTTTCAACCGGCGCCATCTGATACAGACACAGTCCCTGCAAAACTACAGATATCACTGCAGCTGACAGTACATTAGTAAATTCCATAACTCCATAGCCCGCAACCGTACATAACAGGCAGGTTGTACCAAACAGACAGAAACACCGGGTATATGTTTTTGCATGGAATCCGCCGCAAAACATCCGCATACTAAGAAAAACTGTATAGAATATAAGAACCCTCACAATCGAATGCGTTATAAGACCAATTAACAATACGATTAAGGCATTCGTAATATTTGCAATGGTTATTTGAAAACCATATTCATACACAGCCCTGTCTTCAGCTCTAATAATTTTTTCTCGTTCCAGCATACCAGCCAGCATGGCCGAAAGCTTACAGATCAACAGTCTCACCTGCTTTGCTATCATTTTTTCTTCTTTATGAAGGATATTCCAGATATAATTCCTGAATGAATTTTCCGTCGGCTTCCCAATGATCATAGTGACCGTTGTATTTTTCTATTACCTGGTGAATGCTTTCCATCCCAAATCCATGGTATTCTTTATCCCTTTTACTTGTTTTAAGCTTTGGATTTTTCTTAAGTACGGACTCCTGTACAGTGTTGCTCATTTTACATTTCAAATATCCGTGATAGTTTCCAATCTCCAAATCAATTTCTTTTTTATCCGCCATGGAAGTGGCCTCTATTGCATTTGTCATCAAATTATACATCAGAATCCCCATATCACTGTTCTTTATTCTCTTTACTTCCGCATGAATGATGCAGGTTAATGTAATCCCCATTGATTCACAGTCCAAACAGGACTTATACAAGATAGCATTCAGTCCATCATTATCCGTCAGATCCGGCAATTCATTATACTTCTTCTCATTGTCTTCCAGCTCTTCCAGATATCTTGCAGCCTCTTCATACAAGCCAGACTGTAAAAACATATGTAAAGCAACGTAATGCCCCCGGGTATCATGTCTCTGAATCTGTAATCTCTTATTTAAGTTTTCAATATCCTTCACGTATTCTCCCTGCATTCCAATCGCCTTATTGGTATAGCTCCGGGAAATCTCCTTCAAATTGTGACTGCTCAAGCTGTTAAACACATTATAAATAAGCAAAATCATAAGCATCGTGCCAAGCAGGAGAAATAGAGACGTAAAGTGACGTATTACTTCATTTTCCCAGGTCAGTTCCATCGAAAAAAAACCTAATGTCAGAAACAGAATAAGGAAACAAAAGCCAATGAGAACGTAACCTTCATTTTTATTCAGAAAAAGGCCTTTGTTTTTCTTAATCATTAACATGAAATTGCATAATATGAATTTCAGAATTGTTACTGCAGTCAGCATCTCTGTCCTCAGATAATAATTGGACATCAATAAATTATTAATATTATGGTTCGTAATGAGAGTTGTAAATTCAAACACCGGTACTGTGGAGAAGAGAATAATGCACGCCCATATCATGGTTCCAAGGGCATGTTCAACTATATTCCCTTTACAGGCGATGCGGGCATACAAAAGCATTACGAGAAGATATGCCAGTCCCAGTACCCCCTCAAAGGGCATAAGAAAATTCAAAACCGATACGGTTGTAAAATAAGCAAGGACACCGGACATTTTGTAAAGGATTCTGGTTCTCCCCGCATACTTTGGCTGACAATACCGGCTAATAAAATGAATCCCAATTATGGATGTCGCAGCATTTGCAATCAGTTCGATCATCACCCCATGTTTAAGCGCCTCCTCTAAAATACAGTTTTCTAACCTCTGCTCTCCGAGATTTGCTAAGTAATACACTGCTGTTATCGGTAAGGATTATTTTATCATTATGAATCACATTGATCTGCTTCATATTTACCAAAAAACTCTTATGTACACGAATAAATTGATAGGGCGTTAATTCTTCCTCCAATTTTTTAAGGCTGCCGCACATGCTATAAGTTCTGTCTGCTGTTTTAATTGTAATCAAATGCCCATTGCATTCGATATACAGAATGTCTTTATAATAGACTTTTTGTGCATTTACCACATAATATAATTCATTATAAACGATACGCGCAAAATACTTATCAATTGCTTTTTTCAAATCGGTTATCAACGCACTCTTACGCATAAACCAGAATGTATCGTATTCATATGACTGGAAAACCAGGCTTTCATGGGAAGAGACGAAAATCAATACTATGTTTGGATAACTCTTTTGCATTTTCCCGGCCATGGAAAAGCCGTCCATTCCCGGCATCTCTATATCCAGAAAGAGAATGTTAAATTTTCTGCTCCCAAGCTGTGAAAGGCATGTCTGGCCATCTGAAAAGTCTTCAATATCAGCATCCTCTCCATGACTCTCTATCATTTTATAAACTGCATCCCTAAGTAACAATCGGAAATCATTATCATCATCACAAATGGCAATTGAAATCATATCATTTCCTCTCCCCTTTACAAAGAAATATGGTAATCCTCCATACCCTCCTGCCCGGTAAGCTATAGATCCTTATCTTTTACTCTCTCAATGAATTCAAGCATCAGCCATACATCTTTTTCCGGCATTGAATAAATATAATCAATTGCTTTTTGCTGCATTAGCGAAGTGTTATTTCTATCATTAAAAAATTCCATTGGCGTAATTCCAAGATACTCACATATATAAAGGAACTCACTCATTGACGGAAGCGTTCTGCCAGAGGTGATACTACGAATATAGCTGGTACTGTGTCCTAAATCCAAGCTCATCTTTCGCTCTGAGACCTGTTTTTCTTCTCGTAATCCGGAAAGCCGACTACGTATAAATTGCTCATTCATTATAATACCTCCTGATAATAATCATAATTCACGACAAAAGTATTTCCGAGCGTTTATAACGCCTATTTTCAATTAATCAGACGTTTCAAACGCTCACCTGCTTATAAGTCAGTCGTTTGTAGTATCTATAATGAAACGATCTTTTTTTTTTAAATTTTGTACTGGCAGCTCTCAGGCATTATTTTTGCAGGAAATGAATTAAAAAAGCTGAGTGAAATCACCAAATAATCAGTAATTTCACTCAGCCAGCTTACCACAACCGCAGCTTCAATCCGCAGAAAATAATTCTTTACTGCCTGCCCTTACATCCCATGCGCCTCTCTCCATGCCTTCACTTCCTCCAGCCGCTTCTTCGCCGCCTTCTCATTCCCCTCTTCCGTGGGGACATAATACGTCCGGTCTTTCAGGGAGTCAGGCATACACTGCATGGCGGCGATTTTGTCCTCTGTCTGGTGGGCGTACTGGTAGCCTTCTCCGTAATGCAGCTCCTTCATCAGTCCCGTCGGCGCGTTGCGGATCACTAAGGGAACCGGCTCTGCCAGTGTATGCAGGGCGTCCTCCTTGCAGTGTTCGTAGCCCGCGTAGGCGGAGTTGGATTTCGGTGCCATGGACAGATAGATCACCGTGTGTGCCAGATTGACGTTGCACTCAGGCATCCCGTTAAAATGGCAGGCCTGATAGGCAGAGACCGCCAGAGTAAGCGCCTGGCTGTCCGCCATGCCGATATCCTCGCTGGCAAAACGGATCAGCCGCCTTGCCACATAGAGCGGATCTTCTCCGGCCTCCAGCATACGGGCGAGCCAGTATAGCGCCGCGTCCGGATCACTGTTTCTCATGGATTTGTGAAGGGCGGAAATCAGGTTGTAGTGCTCTTCGCCATTTTTATCGTACAGAAGGGACTTACGGCTGATGCACTGCTCCAGCACCTCGGCTGTCACCGTAGTTTCCTCCGCGCTGATCTCCCCGTTTAAGACTGCCATCTCCAGCGTATTGAGTGCCGTTCTCGCGTCACCATTGGCAAACTGAGCGATCATCCGGAGCATGTCCTCCGTAATCCCGATTCTCTGATCCCCCAGCCCGAGAGGACTCGTCAAGGCATGGTGCAGAAGCATTACCAGGTCATCGGTCTGGAGTGCCTGGAGTACGAAAACCTTGCATCTCGAGAGAAGAGCCGCGTTAATCTCGAACGAGGGATTCTCCGTCGTTGCTCCGATCAGGATGATACTTCCCTTTTCCACATAGGGAAGAAATGCGTCCTGCTGGGCCTTATTAAAGCGGTGGATCTCGTCCACAAATACGAGCGTACGCAGACCTATATGACGGTCCCGCTCCGCCTGGGCCATCACTTCCTTTATTTCCTTTATTCCGCTTGTGACGGCGGAAAAATCCACGAAGGAAGCCCTGGTCCGGTTGGCGATAATTCTGGCCAGCGTGGTCTTTCCCACTCCCGGCGGTCCCCAGAAGATCATGGAACACACCATGTCCTGATCAATAATCCGGCGCAGCACCTTCCCCTCTCCCAGGAGGTGCTTCTGGCCTACAAACTCTTCCATCCCACTCGGTCTCAACCTGCTTGCCAGCGGCCCCACGGCAGCCCGGTCATCAAAAAGCGATAATTGCTCCATCATATCTCAACCACCTTTTTCATTCGATCCATTTATTTAGCTTCTATTTTACCATGGCCTGAATGAAATATCAAACTCCATACCAGGCAAACTTATGTTTATTTGTATATGCCTCCCGACTTCTTTATATGGTATACTGGCATCATAGCACTGCATTGCAGACAAGATACCTGGTTTACCGGATTTTCCGACGTGCGTTGCACGGAGGACGCGGCAAAGCTGTTTCATTTTGTGCAGGAAAATGAAACAGCGATAACGGAGGCGCTCAAAATTGTAAGCGTTTAATACAAGAAGAGGGACTGTTTTAAGAATACTCCTAAAACAGTCCCTCGCATTTTTTATTCTGTTATTCCATTTATTCTGTTATTCCATTTATTCTGTTATTCCATATATTCTGCTGTTCAATCGACCCTGACACCATTTTTATCGACTCTGCCGCCATCCGGTGTCACTGTATCTGCCAGCATATGGCCGGATTCATCCAGGTAGTACCACTTTCCGTCTGTCTGAACCCATCCGGTCTTCATCGCTCCGGATTCTCCCATATAATACCAATAGCCTTTTTCCTGAACCCAGCCGGTCTTCATCGCTCCGGACGGGTTGAAATAGAACCAGTGGTCTCCGGTATTGACCCATCCGGTCTTCATTGCTCCTGACGGGCTGCAGAAATACCAGACATTGTTTAAATGAATCCAACCGGTAATCATCCGGCCGTCAGCACCGATCCAGTACCATTCTCCGCCGACTTTGATCCACTCGCTCTGCGCATAGGTACCGTCCTCCTTTTCGAAGTTCCAGATTCCGTCCTTTGCCTTCCAGCTTCCGCTCGTTTCTTCCGGATCATTCCACACACTGTTTGAGGAATCTTCCCGCTCTGGCTTTTCTTCCGGTACATTGCCGTCCGGCGTCTCGTCCGGCGTCGTTCCATCCGGTGTCTCGTCCGGCGTCGTTTCGTCCGGCGTCTCGTCCGGAACCGTTCCATCCGGCGTCTCGTCCGGCGTCGTTCCGTCCGGCGTCTCATCCGGTGCCGTTCCATCCGGCGTCTCGTCATCTGCCGCATCCCGCTTAACCGTATAATCGTCCTGACTTCCAAACACAGTGAGCGTTCTTTCCGTAAACGATTCATCGGCTACTTTGCAGCCTTCCGTCTCAACCGAAAACGTCACATCACTGTCCGCGGTTACCACAATCGTTCCAAGATTCAACGCAGTACCCTTTTTCAGGATATCATCTGCTGTCCCCGATACGTAGATCGTAAATGTTCCGTTATCCCGGTTATAGCGATACGACTGCACCGTAATATCAGAATTGTTTTTTACAGCGCTGTCAAACTTAAAATCTATGCTCTCTATCCCATCCGAATCATCGGAGGCAACGCCGAGCTGAACCTGAAAGGTTCCCGCTTTCTGCACGTCCTCCCGTGCAGAAAGCATGATACTCACTTTTACTTCATGATCATTGGTTCCCTTTTCCCATGTGACAAACCGGTATTCCTCCGCCGGTGTTGTCATAATACGGCCAAACGCTGCAAGCAGGATCAGGATTCCCAGCAGGCCAATTATTACTTTCTTATTCATAAGTCGCTGCAACATATTTTCTCCTCCTGTACGTTCAGTCCTGTGCTTTTATCTCGATCTCCGGCAGTGTCTCCGGCACATCGACAAACAGAGTGTTGCTGACAAGACGTTCTCCCTTGTTGTCATGTGCGTTGTCTACCCGGTAGAGCTCCGCTCTCACACGTTTTGGAAGAGCGGCATTTTTAAGGTTTTCGGGTTCAATGTAATAGATCCACGTTCCGCTGCTGGTCTCGCCCAGCTCTCCGTGCTCCGGCACTTCCGCAAAGATCATCTGTGCTGCCAATATATTTCCTTCTGCATCGGTACCGCCCACAATCTTTCCCTGCTCATCATACAGCAGGACCACATTGTACGCCGGATTCCCTTTATACGTTCCTGTGAACAGGAGGGAGCCCGCCGGAATAACGGCCTCGCCGCTCTCTCCATGTCCGGCATGGTAATCCTCTTTCAAAAGGCCAATCGAATCCGTCTGACCAAAGTCGATGTCGTCTCCGGTCTGCCCCAGCAGATCAATCTCCGAAATGGAAATATCGGTTCCCTTCTGGTCCACCGCCGTAATCCTTACGTATGAGGTGTCATAGGCATACAGCCAGGTGTCGTCATTCTTGTTAAAATAGACGGTCTGACTGCCGTTCGCCAGCTGTCCCTGCGCTACGGCGAAGGTTCCGGCCTTGACCTGGGTCCAGGAACCATCTGCGCCGGTATCGCTGATCTCCACTTTAAAATTGCCGATCGGACTTCCGGCCGCGTTATCCGCCTTACTCAGCTTATACGTGAAACCGGTGATGGTCTCTTCTCTGTTTAAGTGAATGGTGACAGAGGCCGCAGGTACTTTTCCGTTACTTCCGGCTACCGTCTTTCCTGTATAGGTGGTTCCTGCATCGTTGTCGATGACCTTTCCGATGGCCTCCATGGTTACCACATCCGGATTTATCTCCTCATCCACTTTGTCCTCTGCCGAGACCATGTTTGTGGTCACGGTCCAGTCTGACTTATCAATCACACCGCCGTGGGAGACTTTAACCGGCTCCAGTACCACCGGTTTTGTGGCATTTAAGTACTTATCGTAGCCTACCACTTCGTAGGTGAAAACTCTGTTGTTAATAGTAGAAATGGAATCGACAAATTCTGTCTGGTCCGCGGTCACAAAGCCGACCGGTTTCTTCTCTACATGGCTCTTGATGGTTTCGGAACGGTAGATTTCGTATCCCAGCATTGCCTCCGGCTGCTTCGACTGGCTTCCGAGATGAATTGTCACCTCGTTGGAATTCGGCCTGTAGCTTAAGTCAGCCTCGACCGTGGCGCTGGCTGCCACAGAACCATTTTTGCCGTTCTCCAGCACGTAAGCCCTTGCCTCATCGTTTACAAACCAGATCGCTCTTGTCTCTTTCTCAAACTGCTCCGCGTACTTCCTTGTGTTCTCATCCGGCACCATACCCCAGCGTTCGAAAAACTCCAGAATATTCTTTTCAGCCGCCGCACAAGCCAGACGCATGAGCTTGTTGTCCACATCTCCGCTTACGCTTAACGCCACGTTGCCCGGCTTCGGCGCCGATCCCGGATTTCTTACGTAGGAATCTACTCTGGCAAAGAACAGATTGTTGAACTGTTCCTTATACGTATCGTACGTTTTATAGTTATAACCGCCCATATCGTATGCAAGATGAAGCTGCCAGTATAATCCCAGCTGTGTAAATACATTGGAGGACCGCCCCGTTACGCCCGACGTCACCTTCTTATAAACCTCCGGATACTGGAACCGCACGCTGTCATTCGTATCACGGGCCTGCGCCAGCACAGAGAAGTAGTTATTGGTGATTTCGGCTATGGCATATGCGCCTTCATTAATTTCATGGCCGATCTCATGAGCGATGCCCCAGCCAAAGTACTGGCCGCTTTCGTATTTGCCTTCCGGCGTTGTCTTCACCGGTACGGACTTGGTAAGGCCCGGTACGGATCCCCACTCGATTCCGATATGCAGTCCGCCCGCATACATAAATGCGCCTGCAAACATCCTCTGGTAGCGCAGATTCAGCCGGCTAACCGGCAGTTTATTTTTCACTCCGGCATCAGGATCGCTGCTCAGTCCCTTGTGCTGGTAGAAGAGATTTACCATCTCATCGGCCGCCGTCAGCGCCTGATACAGCTGCTCCGCCTTTTCCTCCGTAGTTCCGCCTGATAATCCGGCGAGTATCTGCTGGGAGGAAACGGAATACATCATATATCTCGTTACGATATCCGTGGCGCCCAGAATACAGTTTTTCCGCGCAGCGCTCCAGTCTCCGTCATGCGCTTTTTTATGGTTCTCATGGTTTGCTTCCAGCTCCGCTGTGCTGGCCTCCAGATCTTCCACATACTTCGTCACCAGGGCTCTCTTTGCATTGGAATCGGAAGCTCTCGTTATATCCAGCGTTGGAATGTGATTTCCTCCGCTGACTCTCACACTGTAGGTCTCCATATCCTGATCACCGGTATATTCGATGTAAAGCTGTCCTCCCTGCTCCACGTCGAGGGCAGTGATCTGGGGGATGGTTATCTCATTGATTCCCGCTTTCAGCGTGCCGATCGTGTTCGACCATGCGCTGGATTCCCCGTGATACTGAGTCGCTATAAGGCGCAGATTCGTGCTGTCTCCAGTCTTCCTGGACGGGCTGCCCACATAGACCAGCACCGTGTCTCCGGCCATGGCTGTGATGCCAAGCGGCTGCCAGGCGTTTAATCCGCCTTTAAAAGTAATATTGCCGTCCGCATTTTTCGTTACGTGATTATCTATGGTAAGAATTCCAGCCAGAGCCTCATCCGTTAAAAGCTGTTCTGCCGTATCCAGTTCTCTCTCCAGAATCTCTTTCTTCGGATGGAATTCCCCGCTTACCTCATCCTTCTCATCCAGACGCGCCCTCAGACTGCTAATAAGCTCCTGAGTCACCCCTTCCTTCAAAGAAATGTGCATATCGTCTGCAAACAGATCGTATACCTCATGCTCAATCGGATCGTAGTGATAGAATTTCATCTCCGCAATGCTGATTCTGTTGGCCGCACCGTATCCTGCCGTCAGTCTAACCTGAACCCGGTCTGTCGTTACCGGCTGTTTCGTCTGGAATTCATAATATACTTTTCCGTTAGAGCTGGTTTTTCTGCTGAAGGTGCCTGCTGCCTGCACCTGTGTGCTGCTTCCCTCCGGCCAGTAGAAGAAGGTCGCATTGGTATATGCAAACTTCTGAGCCGGATCCGGAATAAGGACCACGGTGTCCATCGTATAGCTGTCGTCGAGGGTCACCGTTGGTGATTTTGATTCTCCCGGGTAAACGCAGCCCGCATCCCAGTCGTTGCGCACCCACGCAGATACCATATCGTTGTCCACAATCGCAAACTCACTGTCGGCATTTCCGCCGTGATTGTTTACCGCCTTGATATGTTCGGTTCCGCCATTCTCCCCTGCCACATTGATCAGTTTGTAGTTTGGCGTTATGGGGGCATTGACGCTCTCGGTCGTTCCGCTGTAGTGCATGGAAGGCGCACTTTCCCCAATTTTGTTCGTACCGGTCAGATAGATATCGTACTTTGTTTCATCCTTTAGATTCTGGATCATCTGGCTGGTATTTTCAATGTTGTCGATTCTGGTGTATTTACCGTCGGCATCATCGTATTCCCGGTAAAACAGAGAATACGTATCCGTATCCTTCATCTTTTTCCAGGACACATCGAGGCTGCGGTAACTGCCCTTTACCGTAATTCCCTCCGGCGGATCAGGCCGTTTGGAGGCTTCCGGCGTCACCTTCACAGCCGTGCTGTAACCGCTTCTCCACGCCCCGTTTACAGACTGCACCCGCACGGTATACTCTTTTCCGTTTATCAGGTCCTCATTTTTTATTGACTTTACGCTTAAACGGTTGTCCGATACCGACAGCACCTCAGACTTGACTCCGCCTTTTACCTCACCGGTAATCTCGACCTCATAGCCGGTTACATTTACCGCGCGCTTCCAGGTTAAATCAAAGGATTCGCTGCCTGCCACAGCCTTTAAGTCCTCCGGGATGTTCATCTCCGGCTCCGGAATTCTGCTCTCCATATCATTTAAGAATTCCACCTTGGATATCTCGACCAGAGTGGCCTCCTTTTCTAATGCAGCCGTCACTTTGATCGTCACCTTCTTGATCGCCACCTGTTTGCCCAAATCGATGACAATGGTCTTACCAGCGGCGGAATCCTCAGGCGCGCTTCTAAAGGCCGCGCGCATCCTTGTCCCTGTCTGTCTTTCCGCCACGCCGTTCTCAATCCTGAATACGACAGGCTTCTCTTCGCCTTCCAATTCAACCGTGACCCAGCCGTCTTTGATGGTGTTTCCGGAACCTGTAACCGGCTGGATTGTAAATCCTTCCGCCTTTAAGCTCTGTCCCAAGTCTGCGGTGATCTCAATTGGCGTTTCCGGTGTGATCGCCGTCTCCGCTGTAAGCGTCAACGCCTCGCTGTCATTTCCGGCAAATACTTCCTTCAGCGTCTCCTCGGAGAACGACGCATTGCTGGATGACGCAACAACAGCAGCGGTATCCACCAGGGCCTGCCTCGTTACAGTCGCCTTTGTATTGCTCTTATTTTTATAGAAGATGGTAAAATACTGAAGGTCTACAAGATCTATCTGCCCGTCTCCATTAAAATCGAACCTGGAATCTGCGAAATTACCGTCTGCTTCATCAATGGCGTCAATGAAAGCCTCCATATCATCGCTGTCGATCGTTCCGTCACCATTCACATCACCCATCCGGATTACACCGGGCATTTTATCCCCGGCATAGCCGTATTTGTCCGGGTAGTCGTTTAAAAGCAGAATCGACGCCCGGTCACCGTTAATTGAAATATTTTTCTGTATGTAGTCCTCATAACCGCCATTTACCGCCTTCACCTGAAGCTGATACTTCCCCTTCGGAAGGTCTGTAAATGTGTAACTGCCGGAGGAATAGACCCCGGCCGATTCCACGGCCTCATACTGCACCGAACCCTGATCGGTCAGTTCCTCGTCCTTTGTCAGAAACAATTCCCATTCCGCGGCCTTCTGCACAGGAAGGACTCCACGAATTTCTACCTTTAATTCCCCATTCTTACTGTCGCTGTCACTCTCTTTCCATGCATCAGAAGGACTCGCCGATACGCTGTTCGACGGTGACGCCACTCCTCTCTGCCCGAAATCAGCAAAGCTGGTCATCAGACTTGCCGGTCCCTGTACGACCAGGCACAATGCAAGCAGACATGCGGCTGCTCTCTTCATACGTGTTTTTCCTCCTCTGTGTTTCACTTTTGATATCCCGTTCTGTTTTCTCTTATCTGCGATATCATTCTTTGTTTTTTCTTTTATTTGCCATTGAAGTTACATTTTAACATTTTTATCGAATTTTATCAATATTTCTGTAACTTCGTTTTAAAAATATTTTCATCACCTGTTTTTAAACGTACTTTAAATCAAATAAAATGTACCGTTTCAGCCTGCCAGGACTCCTCTTTCGGTCCGGTTGGCTCAAACGGTACGCTTTTTCTTGCTTATTTGTTTATTTCTTTTAAATACTCCAGGAAACGCTCTACTCCGCCGCCGGTCACACTTACCTCCTGCGGCCGTTCTCCCGGGACCTCCGAAACATCAAAGAAATGGCCCCGCTTCGACTTTTCCGTAATCATAAAGCTGTCGCTTCCAAAGATACCTTCCTCAATCCCCACATATTCATCGCCCCAGTAGCTGCACTCCTCCGGCAGAATCCCGAATTCCTGCCAAAGCCTGCCGAGAATCGTGTCCACATTATCACTTTTGCTGGAGAGTCCCACTTCCAGATATTTCGCGTCACAGGTGGGCGCCACCGTGATTCCATACGACGCCCCAATAGTCTTTGCCATCTCCAGAAGCGTTGACAGCCCGCCCTCAATTCCGTGACGCTTTAAGCTCTCCTTTAACAGCAGCAGCTCATTTTCCTGCAGAAACAGCTGATCTCCTCTCTGGCTCGACACCATCAAATCAATCTTACAGTAATTCGGCCTGGAAAATACGATATCGGTAGGGAAATCGTACTTCTTTAAAAGCTCCTTATGGATATCGAAACAGATGCTGTGGACTGCCAGAAGGCCTTCCCTGTCCGGCAGCCGGTCGGCAAAAACATACGGCCTTCCTTCATCGTCAAACGCGTAATTATAAGCGCCCCTTCCCAGCCCCAGGTATAAATTTTTTAATTCTTCAGGAGTGAAGCATTTCTCAAGCTGCCCTCCTGCAATGTTTTCGATCGTCGTCCCGCTGACGATCACTAATTTGACGCCCTGAGCCAGCAGCGGTCTCATGGCGGATAACGCCGCGTCTGCCGGCGCTTTTCTGGAATAAACCGCCGTCCCATCCCAGTCAAAGAATACGGCCCGTGGCTTAACAACAGACATAGTCTCCCTCCTTTAAAAGCTGATGCCGGGTATCTCCCAGCCATAATACGACGCCGTCTCCCGACAGCAGCGTCACTCTTGTTCCTTCCCGTCCGGTCCGCACGTGAAGCAGGCGGCCGCGGTACATGAACCGGAACTCGTACCCCTTCATCTTTTCCGGAAGGATGGGATGGAGCTCTAAGAATCCCCGGTTCACGCGCAGGCCGGCGAAACCGAAGACCACCGCCTGCCAAGTCCCCGCCATATTGGCCGCATGGATTCCCGCATAGAAATTGTCGTGGTAATCATCCAGATCCATTCTGGCCGACTGGGCGAAATACGTATACGCCTCTTCCTCATACCCGATCCGGCAGGCCAGAATCCCGAAGATACAGGTGGAAAGGGACGAGTGATGCAGCGTCACCTCCTGATAGAAATCGTAGTTGCGCCTTAGTTCCTCTTCCGTAAAGTAATTGCTGTGCAGCACCATACCGAGTATGGCGTCGGCCTGCTTCGACATCCGCTGGCGGAAGATAAAGAGCGGGTGGTAGTTTTCATAGAGCAGATGGCGCTTCTCCGGCGGTATTTTCGATTCGTCCCACGGCTTGCGCATCATGAAGCCATCATCCAGCGGATAGACCTTCCTGCCTTCATCGTAGGGGAAATACATGTTCTCCACGATCCGGTTCCAGAGCGCCCGTTCCTCTTCCTTAACCCCCAGCTTCGCCACAAGAGCCTCCCAGGCGGCCTCATCCATTGCGCGGAGTGTGTCAAGCGCCCACCCGGCATCGCGGATATTCTCCCTCGCCATGAGATTCGTATAGAAATTGTTGTCCACAATGGCATTGTACTCATCCGGCCCCGTTACGGCGCAGATGCAGTACTTACCGCCCCTGGACTCAGCGAAACAGCCGACATCCGCCCAGACTCTGGCCGTTTCCACCAGCACCTCCGCGGCCTGATCCTTTAAAAATTCCATATCTCCGGTCACATCGAGATACAGTTTAAAGGCGTAGGCAATATCCGCATTAATGTGGTACTGCGCCGTCCCCAGCGGGAAATAAGTGGAGGCTTCCTGACCATTGATAGTACGCCAGGGATACAGCGCGCCCTTCTCATGCCCCAGAACCCTGGCCCTGTCTCTCGCCTCGTCAAGCGTCCGGTAACGATAGCCGAGAAGAGACTTTGCCAGGTCTGCGTTGGTATAAATCAGCGCCGGCATTACGTACATTTCCGTATCCCAGAAATAGTGGCCCTCATAGCCCTCTCCCGACAGACCCTTGGCGCCCATGCCATTTTTCCCGTCTCTGGAAGCAGACTGAAGGATATGGAACAGGTTGAACCGCATGCCCTGCAAGAGCGCGTCATCTCCCTCGATCACCACATCCGCCTGATTCCACATGGCTTTCATACAGGCCTCCTGACTGGCCGCCTCGCTCTTAAAGCCTTTTTTTACCGCCTCCTTTAATATAGAAAGAATAAAATCTCTCATCGCGTTCTTTTCCAGATCGAGAGAGGAGGTGTAGGCTATCTGCTTTTCCGCAGTGATCGTCTGACCTTTCGTTCCGTGAACGGCTATCTTATGGCGGCAGTGAAGGCCGTCCTCCGTGACGCTCCACTCCTGTGTCAGCGGGGACTTCACCGTCATCACACTGCCGCAGGCCATAGTAAGGCCGCTGTGCTCCGTCGTCCCCTGATAAAACAGCATGGATTCATCTGCGGTGATCCTGTCGGTGAGCAGACAGCAGCCGAAGGGGCCGTAATCCACCAGCGGATTCGTCTTCCGTGTATGATTCTCCACATTCGCGTCCAGAACCGACAGGAACGTGATTTCTCCGTCAAAGTTGACCGGTGTCACTTCGTATGACATGGCCATCAGGTTCTTCACCCCGAAGCTTACAAGCCTGACTGTATCCACGTGAACCGTCCGTCCCGCCGGGGAGGTCCAGTCAAAGGATCTGGTGACTGTCCCCTGGTCCATGTGAAGTGTTCTGCGCCAGCCTGACACCTCCCCTTTTCTGATATCCAGTTCTTCCCCATCGAGGAAGAGCCTGATCGTCTTTAAATCAGGAAGATTCAGGAGTGACTGGCTCTCTGTCGGGAACCCATAGTTCCATTCTCCGTAGCGGATCGGCTCGCTTTCATAAAATCCATTGATAAAATTGCCTTCCAGTCCCTCATTTACCGTGAAGTCATACCCCTCCTCCAGGGTTCCTCTCGTCCCCAGATACCCGTTCGACAGGGAAAATGTCGTCTCATTCCGGTAATTTGTCTCCATCTTAAATTCCGTTTCCGTCACCGTCCACGGCTCGACGGGATAGATCGGCTGTTTGTTAATTTCCATTCTGTCTCGCTCCTTCAGTAATTAATCTCCCAGAAAAGTTCTTCACTCTTGATAAATGCATACAAAAAGTCCACCGCATCCGGCTTCAGAGCCGTGACATGACAGGAAAGCGCCTGATACTTCAGGTTCACATCCCGCTCCTCCGTCCTCATGCATGCGGGGACCGGAAAGCGGATCCGGTCCTCCCAGCGGAAACAGGAGGTCTCCCGGAACTGGGCCGGCTCTGTATACGGCCCCACCTCCCTGGTCCTGACAGGCCAGTTCTCATCTCCCGCCAGGGAATGAACGATTCCGCTGTACAGGCGGGGAAGTGCGTGCCTCTCCCCGCTTACCGGCTGACTCTTGCAGTCCGCCTTCCCGGCCTCCGCCTCCGCCTTCATCTGCACTAAGATATCACGGACAAATAAGTACAGCGCACTGTGATCCCCATGAGTGTCAAACTCCGAAGTGGTAAAAATCATATCAGGCTGGTGCTCCTCTATCACACCGTGGAGATCCGCGGCCAGATGGGCCCTGTCGTATGGCGCATGGGTTCCCCACCTCTTTTTATGGTACTCTTCCTTCTCTTCCAGGCCGTAGGTCTCCTCCGAGCAGTGGGACTTATGGCGTCTCCTCTCATCCGTCTCCTCATAGAGGCGGCTTATGAAGCTTTCTTCCTTCGGCATTCCCGTGTCGGCATAGCCTAAAAACTCCACATCCTCCTCCTCGATTCCCAGCATGGCAAGCCCGGCAAGCGTCTCTCTTAAACGGCTCCGCCCAATCGAATAATCGCGGCATCCGTAATCGCCGTTTGTCACCATCACGACAGTGGCGGGAATCTTTCTACGGACGGCCTCATAGAGGATACCGGCGCACAGGAGTATTTCATCATCCTGATGCGGTACGATCACCATCAGGCTCCCGGGAAATGTTCCAGACTCTCTCTTATCCATATTCCATTATCCTTTCACCGCGCCGGCGGCCACACCGGCGATTATGTATTTCTGCATGAACACGTAAAAGATCATGAGCGGCGCCACGCCCAGCATCAGCATGGGGAACAGCGCGGTCCAGTCTGTGGCAAACTGCCCGATGTTCCGGGACACCTCCTGAAGGATTACGTCCTTCTCGCGGCTCTGCAGGAACAGAAGGGGCGTCATGAATTCATTCCACACGTTCAGTGTGACGATGATAACGACCGTCGAGATAACCGGCGTGAGAAGCGGCAGCACCACTCTGAAAAACTTGCGGAACACGGTACAGCCGTCGATCTCCGCAGCCTCCTCCAGTTCCTTCGGCACCGTTCCCTCTATGAATTCCTTAAACAGGAATACCGCCTGCGGCGTATTGATGGCCACGTTGACGAGAATTACTGCAAACGGAGTGTTCATCAGGTGAAGGCTCTTGACGATCTTATATAAGCTGACAATATTCATCTGAAACGGTACGATCAGGCCCGCCAGGAAGAACAGGAACATGCGGTTGCCCATTTTCGTCTTCGTTCTCGCCAGAGCGTATCCGGCCATGGCGCCGAACACGACGATGATAACGACCGCCGTGGCCGTGATGAACAGCGTATTGGCAAACGCCCTCGGAAACTGCATATTGGTCCATGCTTTGATGTAATTTCCGATTTCTAAGTGAATCGGCAGTCCCAGGGGATTGGCCGTGGCCTCCTGAGGATTCTTAAGCGTCGTTACGATCAGATAGTAAATCGGGATAAACCAGATCACCGCAATCACGAGCATGACTGCTTCCAGAACATATAAATTTCTTTTTCTCTTCGTCATTGTATCGAATCACTCCATTTCCCCATTAATTTTGTGACTACGGCGCTGATCACCAGCACGATAGCAAAGAAACACACGCCGAAGGCTGATCCGGTGCTGTAAAAGCCGTCCGAGATACCCTTTTTCATCATGACTGTCATAACTGTCTCGGTCGCATTGCCCGGACCGCCCGATGTCATGGAGTAGATGATGTCGAAGACCTTCATGCCTCCGATTAAGCCGGTCACCACGATGATCTTGACCGACGGACACATCAGCGGCAGTGTCACGTAAAAGAACTTCTTGATTCCTCCGGCTCCGTCGATGTCCGCCGCCTCGTAGAGATCCGGTGAAATGCTCTGTAAGTTGGCCAGGTAGATGACCATGGCCCATCCGGTCCACTGCCATGCCTGGGTTAAAATGACGGAAAACAGCGCCCGGTTAGCCGTAAAGAAATTAAAGGTTCCGAAGCCCAGCTGATGCAGCAGGTTGTTGATCAGGCCGTAATCCGACGACGACATGATGAAGTTCCACAGATAGCCGATGATCAGGGAACTGAATACGGCCGGGAAGAAGAATACGGCTCTCAGTAGGTTCCTGGTCTTCAGCTTCTTATCCAGGAGCACCGCCAGCGGCAGCGCGAGAATGGTCTGGAGTGACGTCAGCATGATGGCATAAATTACGGAATTTTTTATCGCCGTCATCATCAGCGGCGTGTTGAAAACCTTGATATAATTTTTCAGGCCTACAAAGCTTAAGTTGACCGGATTCATATCCGTGTAATCGGTGAAGCTATAGTAAAACGTATATAAAAACGGAACGATGGAAAACAGAAGATATACGATGAAAGCCGGCAGGATGAACACATAGAAATACTTTCCCAGCGTTCCGGCCTGCCTCCTTTTTCTTTGAATCTGTTCCATTTCATACCCCTCCTTTTCTTCAATTCGCCCAAAAATGGGCGCAAAAAGGGAGCGTCCTCCATGCGTACGCCAATATTCATTTCAGCATGGATTGCCGCTCCCATCATCGGTATCGTTCGTCAGTGCCAGCCTTACTTTTCCAAAAGCTCCGCCACGGCCGCGTCCACATTCGACAATGTGGTCTTTAAATCCTGGGAACCTAACAGATAGCTCTGCATCTCGGTTCCGTATGTCTCATGAGCGCCGGCTGCCGCGCCCCACTCATTCCACGGGCAGTATACATTGCCGGCCGCCAGGGTTCCCGAAACGCCCTCGTAGGCAGCCGGTAAGTCGAAGGATGCGCCTTCTAAGTAGGAAGAGCCGCCCTGGTTGTTTTCCCACAGTGCCTTCTGGCCTTCCACGGTTGAGATCGCGCGGGCCACCTTCATAGCCGCTTCCTTGTTGGCAGAGGCGCTGTTTACGGCAAATCCGCATCCAGGGCCGCCGATCAGCCATCCATCGCTCTTGGCGGTTCCGTAGAATGGCATCATATCAATCTGGAGATCCGGGTTCTTGCTGGTGATGGTATCCAAATCCCAGGGACCGGAACAGAACATGGCCGCGCCTCCGGTTGCGAACTGCTCTAATGCCTGATCGTGGTCGATTCCCGTCATGTCTGTGGTGTAGACGCCCTCGGAGATCATCTCAGACCATTTTTCCACGTACGGGTCCCATGTCCCTTCCATTTTGGCTTTGCCTTCCCGGTAATCGGAGCCAAAGTTCTTCCCTGCGTCTGTGGATAAGTATTCCGCAGTCACAAACGCCATGGAGTTTTTCAGCATTGGCTCCCAGGATTTTAAGCCTGCTGCCAGAGGGGTGATCCCCTTCTCCTTAAACGCCCTGCAGACCGCGATATACTCGTCGAATGTGGTCGGCAGTGCGATTCCATTCTCCTCAAACAGGGCCTTGTTGTAATAGATTCCCTCGAACCAGCTGATTCCCGGCAGCGCATAGATGTTTCCGTCATAGGAATAGACGCTGGTTCCGGCGCTGGAATACTCGGCCCCCAAATCATTCAACGGCTCTAAATAGCCCAGTCTCGCGTGCTTTAAGGAAGATCCCGGTGATTCGCAGATGATGTCCGGGCCTTCTCCCGCCGACAGCTGGGTATCTACGATGGTATCGTAATTGGAATTGTCGATGAACTGGTATTCAATCTCGATCTCCGGAAGCGTCTCCGCCAGATAATCCAGCATCGCCTTCATGGTGTCCTCACTGTTCCAGTACGTCATACGAATCTTGACCTTGTCCGCCCCCGTTTTATCGGCAGCTAGACTGGCGCCCCCAGCCTCTGTCTTCGCCTCTCCCCCCTCTGTTTTGGCCGCCTCCGTGCCGGAAGCTCCAGAGCCCCCGCAGCCTGCCAAAGCAGAAGCAGTCATCGCCGTACATAAGAGAACGCTTAATAATTTCCTTTTCATGTTACCTTCCTCCTTGTTATGATTCCTTTGATGTCTCTATCTTACCATCTCCCGGAGGAAGACTTTTTAACAAATTTTTTAGAAACCTTGCACTATTTTTAGAACTTCCCATCTATACGGACAGCTCCTTCAGTTCTTTTAATATCTTCACCGTAAAATTCGTATAGCCGTCTTCCGTGACGGATGCGTAGACACCGCATCCGGCTCCGTAGTAAATCCGGATCCGCTCTTCAATGTTATAAATTCCATAGCCCTTGCCCGGCGTGTTTAATATCTCCTCCAGCCGTTCCAGCTCCACCCGGGGGCCGTTGTTTAAAATACTGAAGATGAGATGGCTGTCCTCTTCCTCCAGCCGCACGATCAGCCGCCCCTTTCCGTCGATCTCCTCCTGATAGTTAATGCCGTGCTCAATGGCATTTTCCACAATCGGCTGCAAAAGGAAGTTCGGCATGGAATATCCGAGAAGCGTCTCATCAAACTCATACTCTGCGTCGAAGCTGTTTTCATGGGTCATGCGCTGAAGCTCCACATACGATTTCACATTTTCCAGTTCGCTCCCCACGGTGGTAATCTGTTTTCCTCCATTTAAGCTGGTGCGGTAGAACTTGGCCAGCAGCCCCGTGAGATCGCTGATCTCGTCATTGCCGGTACGGATGGCCTTCCATTTGATGCTGGAAAGACAGTTATACAGGAAATGGGGATTGATCATGGCCTGAAGCGCCTTAAGCTCCATGGCCTTCTTTTCCAGTTCTGCCTTGTAGACCCGGTTGATCATCTCATTCAGCCGGTCGCACATGGTCTGCAGGCTCTTTGCCACGATCCCGATCTCGTCGGAATCGTTGTGGTTCAGTTCCAGATTAAAGTTGCCCTCCGCCACTTTCTCCGCGCTCTCCTTCAGTTCCAGAATCCTGCGGCTTAAAACCTTAGACAGGATACCGATCAGAAACAGGCTGACCGCCAGGCATAGTCCCACGATCAGCAGCGTGGACTTCAGGATCTCATACAGCCGCCCTGTGATCTCGCTTTTCGTCACATAGTAGTAAAGGCGCCATCCGCTGGTGGTGATCTCCTCAGACATCAGAATATAGTCCCCCTGGTCGCCGTCGTGAAGCGTTCCCGCCTCTGCCCCGGTTAAGACGGACTGATCCGCCTGCTCCGTCCCCGTCTGTCTGGAATATATGGGCCTTCCCTCCGTATCCGTCAGGAGAATCCCGTTGTTTAAAAATGTATTACTGGAGATCGGCTCCAGGACCGACGCCGGATGGACGCTCAGCTTCAGCACACCGATGGGCTCTGATGCCGTCTGGGCGTCCAGAAGCGTCCTGGTGGCGAACATACTGCCGTCCTCATACGTCCACAGCGTCCCGAAATTCTTCTGATGATACTGGTACCACGATTCCTCACTGCTGCCGCCCACCGGTTTTAAAAAGCTTCCCACCTCCTGGCTCACATAGGGCGTGTAGATCTCGATCCCCTTCATATTGTGATCGCTGGTGATAAAATACCAGAAGATCGGCTCGACCACCTCGTTGAGCACCTGAGCCACCTCCACCTGGTTTCCCCTGCTGTTTTTCAGCACCTGGCGGAATTTTGCGTTATAAGACAGATATTTGATGTTGTCATTTTCCCTCTTCAGCGAGGTCTCCAAATCGGAGGCCATCAGCCGTACATTATTCCGTATGGTCTCCTCCGTCTGCCGCTCCATATTGCGTTTCGACACCGAATAAGAGTACACTCCCAGCACCAGGATCGGGACGGTAATCAGCAGGAGATAGCTGATCACCAGTTTCTTCCGGATCGAGGCGCTTCCATAATACCACTTCAGCAATCGTTTCATCCTCATCCCTGCTGCTTTCCATTCTTCTCCCGGTACTGCCGGGGCGTCATTCCGTAATAGTTCTTAAACAGCCGGTTAAAATACGGCTGATTCTCATATCCGCAGGCCTTTGCCACCAGAACGATCTTCAGTTCCTCATCCTCCAGCAGCTTCCTGGCCTGTTCCATGCGGTAATCGGTAATATATTTGACCAGGTTTGCCCCGGTCTCCTTCTTAAACAGATAGCTCAAATAGGCCGGAGCCAGATTGACCCGCTCGGCGATATCTTCAAGTCCGATATCGCTCCTGTATTCATCCCTGACAATATTCTTGATCCGTTCCACGATCCTGGGACTGTCCCCCACGGCGTCCGTCCGTTTTGCCAGCACCTCATTTAAGACTGCCCGGAAATTCACCTCCAGCTCCTCGCCATCTTTGTAGGACAGCAGCCGTTCCACGCTCTCAAAGAGCCGTGGCTTGTCATTGACTCCATACTGGCTGTAAAATGCCGACAGAATATCGTAAAAGACATGATGCACATAGATCCGGCTGACCACATGGCCGCCCACCATCGTCTCCACCAGCTGATCTCCGTACAGGATCACAAGATCGTCGTTCCTGTCCCCAATCGCCTCGATCATCAGTTCCTTAATCCGCTCCACCTCCGCGGCATAATACTCCGAATTTAATACAATCTCAGACAGAAACGTGATCTCACCGCCCGTCCCATAGAAATTCTTCCGAATCTGGCTGATCTCCTCCATCTGCCGGTTCATCTCCTCCACCGTAGTAAATTCCCTGCTGACCACGATAGAGATCTCAGTCCCCAGAAGCTGTCTGCCGTCCCTGGCCAGTTTCTCCAGCTGCTTCTGCAGCCCGCTTCCCACGATCCGGTTCTCATCGGCCAGAAGCACCACCGACGAATCGGGATACAGGTTCACATATTCGGATGGAATTCGGATATATGTATGCAGCAGCTTCAAAAAGACCTCCTCCTGCTGTTCAAAAATATTCCGCCCGCTCTCCAGGCTTATAAGCACCTTCCGTTCCTTTCCAATCGTCCGAAAATACTCCTCCAGCATCCCCAGATCAGACGCCGACACGCTCCCTCCTGTAAACACCTTATAAAACACCCGCTTCATGGAAGCTTCCTTCTGCTCCTGTTCCTGCTTTGACTCCTCTCTCTGCCTCTCCAGATCCCCGATCACCTTATTCATGACCTTCTCGAACTCGTCCAGTTCAATCGGTTTCAGCAAATAATCCACGGCGTTGGCCTCCATCGCCCTCTTCGCATACTCAAATTCCCCATACGCGCTGAAGATAATTATCCGGATATCCGGATTAAACTGAAACGTCTCCTTCGCCAGCTCCAGCCCATCCTTATAAGGCATCTTCACATCGGTAAACAGAATATCCACCGGATGCCCCTTCAAATACTCCAGCGCCTTCTGCCCATTCTGCGCCTCCACTACCGAAAGCGGCAGCCTATATTTTTCAATCAGGAACCGGATTCCATCCCTCTCCTGCGCCTCATCATCCACCAGCAAAATCCGAAACATAAAATCCTCCCTTTCCCATCTCCATTTCTTACCAGCTTACCGCGTCTTCCCCCTCTTTGTCAATGTTTGAACGGTTACCAATGCTTCGGCAATACAAAAAAGACGGTAAAAGAGGGTAGTAAATGCTGGCCTCCAGGCCAACATTTACCACACTCTTTTACCGTCTTTTGCTTTAGTCTGCGGCGTATCCTGTTCTTATACTCTGGATAAATACTCCCCAGTACGTGTATCAATCTTAATCTTATCGCCCTGATCCACAAACAGCGGAACGTAAACGACTGCTCCGGTCTCTACGGTAGCCGGCTTTGTAGCGCCCTGTGCCGTATCACCCTTGAAGCCTGGCTCTGTATCAGTGATCTCCAGCTCTACGAATAACGGAGGCTCAACAGAGAACACCTTGCCATTGTAAGAACAAACCTTTAAAATGTCGTTCTCCTTCACGAACTTTAATGCGTCTCCGATTACTTCCGGGCTCAGTGCGATCTGCTCGTAAGTGTTCGTATCCATAAAGTTATGAAGATCGCCATCCGCATATAAATACTGCATGTCCACACGGTCAATTCTGGCAGCCGGGAACTTCTCTGTAGGACGGAAAGTACGCTCTACTACACCGCCGTTCACTACGTCTTTAATTTTAGTTCTGACAAATGCAGCACCCTTACCAGGTTTTACATGCTGGAACTCCATAATCTGATAAACATTACCATCAATCTCTAATGTGATACCGTTTCTAAAATCACCCGCTGATATCATAAATGATATTCCTCCTTGAAATTCTCTTAATCCTTTTTATTCTATACTATAATAATACCTTTTTCAACTATTTTTTTCATTTTCTGTATACACGCCGTTATTCACGGCCTGTCAAATAGTCCATGGCAAGGGCATAACCCTTCAGTCCCAGCCCCAGAACCTGGCCGTCGCAGACAGGCGCCGTAACAGAAGTATGCCTGAATTCTTCCCTTTTATGCACGTTGGAAATATGTACCTCCACCTTCGGAATATCCACCGAGGAAAGGGCGTCTCTCAACGCGTAGCTGTAATGGGTAAACGCGCCCGGATTGATGATAATGCCTTCCGTTCCGTTATAATACGCTTCCTGGATCTTATCGATTAAGCCGCCTTCGAAGTTACTCTGGTAAATATCCAGTTCATGTCCTTCTCTCTCCGCCTTCTCTTTCATCATACGGACAAGATATCCGTAATCCTCAGTGCCGTATACACCTTTTTCCCTGATTCCAAGAAAATTTAAATTCGGTCCATTTAAAAGAAGCAGCTTCATTCAAATCCCATCCTTTCTTCCAGCTCCGTCACAATCTCACCGACACTCCGTCCATTCACATCTACGATCAGTCCGGCGGCCTCCCGGTATATGGGGCCGCG
>OATU01000193.1_pt1 | contig 63377 bp, 48 predicted proteins | sample 1516711 | NCBI WGS metagenome assembly OATU01 (sample SAMEA2579971, study PRJEB22360) | human gut metagenome | biome: human gut; feature: human-associated habitat; material: faeces | place: Denmark | collected 2008/2010 | reverse complement strand
TCCGGTGGACGTCTGCTTTGCGCGGACCGGAGTGGAACGGAGATGCGTAGCCCGATGCCGCAGGCAGCGTTCTATGGGGATTGGGGGCGCACGAGGTTCGGTGAACCTCGGTTTTACGCGGACCGGAACGGAGTGGAGACTTCCCCAACAATCAGGGCTTTCGTGTCACGAAAGCCCTGATTGCAGAAGAGTGAGGTGCACAAAATATTGAGCACGAGGAAGGGCCTTTGACTTGATTTACCGCTAGGTTTGGAGTACAATTATTGTGATTACTTGTAGAAATTGCTCGAATTAGATCGGAGAATTATATGGGCTATTTATCAATCAGACAGACAGCAGAAAAATGGAACCTTTCGGCAAGATGGATCAGTGATCTTTGCAACGCCGGACGAATTCCCGGAGCAATGAAAGTAGGATCGTATTGGGCAATTCCGGAAAATGCGGAGAAGCCTAAAGATGGAAGAATCAGAAGCGGAAGGTATATTAAATGTAAATGAAAAATCTCTCTGCGGGCGAATAAGCTGCAACTACTATAAAGGAGTATTTTGAAATGGTTGAAGTTGGAAAGTTTACATTAGAATCGTTGACAACTGGCATGTATTCGGATCCCCGCATTGTGTACAGAGAGTATATCCAGAATTCTGTTGACTCAATTGAAAATGCTGTTGCTGAAGGGTTAATGTCAAATGAAGATGCTTACATAAAAGTATTCATTGATGCAGAAAATGGCTGTATCTCTATTATTGATAATGGAAAAGGAATATCCGTTGCTCGAGCGACTAATGTGTTGTTGAGTATTGGAAAATCCACAAAACGCCAAGATGCTAATCGTGGTTTTCGAGGAATTGGGCGTCTTGGTGGTTTATCTTACTGCGAGCATTTATCGTTTACCACCTCTGTTCAAGGAGAGGATGTTGCGACTAGAATTGTTTTTGACTGCAAACTTCTCAAAAGCCTTTTAAGTCCTGATCACGAAGAGGAACTCGATCTTCAAAGTGTAATAGAACGCATTACTGAGGTTGAAGAGATCGATGTGGATAAAGATGACCATTTCTTTAGAGTTGATATGGATGAAGTAGATAGCTCTTCAGAATTGCTGGATCTTGATGAAATCAAGCAGTACTTGTCAGAGGTTGCCCCGGTTCCCTACGATGAGAGACATTTTGTGGTTGCACCTGAAATTAAAAGATTTTTGACTGAACACGACTACACGCTAACTGAATTCAAGATTTTTATTGGATATGATGAAGACCATTTAAAACAGGTACGTAAACCCAACAGATATCGCTTTCGGTCTGATAGAAATCAACGAACGGAGGATGTGATCACCGAGGTTGTTACATTTTCCATTGACCTTGATTCGACTTCATCTTTGCTCGGCTGGTATGGAAGATGTAACTGGAATGGCACATTATCAGATAACGCATTACTCGGTATGCGAATGCGACTAGGCAATATCCTTATCGGCGATAGACGTACCATGGACGTGATGTTTAAAGAACCTCGTTTTAACGGTTGGGTCCAAGGTGAGATTTTTGTAAATACCACTGGACTTATTCCTAATGCTCGTAGAGATGACTTCGAACAGAATGAAGTTTATTATCAAATGATAGAGAAACTGAAGGCTCGGGTCGGCGATGTTATAACTCGCGAGATTAGAGAAGCATCGAAAACAAGAAACAATCCCGATGCGCGTCTATTAAGAGAGGTAACTCGAGTAACAGAAAAAGTAGACAAAATGGTTGATGAAGGCTTGTACTCTCAGAAGGATAAAGAGCAACTGGCTGAGGAATTGCGCGATGCAGAGAAAAAACTCACCAGAATTTCCCAAAGGTCTCCACAATTGGCTGAGGAAAAGAGAGCCGCATCAACCAGATTGGCTTCTGTTCAGGAAAAAGTTGACACAACAACAAATTACAAAATCAACAGCGAAATCTCATCTGAGATAGACAAAAAGCAAAAGAAAATACTTCGGTTGGTTTTTGAAACATTATCAGAGTATTTGTCGCGTGAAATGGTTGAAATAATCTACAATGGAATCATGGGCAAAATTCAGGAAAAAAGAAGGTAACCAATATGAGAATTCTTCCGCAGAAATATGATGAACTCTCTATCGATAAATATGATAAGCAACTTATTGCCTTATTTAAGTCCATATATAAGGAAAATGCCATGTGTTTGCTCTGTTGCAATCCGACAAAGAACAACGGAGGAATTGGTCATGTTCTTATTACCGATAAGGGTGTTGCTCTATTTCATATGGTAGCTGAGTGTAAAGAATTACCTTTGTTAATCAAAGCAATTCTTGAAAGTATTCCTGCGCAAAACGAAGAAAGTGAAATTTTAAAGGAAAGATTTCTTCATCAGAGAAATCTTTTGAAAAACGGGAAAGTTATATTCCCTCAAAAAATAGTTTATCTTTTTCCGGACATTGAAAAACCTGATTTGGCTATGTTTTCCACAATAGATGGTTTTACGGATTTTGTTGACAACGCTTGCCTTTTTAAAGACTTTTGGAAAAACGCGCAAAAGGACAAAACTTATTTAGATTTTTTTCTGTGGAGGCATGAGGGACATTCTTGCATTTCGGAGGATTTGATCCCAGATATTATCAATAGAGTTGCCCCAGAATACACTATTCCTCAAGTCAAAGCGGCGATAGAAACTCCAACGCAATCAAGAAAACATCGTGCATTTTTGGATGCGGATACAACTTCTGTTGATCGTGCGGCTGTTGCATATATGCTAGACGATGGGCAAATTAATTACATCAATAAAATTAAGAAGGGAGACCAACTAATTATTGCTTGTGCAGGAAGTGGCAAAAGCGTAATTCTGATTTCGAAATGCTTTAAGGTTGCAGGACTTAATCCTGACAAACGTTTTTTGATTACTGGATATAATCGAAATTTGGTCAGTTATTTTAAATGGTTGATTGAGTCGGCGGGGTTTTCAACAAACAATGTCGATTGTTTGACGTTTGATAGATTATGCGTAAAGCTGCTACAAGACAATGGTATCCGCATTCCGCTTGCTTCTGGAGGGGATTATTCTCGGATCAGAGAGTGTTTAATCCAGAACATGAAAGCAGGGCACATTAAGAATCGATACTATGGAGTTTTTATCGATGAAGTGCAGATGTTTGAACCGGAATGGTATAAGGCTTGTTACGATTTGATTGAAAACAAAAGCTCTGATGATCATTTTTTTGTTATCTGCGGTGATAAGTCTCAAAGTGTGAAGACATCTATAAAAAGTGGCAAGGCTCCGTGGCAAGGTCACGGAGATGACTATCCCAATTTTAGAGGTAAGAGTTTTCCTATTGAAATCAACTATAGAAATTCGATTCAGATTAACGATTTCATTCGACGGTTTACAGATCGTGCACTACTGTATGCAGATCGTTTAGGAATACCTGTGAATCAAGATGCGGATATTTTTTTGCGAGGAAAAAGTATTCGCGAAGGCTTGGACCTACAGTATCTTGAAGTCTGCCAGAATTATTTGGATTCGGATGCTGAAGCAATCATGGTTTTGAAGCAAATAATTGATATTCATGATAACTATCACATTCCTTATGATTCCATAGCTGTTATCTGTTACAATAGACAGTATAGATATGTCAAAGGCAGAGCAGAAAAACACTACACTCCTATTGATCATTTAAAAAATTATTTGAACCAGGCCAATATTCCATACTCGCTTTTAAACAGCACTGCATCTGAATATGGGGTATCTTATTCAAATATTAACGGTGTGCCAATTGTAACCATGGAATCATCACTCGGTTTGGACTTTAAAGCTGTCGTGATTTGCGGACTACTTCCATTGGGGCTTCATGACAATACAAAGGAACTGGCTCAATTAAAAAATAACAGCACAAGCGAAGATGTAATAGATGCGTTTAACAAGAACATTAATATTTTATATATGTCTTTGGCTAGAGCAAAAGATATTCTGCGCATTGTATCTGCAGAGTCAGAGGAAACATCATTTTATGTCAGACTATTAAAGGAAGCCTTTTACCAGGAGGAATAACAACATGCGCTATAACGAAGTTAATAGTGAACATTTGGGTGAATTGAATATAATATCAAATATTCAAGATGATGATTCAATCTTTGAGGTTAGCCTTATTGTAGCAACAGACATTCAGGGAAACATTAGAGCAAATTATGATTTAACCGTGCAGGGAAATATTGATGCAGATTCTCTCTTGGTTATGGGAAATTTTATTTGCTTCGGTAATTGTAAGGCCAATACCTTAAGCGTGCAAGGGACATGCAAGGTGTTTGGTCAATTAGAAGTTACAGATGGTATGGTTGCGGACAACTTAACAGCGACAGACATAGACGCAAATACTTTGACTGTAAATGGCAGTATCATATGTAATTCATTGAACTTTGAGACCACATTATCATGTAGTGGGAAAATTCTTGCACTCGATGGAATAATGGGGCGTGGAAAAGTAGATTGTTCTATAGTGATATGTGGAGAGTATGCGTCAATTGATGAAGAAGCCAATGTCATTACTGCATCAGAATTGGAAGAGTCTATGAATCAAATTCGCAAAGCAAACTCTTTGTCTAAGCCAGAAGAAGCATCAACTTTGGAATTAAAGAATATTGAAGATTTAGATTGGGATGAGTGTAAACAGTATTTACAGGATTTATCAAAGCTACATCCAGAACTTACTGAGGATTATTTGTCGTATGTAAAGCTGTTTGCATGGTCTGAGTTTTCAAAGATATGCGATCTTAAACAATTTATTGCTTTGATGAAAGACATCCTTTGCGCTGGTGAATTAACCAAAGCCTCTGATTTATATAACGTTATTAAAGTCGATCTGTTTGAAAAATCCAAAGAATACGTTTTTGAATTAGCAATGCCATCTCTAAATCAGGAGGAGTTTGCATCCTTATTGAATATATTGGTGTCAAATAAAGAACATATTAGCTTGGATATTTACAGCTTCTTGATTGAGACGATGTTCAATAAAATCGGATTAAAATATAGTACTGTCTGCTTGATGTTGGAGGAATAACTTATGATGAATGAGCAATTATGGCACAAGTTATTTGCCGAGAAAATCACGAAAGAATACATAGGAAAACTCACAGGAGAAGAAATACCTAGAATTGAAGGCAAAGTTCCGGAAGACCTATTCATTGTTGGACAACTAGCACCAGCATCTACGAATATGGCTAGTTATATTACTTCACGTGTGATTATCAACGGAATAGGCGTCAATTTCAATATTCCGGTGGAGGACATTCCTAATGCGGTATTGACAGTACAGCCATGCGGCAATTGGTTTTATCGCGTCTATCCTTCATACACGGAGCAATGTCAGGCAACGATACGACAGTATAATAAGCTTTTTGACCGAGCATACACAACTATTGGTCAATTTTGGAGTGACACCGAAGTAAAAGAAAAGATTGCAAGTGTGGAAGGAAAGAAGTCAAATAGTTACGACATTCCTCTTCTTCAAATCTATAAACGTGTTTCTATTGAACAGGAGTGCTCTGCGCTTGTCTTCAAAGTTGCTGATCTGGTTGACCCTGAGAATCAGATGGGTATCGTCGATGATTTGGATCCAATCAATCAGGAATTGTTTAGGCAGATTCAGGATATCATTGCACAAAAAGTCCTTACTGACCCACATTACTATAAGTACGATGTCAAATCTAGAATTACCCTAGGGGATTTGGTGACTGAAGAAAAATGGAATGCATTTCTTCAACGAGAAAAGAAAGAAGTAGTTAACACTGTCAACTGGAATATGGCCGTTACCGGCGAGTTTAAGGTAAAAAACAGAATTCTATCTATTGGACTTAAACTGATTAACAAAGCTGAGCAAGTTGAGGGAGAACTTCTAAAAAAACGGCATAAGGACCATGTGAAAATCTCAACAATATTCAATGCAAGATTGAAGGTTCAGCTCGAAGGAACGAAGTATATTCCTATTGAGTTAAGCCATTTTCAGGATGATTACAAATATAGCAAAGAACAGGCTGCATTAGGATTTAACTGTAATATAGACTTTCTTGAATTAAGAGAAACGATGGATTACATTGTTACGACTAATGTGCCGGCCTTCAAACAATATCGCCTTAAAACAAATAATGATATTCCGGCTCATTTTATAGATCTTATTAATTCTCCAGTGGAAACCTTAGATACAATTCATCAAGGAATGCTTAAAGTCCTTACGGATTGGCGTAGAACACAGAAAGAAAAGAGCGTTGTATTGTCAGAAAAAGCAAAACGCCAGATGCGCTCAGAAATAGATGATTTCGAAATTGAAATTGAACGTTTTAAGCTTGGAATAGATTTGATTCGCGATTACTCTATTATCCGCGATGCTTTTGTTTGCATGAATCAAGCATTTGCCAATTCTCCTAAAAGCTATGGAGGATGGCGTCTGTTTCAGATTGTTTATATTGTTTCAGTTATTCTTGATATTGCATCTTGCGAAAAGAAGTTGCCCTTGCCGGAAAATATAAAAGCCAAATCAACATTTGATGCAGCCGATGTTATTTACTTCCCTACAGGTGGTGGTAAGACAGAGGCATTTTTGGGTACAGTTGTTTTCAATTTGTTCTTTGATAGAATTCGTGGGAAAAAGTGCGGTGTTACAGCAATTCTAAGATATCCTCTGAGGTTACTTGCTGCACAGCAAGCTTCTCGAGTGGCTAATATTCTAGCCCAGGCAGAGTTAATAAGGCGTCAACATCCACAAATGAGGAGTTCCGATTCCTTTGGATTAGGATACTTATGTGGAGAAGGAAATACGCCGAACAAGCTTAGCAAATATAAGTTGGATGAGATTAACTCTCTCTCCCAGGAAGAACGCGATAAAAAGTATCTGGTTGTGGAAAAATGTCCTTTCTGTGGTGCAGATCTCCACATGGTCGCTGATGTTGATCACATGAAGCTCGTTCATGTTTGCGGAAATAAACATTGTCGTGAATCTGTTCTTCCCATTTACATTGTTGATAACGAGATATATAGATACTTACCATCTGTAATTATAAGCACAGTGGATAAGATGTCTGCAATTGGATTCAACAGAAATTTTGCCCAGATTTTTAGAGGCTCAGATCAAAAATGTATAATGCATGGATATTGTGGACCAGATGGATGTATCGAATTCAAGGAATGTGAAGAAGAACATTTTTCCACTGTTTCGATGTATGATCCGGTACCAACGTTGATGATTCAGGACGAACTTCATCTTATTCGAGAGTCTTTGGGTACATATGACTCTCATTATGAGCTTATGATTGATTATTTCTGCCGTAATCATACGTCTTCACGGCGTGGAATGAAAGTCATTGGAGCAACAGCGACTATATCAAATTACGAAGATCAAATTAACCAGCTGTTTCTGAAAACACCGCGAAGATTCCCGTGTGAATCTATTGATTTGAAGAAAAATTTCTACTCATATATTGACGAAAATGATCTAAACAGAATTATTATCGGATATGCCCCATTCGGCAGGGCGATAATTAGCGGGGTAGCATATTCCCTAAAAGCGTTACGCGAAGTAATTTGGGAATATGTTTTAGTTCCGGATCACATTCGAAAAATCAAGGGCTTAGAGGAACTGACTGACGAGCAGTGCAAAAAGCTGGTGCAAGATTATTGGCTAAGCATTGAATACAACAATGTCAAAACAGATAGCACTAACGTTGTTGGTGCATTAAACAACCCAATAAATATCGAGTTAAATGATGAAGGAATACGAACATATGCGGCTGCGAAAATGACTGGTGATGATTCTTTCCAAGACGTTCGTAAGATTTTAGCAGAAATTGAAACAGCCAAAGATATTGTCAATGATGTCGACTTTAATATGATTTCTGCAACAAGTATGATTTCTCATGGAGTTGACGCAGATCGTTTTAATGAGATCATGTTCTTTGGAATTCCGGGGAGTACTGCTGAATACATTCAGGCTTATTCTCGAGCCGGGAGAAAATATCCTGGAATCGTAATTGATGTTATTCGGCCTTCTAGGCCAACAGACCAAAGCTATCTTAGATATTTTCAAAAATTTCATGAATATAAAGATATCTTGGTTGATCCGGTTCCTATTAATCGCTGGGCAAATAAGGCAATTGATGTAACATTGCCAGGTATTCTTTGTGGATTAATTCTAAGTGTCTATTATCCTATTATAGGACATAGGATTTATATGATGCCTGAATTAAAAAAAGCTGTGGTTGATGGCGAGCTTGATCCAACGATCATTAAGAAGCAATTGTATGAAATTTATGGATGTATTGGTGCAGATGGATCTATTCGTCCTATTTCAAAGATCTATCAGAGAAAGATCGATGAATTTGTAGATGTCTTGTTTAAACGAATTATTGATAAAAGCGTAGGAGAAGAATACATTACGGGCGGTTTCAACAATTTAGGTTTTCATGTAATGCAAAGTCTCCGTGATACGGAGAAACAGTTGATTGTTGAAGTAAACTAAGAGGTGTTATGATGGCAAAACTCAAAGAGAACCAAGTGACTCGCAGCACGTCACAAGCGTTATACAAATATGTACCCAATAGGTGGATAGATTTCTACTTCTCTTCAAATAGGAGAGGATATACAGCTTTTGTTAAGGGATGGAGTAGTATTCCCCTTGAGGACATTAATAAAAAAAGATTACTTAGGAAAGTAAGCAATGCCGTACACAGTTATCAAAAACAGTGCGGATCTATCATCGAGGGTGGAGAATCAAGATCTACAAAAGGATTTGCCAGTGAGATTTCCCCCGACACTTATACTGTGTTAACGCCAAGAGTAAGTGAAACTGATAGAGCCATTAATGGATATATTAGCCCCAGTATTTTCTTTTGTGAGAAATGCCATCAGATCCACCGTTTTAAAAGAGAATCTCAGTATTCATATATCATGGATAAAAAGTGTGCCAGACCGAATTGTGGCGGTAACTTAGTTCAACTTCGTGATATTTATTACTGCAGATGCGGATGGGCAGGAGAGGTATCTATTGGAGATTGTGATTGTCATCCTGGGAAACCTCTTCTCATGCGAATTAGGGATCATAAATATGAATGTTCAGTTTGTCATCGAACCACAATCATATTCAGAAAATGCCCAGAATGTGGAGAAAGGCTAACTCCGAATAACGTGCTGGATTCTGCACAGAGCTTTGTTAAGTCACTTAGTGTAATTGACTTGTTAGACGAGAAAATGGATTCCTTCTTATCCGATGAACAGGATGGAGCGGAAATAATTACTGCGAACTATCTTTCTCTGCTATCCAACGAAGAGTTTATAAAAACAGTAAAATACGGACGAGAGAACCAAAAAGAATTCCAGCAAATTACATATGAAAAAATGCTCCAGGAGTTTATTTCACAAGGAATACCAGAAGAATATGCAAAGACAGCCGCTGAATCCATGGTGAAAACGAAAGATAATGACCCTGTTGAAAAAGCAATCAAGAAAACTACAGGGTATATAACTGATACCAGTAAGTTGGATCAATTTGCAGAAGCTGTATTAGAGTACAACACTATAAAAAATAGCGAGGATGTTCTTCTTTTGTCTGATGCTGTAGCGCGATCCAGAGAACTGAATACGCATCCAAATCCAGATATATACTTTGAAATTGCACGCAAATACGGTTTTTCATTGGTGCAAGCAAGTGATAAAATTCCATTTATTCAATGTGCTTATGGATATACACGCGAATTTGTTGACACGGCTACTGCGCCAAAAGGCGGTCCTGTGGTATTGGTGGGTTTTCCTGACGAAACACCGGAGAAGAAAACAGTATATGCTACGAAACTATGTACTGAAGGCGTTTTATTTGAATTTGATCATGTTAAGATTCTAAAATGGTTGAAAAAAAACGGGGTAATTAGAGATGGTGATCTTCCGGTTGACCTCGATGACAAAGTTGAGTTAAGGGCATGGTTTATCAATAATGTTGATACTTCTCAAATCGAACCATTTTCCATTCTTAGTGAAGATATGCCGGTTACCTATTATGTATATCGGTTGATTCACACTATTTCGCACACGTTGATCATTGCCGCAGCTGAAATCTGCGGCTTAGATAAAAACTCTCTTTCTGAATATATCTTTCCAGCAATTCCGGCAGTATTTATATATTGCCAGAATACTCAAGGTTTTAACATGGGTGCATTGTTTAGCGTATTTGAGATGTATTTTGAAAAATGGATGGATGGTGCCCTAAAAACTGCATCTGAATGTATTTTTGATCCAATCTGTGTTGAACATGAGGCGGCATGCGCAGGCTGTGTATATACGAATGAGATTTCATGCCAACACTTCAACCATGATTTGGATAGAACTCTTTTGATCGGGAAATACGATAAAGAAACGGGAAAGCGATTTTGGGGCTTTTGGGAGGACTAATACATGGCTATAATGCATCCTCAAAACTTAAATAATTACGATCCAACTGAATCAGAAAAAGTCTTCTTTGATGCATTAAAAGATCAACTGGATAATAGCTACCATGTTTTTTATTCTGTAAAATGGTATGGTACAGATTCAAAGGGGAATCGTGTCAATAGCGAATGCGACTTTTTGGTATTCTCGCCTGACTTTGGTTATTTAACGATCGAAGTTAAAGGGGGAAAACAAATCGAAGTCAATGATCGACATTGGATTTTGTACTATTCTGATCAAAATGGTGCACCTACTCAAAGAGATTTGGGTAAAGGGCCCTATGCGCAGGCCGACAAGAGTATGTACTATTTTTACGATTACTATAAGAAAGAAACTTTAAGTAAATTTCAAGGTTCCTATGGTATGGCTGTTGCATTTCCTTTTTTTAATTTGGACACAGAACTGGAAAATGATGCTCCTCGTGAGCTAACAATACAATTATGCGATATGGATAACTTAAGAAATCGCATAAATGAAATTTTCCACTATTGGAGAAAGCGCAATCAAGGTACATTTCTCTCAAATAGTCAAGCAGAAAAATTCATTAGCCTTGTAAACAAACGAGTAGCATTAACCGTAGCTGCGGGTGCTCTGATTCCAATAACAGAACGAAAACTTGAGACAATAAATATCGTTCAAGACTCTATAGTATCTATGTTGAATAATTATAGAAAAATTCAGATAGTTGGTGGTGCTGGAACCGGAAAAACGTGGATTGCTATCAAAAAAATCAGGCAACAAAGTTTGTTGGGAAAGAAGTGCTTATTTATTAGTTACAACCCTTCATTAGTAGAATTTGTTAAGAAGCAAATCGATGGACAAGATTGTTATTCTATTGAAGGGTTGTTTTCCCTATTTGCAACGCCTAAAGAAGTGAACCAATATGAACTTGATCCTAATGGCGACATTTGTTATTATGATAGATTCAGAACAAAGATGCTTCCTAAATATGACTGTATTATTGTTGATGAAGCACAAGATTGCACGGAAGACTGGGCTAAAACAGTAACCTTGTTTCTAAAATCAGATGGGATCTTGTGGATTTTCTACGATGAAAATCAAAATGTATACAAAAGAGGTTTTGGTAATGGATTTGCTATAGATACAGAGCCGTACCTTCTTATCAACAATATCCGAAATACCCAGAATATTCATTCTTGGATAAAAGAGAAAACTCAAATGGGTGAGCAAATAATATCTAACGATGTATGCGGATGTGACCCTGAAGTGCATAATTACCAAACACGTCAACAAGCAGAGCTGTTTGTTAATAGTGTGTTGCTTCAGTTGATTTCAGAAGAAGGTGTCGATCCCCAATCTATTGTAGTATTGACAAACGATAATGACTATGACAACTGGAATAATAAGGTTTTGGGTCAGTATACGCTTAGCAAGAATACTCAAAATGGAGCGCTTGATATTAAGCTTGCCTCTGTTTCTGAGTTCAAGGGCTTGGAGGCAAGTGTTGTAATCTATTTAGATAATTGGCCAAACTCGATTCCAAAAAACCAAGAATACTACAATAGGCTTTATGTGGCAGGAACACGGGCTAAGTATTATTTGTATATTGTAAGTTACTAAATTTAAGCAGCTCAGATACAAAAGGCAATAGATTAGAAACACAAAAAAACAACGGAGGAACTGATGGCAGATATATTATTGTTAGAGCCGGGATACTCTAATAAATATCCACCAATAGGCTTGATGAAAATTTCATATTTTCATAAATACATACATCATGATTATGTACGCTTTGCAAAAGGAAAACTCCCGGATGCATTTAACGGAAAGAAATGGGATAGAGTCTATGTGACCACACTATTTACTTTTGAATGGCCCAAGACTAAAGAAGCTATTGAATATGCTCTTAGTGTGGTGAAAGATCCTTCCCAAGTATATACCGGCGGAATTTTAGCAACGTTGATGCCCGAATTGATAGCTGAGAATTTTCCGACTGTGAAAAATAATCCAGGGCTGCTAGACAAAAAAGGCACTCTGGGGCTTGAACATGAAGAATGCATTGACAGACTAACGCTTGACTATGGTATCCTGGATGATATTGCCGACGAGTACGTTTATCCTGCACACGATGCTTACTTTACATATATGACTCGTGGATGTGGCATGAAATGCGCTTTTTGCGCTGTGCAAACGCTTGAACCTGAGTATTATCCCTATATTTCAATTACGGATACCATCAGGAGAGTCGATGAGCAATTCGGGCCCAAAAAGGATCTATTGCTTATGGACAATAATGTTCTCAGATCTCCAAGGTTTGATGAAATCATTGACGAAATAAAGGCACTCGGGTTTGCAAAAGGTGCCACATACATTAATCCCAAAACCGGAAAGCGCGTGCAGCGGTTTGTTGATTTTAACCAAGGTTTGGATGCTTTTCTTCTAACCCCTTATAAAGCAAAGAGACTTGGGGAATTGGCGATAAGACCTGCCAGAATTGCTTTTGATCACATAGAGGATGCCGAAGCATATAAGAAAGCAATACGACTTTGCGCCAAAAACGGCATAACGCATATGTCAAATTATTTGCTTTATAACGGAGTGGATTTTACTGGGAAAGGGCACAGTTATCACGCAGACACTCCCGAAGACCTATATGAACGTATGCATATTTCTATGGATTTGCAGGAAGAACTGATTGAGAGCACAGGTCATAAAGTGGCAATTTTCTCGTTCCCCATGAGATATATTCCCCTGGAAGATCTCAAAAGAGGATTTGTAGGTACCCATTGGAATCCAAAGTACCTTCGGGCTCTACAACGGATGCTGATTCCTACACAAGGAAAAGGAGTTTCCTCTAGGTCGTTCTTCGAGGCAGATTTCGGAAAAACCCCTGAGGAATTTGTCCGCGCCTTAGCAATGCCAGAAAGTCACCTCGGATGGCGCGGAAATTTTATTCCTCGGAGAAATGAAACCTCTGGTGAAATAGAAGCAAGGAAAATAGTTTGGGACGAAAACCAACTTTATTTAAAAGAATGGAACCGATTATTTGATCTATTGGGAGACTCCAAAGATGTATTTATTTCTATGATCGGCGACAACAATATTACAGTTGAAAGGTTTATTTCTTTAACTGATCCTACACACAAAAAGTTACTTATTCATTATTTTACGACAACAACAATGTTAAAAGCTTTTTCGATGGAACCGGTTGAAGATAGGAATTTATTTATTGATTATATTACAAATGAGTTCCACATTATGTACCGTCGGGTGATGAGGTATATTGCGAATAGTAAAATACCCTGTTCATATTTGCAAGGCATTTGTGAAGCGATGGGTAGAAAAGCTATTTCTGATATCCTTAGCTTTTTGGATTATGAAGCAGAACAGACTCCTTTTGTTGTCCATAATCTGTCAAAGGTTCAGATGATGACAAAGAAATCTTTCTTCGATTTTGAACTTATCAAGTGTCTATTTATGTATTCCCAATATGGAGTTTTAAATCGCAAAAGCAAAAGCAGAATTATCAATTCCATAAAAAATCTAGATGAAAGGACAACTCGAGAACTTCTTCTGAAGCATTTTGATCACTTTAAAGAAGTAGTGATTAAGGATGCCATTGATGGAGAAGTTGGTGCAGAGTATATTATTGATGAACTGAACAAGCAGCTTACCAATGTTTACAAGCAGCTCTCGATATTTGATGTTTGATTATGGATCACGAACTTATAATAGGAAAATATACCTTAGAATCACTCACTAATGGTATGTACGCTTCTCCTCTCGACCTTTATCGAGAATATATTCAAAATGCAGTAGATTCCATCGATGCTGCTATCATGGAAAAACTTGAGAGACCTGAATATTTCGAAATTGCAATAAATATTAATCCCGAGAAGAATACGCTCTCTATTTTCGATAATGGCCGAGGACTTTGCCAAAACCATGCAATATCAACGCTTATAGATATCGGTAATTCTAATAAACAAAGAGCCCAAAACAGAGGGTTTCGTGGTATTGGACGTTTGGCGGGTTTAGGTTATTGTGATGAACTTGTTTTTATTACATCTTTCGCAGGTGAAGATTCCAAAACAATAGTCCGTTATAACGCAAAGCTATTAAGAGAATTGCTACTTATTTCTAACGAAGATAATGTCAGTGTGCATGATGTCATGAAGCAGATTGTTTCTATCGAAAAATCTAGCGAAAAGGCTAGTCGGCACTATTTTGAAGTGAAAATGCTTGGCGTAACATGTAACAATGGACTAATGGATGAGGACGTGGTACGCGATTATTTAATTCAGCATTCCCCTCTTCCATTTGATAAAGAATTCAAATGGAGAAGTACGATACAAGAAAAAGTGAGGATTGCTGGATATATTATTCCAACATATTGCATTTGCCTTAATGGAGAAGAATTATACAAGCCTTACTCAGATAGCTTTGTTTCGGATCGTGTGAAAAAGATCTCTGACAGCATCCAAGATATCCAAGTGAAGAAATTTTACAGAGGTGAAATTCTAAGTGCCGTTCTCTGGTATGCTCATACTGCTTTTTATGGAACAATCAATGACAACACTGTAAAGGGCATTCGAATTCGCCAAGGAAATATCTTGATAGGGGACAGATCGACTTGCAATTCCTATTTTAAAGAAGAACGCTTCAATGGTTGGATTATAGGTGAGTTGCATGTTCTTGACCCTGACCTGATCGTCAATTCTCGTCGAGATGACTTTGAAAAGAATGAAGCGTACTATACGCTAATTAGGGTGTTCAAGGAATGGGCATTTTCTGTTTCAAAAGATATTCGTCGGATATCTTATGAGAGAAGTCTTTCCAGAGAAAAAAAGGCAGTCGTAGAAGCTCAATCTTTCGAAGATGTAAATGACCTTTGCTATGAGGATTATGGCTATGCAGAGGATACCACGGAAAGTGATTTTTTAGACAGCGGCGAGTCAGAAGTAGTCGCTGAAATGGATTATATGGATAAATTATCCTTGTTAATCGATCAAAAGAGAACCCAAACCAGATATCGTGCCCTTAATATTAATTTCAAGCTCACAATGGAACAACGAAAGGTCTTAGAACGAGTTTTCGATTTAATTCAACAAGAATATAGTGATCAAGAAGCAGAAAGCTTTATAAATACAATCGCAAGAAACTTTTAATGTTCACCCGTATAATGGAATTTGAATATTTGGTGATACTATGGAAAATGGCACAAAACTAAGAATTCTATACTTATATCAACACCTTGTTCAACACACCGATGCCGAGCATACATTATCGACCGCCGAGCTGATGAAGATCCTCAAGGAAGACTATTCCTTTAAGGTTTCTCGCAATACGATCAGCGATGATCTTGCCATGCTCCATGACTGTGGCCTTCATATCGAGCACTATGAGTCTACGCAGAACAAGTACTACTATGATGGCCATGTGTATGAGCTGCCGGAGCTCAAGGTGCTGGTCGATGCAATCGCGTCCTCCAAGTTCATCACCCAGCGAAAAAGTGAAGAGTTGATTACCAAGCTGCTTACTCTGACCAATTCCCGGAATGTCGCAAAGCTCCGTCGGCATATCTATGCTGCAGGGCGCGTGAAGTCTGAGAATGAACATGGATATTACATCGTCGATGCAATCAACGAGGCGATCGATACCAAGAGGAAGATCTCGTTCTACTACACCGATTTCGATATCGCAAAGCAGCGCTATGTCACAAACGACGGCAATCCGTATACGGTCAGTCCGTACACATTGATCTGGGACGGCGATTACTACTACATGCGCGGCTTCTGCGATGAGCGCCAGGAGATGCGGAATTTCCGTCTGGATCGTATCGCAGAGCAGCCGAAGATCCTCAACCAGATCGTAGTAATGCCGCCAGAAAATTATACTCCGGCAGACTATAGCAAGCATGTATTCCGGATGTATGATACCGAAGAATCGGTCAAAGTGCAGCTGTATTGCCATGTATCGGTCATGAAATACCTGATCGATAATTTCGGTACAGACTTTGAATGTGAGCCGGTCGATGCGGATCATTTTAAAGCAACGGTCAGCGTATGCACCAGCACTATCTTCTATCGTCGGGTATTCGGTTTCAACGGAAAAATAAAAATCGTTGGACCACAGCAGGTTACAGATGAATACAAGGAAATGCTGTTAAGTGCATTGAATCAAATGTGACTGCTTGTATTTGAAGTATTTGTTTAGAGGAATCTGCATGAAGACAGAGTGCGTCTGTGAATTTGTTCCTATTTTTAAGTAGAAAACAACATTGAACTGAAATTGAAGTTTTGGAATAGGAGCTTTATGATCGATAATCGAAAGAAAGCCTCTATGTCACAGGTACTGGCAGATATAAAGCCTTACATAACGAAAAAGTTCATGGCGGCTCCCTGCGTTAAGGAGCAAGACATTCAGGTTATTTGTCAAATTCTCCTGCCCAGATACAAGAATGTGCAGCTCATGCAGGGACTGAGCAACAACAAGCCGGATTTCAGAATTCAGGTAAAAGGTTTGTTCGGGACAGAAGAGAAACGGTTTGAAGTGGTTTGCAGTGATAAGAAAAGACCAGCAACCAAGAAGAAATCTGATCTGGGCTGGATTGATCGGCTGGAAGAAATAGATGCTGCATTAGATGATTTTTGATGGCGATGCAGTGTGGAGGAGGTGCGGCTAAGTGACCTGGGCTGAATATTATGAGAGATATGACGGATGGCAGGAAAGTACTCAGTATAGCCGTCTGGCCTCTATCAAGGACTTCGGATCGGATGGAAGTCCATCTGAGGAAATATGTGACTGCATTCAGTATGTAGATACGCGCACAGCTACCAGTATTCTTCGCAGAGCATTAGCAGCGGGAGTCCGGTTTCGAGCTGCGGAAGTTGCGGAGATTGCAGATAGCGGGCAAATCGAAGATGAAGAAGCACTGGAAAAGCTGATTCAGACAGCTGTGGATGCTTATACTGGGGAACAGCTGGATACGCTGCTGAGCTGTCTACCTGATCCGGAACCGGTGTTTGAGTTGATTGATAAGATTACTTCCAAACCAACGCACTTTACAGAGGAGGATGTTCTGACACTGCTTCCTAATCTGCCAGATGAGGAATCCATCTATCAGCTGGTTAACTCGACAGATGCAATTTTCACAGAAAATGGGCTGAATGAGTTATGTGATTATGGTGTGGACGAGTCGCTGATCAGGAAGATTTCAAAGCGCAGTGGCATTCCATATGCTGATCCGGATGAGCCTGACGAGGAAATTCCGCTTAAAGAGGCACAACCGAAGAAGCCGGGACTGTTCAGCAGTATACTGATGGGAATGGCTCTGGCTGGCAGCCATAAGCCTAAAAGTACAGGCAGATGCACGGGAGATTGTGCTCATTGTCCTCCCCACTATGGTTGTCGCTATGGGCGATGGTATTATGGACATGGGCATACACATGGCTGCGAATTCTGTGGAAATGGAGGATGCAGTGGGAAGTGCAACATAGATTGACTTCGCTTGCAATGTGGAATGACACGACAAGAATTATTTACATGGATACGTCAGCAGTACGGCACAGAGCCGGAATACCCCTGGCATGACTGGAATGCAGTGCTGCGGCACAACGACAATAATAAATGGTATGGTGTAGTTCTGGAAGTATCTGCTGATAAGTTGGGACTGCCGGAAGCAGACATCATTGATGTCCTTAATGTGAAAAGCGATCCGCTGCTGATCGGCTCTCTTCGTGGGCAGGACGGCTATTTTCCGGCCTATCACATGAACAAGGAAAAATGGCTCAGTATTCAGCTCGGCAAAACGGAGCTGGATGATGCCATCAAAGACCTGCTTTCTTTGAGCTATGAGCTGACGGCACCGAAAAAGCGTAAACCAAAATCATCAGCAAAAAATCCGGGAGATTCCGCAAATGGCAAAGAAAAAGATGAATAAGCATTACCGGGAACGCTTTCATGTGAATGCTGTGACTACCGTGAAAGATTTGCAGGAGCTGGGGGTCAATTATACACAGGAGCAGCTCTGGAAATAATTGTGCAGACGGCATCTGCACAATTTGCAACAAAAAAGAGGAGTCGATCAAGGCTCCTCGAAGATACGTTATTTCAAAAAGTTGCTTTTATGTTCCAGTGCGTGCAGATTATAGCCAAGTGTAGCCAGGTGCGCTACCTTCAGCGCAACCAGATTGATGTCAGTGGACATCGCGCTGGCGATCTGCTCGGCTGTGTATCCATATTCATAGATGTAGCGAAGGACTTCATCGCTGTCCATCAAGATCTCCGCTGCTACGATGTTGGCTTCATATTCCGGTTTGGATTTCATGTCATAGAGCATGAACTCATGAATCGGGGTGGTTTTCGCCATATTCCGGTGAAGCTGGTCATGCCCTAATTCATGTGCGCATACGATGCGCAGCATATTTTCATCCAGACTGTTATTCAGGAAAATAAAGCGATTTCGCTTAATCACCCGGTACATTCCCTTCAGGGAACCAAAATTTTCGCAAAGCATGACATTGATACCAAGCTGCCTTGCAATTTCAAAAGGGTCTCTGGAACCGCAGCGTTTTACCAGTTTCTCACCGACCCGTGAAAGCTGTTCCGCATTCATCATACCACCTCCAGTTTACAGTATAGCGAAAAGTGTGTACGATAAATATCACTGATCGGATTTTTTACGCCTCGTTTTCGGGGCGTATTTTTTATGTTTGCGCGCCATGGGCGCGCTCTAACGGGTGTAAGTCCCGAACATGCCCAGATAGTGGGAAGTGTATAGCTGAACAGCAAGGGTGTCTATCGTGAGGTAGAATCTGAAGGAAGCTGTAAGCAAATCTCTGGTCCGACGAACAGAAATCACATATAAGGCTAGGCTACGAGAGATAAGTTGGCTCAAAGCAACGAAATCTAATAACTATCACCTTTGTAGTAGCAGAGTAAATGTGGCGGATATATGGAGAGAAAGAGCGTGCACCTTAAGCGTGGAGGTCTCACAGAGGTTCCATTAGCCTAGTAACAACGAACGGTGAGAAGTCAGCCGAGCCCATAGTAGTGAAGAAGTTTCTGTAATGGAAATGGAGCAAAGGGGCGAACAATCAATAAGTTTGAGTATGTCTCGTATTGCAGAAATGGCAACATCTGCCGTAACCAATCGGGTAAAAGATGGTCAAATCAAGCGAGACGGAAAGGAAAGAACGCATGGACACAAGTAGTCTAATGGAGCAGATTTTATCTAGCGATAATCTCAACAGAGCATATCTGCAAGTCGTACGAAATAAAGGTGCAGAGGGAGTGGACGGAATGAAGTACACAGAACTCAAAGAATACCTTGCAAAGAACGGCGAAATCATCAAGGAACAGTTGAAGACGAGAAAATATAAACCTCAGCCAGTACGAAGAGTGGAGATACCAAAGCCTGATGGCGGTGTCAGAAACCTGGGAGTACCAACAGTAACAGACAGATTCATACAACAAGCCATTGCACAGGTTCTAACACCAATCTATGAGGAACAGTTCCATGACCATAGTTATGGATTCAGACCGAATAGATGTGCACAACAAGCAATTTTAACAGCACTCGACATGATGAATGAGGGAAATGACTGGATTGTAGACATTGACTTGGAAAAGTTCTTTGACACAGTAAATCATGACAAGCTTATGACTATCATAGGCAGAACTATTAAAGATGGAGATGTCATATCTATCGTTAGAAAGTACCTTGTCAGTGGAATCATGATTGATGATGAATATGAGGACTCCATTGTGGGGACACCACAAGGGGGAAATCTCTCGCCATTATTGGCAAACATCATGCTGAATGAACTTGATAAGGAAATGGAAAAGCGAGGGCTTAACTTTGTACGATATGCGGATGACAGTATTATAATGGTCGGAAGTGAAATGTCTGCCAACAGAGTCATGAGAAATATTTCACGATTCATTGAAGAGAACCCTAATACTAATACTGCTTATGGAAGAAATAAAAATATAGGAAGAGGTGCCAGATATAATTCATCTGTAACCTATGTGGAGGATTGTAAAGAACGTGGAATTAAATGTTTGTGTGTGGTTATATCAGAAGATGGAACTGTTGATGTTGTGTCAAATAGTGACTAAAACTGCCAATATCTAAAATGGGCTTTGAAAATTCAATATTTTAGCTAACAAAATATCTACAGCCTCTGGATGGAGCGTGTAGTACTCTTTGGTTCGAAATCCTTCCGGTAATTCATTTGACCATGGCAAAAGCCGATTTAGATCATCCGGCTTTGGAAAAGGTCCCATTTTACGAAGCTCGTTTAATACATAGGAAAGATATACATACGGCTTCAGTCCATTCAACAGGACAGTTTCTGCGATACTATAAACAATAGCACTGGCATCTGCACCACGGATACTCTTGGCAAACAGCCACTACCGGACGTGACTGTTTCTGACGTTCCTGATACCGTTCTTCCGCCGTCTTATCTTTGATCAGTTCCTCTACTTTATACAGGATTCCGATTCTCGTCATTGCCTGATATGCAACGGTTTCTTTCAGCTGCTCTTTAGGAATTCTTCCTTCATCTGCCTATAAAGCAGTCCCAGATACCGGTCTGCACAGCTGATGATCCAGTTTGCCATTGTTTTTGTTGAAAGATTTAAGTCATACCTTGCGAATTCCCGTTCCTGTCTTGCCAGCGGCATGCCATTGACATACTTTGCATTCATGATTCCGGCAACCAGCGAAGGAGTAGCAATGCTTCCCTTGATCAGCGGTAGCTCTTTTTCCGGTCAGTTTATATTCGATTGTTTCTGTCACTTCGAAATTAGAAAGATCTTCTTCTTTTTTGCCGGTGCGTTTTTCCCGTTTGTGCGATGAAATCACGATTTCCTCTTTAATCTCAGCAGTATCCGTATCTGCATTGACTTCAGCCTCATTAAACAGATCCATCCGGCAATCTCCAAACTCTTAAATGATAATTCAAGTATAACATAAAAAAGCCTGTTATTCGAGAAAAATCAACGTTTTACTGTGTAGGAATATATATTGCATATTCCGCAAAAACAGAGCACTGTTCCGCTAGGAACGGATCATTGCCCTGTTGGTTAATAAAGTTACTTGCTTTCTACACGTCTATCGCGACCTGGAAAGTCTAATCGATATGCTTTAGCGGTCATGCGGCTGAGACATGCATCTGCATATGTGTTATCACCAAACAATTGGTACCAGTTTGCTACTGGCATCTGCGAGATGATGACTGTTGAAAATACGAAAACTGCTTTGTAATAAGAAGGGGCTGCTTGAGAAGTTCTCAATGATTTCTTAAGAATTAGAACGCAAATCTTAAAGATATCTTTCTTTTTCAAACACAGGGTGTTCATATTCCTTTGCTAATCTATTATCATCGTAAACAACGACAAAATGTTAAAACTTAGGAAGGGAAAGGATATGAAACAGATAAACAGAGCAGCAGCGCAGATCACGCTTCTGGCAGCAGCGATCCTGATGATCGGATACGGTGCGATGCGCGGGGAGGCAGCCACGGTACTCTCAAAGGCAATCAAATTATGTCTGGAGTGTGTTGGAATTGGATAAGAAAAAACATAAAATATCACAGTTTCTTGCGCGCTTTCGGGGATGGATTCAGGCCGTGGCAACGATTCTTACCAATATCCATCTGCCGAACTTCTTTAAAGGAGAGATTTACAGAGGGGATGCAAAGACCGTTTGTGTACCGGGACTGAATTGTTATTCCTGTCCGGCTGCATCCGGGGCGTGCCCGATCGGTGCCTTGCAGGCAGTCATCGGCTCATCCAAGTTTAAATTTTCGTATTATATTACAGGATTTTTAATTCTGTTAGGTGTACTGCTCGGACGATTTATCTGTGGATTTCTGTGTCCGTTCGGTTGGTTTCAGGAGCTGCTGCATAAGATACCGTTTAAGAAATTTTCAACGAAAAAGCTTAAGCCGCTTCGTTATATAAAATATGGTGTGTTGTTGATTTTTGTTATTTTACTACCCCTTCTGGTGACAAATTCACTGGGAATGGGAAATCCGTTTTTCTGTAAATATCTTTGCCCGCAGGGAGTGCTGGAGGGAGCGATTCCGCTTTCGATTGCCAATGCAAGTATCAGAGCGGTCCTTGGCAAACTGTTTACATGGAAATTCGGTATACTTATTACTTTTGTAATCCTAAGCCTTATGTTTTACCGCCCATTCTGTAAATGGATATGTCCGCTGGGCGCAATCTATGCGCTTTGCAATAAGGTATCTTTTCTGCAGATGAAGGTGGATGAGGATAAATGTGTATCCTGCGGCAAATGTGAGAGAGCCTGCAAGATGGACGTGGATGTCACAAAGCATCCGAACCATACGGAATGTATCCGCTGTGGCATGTGTATAAAGGAATGCCCGACGGAAGCAATTCACTATCAATATGGATTTGGAACAGGTAAAACAAATTTGGAAGAGAATAAAGGAGAATAAAATGAAGAAATTAACAGTGATGCTGCTTATTGCAGCGATGGTACTCGGAGTAAGTGCGTGCGGAAATTCTGCTAACAAGGGAAATACAGCAACAGAGTCGCAGATGTCAACGCAGGAAGCAGAAGATCTGGATGCAAAGATTAATGAATTGACACAGAAAGAGAACAGTATTCTTGAAAACCATAAGGCTTTATGGGAGAAGGTATTTAACAGCATTGACAAATCAACTGTCGAGGATGCGACAGCTACGAATTACGGAGATTTTCTGGCAAACTCTTTAGACAAAATTAAGGATAAGTTTACCGATGATGAACTCAAGTCTTTGAAGGAAGATGTTGAAGAAATCAAAAAGCTTGAGGATGAGCTTCAGCCACTTCTTGAGAAGCAGAGTGCGAATGCATCAAATAAGGATTCCGGCAAAGAGGGAGCAAGCGTATTTCCGGAGTTTAAGGCAAAGGATCTGGATGGAAATGACGTGGACAGCAGCATCATTTCAAAGAATGCGGTCACGGTTTTGAATTTTTGGTTTAATGGATGTTCTCCATGCGTACAGGAGCTTCCGGAACTGAATAAATTAAATGAGGAGCTGAAGGAAAAGGGCGGACAGGTAATTGGTATCAATACAGATTCTCTTGACGGAAATGAGGATGGAATTGCTGAAGCTAAGAGTATTCTAGAGAAGCAGGGTGCAAAATATACGAATCTTTCCCTTGATTCCAACAGTGAAGCCGGAAAATATGCAACAAGCATTATGGCCTTCCCGACTACAATCGTGCTTGACCGTAACGGAAATATTATCGGAGAGCCGATCATGGGCGGTATTGATAATGACGAGGCATATAAGCAGTTGATGAAGACGATCGATCAGATACTGGCGGCTGATAAGAACTAGATAATACCTCAGGTTTTTAAAATTGGGACATATCTTGTGTATTTTTGGCTCAACGAAGGTATGCCATTAAGCCAGTTGTTCGAAGTTTTGTTCGATAGCTCAGTTGTTGTCAAATATCCGATATTTTGCACTCAAAAAGCCAAAAAGAAGGATATTCAGTTGCAGAACTTACCGATATCCAAAATGAATTGCGCTGATTCCACGGAGAGGCCGTTGAAACTGCCGGAACCTGTCTTTCACTGCGTGGACATATTTCATCATCAGCCGGATAATATCGATGTGCCTGTCGGAATCCCTGCGCATGAAGAACTTTCTGGCTGTTTTTAATGCTGAAGAAAAGTCAAGTTCATAGAGATACTTGTTGTTGCCATCCCGTTTCTTTTTCCGGTTTTCTTCTGCCGCTTCGTTTGCGATAAAAATGCCGAAAGTGTACAGAATCAGGCGGGAATAGATTGCCTGTGTATTCTCAGCGGTTTTGATCTTAACAACGCGAAACTGCAAGAAATAAAGATGACTGTGGCTTTATTCGTAAAAAAGCGCTTTATCGTAACATCAAATTCTTCAAGATCATCCGGAAACTCAGATGCATAATTAAGAAAGAATGCTTTTCGGGGAAGATGGCGATTTTACACGTCTTCTGGCATAGAGAATTTGAACAGATAGATTAAAGGGTGGTAAAAATATTTTAGGGATTGATAAAGTGAATTCTGTCTGATACAATTGCTCGTGGGTGCTACCATAACGGTAGGCGGTTAGTCCTTCGGCAGAGGGACTGTGACCCTCTGATTACATAGAAACCCGTAAGGGAATCCAAGGAAAGGAGGGCTAAGCCATATGAGTATTGTTGACTTTATTGCAGTAGTAAGCTTCGGCTTAACCTGCTTTGGAATCGGATATTCCTTTGGTAAGGATAATAACAAGACACAAAAATAGCCGCCCACGTCTGGTAAACTAAGCGGCATTTTTGTCAAACTAATTTACTTGGGCTAACCGTCTATCGGTAGCACCCTTTCTATAATTATACTAACACTATATAACTAATATGTCAAAGAATTTATTTCGCTTGGAACCTGTCTTTCACTGCGTGGACATATTTCATCATCAGCCGGATAATATCGATGTGCCTGTCGGAATCCCTGCGCATGAAGAACTTTCTGGCTGTTTTTAATGCTGAAGAAAAGTCAAGTTCATAGAGATACTTGTTGTTGCCATCCCGTTTTTTTTTCCGGTTTTCTTCTGCCGCTTCATTTGCGATAAAAATGCCGAAAGTGTACAGAATCAGGCGGGAATAGATTTCCTGTTTGTAAACGCTCCATAGTCGGTACTAATACTAGATTAGCCGCTCCAAAGAGCGGCATTGGTTTTCGATGAAGAGGTCGCCGCTGTGGATCGGGTGAAAATGAGCACTCAAATTCTTTTGTTTCATATAAAGAAAAAGTTTGTTATACTATATGTGTATTGTAATACCATAGATCGCAGAGGCTGCGAAGGAGGATTTCGAAATGGAGAACAAAATAACTCTTCCAATCGGAATGAGCAATTTCACAGAAATTCGAAAGAATCATTATTATTATATTGATAAAACCGGTCTCATTGAGAATCTGCTTCAAAATAATTTGTCCAAGGGAACTTTAATTACCCGTCCAAGACGATTTGGCAAGACATTGGCAATGTGCATGTTGGCAGATTTTTTTGATATTCGTAAAGATAGTCGGGCACTTTTTGATGGATTATATATAGCAGGGAATAAATCCTTATGTGCGGAATGGATGAATCAATGTCCTGTCATTTTTCTGACATTGAAAAATATTGATGGTCTCAAATTTGAATCTGCTTATGATATGTTAACGGCTGAATTGGCAGATCTGTTTAAACAACATTCCTATTTGCTTGATTGGGATCGGATGGATGCCAGTGACAGATCTATTTATGAACGATTGAAAGACAACCGGGCTACAACTGCAGAAATTAAGAAATCACTATCTTTTTTAACCCGAATTATGGCTCAATATTATCATAAGCCGGTTATTCTGCTTCTTGACGAATATGATGTCCCGATTGCAAAAGCGGATTCCAAAGGCTATTATGATCAAATGCTTGAGATTATAAGTCCCTTGCTTGGTACTGCATTAAAAGATAACGAATTTTTAAAATTTGCAGTCATTACCGGATGCCTTCGCATTACAAAGGAGAGTATTTTTACCGGTACCAATAATTTTATTACCGATACAATTTCCGACAATCGATACAATGAATTTTTCGGTTTTACGCAACCGGAAGTTACAAAGCTTCTTACAGATACACATTGCGAAGCATGCGCTGCCGTCATTCAAAAGTGGTACGATGGCTATCATTTCGGAAATTTAGATATTTATTGTCCATGGGATGTGCTTAATTATATTCAAAAGGTGATGGCAACCGGTACTCAGGAGCCTGAGAATTTTTGGGAACATACAAGCGACAATTCTGTTATTCGCACTTTTTTGGAACGGACTGATTTTGATGTGACCGAAAAATTCGAAACATTACTAAATGGTGGAACAATTAGCGAAGCAATCGAAGAAAATCTTACTTATAATGTACTCACATCTTCGGAACAGAATCTTTGGAGTTTATTATATCTTACAGGATATCTTACGAAGGTGGGCAGTACGCATAATTTATCGGAAACGCTTCTTAAGATTCCAAATCATGAAGTGATGTCTATTTTTCAAAAAAGCGTAACAGAATGGTTTTCGGATTCACTTGCGCGAAGCAACAGGAGTTCGCTATTTGAAGCTTTATGGAATGAAGATGCGGACAAACTTACAGAAATTCTATCCGATCTGCTTTTTAATACGATCAGTTATCATGACTACGCGGAAAGCTTTTATCATGCATTTGTTGCCGGATTATTTGCCAACGCCGGGTATATTGTTGAGTCTAACTATGAGAACGGATTGGGACGATCAGATCTGGTAATTAAGGATCGAAAGCTTCGGAGAGCCATTGTTATCGAATTGAAGATTGCAAAAAATAAGGATTGTTTGGCAGACGAATGCTATAAAGCTTTACAACAGATCGAAGAGAAAAAATATGCAACTAAAATTGAACAGGATGGTTTTAAGAAAGTGATTCGATATGGTATTGCCTTTTATAAAAAAGAATGTCTTGTAATGTAGTAAGAACCAGGATATCGCATAGCGTTTATACTTTATGGTTCCACTCGCAAGCCCTCTAGACGGTGTGAATTTACAGAAAAAATTCACACCGTCAATGTATAGGGAGATGCAATCCGTCGAATCATTTTGCGCTTACGTCATAATGATCTAACAACCATTTCCATATCGGGACAACCTCAATCTGAATCCCATCATAATCAAGGGTTGCTTCTTCAGATGGAACATAGAAGTCTATTTCTACTTTGTTTTTTCTTTGTTACTTACCAAGTAATTCTATCCCTATATTATTTCAAGAAATCCCCATTTTATCAACACTTTCAGAGACTCTCTATGTCCGGATATTGTGTTAAGGTAACTGCCAAGAATGCAGTAAAGAAGCAGCAAGAAATATAAAGAAAGGTTGGCGAAAAGCACAAGTTGTAGTATAGTTATAGCTATAATGATAAAAAGGAGGACGTTATGAGAAAAGTAGTAAGTTTGATATTGACAGGGGCTATATTGTTGTCGGCTTTTTTGCTGCCTACCGAGCAGGTTAAGGCGGAAACAACTCTGGTGGATGGAAATGATTGGTATGAGATGGCCTTGCCGGGTGGATCCTCGCAGGAGTATGTATATGAGATGCCTGCGACCGGATATATAACAATTGAGGTCGCGTGCCAATATTATACGCACAATGGCAAGGTCTCTGATTCGACATTCTGGTGGTTGCCGCTCAAGGTTGTTGTCAATGATAAGCTGTACGAGAATAAGGATGTGCATTACTCCGATGGTGTGTGGACATCATCTATGTTATCGTTTAAAGAAGGCACTAAAATCAAATTGATTTTTTCTTCTACATCGGATTCGGATCACCAATGGTATTATAAGTTCCGTGTGGTAGAGCACAAGGTTAAAAATCTGGAAACCGAGAATAATAATAGCAAGGGTTCCGCAGATAAGGTAAAGCTGAACACTACATATAATGGAATTATGATGTTGGATGATCAGGATTATTATGTGTTTACAGCTCCGTCCAAGGGTAAATATACATTTAAGGCAGTGAATACGGATATTGATCATTATTACGGTCTGACTTGTGCGTTATATAATAATTCGTATAAGTGTCTCGCCAGTACACAGTTAGCCAGTGGCGAAGGCTGGAAAAATATTAGAAAGGTTTCTTTGAAGAAGGGACAGAAAGTATATATGAAATATTCTTCATATAACAAGGATTTCTGTTATAAACTGAAAGTTAAGAAGGTATCCTAACATCAGAGACAACATTTACAAAATTAAGAGGAGAAAGTGAAGCTATGAAGAAATGGAAGAAAAGTTTGATGGCTGTATGCCTGACGGCTGCGATGGTACTTTGCACATTTGCAAGTACGGTACCAACGGGCGCTGCGTCGCTGACTGCGGATCAGTATTTAAAGAAGATGACCAAGGCAAGCGCAAATGTCAAGTCGTATGAGACAACGACAACCACGGTGCAGAATATGATTTCGTATGGGGTGGCAACGAATGCAAAAACTATACAAAAGATAATTTCTTTTGCCAAGCCCATGAAGACAAAGGGGGTTGCTACGACTACGATGACAAGCGGCGGTCAGACCAGCAAGGCAAAGACAATCACGTATGTAAAGAAGAATGCGAAGGGAAAGATGATTGCGTATGTTTCCGCAGACGGTAAGACATATGATAAGGTGGATGCGAGCAGTTATGCAGATGCCCTTTCGTCAATTGATACGGATATTTATTCCAATGCCAAGATAGTAAAGAAGAACGTGAAGGTCAACAAAGTGAATACGGTGCAGATCTCTGCAGAGATTGCAGGGGAAGATCTTGGAAAAGCGATGGAAAGCGTTTTTGCAGCAATCGGCATCGGAGGGGATGGATCTGATGATGCGGCAATCGATTATTCCGGTTTGAAAGCGGTGAAAACAACCATCTGGATTGACAGGAAAACGTATCGTCCGATTAAGATTACAACGGACATGACTGCATTTATGAATGGTTATATGACGGTTCTGATTCAGCAGATGCAAGGCATGGGAATTAATGAGGCGGCGGATCTGGATATCAGTTATACGAAGGTAGCGACAACACAGGTTTTTGCAAAGTATAATAAGGCGACCAATTTTACGATTCCTAAGGCTTGTAAATAGTCCGGGTATGTGAAAGCGAATAAAAAAGCGCCAATTCGACAGATTCATGCCGATTTGGCGCTTCTTTATTGTTCACTCCAAATATTACTTATTTATTTTCTTGAGAAGAATTTGTTATACAAAAAAGAAGGAGGATAATTTAGATTATGAAAGAGAAGTTTTGCAGAAATTGCGGAAGTCCGATCAAACAGGGGCAGAGTTTTTGTACAGTGTGTGGAAAGAAAATACAGGAAACGCAAGAGAGTGGAAAAGAACAGAAAAAGGACAGAAAGTGGAAGATTGCTTTCGGAATCTGTTTTATAGTGGCGGTTGTGATTATTGCCGGATTGATTGTATTGTTGGTGGGAAAACAACAAAACTTAAGGCCAGATGATAAATCAAGTCAATCATCACAGATTTCACAAAAAGAAGTTGCAACAGAAACAGAACAGACAACGGAAAAAACAGATGCGCAGGATGCCACGATTGATATCGCACAGATTGATACAAGTAATTACCCAAAAATCAGCGTATATTTTACGGTAAGAGATCTTGATGGAAATGATATCAATCATTTGGATAAGAGCCAGTTTACGTTATCAGAGTTGGAAAACAATAAAGAAAAGAAGCAGAATTTTTCTTTGGATTATTATAAAGATAGAGTAAACCAGCAGAAAACAGTTACGTTTGCCATGGATATCAGTGGAAGTATGGATGGAATACTTGGGGAAGAGTTTGATGCAGCTGATTATATTTTAGGTTTAATGAAGGAGAAAAGCGGGTATTGTGTGGCAATGACTTCATTTAACAGCGACCAGCAGGAATTGTATGGTTTTACAACGGATATTGATAAAATGAGGGAAGTGTGTGCGCAGGATCGTGAGGCGGAAGGAAGCACAGCTCTTTATGATACCCTGACAAATGCTTTGTATCAGGAAGTACATCAGACCGGGCAGAAATATATTCTTGCTTTTACAGATGGTGCAGATAACTGTTCGGTTTCTGCAACCGCGGATTCGGTAATCAGTCTGTCGGAACAGTATCATATCCCTATTTATCTTATTTCGGTTTCCGGGGAAAATGAGACGGATGTTTTGCAGAATATTGCAAATGCAAGTGGCGGAAAGTATTTTGAAATTAAAGATATCAGTGAATTACAGGGATGCTACGAACAGATTTTTGAACAGCAGCAGGCTATGAATGTGTTGACTTATACTACAACGCAAAAAAATACAGATACACAGATTCGCTTGTCGTATACGGCATCCGATTACAGGGGGCAGCAGGAGGCACAGTATTGTGCACAGAAACCGGATATTGATGAAAATATCAGTAATGCCATTATTAAAAAAGTGAAGGCGTCAGATGCGCTTGATCCTATGACCGATAATAATGGTAAGACAGCAACTTATGATCCTGAGAATGCAATTGACGGGGACTACAGAACCGCGTGGGTAGAAGGAACAGATGGTGCCGGAATCGGATCGTGGATTGAATTGGATTTTGATGGGGTACATAAAATAAACGGAATAGAGATTAGTAACGGTTACAAAAAAGAAGAAGGACTCTATCATAGAAATCTTCGAATTAAAAAAGTCCGCATTTATGATTCGGACGGGAACAGCAAGGTATATACGTTGCATGATCAGTTTGTAGGAACGGATCGAATTGATTTTGATGAACCGTTGGAGACATCCTCACTGCGTCTGGAAATTGTGTCTGTATATAAGGATAAACAGACGAAACATATGGATACCTGTCTGACAGATTTTAGTATTTATTAAATGCTACAAAGCTCTTTGTTTATTCGAAAGTATGTGAACATAGAGATTATTAAAATGAATTTGAAGGGAGAAAGTTATTATGAAAAGACAGGATAAAATAGCGGTATTGATTGATGCGGAGAACGTATCAAAAAAATATATTAAATTGATTATGGATGAGGTTAATGAGTTTGGAACACCTACATACAAGCGTGTTTATGGCGATTTCTCAAATCCAAGTGTATCATCATGGAAAGATGTTTTAAGCACATATGCATTAACGCCTGTAATTCAGTTTAATTATGTGAAAGGAAAGAATTCTTCTGATTCTGCAATAATTATTGATGCAATGGACATATTGTATTCTGGAAATGTAAATGGATTTTGCCTTGTAACATCGGACAGTGATTTCACAAAGTTAGCAAACCGTTTAAGAGAAGCCGGAATGCTGGTTATTGGAATGGGGGAGAAAAAAACACCGACATCGCTTGTTGCAGCCTGCGAACAGTTTAAATATTTAGATTTACTGTTCGCCGAAGAAGAGGAAGAGCGTGGGGCTGAAGATAATAGCATAGCAGATGAAGCCGTCGAGGAGCAGGCAATTGATGAGAAAGCGCAGGGAGAGGCAGATGTGTCAGAAAATCAGGACACAACAGATCCGGAAACGCAGGACTTATGTGATATGCCATTTATTCCTACGCAGGAAAATATAGGAGATGAAATCAGAACAATTATTGAACAGAAGTCAGATGAGGCAGGCTGGATTAACCAGTCCGAGATAGGAATCTTACTTTCCAAGCGTGTACCGGGATTTGATCCAAGAAATTATAATTATAAAAAGTTAAGCCAGCTGATTGAAAGTTATGATTTCCTGGAAACAAAAACAATTCCGAATCCCAAAAATGATCTGTTAAAAATAGTATATGTCAAAATAAAGTAGGAGCAATTTTAGTTCCGGAATCCCCGATTGGACAAAAGAGGTGGGAAATCGCCGGTATAAGTATTATAGAAAGTGGCATATCCGCGTACCGGATTGGCCGTGTCTCCCTGGATTTTTGCAACAGCAGCAGGGCGCAGAGTGGTTAGTGTTTGAATAAAAAGAGATGAAGACATAAAAATTCCTTTTTTATTATCATATGGGAGAGGGTTACAAATAATAAATCCAGATGTTTTCTGTATCATAAAAATTTGCTATACTGACAAGGAGAGGGCCATTAAATATACCTGGATTGTGGAAAGGATAAGAGAATGTCAGGAATTGTTTTAAAAATTACTATAGAGGATACACACCCGCCGGTGTGGAGAAGATTAGTGGTACCGGAAAACATAAGTTTTTATGACCTGCATCGGGTAATACAGCTGGTTTTTGGATGGGAAGATATGCATATGCACATCTTTGAAGCTCCACAGAATCGTTTTGAAATTGTGGCAAATTCAAAAGATGCATACACTGATTTTTTTATGGAGAAAAAACTCCCGGTTTCAGCTGTAGCGGAGCATGAAAACTGGATCCGCTATGTATACGACATGGGAGATGACTGGCGTCACAAAGTTGTATTTGAAAAAGTATTGCAGGACTATGAAAAAGATTCTGCTACATTAATGAAAACAAAAGGAAACAATTTTGTGGAAGATTCCGGTGGCATCTGGGGAGAAGAACAGGTTTCGGGAAGTTATGATGCCGTGAGCGTGAATGAACAGCTGGAACAAATGCATTTTGCAGATATCCGTCTGGCAGAAAAAGACCGCAAAAAGCTGGAACAGATATATGTGATGCAGCAGATGGACAAAGAAATAAAAGAGATGCTAAAGCATGCAGTAAGCAGGCCGGCATACTATAATGAAATTGTGCCGGAGAATAGAAATTACATCTCAAAACAGTCGGACTCACAGGCTGATATGGAAATATTTGCATGGAGACAGTTTTGTGGAGAAGATGAAAAAGGTGCAATCTGCAAGATGGCACCACGGAAAATGAGCAGGGAAATACTTGCAAGATTAAGTGATGAGGAATTACAGAATCTGGAATATGCATTGTATATTGACGAAGAAAATGTAACGGATCAGTCGAAAGAAGAGCGTATTCTGAATATGTTCCAGAAACATCCGGAGTATTATTTTTGCGTATTGGATGAAACGGATCTGCAGGAAATAGAAAAAGTCCAATTATTTGAATATAATCAGAAAAATGAGATGAATGCGGAAACGGTTGAAAAGGGAATTGCCTTGGGATTGTGGCACATGCAGATACCGGAAAAAACGCAGGCGTCATATTTGTTCCCGGCAATTGATTTTGAGCAGAGACTGGAAAATCTCCAGAATGCAGACTGGAAAAATCAGATTATGAATATGCAGGATTTTTCAGATAAACTCAGGAAAATTCTGCTTACATATGCAGTGATAGAACAGAATGCTTTCTATGACATTTTTGAAAAACAATGGAATATGAAAATAGAAAAGCAGGAGTTTTTACGGCTTATATATCTGAATGGAGTGATTGCAGGAAAATATGAAATACATGCATGGCAATCTACCGGAGAAAGATTTATCTGTGTACCGGGCCTGGATGTGGATACTATTTTGAGTCAGAGGATGTTATATGCAGCGGATCTTTCTTATAAGCAGTTTACAAAGAAAGAGTTGTTGAAATATAGTCAGCCGTTGTATGAGCTGGAGCCACAATGGGAAGGCGTGGAGAAAATCGCCCGCAGTTTTCTGTGGGTTCCACAGGAGGCAATGGAAGCTTTTATTGTTGCGTGCTATCAGGATATTTGCAGCGGCAATGGAATTCATGCAGTGCTTGAACATATGGGAATCTATGAAACAGATTTGCCGCTTTTGCATTCGTGTGGGTTATGGAAAATATTAATGAGGTTTATTATGGAAACCCGTCTTCCGATGCTCAATGGATATTCAAGATTAGAGTATCAGAATATGACGGGAGAAGATGCTTTTTCTATGGGTGTATTTCAGAAAGATCAATTAGAAGATGACGTAGAAACAGAGACTCCGTTATATGCGATGCCAGGCGCTGTGCAGGAGATGATATATCATGCACTTTCTGATCACAGAGGGGCGGATCAGATACAGACATTGGAACAGGTAACCAGAAAACTAAAGATACATAACAATGAACTGGATGTGCTTACAGCGATGGCGTGTGCAGAAAATGAAAAATATACCAAAGCCTGTAATATTTTAGATGATGTGGCAGACCGTACAGAAGATCCGAGTGTGATAAGTACAATTGATATATTGAGTGAACAGGCGGAAAGAATACTGGAAAATAATGCATATTTTGGAGATCCTTTTATGGGCATACAAAAGGAAATGCCTTATCAAAGAGAAGTACCGAAGGTTGGAAGAAATGATCCATGTCCATGCGGAAGTGGGAAAAAATATAAAAAATGTTGTGGAAAATAAAAAGGAAAATTGTTTTTATGCATTGTCAGTCCTCCGATTGTGTACTATAATAAACCCTATTAGGGAAGCGTAGTTAGCTTCTTATTTCAGGTAAATGAACAGACACAAAGGAGAACAATGTGCAGGTAACAGACAAGCTAACCAAAGCACTTACTGAAGCAAAATATTTGAATGCGGATAATGTCAGCAGGTATCGCTGCATTATGCGCATTTTTTTTGAAAATTACGAAAAACTTCGTTATTGGCTGTATCAGGAGGAGGTTTATGCCCAGATGATACAAGATCCGTTTTTTGCGGATTATAAGCCGGAGCAGTGCCAACAGGATCTGGCAATGCTTGTAGAATGGAAGAATCTGAATACGATTCAGGATACGAAAAAAGTATCTTCCATTGAAGAGTTTAAAAATAAAAAATTCAGGTACCAGATGTCGGAATACAGCGTGGAGATTGAACGTCTGGTATTACGGTTGGAAAATCTTTTTATCGAGGGGGCTTCTTTGGAGCCGACGCTTTTGGAACGGATTCGGATAAATATTGCGCGTTTTCCACAGATGGCGGAGGAAGATATCAACAAAGTTTATACCTGGTGGAATGATCTGAATAACGACTTTGTGCGTCTGAATCAGAATTATCAGGACTATATCCGTGATTTAAACAGCGTGAAGGCAGAAGAAATGATGCACACAAAAGAGTTTCTGGTGTTCAAAGACCGTCTTGTCGAGTATCTGCGTAATTTTATTAAAGGATTACAACGCAATGTCGGTGTGATCGAGGAAGACCTGCGAACATTGGAAGCTGGGAATAAGCAGCAGGTGTTTGAAAAAATCGTGCAGTATGAACTGTTGATTCCACGTATGGATGTGGAAGTCTCACGGGAATTATTGGAAGAAAAGACAAAGGGACGATTTCAGAGTATATATGACTGGTTTGTCTCTTCGAATGGCGAGGAAAACGAGGCCGGCAAGCTTTTTGATGCGACCAATGAAATTATCCGGAGGATTACAAGATATGCAGCACAGCTCAGCGAGAAAAATGCGTTTGGTGCGAATCGGCGGGAAGAATACCGCAAAGTAGCAGAACTTTTTTTGAAGTGTGAGGATGTGCAGCAGGCACACAGGATGTCTGCTATGGTCTTTGGATTGGAGAGACCCTATCATTTAAAGGGAGATCTGATCCGTGAGACGGACAGCATGAACCAGGGGGTTTATGAGGAAAGTCCGTTTGAAGTAATGTTGAAACCGCGTGTGAGAACCTACAGGGAGAAGTCCGGTCGCAGTGCAATCCGGGAATCCACAGAAGAAAAGCAAAGAACGAGACGGCAGATGATTGAAAAACAAAGAGAAGATATGCGCAAGCTCCGGGAATTGGAGTCCGGTGGAAAAATAGACTTTTCCACATTGCCGGTCATTGAGTCTCATGTGCGGGAAATTTTGTTAAAGTGGATTTCCGATGCGATGGAAAATCCGGCAGGTGCTGCAACAACGGAAGAGGGACGGCATTATATGCTTGATATGAGTCGAAAAGAGGAACGCTGTGTAGTGCATTGTGAGGATGGAAACTTTACGATGCCAAAACTTGCGATTGTATTTCAGGAGGAGGCATGATGAAAGAACTCGAAGTACTGTTGAATCAGCGCTGGGTGCTGAAATCGGAAAATAAAGAGTTATATTACCAGCTGAGAGATGCAATCGGTGATATTCGTAAGTATGCATCTGACAAGCTGGGATGCCAGGTGACAGAGAATGCGTTGATGGTGAAAATGGAAAAGATTCCGGTGATTCCGGAGACTTTTATGGGAATCCAGGATTTTTCTTCGAAAGAAGAATATGCATTCTTTTGTATTTTGCTTATGTTCCTGGAAGAAAAAGATACGCAGGAACAATTTATTTTATCGCAGCTTACCGAGTATATTTCTGCAAATATGCCGGGAGAGCCGGTCGATTGGACCGTATATACGAGCCGGAGAAGGCTGATCAAAGTTTTACGCTATGCAGTGACACAGGGAATTGTCAGCATTACAGATGGAGCGGATGATGCTTTTATGGAAGATGCGACAGGGGAAGTGCTGTATGAAAACACCGGAGCATCGCGTTATTTTATGCGCAATTTTTCCAAGGATATTACGGATTATGGAAGACCGGAAGATTTTTTGGAGAGTGACTGGTTTGCGATGGATGAGGACCGGGGAATTGCAAGAAGACATCGTGTGTATAAGCGCTTGTTATTTGCACCCGGCATGTATCGCAGGGATGGATCGGAAGAAGATTTTGAGTACCTGAAATATTATGGTCGACGTCTTACCGAAGACCTTGAACAGAATTTTGACTGCCATGTGCATATTCACAGAGGAAGCGCCTATGTAATGCTGCAGGATGACTGCCGGATGGGAAATGCATTTCCGGGAAACAATGTGCTTTCCGATATTATCCTTTTGTGTCTGTCAGAAATCAGGACACGGATAGAACAAAAAGAATGGAAAGTACAAAAGGATGAGATTTGCATTGTGGATACGGTGTCTTTTGAACAGATGATACAGAGTGTCCGGCAACAGCATGGACAGGGATTTTCCAAGAATTACAGGGAGATGCCGGACAGTGAGTTTATCAACACGGTAATGTCTGCCATGGAATTATGGATGTTTATAAAGAGGGACGAACCGGCACATCAGGTGGAAATCTACCCGGCAGCAGGAAAGCTGCAGGGCCGGTATCCAAAGGATTTTACAGGAGGACAGAAAAATGAGCAGTAGGTGGCAGGCGAGCAAGATAGGATTAATTAATTTCTGGTATTATGACGAGCAGGAATTTCCGTTTGTAAAAGGCCGGATGCTGCTGAGAGGCTCCAACGGATCCGGTAAATCCGTAACGATGCAGAGTGTGGTTCCGCTTTTATTGGATGGAAACATGAGTCCGGAACGTCTTGATCCGTTTGGTTCAAGAGACCGAAAGATGAGCAGTTATCTGTTGGAAGAGGATGATGGACGGGAAGAACGTACCGGCTATCTGTATCTGGAATTTAAACGGGAAGAGACGGAAAATTATCTGACGATTGGTATGGGAATCCGGGCACGACGTGGAAAACCATTGGACAAATGGTATTTTTCGCTGACAGATGGCAGACGTGTGGGCGTGGATTTCTTTTTGTACAAAGAGACCAATGAGAAGGTGACATTGTCAAAAAAAGAGCTCGAGAACCGCATCGCAGCAGGCGGACAGGTGTTTGACCGTCAGGTGGATTATATGGAATATGTCAATCGCCAGATTTTCGGATTTGACACAGTAGAGGAATACAAAGAGATGATTGATCTGCTGATTCAGCTGCGTACACCGAAGCTGTCAAAAGATTTTAAGCCTTCTGTCATTAACGATATTTTAAGTGATTCCCTGCAGCCGCTTTCCGATGATGATCTGCGTCCGATGTCTGATGCAATTGAAAATATGGATCAGATGACGATGAACTTAAAAAGCCGTCAGGAGGCGCAGCAGGCGGCACAGAAAATCCAAAGTGTATATGACAAATATAACAGGTTGGCATTATATGAAAAAGCAAAAAAATATCAGGATATTTGCAGCGATATAGAAGCTGCTGACAGGGAACAGAAAAAGCGCAGGACGGACATTGCAGAAAGTGAAAAAGAAATTGCTTCATTATTCGACAAGTATCAGGAGATGCAGGCAAAGCATGATGCAATGGAGAAAGAAAAGGAATCCTTAAGCAAGAGTGACGCGGTAGGTTTAAAAGACCGGGAAGCAGAGCTTGTGAAGGAGATGAAGCGCCAGCAGGGGATTATTGACAGTAAGAATTCGGCTTTGCAGGGAAAGCAGGAACAGTACCGGGAGGAAGAGGACAAACAGAAAAAAGAAGAAGACCGCAAATTCGAAAAAGAAAGAGAAATTTGTAATCTTTTTGAAGAGATGCAGACAGAGGCGGATTGCATGGCTTTTGAGGAACACAGCTTTTTTCAAAAGGAATGTGAGGAACATTTGGAAGAAACAATTGCATTTGATACGCATGAAAAACAATTTTCTGATGTAAAAAACAAAATACATAAAGCTTTCTGGATCCTGCAGGAAACGAATTTGCTTGAACCACGGGCAGAAGAACTTTTGAAACAAAGAGACAGCATCCGAAAAGAACTGGATGCGATACAGCGGGAGATCGCTGCGAAAGATATGCTTTTTGTGCAGGAACAAAATGCGTGGAAGGAAGCTTTGTATGCGTGGAATGGTTCGAATACGGAACTTCTTCTGGATAAAGAACAGTTAAAAGACTGCTGTAGATATGCAGAGGATTTCGGGGAGGACGCAGACTTTGCCGAGGTGCGGAAACAGGTGGCAGACATCTGGTTTTCCTATAAGAATCCGTTGGAGCTGCAGGTACATGAAAAGGAAAATGTATATGAGCAGAGGAGACTGGAAAAAGAACAGACAGAAGAGAATCTGACAGAGTGGGAGAATGCCAAAGATCCGGAACCGGAACGCTCGGACGCAGTTATAAAAAACAGACAGCGTCTGGATGAACTGCAGATTCCGTATCAGGAGTTTTATAAGGCGATTGAGTTTGGCGATTCGCTGAGCGAAATGGAATGCAACTATTTGGAAGAAGCGTTACTGCAGATGGGGATTCTCGATGCACTGGTCGTGGATGTCTCTTACCGGGAGCAGGTGCTGACACTGTCGGAAGGATGCGAAGACCGCTATCTGTTTGTGCAGAAATCACACAGCGGAAAAAGTCTGCTTGATGTTCTGGAACTGAACGATTCCATGAATGACATTTTTTCTAATCAGCGTCTGACAGGCATTTTGTCCAATATCGCATATGACGAGGATGGTGTAATCTCGGTTTCCCCGGAAGGCATTTATCAGATGGGCGTTTTGTGCGGAACAATCACAGGGGAACATGTGGCCGGATTTCTGGGCACCCGTGCAAGGGAACGAAACCGTCAGGAGCACATCAAAGCCTGCAGGAAAAAAATTCAGGAACTGCAGAGTACAATGCAACAGCTGGAAGACGAGAAGAATGTGCTTGAAAACCGGATGCAGAAGCTGGAAATGGAATACCAGGCTTTGCCGGAGGATACAGATTTGCGTGCGGCCTGGAAGATGTTTGTGCAGGAGCAGCACAGATATGAAATAAAGAAGACGGAATGTAGTGAAGTAGAGGAAAATTGGAAGAAGCTTTCGGAACAGATACAGGAAAAGAAAAAGAAAGCGATGGAAATTGCGCAGCAGTTGTATCTGCAATGCAACTATGCAGTATTCCGGGATGCCGAGGAAGCAGCAGCGGATTATGAGAAGAAGCTGATTGCTTTGAAATCTGCACATGAGATGTTTTTACAGAGTGTAAGACATATTCAGGACCTGGCGGAGCGTCTGGAAAATATTGACGCAGATCTGGAAGAAATCCGTTATGATCTCTCAGGTGCACAGCGTCAGCTTGCAAAAGTAATGCAGGAACATACATCGGTTGTGGAGCAGTTGAAACTGACGGATTATGAACAGATCAGGGAGCGGCTGGATGCCTGCGTTGCATGGCTGAATGATTATCCGGAAGAATTGAATCAATGTGCGCAGAAACGGGCAAAAGTAGAGGAACATCTGCGTACTTTGTGTAATCAGGAAGAAGACTGGGAAGTTCACCGGCAGACATTGGAAGAAAAGTATATCTGGAGAAAGAAATGTTACGAGGCAGAGCTGGCACTTGCTTATGTTCCATTCCCGGAGGATATGCAGATGGATCTTGCGAACATTTGCATATATTTAGAGAGTGATGTAAAGACACTTGGAAAGAAAAATATCATTGCTAGTCTGAACCAGGTATATTTTGAAAATCGTGGATTCCTGAATGAATATCAGGTGATGCAGGGAGATTTGTTTACGGAATTTGATGAAAACATGCCAGAAGGGGAGCAAGAAGCTGCAAGACAGGACTTTACGGCGCGTTATCAGGGAACAAAGCTTCCGTTCGCGCGGCTTTTGGTGCATTTACAGGAGGACATTGCGCAGTTACAGGATTTGATTAAAGCAGGAGACCGCGAGCTGTTTGAAGATATTCTGGCGAATACAGTCAGTCGCAAAATCCGTGGGAAAATTAATGCTTCCAATGCATGGGTAGAGAAGATGAATGCTCTGATGGGCAGTATGAATACATCCAGCGGTTTGAAACTGAGTCTTCGCTGGAGAAGCAAGACGGCAGAGAGTGAAAACCAGCTGGATACAAAAGAATTGGTAGAACTGTTAAAGAAGGACTACCGGTTAATGAGCGAGGAAGAGGCAGCACGTCTGTCTACGCATTTTCGGTCAAAGGTCGAAGAGGCGAGAAGAAGTGCCAAAGACAGCGGTGGTATGATTTCGTTTTATCAGGTGATGAAAGAAACGTTGGATTATCGTAAGTGGTTTGAATTTCAGTTGTTTTCCCAGAAAAAGGGAGAGCGGATCAAGGAACTTACCAACAGTGTATTTGGTACATTCAGCGGTGGAGAAAAAGCGATGTCTATGTATGTGCCGTTGTTTTCCGCAGTTGTCGCAAAATATCAGGGAGGACGCGCAGATGCACCGCGTCTGGTTTCGCTGGATGAGGCATTTGCAGGCGTTGATAACCGTAACATCCGTGATATGTTCCGTCTCATGACCGAATTTTCTTTTGATTTTATTATCAATTCACAGGTACTTTGGGGAGATTGTGATACATTAGATGCACTTGCCATCTATCAGTTAATACGACCGGAAAATGCGAAATTTGTGACTGTGATGCCGTATGTATGGAATGGTCATGCCAGAGAACTTATGGAAAATGAAGAGGCAGTAGAACAGCGGAGGGTGGAGATTGAACAGACAGCAGGAGCATAGTTGTATTGCATATTTTAAATCCAATCCGGTGTGGAACCGGGTATTTCGTGGATTTTGGGAAAAATACAGGTCTTATGGGACTTTTTCGGGAAAAGTCGTGTTACAGAAACTTACAGCGGAAGAAGTCGAAGGACTTGAGGGCTTTTTTGCAAAAAGTTTCCATGGAAAAAAGAGTGTAACGGTATCGGCGGAGCGTTTTGCGCAGGCATTGATGAACAGTAGATTTTCTGATATGGAACCTGAACATTTACTGGAACTGTATTTTCAGGAAACACTGATAGGGAAAAAAGAAGAACGCCAACTGGAAGAACACAAAAAAGATGTTTTCTTAGAACAGTGGAAGAAAACATATCAGGGAACACCAATAGAAAAGGCTTTGACACAACTGCTGGATGTGGTACAGGCAAGTCATACAAAAAATTTAGATGAGTGGGAGCAATTGTTGCGTCTTGGCGCAGAAATCTATAATTGTTTTCCATATCGGAAAAACAGGACGATGTATCTTGCTGTTTTTGCAACAGAAATCACCGGAAATCCGCATGCCTTTGATCAGGGAAGTTCATTGGGGACTTTTTTGTATCAAGTGATACAGATGGAACTGTTGCGGAGAAAGGTTTTTCCACAGAAATCGGACATTTTTCCGGCGTTTTTCCGACAAAAATGTTTTTTCGCAGAGGGAATACTTATTGATGATATATCAAATTATGTGATGTTATCCCATGTAAAAGCACAAAAAAAAGATGGTACTTTCCATGCGGGGATGGAAGGGTTCTGGCAGGAAGATGATATGGTACAGGTGCCGCTTGCGGTTCTGTCACAGTGGAACAGAATGTTTTGCATAGATAATGAAATGTATATCGTGGAAAATCCATCGGTATTTGCGGGACTTTGTGCCAGGAGTGATGAGTCGGTTTCCTGTATGTGCATGAATGGGCAGCCCCGCCTGGCCGGCCTGGTTACATTAGATCTTTTGGCGGCATCAGGGACTGTGGTATATTACGCGGGAGATTTGGATCCCGAAGGCCTCTTGATCGCACAAAAAATTTCGAAATATTATGCAGGAGAATTTCATTATTGGCATATGGCACTTGAGGATTATGAAAAAAGCAAGTCGAATGAAATTATTTCTGAGAAAAGAATAAAAAGTCTGGAGCGTATTACGGATGTAGAATTGTTTCCTGTGATAGAAAAAATGCGAATTGACCGCCTCGCCGGGTATCAGGAAAAAATAGAATATGAAAGCTGTTGTCAGAATTGATTTGATAGGGATATTTCGTACAAAAATACTATTGTAGTTTTTGCATATTTCAAAGTATAATTAACTTAAAATAGTAAGAAAAGATTTATACTGCATATGTTGGATGCGTGAAATGAGGAGTTTATGGCAAACGGAAAAGAGTACGATGTGATGGGATACTGGGATTGTCCGGTATGTCAGACGAAGAAGATTAAAGGAACAGTGCGGGACTGCCCGAACTGTGGAGCACCGCGTGGAAAAGATGTCAGGTTTTACATGGATGGAGAGGATGTCCGTCTGACAGAAGAGGAAGAGAAAAAGAAGGGAAAAGGTGCGGACTGGATGTGTGAGTTTTGTGGCGCATACAATTCAGCCCTGAGCACTTCCTGTACTTCCTGTGGAGCAGAGAAGACGACAAAGAGTTACTTTGACATTCAAAAGGAGAAGGAGGAGCCGAAGCCACAACCACAAAAACCTGCAGATGCACCAAAGAAGAATAAGAAATTCAAGGGCTGGATTGTTGGTCTGATAGCGGTTGCTTTACTTATTACAGGTCTGGTGTGGATGCTGACACCGAAGACTTACAATGGAACGGTAAAGGATAAGTACTGGGAGTCAAGTGTTGAAGTAGAGAAGAACACGAGGTGTTATGAATCCGACTGGTCGCTGCCGAGTGATGCCGAGCTGGATAAGAAAGCCACGGAGATACGAACGTACCGGCAGGTCCAGGATGGCACGAAGACAGAGACCTATGAGACTTATGAGATTGTCGGTTATCATGATGAAGCTGTCTATGAGGACAATGGAGACGGAACTTTCCACCACAGTACAAAGTCGGTTCCGGATTATGATTATGTCACCCATACGCGGGAAGTCCCGAATTATGTCGAAGAACCGGTGTATGACACGAAGTATTATTATTACATATGGCGGTGGAAGAAAGATCGGACGCTGCATGCAAAGGAACATGGTGATGTAGAATTATATTACAAGGAAGAAAACTTAAAAGATACAGAGCGCTATGGAGAGAAAACGAGTACATATTATGTGAAGTTCCAGCGTGGAAAGAAGACAAAGACCTATGAGGTCAGCAGCCAGATGTATAAGCAGTTGAAGACAGGAAAGAAGTATGAGATTGTTGTACAGGCAGGTGAGATACAGAAAATTAAATAAACAAAACAGAACCCCGAATCTTACGACGAGAGTGAGATCCGGGGTCTTTTCATTACTTCAAATTTTTAGGAAACTTAAAGTTGGTTGCTTTATTAAATTTGGAATAAGTTGTTGTAGTGATGAAGCTTGAATATGTTTTTCCATATCCACTTGCTCCGACGGCAGCATAGAAACTTCCAATATAATCGTTCACAAAATCTTTGCTATCTTCCTTAAGTTTTACAGGACGATATGTTTTTTTATCAATCCAGATGGTTGCTTTGATTGGTTCGATTTCGGAAAAATCACTGCCAGATGAGGAAAATAAATCACCCATTCCATATCTTTCAAAGGATTCATTCAGAATATTACCTTCAATCTGTGCAGAAATCTGTACCGTATTAATTCCATTTACTTTGACATTGTCTTTTACAATTTTAGCAGAGGTAAAGCAGTCTGCATCCCAGCAAAGGAGCTGTGAACTGAGATCCGGAACCTCCATCTTCGAATAGGAATTACCATTCTTGAACTGATAAGTATAATAGTGACCATTCGAAGCTTTTTTGGTGTAAGTTACAGTTTTTTCAGTGGTGCCAGAAGATTTTGAGGTAGTTATGGTTTTAATCTTTAATGGCTTTTTGAAATAAATCTGTTTTTGGGTTTGGGTTGTCTTAAGACTCTTTCCCATCAAAGAGCCTGTTGTTTTCGAAGTTTGTTTCATTTCATAGGATTTCGCCTTTTTCATAGCTTTACCCATTTTTGTAAGGTACTGTCTGGCAGTTGGTGTTGCCGCGTTTGCGGGAGTTACAGTTGCGAATGTGCATACAGCCATCGCTACGGTCAGGATGCATGCCATGAGTTGTTTTTTGAATGTTTTCATTTCATTCCTCCATATTCTTTTATATTTTCATAACATATCTATGGTAGCATTTGTTAAGGGCGAAAGCAATAAAAAACACAAATGGTCTTGTACATTTTTTTAATGGGTATATAATAGTAATTAGGACTAAAGTAACAGGACTATTGGAATTTTTGATACAGGAGGAGATTAATTTGAAAGCTAGCAGGAAAAAATGGAAGATGATGAACATCCAGACACGTTTGAAGAAAGGATTTCGTTTTACAACGATATTGACGGCGTTGGCTGGTGGCCTCGCAATTATAGTTCTGGGTATTATGTCAACGCAGTATTCGGATGCATTGAAATATTACGGATTCTCGCAGGGAGATATTGGAAAAGCAATGGTTGCCTTTACAGAGACACGTAGCTGTACCCGTGGCTTGATTGGTTATAAGGATCTAGCTGTGCTCTGCACTTTGTCAGACGATCATGATACAAAGAAAGAGTCTTTTGAAAAGTATTGGAGCGAGGTAGGCGATACAATCAAGACAAAAGCAGAAGCTAAGATTTACGATGATGTAAATAGTAAACTGAAAGATTATTGGAAAATCGAAAAAGAAATCAAAAAACTCGGTCTGAATATTGCAGATCCGGGTGCACAGAAAAAGGCAGAGCGGAGAGCAAGCGCAGAACTTGCACCGGCATATAATGAGATCTACAAAGGTATGGTTTCTCTCATGGATAAGAAAGTTACGGAGGGAGATGCGCTCAAAGCCAGATTGGGTGTGCTGTCGATCGTTGCATTTATTCTTGTTATCGCAATTATTATTGTTGCTTATGTAATCGCAATGAAGATTGGAACAGAAGTTGCAGTTGGCATTTCAACACCTTTGGACGCGTTAAAGAAACGTCTGGAGACATTTTCAAAAGGAGATTTGGAATCTGAGTTCCCAACGGTAGAGTCAAAGGATGAGATTGCAGATATGATTCATGTTGCCAGCGATATGGCCGTTGATTTGCGTACAATTATTTCTGATTCCGATATGTTACTTGGAAAGATGGCCGAAGGTGATTACACGATTACTTCACAAGTAAAAGATAAGTATGCTGGAAATTTTGTAGGACTTCTTATGGCAATGAGCCGGATGAAGCACCAGATGAACGATGTTATGAGCCAGATTAATGATGCATCTTCTCTTGTTGCAGCAGGTTCCAACAACCTGGCACAAGCAGCACAGGAGATGGCAGAGGGCGCTATGGATCAGTCTGCTTCCATTGAGGAGCTGCAGGCTACATTCGCAGATATTACGGAAGGTGTGGAAAAGACATCTGAGAAGTTGAATGAAACATACAAGATTGCACAGCAATATGCAAAGGAAGCTGATAACAGTCATGCAGAGATGCAGGGAATGGTTGATGTCATTGCCCGTATTAATGAGACATCAAAGCAGATTGAGAATATTATTTCTGAAATCGAAGATATTGCAAGTCAGACCAACCTTCTTTCTTTAAATGCCGCAATCGAGGCTGCCAGAGCAGGAGAAGCTGGCAAGGGATTTGCTGTCGTTGCAGATCAGATACGAAGTCTTTCTGAGCAGAGCGCGAAGGCCGCTGTTGATACCCGTGAGCTGATCGAGGGAGCCATCGAAGTTACCAATGAAGGCAATGAGGCAGCAGAGCGCGTGAGTGTTTCCATCGAGAAAGTTATCAGTGGTATGAAGTCCGTAGCAGCTTCTTCTCAGGAACTGAGTGAGATTGCAGATGAGCAGGCAAAGGCAATGGAACAGGCAGAGCAGGGAATTAACCAGATTTCCGAAGTTGTTCAGTCCAACTCCGCAAATGCAGAAGAGACTTCTGCAACCAGTGAGGAGTTATCTGCACAGGCTGTGACCATGAATGACCTGATTAGCAAGTTTTCTTTGGAAAAATAAAAATAATCCTATTGTATTACATGAAATATCGTGGTACAATGCAAACGAAATAAATAAAAGCGATGAAAGAAAAAGTAGTGCAGTTGAACCATACAGAGAGAGTGACAGATGCTGGAAGCCACTTATGGGAAGATTACATGAAGACCATTCTTGAGCTGTACGTGAAATCAATCAAGCGTTACCGTGTAGCTGCGTTAAAGCTATAAGGAGTCGGTGAATATACGAACTCCGGAGTGAAATATAAGGTGGAACCGTGTAAATTATGCACCCTTAGGTATGAAAGTACCTGAGGGTGTTTTTTACTGTATAGGAATTTCCTTTGGAATTCTCTGCGCAGCAAAAAATCATAGAAAAAGGAGTCAATGAATTATGGTAAACTTTAAAGAAGACGAACAGTTAAACACATTGAATCATTCTTGTGCACATTTGATGGCACAGGCAATCAAGCATTTGTATCCACAGGCAAAGTTCTGGGTAGGACCGGTTGTTGCCGAAGGATTTTATTATGACATAGATCTCGGGGATGATGTGATCCGCGACGAGGATATCGAAAAGATTGAAAAAGAAATGAAGAAAGTGGCAAAATCCGGAAAGAAGATTATCCGTCGTGAGGTTTCCAAGGCAGAAGCAATGGAAATGTTCAAAGATGATGAGTACAAGTTGGATTTGATTTCGGATTTGCAAGATGGCAACATCACTGTTTATGATCAGGGAGATTTCACAGATCTGTGCCGTGGACCGCACGTAGATAATGTAAAGCTTTGCAGAAACTTTAAACTGATCCGTCATTCCGGCGCATATTGGAAGGGTGACAGCAAGAACAAAGTATTGCAGAGAATTTATGGTGTATGTTTCCCGACACCGGAAGAACTTGAGGCACATTTGAAGCTGCTCGAGGAAGCAAAGGAAAGAGATCACAGAAAGATCGGTAAAGACATGAACCTGTTCATGGTCGATGATCTGGTTGGACGTGGACTTCCAATGTTTCTTCCAAAGGGATACACAATCTGGCAAGAACTGGAAAACTATATCAAAGACAAAGAGAGAAAGCTTGGTTACCTGCATGTTATGACACCTTGTGTCGGTACCGTAAATCTCTATAAAACATCCGGACACTGGGATCACTATAAAGAGAACATGTTTCCACCGATGGAGATGGAGGGAGAGTCCTTTGTACTTCGTCCAATGAACTGTCCGCATCATATGATGATTTACGCAAACAGAAGACATTCCTACAAAGATCTTCCAATCCGTATCGGTGAGATCGCACATGATTTCCGTTACGAGTCCAGCGGAACCTTAAAGGGAATCGAGCGTGGAAGACATTTCTGTCAGAATGATGCGCATCTGTTTGTGACACCGGAGCAGATCGAGGATGAATTTAAAAAGGTTGTGGATTTGATTTTCAGCACATATAAGGATTTTGGAATTACCAATTACCGTTGCGTATTGTCCCTTCGTGATCCGGCGAACAAAGAGAAATATCACGATGATGATGAAATGTGGAACAAGGCAGAGGATGCACTTCGTAAAGTAATGAATGACATTGGCATTGAATATACAGAAGAAATCGGAGAAGCTGCTTTCTACGGACCAAAGCTTGATGTAAATGTACAGCCTGCTGTCGGCAATGAAATTACATTATCTACCTGCCAGCTTGACTTCTGTCTGCCGGCAAAATTCAATCTGTCTTACATTGACAGAAATGGCGAGAAACAGACTCCGGTTGTACTGCATCGTGCAATCCTCGGATCTTTGGATCGTTTCATGGCATATATCCTTGAGGAGACAAAGGGAAATCTTCCAACATGGCTGGCACCTGTTCAGGTTCGTGTCATGCCTGTTAAGACAGACAACGAAGAACTGACTGCATATGCACAGGAAATCTGCAATGCATTGGAAGAGAAGAATGTCCGTGTAGAGTTAGACGACAGATCCGAGAAGCTTGGTTATCGTATGCGTGAAGGCCAGGTACAGAAAGTTCCTTATCTTCTGGTTGTCGGATTCAATGAGAAAGAAGATCGTACCGTTTCCTTCCGTCTGCATGGAGAGAAAGATACAACCGTACTTCCATTGGATGAGTTCGTAGAAAAGATTGACAATGAGATCAAGAACAAACTGAGAACACATATCGGTGCAGAAGAGAAATAATAAACAGATCATCGAAATATGAAAAAGAAGATAGAATAAGATGAAATAAAAAGCGGAACCGTGCAGGTTTAAGCACGGGTTCCGCTTTTTTTGTTAAAAATATTTGATTTTAATTTGTAGTTATAAATGGTAATTTTACACAATAATTCTGCGTTTGGATGCAGATGCCTCAAGCTCCAGCCGGTTGATGCAGCGGAACTCCTGGATCACCATTCCGAGTCCGACGGCAAAGGAAAGTAAATCGGCTACCGGGCTGGCATACAACACTCCCATGATTCCGAAGAAATGCGGGAAGATCAGCAGCAGCGGAAGCAGAAACAGAATCTGTCTCGTCAGGGACAGAAAGGTTCCCTTGTAAGCCTTTCCAATCGAACTGAAGAAGGTCGACGAAATCGGCTGCATAAAGTTCAACCAGGTAAACAGCAGGAAAACGTGGAAATAGCGTATTCCAAAATCAAAATATTCCTTCGTTCCGTTTCCGAACAGTCGAAGAATCTCCCGTGGATAAATCTGAAACAAAAGGAAGGATGCGATGGAAACAATCGCACCGACTGTGACTGCCATACGGTAAGAATCCTTTACGCGCTTATATTGTCTGGCTCCGTAGTTGAAACTTTGAATTGGCTGACTTCCCTGGGATAAGCCGATGATCACGGAGAAGTAAAGCTGATTAACTTTCATAACAATACCGGCGCAGGCAATCGGAATCGCATCGCCGTATGCAGATTGCGCACCATATTTTTTCAGAAGATTGTTCATCGTAATTTGCACGATCATCATCGCAACCTGATTGATGGCGGATGCCATTCCAAGGGAACAAATCTGTCCTAAATAGGTTATATTTGGTATAAAATGCTTTCTTTCAAGTTCCACGGTGCGGTAATGCAGAAGATAGCAGACAGCAATGATAGTTGAAATAATCTGCCCAATCACGGTTGCAGCCGCTGCTCCATACATGCCCCATTTGAAAATAAGAACAAACACGGCATCCAATACGATATTGATGACGGCTCCAGAGATATTCACGAACATGGCCATTTTTGGACTGCCATCTGCACGAATGAGATGTCCGCTTCCAATCGTTAAGATCAGGAATGGAAATCCGATTGCTGTAACACGTACGTACTGGCGGGCCAGCGGAAGAACATTCGACGGAGAACCAAAACCAATAAGCAGAGGTGTGAGGAAAAGCTCCGTAATCAGGAACAGAAGAATGCCGGTTGTCATAAGCATCATAATGGAATTTCCGACAAAATAAGGAGCTTCTTCTTTTTTGTTTGCACCCATGTGCAGGTTAAATGCTGCAGCACCGCCGATTCCAAACAGGAGACCGAGCCCGGTGCACATCATTGCAAGTGGAAATGCAATATTGGTTGCGGCGTTTCCCAATGTACCGACTGCATTTCCAATAAAAAGCTGATCTGCTATATTGTAGACCGCACTCACAAGCATTGCGATAATGCTCGGCACGGAAAAACGCACGATCAGTGTTGAAATTTTGTCCGTTGCAAGCGGATTGGATTGTTGTGTTGTCATATGAATTGCCTTTCTTTCTGAAGTATAAATATCGCTGCAAGTTTTGAAAAACAGGCAGTATTCCTATTATAGTCTGTTTTTTTTTATTTTTCAATGGATGGAAAAAACATTTGTTTATATAATTTTAAGGATATAATTATAAGCAGAACACTCATTTCTTATTGAGAATGTGTTATACTAAATAATAACTATTTCAGGAAGTCAATGGTGGCCTGAAATCAATCAGAAAAAGAGGGCAGGATGAATTTATGAAAAAGACAGGAATTATGACAGACAGCCACAGTGGTATTTTACAGAGTGAGGCCGATGAACTTGGAATTGGTGTATTGCCAATGCCTTTTTATATCGATGAGAAGTTATATCGCGAGGGTGTGGATATTTCAAGGGAAGAGTTTTACGATCGGCTTCGCAAAGGCGTTGATGTGTCGACGTCCCAGCCATCACCGGAAGAAGTGATGAAGATGTGGGACACCATGTTGGAACAGTATGAGGAACTTGTTTATATTCCAATCAGCAGCGGTCTGAGTGGTTCCTGTATGACTGCGCAGGCGATGGCGCAGGATGAGCCATATGCAGGAAAAGTTTTTGTTGTAGACAATGGTCGTGTTTCTACACCGATGCATCGCTCTGTGCTTGATGCTGTGGAACTGGCAGGCAAGGGATATTCCGCAGAAAAAATTAAAAAGATTCTGGAAGACAATCGGGAGAATATGGTCATTTACGTTGGGCTTAGTACGGTAAGTTACCTGAAAAAAGGCGGGCGTATCAGTTCGGTTGCAGCAGTGGCAGCAGATGTATTAAATATTAAGCCGGTCATGAAATTCGGTGTAGGCAAACTGGACGTTTACCAGAAATGCCGCGGTATCAAAAACGCAAGAAAAGCAATGATCGATGCAATCAAAAAGGAATTTGCAACGACTTTCAAAGATGCCTATGAAGCCGGAAAAGTATATTTGATGGCAGCATCCAGCTCAACGGAGGAAGTGACCAGAGAATGGGTTGCACAGATCAAAGAAAATTTTCCGGGACTCGATGTCATGTGTGATAATTTATCACTTGGATTATCCTGTCATATCGGACCGGATGGTCTTGGAATTGCCTGCTGCACGAAAGTAGAATAATAGATAGGGGTAATAATAAAATATAAGGAGTTTGGATTATGCTGAAAATTGAACATTTGACAAAAGTATACGGAGGCAAGAAAGCGGTGGATGATCTTTCGCTTCACATTCAGCCGGGCGAAATCTACGGATTCATCGGACACAATGGCGCTGGAAAGACGACGACACTGAAATCAGTGGTTGGCATTTTACAGTTTGATGAGGGAGAGATTACAATCGATGGCATTTCCATCAGGGAGCAGCCGCTCGCATGCAAAAAGAAATTCGCCTATATCCCGGATAATCCGGATCTGTATGATTTTATGACCGGAATCAAATATCTGAATTTTATAGCAGATGTGTTTGGTGTGGATGAAAACATCCGCCAGGAACGTATCCGAAAGTATGCGGAGCTGTTTGAACTTACGAACGATTTGGGACAGCCGATTGCTGCATATTCACACGGAATGAAACAGAAACTTGCAATCATTGCAGCATGGATGCATGATCCGAAACTGATCATTATGGATGAGCCGTTTGTCGGTCTGGACCCGAAAGCTTCCCATCTGTTAAAAGGAATGATGCGGGAAGTCTGCGACAATGGTGGTGCTATTTTCTTCTCTACCCATGTGCTTGAGGTTGCAGAGAAACTTTGCGATAAGGTCGCAATCATCAAAGGTGGAAAGCTGATTCGTTCCGGCACCATGGAAGAAGTAAAGGGTGATGACAGCCTCGAAGAAGTATTTCTGGAATTGGAGGGAGAATAATGTTTGGAACACTTTTAAAGAAACAGATGACAGAAATTTTCCGCGGATATTTCTACGATGCAAAGAAGAACAAAAAGCGTTCCACGACGTCAACGGTGATGTTCATCCTTCTGTATCTGGTGGTCATGGTCGGAATTTTAGGGGGAATGTTTACTTATTTATCAGTGACGCTTTGCGGGCCTTTTGCCATGTTGCATATGAGCTGGCTGTACTTTTTGATGATGAGTCTGATCGCGATCGCACTCGGTGCGTTCGGCAGTGTGTTTAATACATATTCCGGTCTGTATATGTCAAAAGATAACGACCTGCTTTTGTCACTTCCGATTCCGGTGCGGAGCATTCTGGCATCGAGGCTTGCCAGTGTATATCTGCTTGGGCTGATGTATTCCGCAGTAGTGATTGTACCGGCAGTCATTGTTTATTGGGTCGTTGTACCGGTTACATTTGCAGCAGTGATCGGGTGCATTTTACTTGTACTATTGGTATCTGTGATTGTGCTGATCTTATCATGTGCACTGGGCTGGTGCGTCGCAAAAATCAGTATGAAACTGAAAAATAAGAGTTTTCTTACCGTGTTTGTTTCACTGGTATTTTTTGCAGCATACTATTTTGTGTTTTACAAGGCACAGAGTGTGATAGAGGAAATCCTTCTTCATGCAGAGACTTATGGAAAGAAAGTCAAAGCCTCGGTATATCCGCTCTACCTGTTTGGTCGTGTAGGTGAAGGCGATGTGCTGGCAATCATTGTGTGTGCGGTTGTTATCTTTGGAATTTGTGCGCTTACTTTCTGGCTTTTATCGAGAAGTTTTCTTTCGATTGTGACTGCAAGCGGGAAGACAGCAAGAGTTGCCTACAAGGAAAAGAAAATCAAATCCAAAAATATGTTTCAGGCAATGCTGGCAAAGGAGTTCGGGCGTTTTACGGCAAGCCCGACTTACATGTTAAACTGTGGTCTTGGCGCGATATTTTTACTCGTTCTTGGAGTTGTGCTCGTGGTAAAAGGCAATGCTTTTACAAAAATGATGATGCAGATTTTTGGCACCGGTGGCGGAAATGGAATTCCGGTTGTCATTGTTGTGACAGTCATCTGTATGATCGCATCCATGAATGATATGGTCGTTCCGTCTGTTTCACTGGAAGGAAAGAACATATGGATTGCACAGTCGCTTCCGGTTCAGCCGCGGGATGCGTTGCGCGCAAAACTTATGGTGCAGATTCTGGTCACTGGAATTCCGGTGCTTTTCTGTGACATCTGTATGTGCATTGTTCTTCAGGCTGGCTTTTGGGAGTTGCTTCTTGGAGTGGTCGTTTCCGTTTTGTTTGTCCTTTTTATGGCTTTGTTCGGACTGATGCTTGGCCTTAAGATGCCGAACCTGACATGGACCAATGAGCTTGCGCCAATCAAACAGAGCATCAGCGTCATGATTGAAATGTTTGGCGGCTGGGGATTCTCGCTGGTGATTGGCGGTGTTTATATTACGGTCGGCTGGCATATGGGTGCGGCTTTGTATCTTGTGATTCTGACAATTGTACTGATTGCAGTCAGTGTGCTGCTTTTGATGTGGCTTAAGAAAAAAGGAACGGAAATTTTCCGTTGGTTATAGGAGCGAAAATGCAGGGAAATGCTTTGATCAACTGGATCATTGACAGTGTAGATAATGCAAATTACAGAAAAGGCGCACTCACCGGCTGGAAGCATCCAAAAGTGGATGCAAAAATGATCGCTGCGGTGGGCGGCCACGCAGCGCTTTTGCAGCAGGCAAAAGAAATAGAGGATGATCCGGTACTGGGAAATTCGGAAAATATCTGGTTTGACTGGCGTGACATGAAGGGTGATATTCAAACAATTCATTTTCAGATTGCTGCCATACCGCTTTTGTGCAAAAGAGTAGGACGGGAAGATGCCAGAGAGCATCAGAAGAAGCTCATCGAAATGGTGCAGTCCTGGAGAGATCAATCAAGAAATCAATCAAATCAGGAAAGCTGGATTTTAAAATATTATGAGGAGATGCTTGCAAGTCTGCGCAAAGGAAATAAGACGCCGGAAGCGGAAGATGAGGCAATGCTTCATTGCATGAATTGCATTGCTGCGCAGGATACCTTTATATGGGAGAATGCGTTCAGCACAAATGTTTTTGGAAATTCCAAGGTCTTTCGTAAGCAGTATAAGACAAAGGTAATTTCAGCGCTGCAAAAATATTCGCCTTACTATGTGGATGAAATGAGCAGTGAAAAATTGCTTGCCATGCATAATATTCATTCCTATGCGCAGATTCTGCAGTGGAAAGGAAAAGTAGCGTTTCAGACCGATTACAACGGCACAATCGTTTCGGCAGATTCGTCGGCATTTCCATATGGAATTGTACTGAATTCGCAGACGATGGAACATGCAAAGATCATGGGAACGCTGCATTGCAAAAAGGTTATAACCATAGAAAATAAGGCAAATTATATGCAGATGCCTTATGACCCGGATGTCATCTACATTTTTTGCCATGGATTTTTTACTCAGAAAGAGATTGCATTTTTAAAGCAGATAAAAGATGCAGCAGGGGATGCCTGCGAATATCTGCACTGGGGCGATATGGATTATGGTGGAATCAACATTTTCGAATTTATAAAGAACCATATCTTTCCGGACATAAAGCCGTATCTTATGGACAAGGAAAGCTTTTACAAAGCGATTCAGGCGGGATATGGTGTGAAATTAAAACCGGAAACCCGCGAAAAATTGCTGGGGAAAGACGCCGGAATGTTAGAGGAGTTGAAGCAGTGTATTCTTGAAACAAATATGACAATTGAGCAGGAGGTTTTTCTGAAAAATCTGTAGAATCTGTAGAATGAGATAGAGAGATATATAGATAGAGAGACAGACAGTGAGACAGTGAGAGCTGAATTCTGCGAGAGCTGGAGCTTTTGGGCTGTAGTATTTGTGTATTTTGCTGGGAAAATTTGAGACGCGAGGGGCAGAGACTGTAGAAAGTGGTACCAAAGAGAGAAAAAGAGACGTGTAGGTACCACTTTTTGCGTTGATTTGAAGACGAAAGGTATCAAAAGTGGTACCAAAAAGAGGAAAAGAGGCATGTAGGTACTACTTTTTGCGTTGATTTGAAGACAAAAGGCAGCAAAAGTGGTGCCAAAAAGAGAAAAGGAGACGTGTAGGTACTACTTTTCGAGGTGAAGTGAAGACAAAAGACTTTAAAAGTGGTACTAAAATGACGAAAAGCACGTCAGTGGTACCAAAAGCAGAACAATGGGGGAGAGTTTATGATAGAGGTAAAAAACATTTCAAAGGATTTTGTATCCAAGAAGAAATATCCAGGATTAAAGAGAGTGGTCAAAGGACTGTTTACAAATGAAAAGTATCTGGAAAAAATGTAAGAAAATTTTTGTTTGACTTTTTCAAAAAAGAAAAATATAATACTGATAAACGAGTAGCAGACTAGCGTAAATCCAGTTTTGCTACTCGTTTTGTGTGCACCTGCTGTCGCACATTATGAAAATATATCATGCAGTTAAAAGTGTGTAGCTTATCAGCGTAAGTCCAGCTTATGAGGTAAGTACACACTTTTTTTATGCAGAAAAGGAGGATTATTGAGATGGCAGAAAGTAACAAGATGAGAGAGATGCCGGTAAATAAGCTCATGGTTCAGATGGGAATACCGATGATCTTATCTATGGCATTGCAGGCGGTTTACAACATTGTGGACAGTGCCTTTGTTGGAAACATGAGATCAGGAAGTGAGGCGGCACTTAATGCACTTACACTGGTGTTTCCGGTTCAGATGCTCATGGTAGCAGTTGGAATCGGAACAGGTGTGGGAACAAATGCACTTCTTGCAAGAACACTTGGACAGGGAAATGGTAAAAAGGCAGCAAAAGTTGCGGGAAACAGTTTGTTTCTTGGGGTGATTATTTATGCGGTGTGCCTGTTGTTTGGAATTTTCGGAGTAAGAGCATATATTTCATCACAGACAATTGACCCTGAAGTTATATCAATGGGAACAGACTACTTAAGAATATGCTGCGTAATTTCATTTGGAATTATTTTCTTTTCATTATTTGAAAAACTCTTACAGGCAACAGGACGTTCACTATATTCTACAATCGGTCAGGTTGTGGGTGCAGTGGTGAATATTGTTCTTGATCCGATTATGATTTATGGTATTGGACCGGTTCCTGAAATGGGAGTGAAGGGAGCTGCATATGCAACTGTTATTGGACAGGTTGCGTCTGCAATATTATTGTTTGTATTTCATATGAAACTGAATAAGGAATTTGAACATGATGTAAAGTATATGAAACCGGATAGCGGAATAATCAAGGAAATATATGCAATTGGACTTCCTGCAATTATTGCACAGGCACTTATGTCTATCATGGTATATGTGATGAATCTGATTTTGAAATTCAGTCCTTCCGCACAGACTGCATATGGATTGTTCTATAAAGTACAGCAGTTTGTATTATTCCTTGCCTTTGGGCTTAGAGATGCAATCACTCCGATTATTGCATTTGCTTATGGAATGAGAAGTAAAAAAAGAATTCAGGATGGGATCAGGTATGGACTGATCTATACAGTTGTATTAATGATTCTTGGAATTGCAATTACTGAAATTCTTCCTGGAGCTTTTGCAACTTTGTTCAATGCAGGACAGTCAAGAGAATATTTTATCGGGGCAATGAGGATAATCTCAATAAGCTTTCTGTTTGCTGGAATAAATGTTGCTTATCAGGGAATTTATCAGGCGCTGGATGGAGGCATTGAATCATTGGTAATCTCTCTTCTGAGACAGCTTATCATTATCCTGCCACTGGCTGGAATTTTTTCTGCGTTTGTCAGAAATGGTCAGATGGGAGTTTCCCTTATCTGGTGGGCATTTCCAATAACTGAGGTTATTTCATGTCTGGTAGGATATGTATTTTTAAAGAGAATCAGAAAGAATAACGTAGATGTTTTGAATTAAGGAGGAACCGGAAATGGAAAAAAGGATTATTACAATCAGCAGGGAATTTGGAAGCGGTGGTCGATTTATCGGTGAAGAAGTGGCAAAGAAACTTGGCATTGCATATTATGACAAGGATATTATTGGACAGATTGCAGAACAGTCAGGATTGTCACCGGAGTACATTAAGGAAAATGCAGAGTTATCTCCAAAGAAAGGTTTATTTGCATATGCCTTTGTCGGACGTGACATTACAGGAAAGTCCATAGAAGATATGGTATATGAGGCACAGAGAAAAGTTATTTTGGAGTTGGCTGGAAAGAAGCCTTGTGTAATCGTTGGAAGAAATGCTGATTACATTCTGAAAGACAGGGATGATGTGTTAAATGTGTTTATTCATGGGGATATGTCGGAAAAAGTACAGCGCATATGTAAATTGTATAATGTTACAGAAGCTGATGCTATAAATATGATAAATGATACAGATAAAAGACGCAGAACAAACTATAATTTTTATACGGAACAGAAGTGGGGAATGGCAGGCAATTATACATTGTCTTTGAACAGCTCTGTATTAGGATATGATATGTGTCAGAAAATCATAATGGACTGTGCAAAAAATCATCAGATTTGATACAGAGATCATAATTTTTCACATTGCCCCAGTCCGTCTTTGTAAAATGTTTACAGTGAACTGCACGCTCATGGTTAATGAGATAGTCGAGAATTTTTGGCTGTCCGGGTGTCAGTCCGGTATCTCTGACGCTTGCGGCCAGCGATTTCTGAAACAAGAAATGGTCGGACATCAGAAGAGGATGAAGTGATTTTTCATAAAAATAAATGCACAATATTGTTCAACATGACTAAAATTGTTTAAAAAAATCTAAAATAGTTGCATTTTATGTTTATCCTCTATATGATAACGGAGAAAACACATGGATAAGAGACTGGAATTTAATGAACCCTGGATTCTGCAGAGAGCAGATCCGTATGTGTATGAAAAGGATGGCTGGTATTATTTTATGACATCGGAACTGCACTATCTGGAAGGAAAATGGTACATCTATTTTGCTGGTGGTGAAGAAGAGAATATCTGGAAAATCCGGTGTTTTGTTTTTTGGCTGCAGGAGACAACGAGGAAACTCTCTGGGGCGTACAATATATCCAAAAGGAGTAAAGAGATATGGCAAAGTTAATGATTAACAAAAATAAAAAAGAAGGTACCATTGCACCGGAGATCTACGGGCATTTCTCGGAACATCTGGGCAGATGCATCTATGAAGGACTCTATGTGGGTGAAAACTCTGAAATTCCGAATGTTAATGGGATGCGTACAGATGTGGTGGAAGCACTCAAAGAGATTAAGATTCCGGTATTGCGCTGGCCGGGGGGATGTTTTGCGGACGAGTATCACTGGAAAGACGGAATCGGACCGAAAGAGAACCGGAAGAAAATGATTAATACCCATTGGGGTGGTGTGGTAGAGGATAACAGTTTCGGAACGCATGAGTTCTTTGAACTTTGCCGTCAGCTTGGATGTAAAACCTACATTAACGGAAATCTTGGAAGCGGAACCGTGCAGGAGATGTCGGAATGGGTTGAATATATTACATTTAACGGGGTGTCCCCGATGGCAGATCTGCGCAAAAAAAATGGACATGAGGAGCCGTGGACCATTGATTATTTTGGTGTTGGAAATGAAAACTGGGGATGTGGGGGAAATATGAGACCGCAGTATTATGCAGATGAGTACCGCAGATATCAGACCTATGTGCGCAATTATGATCCGCAGAAACCGATCCAAAAGATCTGTGGCGGAGCAAATGTGGATGATTATGACTGGACAAGGAAGGTATTAGAGACAACCCATGATCACACCGTTCCTGAATTTCATGGATTTATGGATGGGCTTTCCCTGCATTATTATGTGCATCCGGAAGGCTGGGAAATCAAGGGAAGTGCAACGGATTTTGATGAAGAAGTGTGGTATAAGACATTAAAAAAAGCACTTTATATGGAAACTCTTGTGGAACGCCACGGAAAGATTATGGATCAGTACGATCCGGATAAAAAAATCGGAATGATCGTGGATGAGTGGGGCTGTTGGTTTACAGTTGAACCGGGAACCAATCCGGGCTTTTTATATCAGCAGAACACGATAAGGGATGCGTTGGTTGCAGGGATCACCCTGAATATCTTTAATAAGCACTGTGATCGCGTGAAGATGGCAAATCTTGCACAGATGGTAAATGTATTGCAGTCTGTCATTCTCACAGAAGGACCAAAGATGATTAAGACACCGACGTATCATGTATTCCATATGTACCGACACCATCAGGGAGCAACGCTTTTGAACAGTACACTGACAGGAGTGGGCGAAACCGGTATAGGAGAATGGAAAGTTCCGGAGGTGACGGAATCTGTATCCGAGGATGCAGAGCATATCATTACAGTTACATTAAACAATCTTTCTGCGGATGAGGAAAAAGAAATAGAGATTGCGTTTGCCGGAGATGAACACGTATATTCAGTGAAAGAAGCAAAGGTTGTCTCGGCAGAGATGCACGCACATAATACGTTTGATGTTCCGGAACTTGTAAAAGAAGAAGAATTTACTGCATATAAAAAGTGTGGAAATGGGATAAAAGTCATGCTTCCTCCATGCAGTGTGGTGGAGCTGCGCCTGCAATAATGCAAAATGGACGGGATTATTTATATGGAAGAGTCAGAACGGTATTGCAGAAAATGTGAACTGGCAAAACAATACGGGGGCGGTCTGGAGGAATATCTTTTGCGGTACCTTGCACAGCTTACGCCGGAAGAACAGGCAGAAGATGTGACGTATGCAAGGCGTCTGGCATGTTGTGGGCAATGCACATGGTATAGTGAGCATATGTGTCGTGCCTGTGGATGTTATGTGCAGCTTCGTGCTGCGGTAAAAGGACAGAACTGTCCCTATGAAAAATGGGAAATCTAGTATAATGAATGCCGATAAAAAGGTTTTGCATGGGGAAATAACATGCAAAACCTTTTTTAATCATAAAATTATTCTTCAATTGGTGCGTAATTAATGCTGACTTTAATATCCTGTCCATAATTACCGAAAGATTTACCAAAAATCGTGAGTCCTCCAACATGCTTCGCAGTGTCATTAACTGCCATACGCAGCTTCATACTGCTGCGATAGTCCAGATTAAAGTCCCGGATGGTGACATCTGAAATCTGCAATCCGTCTATGAAAGTTCCCTTTTTATTGATCACAAGCATTTTTAACAATCCATACTGGTTCCAGTTCGGAAACCACCAGTCCGGAGTGAAAATACCGCGGACATCTCCGAAATCTCCCGGGGATGTCCAGGTGCCGATGCAGACATCATTTAAATAAAAACTGATATCGGATGGCCAGACGTTATTGATTCCCGGGGCTTCGGAACTGAGCTCGGCAGAGATTAAAATCTGCGTGATTTTCTGGGAACCTGGAATAAAGTTTGGAATTTCATATTCCACAAATCCTTTGGAAAACCAGAGAATATCTGCATTGTAGCGATCAGGATGTGCAAAGTAGCGCGTATCATCCACTTCACCGATCAGATGGGAAGCGGTAGCCAGCCCACAGGTCGGATAGACTTCATAATTGCAGTAATGTCCGACCTGAAGTTCTGCATTGTAAACATTCTGTGCTTCTTCCGGTGCGTCCAGATCAATGAGAATTTTATCCAGATGCAGAGTACAGATTTTCTGGTTTCCGTGCCCCCTGGAATCATTGGAGATATTGATAATTCCGCATGCCTCCAGTTTTTTAATATGTCCCGTCAGTGCACCGTTCGTAATGTTCAGTTTTGCTGCCAGTTCGTTCATGTTCATTTCTTTGTTTTCAATCAACAGTTTTATAATTTCAATCCGAACATTGGAGCCGAGTGCTTTAAAAATATCCAGTCCATCATCCAGTGAAGTGATGTGAAGCATAAATACCCCCTTTTGATTTGTTGTTTCATTTCTGTTTTATAAATTATAGTATCATTTCCGGAATGGGTCAACGCATGAGTGAAAGAAAATGAATAAAAACGAAAATAATTTAAAAAATACTAAATGACAATAATTAAGTAAAATATTTTAGAAAATACTAAAAATGTGTTGACATACTTATTGGGCAATTATATATTGTGACCAATAAGACCTGACAAATTTGACGGAGGAACAGAAGGTGCCTAAAGGAGATAAATTTATAGCTTTAACAGCATATTTGGAAAAGTGTGGGAAGGATGAAATCAAGATGTCCTTTTCAGAAATAGAAAGGATAATTGGCTTTAGGCTATCTGATTCGGCATATACTTACCCGGCTCAATGGTCGAATTCTGAATCACAGTCGTTTGCCTTTGGATGGCTTAATGCTGGTTATTTGACACGACAGGTTAATATCCCAGAGCAGACAGTAGAATTTGTTAGAGAGGGAATGGCTGTACCTCGTCAAGAAACTAACTCACCTAAGAAGGAGATACAATGCAAATCGGTAACTCTGTCTGTGGAGGAAGCTATACGCTGTATTCGTACATACTATAATGAAACGGTCGAAGACCCACATGGTCGATATTTATCATGGCAGCATTGTTACAATGCATTCATTACGAACAGGGGTGGTTTGGATGAGAATACATTTGACTATCTTGCACTTCATTTGGCGTTTTATCTTGCAAGCTGGGGAATGTATAGAGGTTCATCCTTTTTATTACAGAAAGATTATAAAGTGCATATCCCGGTTGTGAAAATTCTCATGGAAGAACAGTACAATTCATTGGTGGGGATAACGGCTGAAGAACTTATCAAGGACGAAAATCTTACCTTGTTGGAGGATGTAAGTGCAAGAATCCGTAGGGCTTATGCGGATGAAAAGCCTTCAATCGAGGAAAGAACAAACAATGCCACGGATACTCTAGTCACAAAGATATTATTGGGTACGCTTGGCTGTGTTCCGGCATATGACCGATACTATGTGCAGTCTGTAAAGCAGTATGGTATTTCGACAGGTGGTTTCAACAAAGAATCCGTAAGAGATGTAGCAAAGTATTATTTATCTCACAAGGATGCGTTTGAGACTGTCAGAGCAGAGTTAAGCACCTGTGGTGTAGAGTATCCAGTAATGAAACTAATGGATATGTGTATGTGGCAAGTTGCATTTGAAGCAGATAACTGATTACAGCGGTGCAAGGAGGTGTGGTGCTGTGTTTGAAGAACTAGTCGGCTTAATTGATAAAATAAAGGATGATTCCATTGGAGAGTGGATTGTTGATAAGGAAAACGATGGGATATCAAGGTGCATAGCTAAAATTTATGTGCGAAGTTTGAGTAAATAAAAATAGTTTCCAAAATATTGTATTTTTACAAATAAAATTTTATAATATAAGTGTCAAATTAGAGCTATAAATTGGTATGTATTCAGAAAGGAAAGGACAATTTATATGAAGAAGTTACATAAACAAAATTTGATCATTACATGGTGTTCCATTCTTGCATTGATTATGGTTTCGGTATTGGGTTTTGGATTATCTGTTATGGCGTTGAAAGGCAGTATTGTTGTAATCGTATGTGGTATCATTTCAACAATAGGTTATTTTTTGCCTTTGCCTGATGATAAAAAAGTATTGATGCTGGTATTCCCACCGGCCATAGGTACATTGGTCTATTCATGGATCACAGGAGGTAATTCAATAACATATTTGACGAATTATGTCCTCCTGGCAATGGCGACATCATACTTTATAGAATCTGTGATTATCTGGTTTGCAGTACCTTTTACAGTAATCTCCATAGTTTTTATGATTTTCAGTCCGGAAACAATTGCGGGAAATGATTATTCATGGGCGGGTGTTGTTTCACGCGTTTTGCTTTTTGCAGTAACGGGCGTATTATTATATCTGGCAACGAAGCGTGGTGCGAATGTTGTTAAAAAGACGGAAAAAGCGCTGGAACAGGTCAGACAAAATGCCAGTGTAGCAAATGAAATTTCAGAGAATCTGAATACAACAATTCAAAAAAGCATGAGTTCTATTCATCAGCTCGCAGAGGGCAGCAGCAGTGTAAGGACAGAAGCGACTCAGATGGGGCAGGTAGTAGAGGATACTGCCAAATCTACGGTTACAGTTATGGATAAGATCAATGCTGCTACAGATGAGATCAATAAGAATCATGAACTGGCTACACAGTTAGATGGTGGATTCCAGAAGGTACAGGATGCTGTAGCCAAGGGCAATGATGCGGTTGTTCATGCAAAGAATTCTATACTGGAAATGGAACAGACGGTAGAGTCGGCACGTCAGTCTACAGATTCACTGCTTACAGAAATGAACAGAATCACAGCTATTTTGGGGGATATCGATTCCATTGCTTCCCAAACGAATCTGTTGTCTCTGAATGCATCAATAGAAGCAGCCAGAGCGGGAGAACATGGCAAAGGGTTTGCAGTTGTTGCAGACGAAATTCGTTCCTTATCAGAGGAAAGTGCCAAATCATCCAACAATATTCAGGAGATTCTGAAATGGCTGACAGAAACAACCTCTCAGGTATCAAAGAATATTACGGCAGGGACAAAAACCGCCCCACCCCGCGGGGATCTATTTCAG
>OATU01000180.1_pt1 | contig 65344 bp, 59 predicted proteins | sample 1516711 | NCBI WGS metagenome assembly OATU01 (sample SAMEA2579971, study PRJEB22360) | human gut metagenome | biome: human gut; feature: human-associated habitat; material: faeces | place: Denmark | collected 2008/2010 | reverse complement strand
GGAAATACTTTGACGCTTCTTCAATGGTAAGGGTGTATTTTTCCCATACGGGAATGTCCTGTGCATTACTCATAAAACACCCCCTCACTTTCAATGACCTCTGTTATATCCGTACACATCTGTTCCACTATCATTTCCTGCTTTTCGGAAAGGTGTGTAGCTTCATCAATCATTTTCATATAGTTTGAGCCTGTCAGCCTGTCGATTTCTTCTATCATCACGATGGACGGTATGACCTGTTTTTCCAGCCATTGCAGAGTGCGTTCCATATTGACGGGTACAGGGTTCATTTCAAAAGGTAGATTGTCATGGGAAATGAATATCTCCCACAATGGATAGTCGGGAAATTCCACAAAATTGGTAATGAGATAAAACACCAGCCCATGAGGGTTATACGTCAGCAACAATTCCTCAACTGCCTGTACTGCTTTTGTACCACGCAGACGAATTTCAAAACGATTGATAATATCCGTATGCTTCTTTTTCATTGCCTGTTCCTTTTGTTTCTCATACAGGCAGAAATATTTCGTGCCTGTCTTTGAGCCGATATAGAGTGTGCCTGCTAAATTACGATTTTTTCCGCTTAGTTTGCCACCCTGCACATTTTCATAGTTTTTACAGCGACAATCAGCACCGCCATTTCTGTATTTTTCAGACAAGACAGGAATATCCAGCAGACCACACATATCATTGATTGCCAAGTCAAAACGTCGGATAACACCACCACAGTCAAGACAACGGTTTAAGAATGAATACCAATCCCTGTTCTGTGCCTGTAAGACGTATTCCATATTGCGTGAGCCTGCTCCTTTTAATTCCAAAAATACGCCCATGTGTTCATCATCAGAAGCCATGACCTTGATTTCCCCGTAGGCGTAATGCTCTTTATAGCCATAATATCCATAGTCATAATGGATAAAATAATCTGCTTTCATGCCAAGCACCTTTCGGATAATTTCCAATGCGTCAGTCGTTGGAAAACGGACAGACAGATAATCAACGAGCAGATAAAAAGGCTTATCGCAGATATAGTAATTCAGACAACGCAGGATAATATTTTGTGTTTCCTTGCTGGCGTTGGCTTTTCCGTTCTCAAAGCGGTTGATACTATATCTTGATACATGGGTAAGACTTGCAAGTTCTCCTTGTGAAAGACCGCTGGCAAGACGTTTGTTCTTCATTTTAAGTGCAAATTCTAAGTTGTTCATTATATTCCTCCAATCCCACAATAGCCTTGAAATACCTGTAAACTAACTTTCAAAAGGTGTGATATGCACTATCTTCTTAAAACTTCTCATTACGTCTTACAGCTTTGGGGTTGTATGTTTTTTTACTTGTCTTTTGTGAAATAGTGCCCCCCTGTTAGATAACGGGGGCACAGGTAAGGCTCGCAGGCTCGCCAGCAGACAAAGCATTTCCGTCCTTTGACGGCAGAGCCGTCATGGCGTTGTTGCTGACGCACGCCAGCAGTCCTGCAATGCTTTGTCTGCAAACCCTGTTTTTCCTTTTCTAACCATGCCATATCAACCGATATTCATATCTACGGGTTTAATCAGATAGGATTTACTTTTTAAATGGTTTTATATTTCATTCTGTTGTGCTTAATCATTTGCAAACACATAGTAATTCTTGCATACTTATTTGTCAATATATTTTTTTGCCTTTACAAACTATATTAAGCGTGATAGACTTATAACAGTGAAGATATAACGAGATATGGAGGGTTATGCGATGAAAATAAGCCATTTAGGAAATAATATACAGACCATAAGAAAATTCAGAGGAATGAAACAACAGGAGCTTGCGGACAAAATCGGTATCAATATGCAGAGCCTTTCCAAGATTGAAAGAGGGTTGAATTATCCTGCTTATGATACGCTGGAAAAGATAATGGAAGTGCTGGACGTAACACCGAACGAATTGCTATCGGGGGAATGGAAATATGTCAATCAAGCAGAAAAGGAAGTCTGCCAGTTTCTAAGAATGGAAGAACGTTTAAATGCAGAACTGAAACATGGACATTATGATAACTTTTTTGACAGCGAAGAAGAATGGCTGGAATATGAATTAGAACAGCTACGTAAATATATTACCGACTACATCAACGGAAAAAGCATTGAAGCGTCCGACCTTTACCCAATCAAAGAAGTTATCCAGCATTTGAAATTCCAAAAACTGTTAGACCGCTATGATGATTTATACAGCATGGATATGTTTGGGGAAAGCATAGAGGGACATAAGTATAAGACGCCTTATCAAGTTGTGAAAATGATAAACCCAAGTTCAAAAGAAGATATGGAGCTGTTACGGGAAGTATTGAAGAATAACCATTTTGATGATAAGAACGAGTAACCTTTTTCCTCTTGCGAGAAGATACAGAAAAGAAAGGGATAAAATCTGATTTATGGTAAATAAGACGAAGGCAATGCAGGTATCGCAGTTTGAGCTTGTGCTACATAAGAATAGCAACTGGAAGATTGTGAACTAGCATAATAGAACGTAACTTTGGCATTAGTCTACGTCTTTGGTGGATAATAAAATATGTTTTGAAATATTGAGCTTAAACATGTAAAATATTCAACATAGGAGATGATAAAATGAAACTTAGAGAAAGCTATACATGCCCATTAGAACTTGTTCATGATATTATAAAGGGAAAATGGAAAACGATAATTATTTTTCAACTTAGAAATGGAAAATGTTCTTTTTCTGAACTCCATCACACTATAGCAGGAATTACTCAAAAAATGCTATTGGAACAACTACGTGAATTGAAACACTTTGGCTTAATTGATAAAAAAACATATGATGGATATCCTCTAAAAGTGGAATACTTTTTAACAGAGCAAGGAGAAAAGATGCTATCAGCAATTAAGATAATGCAAGAAATTGGTATAGACTACATGGTAGAGCATGGTATGACAGAAATTCTTGATGAAAAAGGAATTTGTTATTAAACTCTATTATATACGAAAAAGTAAGTAATTTACTTAGAAACTATTATCCTGTATCATTTAATTAGAATTGAGAAAGGATATGAGAATATGAAAAAAGCATTACTTATTATTGATGTGCAAAATGATTATTTTCCTAATGGAAAGTGCCAGTTGTATAAACCAGAGGTAGCGTTGAATACAATAAAGGATTTATTGAAAAATTTTAGAAAGCAGGACTTGCCAGTTATTTACATTCGCCATGAGTCTATACAGGGAACATTTTTTATTCCAAATACAAATGGTGTACAAATTCATAATGATATTAAACCATTAGATACAGAAACAGTTATTGTTAAGCATTATCCAAATAGTTTTTATGAAACGAATTTGCAAAACAAACTGGTGGAGAATGGGGTCACGGAATTGGTCGTTTGTGGAATGATGACACATATGTGTATTGACACAACTATAAGAGCTGCCAAAGATTATGGCTATGAAATTACACTAATATCAGATGGTTGTGCAACCAAGGAATTAGAATGGAATGGAGCCAATATCCCAGCAGATACTGTTCAAAGTATATTTATGGCTTCTTTAAATCAGAAATTTGCTAATGTTATTATAAGCACAGAGTTTTTTATGAATAAGAAATATTCATCTTGAATGTAATGTTAAAGAGTGTAAATTTTACAAGGAAACCAAACTTATGCAATATATCAACAATTACATTAAAATGAGGTCGTGGGTTGGAAGACCTTATGGAAATCAAGCAGTTAATACAACGTCAGAAGTTAGAACGTGTCATGAGAGTACATAAAGAAATGCGTGGTTTAAACCTCTACCGGGAACAGTCAAGTGATTATAAATATCACAATCCTTATGATGACAGGATATTCCGTCAGCTTGCAGACATAGACACAAGAACCAACATTCCAAACACTTCGCCCGAATTAGATTTTGATGAAATGGACTTTGACGAATATATGAAAGATAAATGGAACAGAGGACTTTGATTGTTCCTCTTGCATGGAAGATCCAGCAAACAAAAAGCCCAATCAAGAGTGCAAAGCACCACCATTGGTGGCAAGCTCTTGACAGGGCTTTTTCTTTTCTGTGGTTGGTAATCAAGAGGAAGAAAGGGATAAAATTTGATTTGAGTAAATCAGACAAAGGCAACGCAAGTATGGCAGTATGAGCTTGTGCTACATAAGGATAGTAACTGGAATATTTTAAGATAACTACAAAGCGTGCATTTCTATCTGGATTTGCACGCTTTGTAAATCGACAATAAAACTTGGCAAAACGTATTGACAAGCAAACTTGGCGGTGATATATTATAAGTGCAAGGAAAACTTGGCAAAAGAAAGGAGCTTATTTTATGAACAAAGAAGAAATATTAGCAAAAAGCCGTAAAGAAAATGAAGTGTCGGACGAAAGAAGTAATTTTATCAAAATGCAGGGTGCAAATTTCTCAATAGGAGTATTGATTTTTCTCTGGATAGTTATAACAAGATTTACACCATTAGACGTACTTGGAAAATTAGCATTAGGTCTATTAACACAAGTAACATGTTTTTCAAATTTCTCATATCAATTAGTCCAGAACAGAACCAAAACTTCTATTTTCTTTACTGTAGCCTTTGGTTTGACATCTGCTTTCTATTTATATCAATTTCTAAGCAAAATAAATGTATTACCTTTTTAGAAATAAATGATAATTGAGGAAGTAAAAATGGAAGAAAAATTGATACTAAAAAATAACTTGAAAGAAGCAAGAACAGAAGCTAAATTATCTCAATCAGCACTAGCAAAAATGGTCGGTGTATCACGCAATACGATTAGTTCCATAGAAACAGGACAATTTAATCCTACTGCTAAGCTGGCTTTAATTTTATGTATTGCATTGGATAAGAAATTTGAAGATTTATTTTATTTTTAGGAGACTGAATTTATGAAAATGATAGTATACTTGTTTGCTATTTTAATTGTGAAAGTATTACTAACAAGAGGGTGTTCTCTCGCCATTATTCTGCTCTCATTTGTACTAAAGGGGAAAGTATTGCGTAGGGATAAAATAAAATGGAATGATTACTTTTTAAAGCTATGTGAAAACTTTGCTATTAAATATGCAACTTGTATTTATTTGACAGCAACAACACTATCATCAATAGTGGCATATATATTGTTGAAGATGTTTAAATTTCAATATCCTATGTTTTTAACTATTATTCTTACAATAACCGGTTTAGCTTTTATACTATGTATATATTTCATTAAAGGGAAAAATGAAATAGTAGACGCAATGCGAGAAGTTCATCAATTTGCAATGGAACGAAAGAACGACAATTAAATTACATTCTGTTTTACCACTCTGAAAGTGGTAAAATCACTATGTAGGTTGACGAAGAACTAAAGGGAGAAATCTATACAGATATGATGAAAGCAATCTTGAAGTTTGAAATCAAAGTCAAGTAATCAACTGTATAAATGAAAATCATTAAGGAGATACACAGTTGTTTGTGCTATCTCCTTAATAATTTTACTGTCATATCAAGGCTCATTCAATCGTGGTAAATTCGTGGTAAAATGAGTATTTTTCTATACTTCAAAATGCTTGAATGTATAGCGTTTATGCAGATAATCGTAAATCAGATATAATATTTACATTAATTATATTCTTAATTATTAATGTTAAAGTTTTTAACTTTCACATATGATACTATTTAAAAATGCTTTATTAACTAAATGGACCACATTAAGTTATGTAATAAAATCTCCTTGCCATATTTGATTGTTAAGTTTTATCCAATAATTATACTTACTAAAACTTATCACAACCACTCTTCACCCATATTATCTTCTGGTAAATTAATAAAATTTCTTCCATTATAGTTTAATAAAACTTCCCTCTTTCTTTTTAATGATACTTCAGTATAAATTTGTGTTGTAACAATACTGCTATGTCCCAAAATCTCTTGAACCGCTCTTATATCAGCTCCGTTGTTTAGTAATTGGGTTGCAAAACTATGTCTTAAATAATGAGGGGTTGCATCAGAATTTATATGTGCCAATTCCCGATACTTATAAAAGAGATTTTCTATGCTGTAGATACTTAATCGTTTTCCGTATTTATTAACAAACAGAGCATCGTCCTGAATATTAAATTCTTTTCTCGTTCTGATCCATTTCTGAAGTTTCTGATTAACTGCGATTGATGATATAAAAAGCAATCGTTCTTTGTTTCTCTTACCATGAATTAAAAATGATGCCTCAACTGAATCATAATCCCCTATATTTAGTGCTGCAACCTCTCCAATTCTCAAGCCTAAACAAAACAACACTTCAATTATACACATATCTCTCAAATAGAGTCTCCGATAGAAATCACTTGGAGCTGACCAATATTCTCTTGAGACAGTAGATATCAATTGATTAATCTCCGCTTTTGATAAAGTACGTGGAAGGGACTTTGGCAGTTGAAACTTTCTAGAGGAGAACTTCATAAATATCTCGTTTATTCCTTTTTCTGTATTTATGTAGTAAAAAAACTGTTTGATGGAGACATACTTTCTGCGAATAGATCGCGGAGATAATTTCTTATCTTTTTGCAAATAAAGAAAATAATCTGAGATTGACTGTGTATTTAATGAATCATATCTATTTTCATTTAACCAAGTAAGTAAACATACCAGATCACTTTTATAAGCATAAAGAGTTTTCTCTGATAGGTTCCTTTCAAGCGATAATGAATTTATAAAATCTGTAAGATATGTTTTTTGTTGTTCGTATATGTATTCCATTGTTTGGTACCCCCTCATTATTGAACATACTATATATTTTAAGCCTAATTGTTAAAATTTTTATTGTACGCTACATTTACTCCTGGTCCTCTACAATTTGCTGGCATATCTCTCCCCTCTAGATGCATTAAACATTAATGGCTATATTTTGTACGTTTAGATTATTACATAAATAAATAGGGCGATAAAGTGTCTGGTTCAAATAATAACAATTATTTGCAAGAAACACATAGATTAAAAATTATAAGGAGCAAGCGGTAATGAAAGTTTGTTTAGTAGGCTCATCGGGAGGTCACCTTACACATTTGTACATGTTAAAACCGTTTTGGGAGAATAAAGAGCGCTTTTGGGTGACGTTTGACAAAGAAGACGCTAGAAGTCTTCTTGAGGGAGAAACGCTATATCCCTGTTATTACCCTACAAATAGAAGTCTGAAGGCATTAATTATAAACACGATGCTTGCTGTTAAAGTTTTGCGAAGGGAACGACCAGATGTAATTATCTCTTCTGGCGCTGCTGTCTCCGTACCTTTTTTTTATCTAGGAAAACTGTTTGGAGCAAAACTTATCTATATAGAAGTGTTCGATCGAATTAATAAGCCAACCATATCCGGAAAAATAGTTTATCCAATCTCTGATAAATTTATTGTTGAGTGGGAGGAAATGAAGAAGGTTTATATTAAGGCAATTAATTTAGGCAGCATCTTTTAACGCAAATTTGTGAGGTGAAGATATGATATTTGTTACAGTAGGAACACATGAGCAGCCATTTAATCGTCTTATTAAATATATAGATATTTTGAAAGAAGAAGGCGTTATTAAGGAAGCCGTCATAATACAATCAGGCTTTAGTACCTATGAGCCACGCTTCTGTACATGGAGTAAACTTTTCCCTTATCAGAAGATGGTTCAAAACGTAGCAGAAGCACGGATCGTGATTACTCATGGTGGGCCATCTAGCTTTATTATGCCGTTACAGGTAGGGAAAATTCCAGTTGTAGTTCCGAGGCAAAAACAGTTTAACGAGCATGTAAATAACCACCAAGTTGATTTTTGTAATGCTGTTGCGAAGCGTCAGGGTAATATCATTGTGGTAGAACACATCCAGAAATTAAAAAAAACAATCCAGAACTATGATGATATTGTGAAAGCCATGCCTGCAGAACTTAGAAGCAATAATGCTGTATTTAACAAAAAATTTGAAGAAATAGTCAATGAACTTCTGCAAGGAGGAAAAGGCATACGTGACTAAAGTTGGAATCTTATCCATGCAGCGGATTTACAATTATGGCTCTTTTTTGCAGGCATATGGGTTGAAAAAGATATTAGAAGATTTAGGATGTGATGTAGAGTTTGTAGATTACCATCCAGGGAAATGTCTTCTTCCTGTCAGTGGAGGCAAAGGTATCCTGCGAAAGTTGTCAAAAGCGATAGAGGTGTTTCAATATCATGCCCCGCTAAAAGAAAAACTCCGCTTCATCAAATATAAAAAAAATTATGCAGCAAATTATTATTCCTATTTGGGGGTTGATGAAATTAGAAATTATACTCCAGAACTTGACCTTTTGGTAATTGGTAGTGATGAGGTTTTTAATTGCGTACAAAATAATATAAATGTTGGATTCGCACCGGAATTGTTTGGAGAGGGGAATCATGCCAACAGGCTGATTTCCTATGCGGCTTCTTTCGGAAATACTACAGTACAGAAACTGGAGCAATATAAGATTAGAGATATAGTTGCTAAGTGGATAACTAATTTCGATGCTGTATCAGTACGCGATGCCAATAGTGGTTCAATCGTAAAGGAACTTACAGGAATATCACCAGTCTATTGCTTCGACCCAGTATTAGCATACGACTTTATTGGCAGATGCAAAGACATTCCTGCTAATGTTCCTGAAGCTGATTACATGATTCTATATGGCTATACGGGAAGATTCAGCAAGGAAGAATGCAGCGTTATTCGATTTTATGCCATAAAAAATAATGTTAAGATATTCTGCATTGGCGGTGTACAGGATTGCTGCGATAAATATATTGATTGCAATCCATTCCAGGTAATAGCATATTTCCAACATGCAAAATATGTGGTGACAGATACGTTCCATGGAACAATTTTGTCCGTAATCACTCATAGGCAATTTGTAGCAATTGTCCGTTGCAGCGGATATAGTAATTATGAAAAAATGACAGACTTGCTGAAACGACTTCAATTGGAAGACCGTATCTTGACTAAGATTAGCGATATGGACAGCATTATAAATAAAGAGATTAATTATATTAATACGGATGTTATTATAAAGATGGAACGGAAACGGTCATATAACTACTTACGGGAGGAAATAGAATTATGTACACAGAACTAAAAGAATATCAGATTATTATTGCGTTATTAAAAGAGTATGGCATTCGCCATTGCGTTCTTTCAGCAGGGAGCAGAAATGTGCCATTTGTACACTCCGTTGAAGAAGATACTTACTTTCATTGTTATTCGGTTGTAGATGAGAGAAGCGCCGGCTATTTTGCGCTAGGATTGGCGCAAGAATTAAACGAACCGGTAGTTATCTCCTGCACCTCCTCCACAGCTACTTGTAATTACTGGCCTCCCGTGGCAGAGGCTTTTTATCAAGGGGTCCCTATTGTGGTTCTTACCAGTGACCGGGATCCAGCTATGCTGGGGCAATGGGAAGATCAGATGATTGATCAAGTAGGAATGTATGACCGCCATGTAAGGAAATCTGTAAATCTTCCAATTATAAACAGTCGTAGTGATGAAATCTACTGCCAGCGTCTCATAAATGAAGCGTTGGCAGAACTTAACCATCACGGAACTGGCCCTGTACATATTAACATTCCAATGCGAGCTTATAATAACTCGTTTTATGTAAAAGATTTACCAAAGGTGACACGAATTGAACATCTTGAAGCAAATGAAGATGAGTTAATATGGAAAAACAAAATAGAGAAGCTGAAAAATGCCCAGAGAATTCTTGTAACCTGCGGGCAAAACAGGTCTGTAAGTCAGGAACTACAGAATAGCATCAAGAGCTTCTTTGAACAGTACAATGTAGCCATAGTTCTTGATTATATGGCAAATATAGCATTAGATGAAGGGATTAATACGACAGCATGTATGGATAGTCGGTATGTGACGTATAAAAAAGTAAAGGAGTTACTGCCGGATATTGTAATTTCCTTTGGAGGAAATATATTTTCTGGGATCAAAGAACAGCTTCAAAAGTTCCCTGGAGAATTTGAACATTGGCTCATTCAGGAGGATGGCCGGATTGTAGATTTATATAAAAACATTACAACAGTCTTTGAGTGTAAACCAGAATACTTTTTTAGCTGCTGTTGCCAGCATTCAGACGGGATAAAGAATAATCGGATATATTACGGGCAGTTTAGAGAATATGCAGACTCATTAAAAATGCAGGAGTTTGAATGGTCTCACGTCTATGCAATTAAAGAGGTCGTAGAGAAGATACCCTCCCATTCGATTCTACATCTCAGCATTAACGATAGTATACGTATTACTAATTTTTTTAAATTAAGGTCAGAAATAAAGACGTATGCCAATATTGGCACACATGGGATAGACGGCTGCCTTTCCTCATTTCTTGGGCAAGCCGCCGCATCGGATAAACCGAGCTATCTGATTATTGGTGACCTCGCTTTCTTTTATGACATGAATGCGATTCGGCTGCGCCACATTGGCAAGAATGTGCACATATTACTGGTAAACAATCAGGGAGGCTCAGAATTTTACTTTAACCATATGTGGAAGAATCAGGCAAGTGACCTTCATACCACAGCAAGGCATCATACGCAAGCGGAAGGATGGGTAAAATCAAATAATTTTATTTATTTAAGTGCTTATGATAAAGCTTCCATGCAAGAAAGTATTAGTGAATTTATGAGGAACGATCTTGATGCGCCTGTATTTCTAGAGGTCTTTACAGAAATGAAACATGATGCGGAGGTTATATATCATTACTTTGATTTGAGTCGGCCGAGAGATATTCAATCAGAGTCAATACGTAAAAGCAAAGAGTTAATAAAGGCAACAATTGGTCAGGAAAAAGCGAAGAAACTTGCAGGAATATTAAAAAAGAAATAAGATGCCTGTAATGCCAGGGGGATTGAAATGAGTTATAAGCAGTTGATAAGAAAAGCGGCAAAGTTTATTTTAGCTTCCCAGCCGGATAAATACACGAAAGTGGAGATCGCTCAGATAAATTATGGTGGCATTTTATCAGGAAAAACCGTAGTCATCACAGGAGGCAGCCGTGGGCTAGGATATTATATGGCTAAGAAATGCATTGCTGAAGGGGCAGAGGTCGTAATTTCAGGCCGAAAAAAAGAGGCACTGGAAAAAACTGCACAATTTTTGGGTGATAGGTGCCATACAATAGTCTTTGATGTAACAGATATAGCGCATTGTACAGATTTTTTGAAAGAAGCAGAAGCAGTACTGGGGAGGAAAATTGACAATCTTATCAGTAATGCGGGGGTGTCCTTTCATGAAAATCACTTTACTAATGTTACGGTAGAAGGCTTCGACAAACAGTTCAATACAAACTTTAGAGCCGGATATTTTCTAAGCAAAGCGTTTTTAGAAAGGAAGATGACAGAGGAAGATCCTTCCGGTCAGTTGCTTCTAATTTCATCGGAGACAGGTAGCCAGTGCTACGATATCCCTTATGGAATGACAAAAGCCGCATTAAATACTTTAACCAGAGCATTGTCACGCAGGGTATATCAGTCAGGAATTCGAGTTAATGCTATTGCCCCAGGAGTTACACAGTCTGATATGACAAAAGATTATGCAGTAGCAGCAGATGGCAACATGACTCTTCCTTGTGCCTCTGGAAGAATATTTCTACCGGAGGAGGTCGCTGAAGTTGTGTGCTTTATGCTGAGTGATGCTTCGAAATGTATCTCTGGAGAGATTATCCACTGTAATGCAGGAAATCATTTGAAGGCATTTTGGGATGAGAGTATATGAGGATTTTAGTGATAAATACAGTTAGATTTAAACTAAACGGCATCTCAGCCGTTATCATGAATTATTATAAGGCGATGGATAAAAAAGAAAAACAAATGGATTTTGTAGCTATTGACGAGCCTTCCGATGAGTATAAAAAAATGTTCCAACAATATGGTATTAATTGCTATGTTGTTAATAAATCAAATATCATAAAATATGTAAATCGTTTAACTACTGTGGCACGTCAAGGAAATTATGATATTGCCCATGTGCACGGCAACAGTGCCAATATGGCAATAGAGTTGTTCGCATGCTGGGCGGCTGGTATAAAAATTCGTATTGCTCATTCACACAATACGTCTTCATTGCATCCATTGACTCACAAATTATTGTATCCGCTATTTTCAATCTTATATACAGATGGTTTTGCATGTGGTTATGATGCAGGAAAATGGCTGTTTCACAACAAACCATTTGTGGTGATTAAGAATGGCATTGATTTAAAGGGGTATCAGTTTAATAGTTCTGTACGTGCAGAATACCGAAAAAGAATTAATTCTGAAAACCGTACTATAATAGGACATATAGGTAACTTTATTGAGCAAAAAAACCATACATTTTTGCTCGATGTCTTTGCAGAACTCGTAAAAATCAGAAAAGACTATTTACTTCTTTTAATTAGTGATGGTTATTTATTGGGTGTAATGCAAGAAAAGGTACACAGCCTTGGTCTGGATGACTGCGTTTTATTTTTAGGAAAAACCACTGAAGTTCAGAAGTATCTTCAGGCAATGGACATTTTTGTACTACCGTCTCTTCACGAAGGACTTCCGGTTGTTTTGGTCGAAGCGCAGGCTACAGGATTGCCTTGCATTGTATCAGATGCTGTTTCACACGAAGCTGATTTGACTAAAAGCATTAAATTTTTAAATATTTATGATGCAACGCAATGGGCCAGAATAATTGATGAAGAAGCGCAGCATCTGAATAATAGAAATCGCTGCGAAATTTATAAGAAGTGGCAAGATGTCATTGCTGAAAAAGGCTACGACATCACTTATAATGCCAATTATATGAAAGCATTATACGAAAAATATTGCCAATCAAGAAAAAAATAGAGGAATAAATAAGGCGTATGAAAAATTCGTCTTTAAGATGCTAAAAATAAAGAGAATAGTATTTGCTGACGTACGAAGAAAGCGATTAGAAGTCACAGATTTCTCTTCTTATTACATCAATTTTATTTATAAATTAGATAAATACTTTACGACAGAGCTAACCTTATTAAGTTTATGGAATCACGATGGAGAAATTTGACGTATATAGCAGGGAATAGCCGTTTTGAAAGCTATCTGATAGGCCTGCTATGTGTAGATGATGAAAGTATATAAATCCCCCGTGTTATAATCGCAAGAAATAAGGAAAAGAGAAGTAGGGGAAACAATGTAAACGAGTAAAATTGTAACGTATAGTATTCAAGTCCAACTGAACCAATCAAAACAAATAGAAATGCACTATAGGAAAAGTTTACTGCATTCTTAAACAATATCCGCTTTATGACTGTATGATGGCCTCATATAAGCCATTTGGGAATAATAAATATGTTGATATCAACGCAATCAGTAAAGCTTAGGCCTGAAGACACCAAGGAGGCAGTTAGATGGAGTTAGTATCAATTATTGTACCTGTTTATAATACCGATAAATATTTATATCAGTGTGTGAAATCGCTTCTCAATCAGACATATGCTGACATTGAAATTATTTTGGTAGATGACGGTTCGAAAGACGATAGTGGTAGGATATGCAATGAATTTGCAAAAAAATATCAACGGATCAAGGTTATACATAAAGAAAATGCAGGTTTAGGATATGCCAGAAATAGCGGACTAAAACTCGCAACAGGCAAATATGTTACCTTTATTGATTCGGATGATTGGGCAGATCCCGATCTGATACAGAAGTTGATAATGGGACTAAAAGAGTCAGAAGCTGATACCTGCATTGGCGGATTCAAGCGAGTCCGTGGAAATGAATCCATTCAATTTAAAGAGCATTATGAAAAAAAGATATATAGAGATGCGCAGGTGTATAATGAGTTATTCGCGCGTATGCTAGGGAGTTCTCCTAACGCACATGATGCGATTAAAATGTCAGTGTGGAATGTTTTGTATTCGATGGAAATAATACAAAAAAATCAGATAGAATTTCCATCGGAGCGTAAATTTATATCTGAAGATATCATGTGGGATTTCATTTATTTTCAAAAGGCAAAAGCTGTTCAGGTAATAGATTCTATAGCATATAACTATCGCATTACACCAGGTTCCCTTACACAGAAATATAAACCCAATATGCTTGAGATGATCTGTTTTTTATATGAGGAATTGGAAATGCGTTTAAATGGAGATCAATGTAAAATCGTACGTTTGCAAAGGCAATTTTTTGTAAACTTGAGGTTATGCATTAGGCAGGAGGGAAATCAATACTCGGGAAAAACAACACAGGATATTATTTTAGGTATAAAGGATATTGTCAATCACTCAACTGTTGTAAGAATAGTGAACGAGTATCCTCTCAATAATATTCATTTCCGTGCTAAGATATTCTTATTGCTGGTAAAATATAAACGGATTAGGACTCTTGAATTATTTGTAAACCTAAAAAAAATTTAAGAGGCATGTAGATTGGGGTACAAAATATGTCTTTGAAAGAATGGATACTGGTCAAGACTATAGGATATAAAGCAACAAGCAGTAGTTATGTGAATCATCTAAAAGCCATAGGGGTTTCCATAGGGGAAGATGTAAAGTTGGCTCGCCCTATGAATACAACAATTGATGTTCAAAATCCACATTTACTGAGTATTGGAGACCATGTAATGATTACAGGGCCAGCCACGATTCTGACGCATGATTATAGTTGGTGCGTAATCAAAAGAAAGTATGGCGATATTTTAGGTAATCAACGGGAAACCAGGATTGGATCGAATGTCTTTATTGGTTGGGGCGCAACAATTTTAGGAGGAAGTACTATCGAAGATAATACGATTATTGGAGCCAATAGTGTTGTGAGCGGGCATTTTAGGGGGGATTCTGTTTACGCAGGAAATCCTGCTAGATTTTTAATGTCCCTGGATGATTATTATAAGCGGAGGGCTTCAAAGCAATTGGAGGAAGCTGTCTCGTATGCGATAAAATATAAAAAGTGTAATGGCTATTATCCACCAGCAGATAAACTGGATGAATATTTCTTTTTATTCACCGCTGGCGATAATGAAGAATTGCTACGAATATTTAATTCCAGGCTGAACCTGATGGGGAATTATGAACAGACATTTATGAGGCTGAAATCTAGAGGCCCCAGATTCAATTCATATCAGCAATTTTTAGAGCATTGCAGATATCAGGAAATAAATAACTAAGGAATTTTAAGCCATCTTAGTTTGTGGAAGGAAATAAAAAATGAAAGTTAAGATGTCTACCGTTGATATTATATTGCTATGCCTTACATTTTATGAGATAACATATATCCCACATATGCTATTCATTGCTGTCAAATACTTAATACTCTTTTACTTGTTTGCTAAATATATTTTAGCAGCACAACATATGAAACTGATGCTGTATTTTATTGTATTATATGGAGGAATTACAGCCTTTTCCAGCATCTATCATAATATGGCTTCAAATACAATAGTGGCATCGTTTATGTATTTACTGCAAATTATTGATATCTTTATTGTGGTAAAAAACTACCTTCAGAAGTATCCGCTTCATGATCTAGTTGCTATTATATTTAAACTGTTTTTGATATATTTGTTGGTAGCAGATGCACTGATGATTGTAATTAAATACAATTTTTCGAATCCGGCAGAAGAATACCTGATAGGAAACAAGTTTACTATAGCATATTTGCATTGCTTTGTATGTGCGTTACTTTTTTATCTGCATGGCGAGCGGCTAAAGAAAATGAAAATTAACGGAGTACTTGGAAGGGTATATCGCATAGTGCCGTTGCTGTTTGTCGGTTTCTCGATCTGTATTTGTATACGAGTAACTTGTACGACGGGCCTTCTCATATGTTTGTTTATGGGAATATCAATGATAATACCTAGTAGCATGAAAGATTTTTTTTCGGACAGAAAGCCTATTATATTGGTTATAGTTATCCTTAATGTCCTTATCTTCAGCAGCTATGCCCTTTTTACTAATCCCGTTATTACATCTTTTGTTATGGGAGTATTAGGTAAAAGTATAACCTGGACAGGAAGATTGCAGATCTATAAAGTGATTTTTGACATTATAAAGGGAAGCCCTTTGATTGGATATGGCTATTTTAATAATATGGTGGTGGATGTCCTATCATATGGCAATGCACAAAATGGCATTCTCAAAATAATGGTAGATTCAGGCATTTTGGGGCTGATGGGTTATGCTGGAATTGTATATCTCGGAGTTAAAAGAGGGAAAAGCAAAGCACTCTGGGCTTTTTATGCTTTTTTTTATGCAATGATAATCGCATCTATGGTTGAGATTAATTTGGCGCATATGATCGTTTTTATGAATATTGCTATGATATATTCGGTACAAACACTGACAGAAAAAAGCTTAATGCAGTGACAGGAGGGAATTAACATGCAGATAGGTATTATTTCAATGCAGAGAGTATATAATTACGGTTCTTTTTTGCAGGCATATGCATTAAAGCATATTTTGGAGGAAATGGGACATACTACTGCTTTTATTGATATTGAACAAACGAAAAATGAAAAAAGTATATTTCCCCAAAACAAACTCTACAAGCTTTTTAAGAAGATGCGCAAAATAAAATATTTTGACCAATATTTTTTTAAAAGAATTAAACTAAGCAAAAAAAACAATGAAATGAACTGTATGTTTCAAGCCGTACAAAAAAAATATTTTGGAATTGATTCTACGCACAAGAACTTTTCTGCCCAGGGTTTTAATGCGGTTGTTATTGGTAGCGATGAAATATTTAACTGTGAGCCGCATAGCCCATGGGGGGTAACTGCGCAACGGTTTGGAGAGATTCCAGACGTTGGAATAACTTTTAGCTATGCTGCGTCTTGTGGATATACCTCTATTGATGATATGACGGCAAAAGATGAAGTAATCATTCGAAGTGCATTGCAGAAAATGAAAAAAATATCAGTAAGAGATCAAAATACGGCTGATTTTGTAAAATATTTACTTAATTTAGACCCAGAAGTTAACCTTGATCCAGTTTTTATTTATGGATTTGAAAAAGAACTCGATGAAGCCCAAAGACTCGGAGTCCCCTCATATCCTTACATGATTGTATACGCATACCACAACCGCATAGAAGATTTAAAGGAAATTAAAGCAATTAAGAATTATGCAAAAAAAAATAGCTTAAAGACCATTGCAATTGGTGGATCGTTACCATGGTGTGATGAATTTGTAGTACTTTCACCGTTTCAGGTTTTAGAATATTTTAAAAAGGCCCAATGTATTGTCACAGATACATTTCATGGGAGTGTAATGGCAATAAAATTCAACAAACCGTTTGCAGTTTTGGTCCGCAATAACAATAGAAATAAACTTGATGATCTTCTAAAACGTCTGAATGCAACGGAACATAAAGTGGAAGACACTGATGATTTGTCTAAAATATTGGATAAAATCTGTAGCTATGAAGAAGCCAATAAAATTATCGTGAAAGAGAAAAAACGTGCTGTCAGATATATCCAGTCGGCACTGAAATGATGCTACCATCTGAGAGGTAAAACGGAATGGGAATTAAACTTTCTGAAAATATGAAAAATGTTGCAAGGATTTCATCAGGAACGGTAATTGGACAAATTATTTCTGTCATATCTCTTCCGATTATAACTCGTATATATGGAGCGGAAATCATGGGAGTCTGGGCAATAATTTATGCAATTGCCGTAATAATTAACACTCTTTCCGACGTAGGATTGATTCAGTCAATAATGGTTGAAGATGAAAGTAGCGTTCAGCGTACATACTCTGTGGTATCAGCACTAATTGTTATAATTGATTTAGCAGCAATAGCCGTTGTATATTTTTACTGTGCAGTTATCTTAGACTATGATAGCAGCCTCATCCTTGTGACGGTATTTTTTACTTTTATTTATTCTATATCACTTCAGTTTGTTCAGCTATCCTATACGTGGTTGAACCGCAACAAGGAATACTCTGTATTGATGAAAAATCCGATTATTAATCAAGGATCTATTATGTTTTTTTCGATAGTACTCGGATTAGCCGGCTGCAAGCAATATGGGTATTATATTGGCGTTACAGCGGGCCAGATTTTAACGTTACTCCATATGAAGCGTCACTTACCAGCAAAAACTCCTTGGCCAACAGTATTGGATATCAAAGAGGTAATTATTAAGAATAAAGAATTTGTAAAGTATCAAATGCCAACTAATTTAACTCTACAGTTTAGAAATCAGCTGCCCAATTTGCTGATAGGCGGTTTATTTGGCAATACAATGTTGGGATATTTTTCAGTATCACAGAAACTACTTAACATACCAGTTACTTTTATTGGTCAGGCGCTTGGAAAAGTGTTTTATCAGCGTTGCTCAGAAATGCAAAGAGAGGGCCAAAAACTCGGAGAGTTTATCTATCGCAATTTATCAAGAGCCATGATGCTGGCATTTGTTCCAATGGCTTTGCTTGCTGCTTATGGCGATGCGGCAGTAGTTATTTTCTTCGGCAGGGAATATGCTGTTAGTGGAATTATTGTACGAATTATTGTGTTTCGCGCATTCTTCACTTTTGTATCCTCGGCAACACAAGGCATGGATATTGTCTTAAAAAAGCAGCAATATGCAATGTTTGCAGGTATTGTACAAACTCTAGCAATCGCATTAGCAGTATTGCTATCATATTATTTTTCTAATGACATAATTGTTTGTAGCATCATGATTACAATTGCTTTTATCTGCGTTCAAATAACTTATTTTTGTGTGATGTTCAAGGTAATGTCTATACCTATGTCATATTATCTTAAAAATATAACACTGTCACTGCTTGCAGTATTGTTCACTTCTTTTGTTCTAAGACGAGGCTTCATATTTGTTGCAAATATCACAGGGTGGGACTTCTTGGAAATCCTGAAGGGCTTTATGGTCTGAATAAATAAGTGAGTATATTAGTATAGTAATTAGTTGATACGATATTAATAAAAGATGAAAAAGTACATACCAAACCATAAAGAAATCTGCAATAATAGATTAAACTTTTAATTCTTCAATGAAACTATAATCCGTATCCTCCTGGTGGTCTTTCAGAACAGCAAGGAGATAATCCAGTTAGCGGAACGGACACCTGTGAATCCCTTTAGGAATTCTCTCGGCTGATCCGCTTTGCGGGTACGCTGATATTCATACAGGACGATCGGCGTATCTTTGTAAACCTTGCCGGTGCGGTAGATCCACATATAACTCTTACTGTTTGCAGGACGTCCGTCCTTGGATACCATGCCGGAGTTTCATCGGCCTGCAGTACATGGAACCGGTATAATTCTTTATGAAGATAATCATAGAGCATTCCCAGATATCGGTGCGCGCACTGAATTATCCAGTTGGCCATCACCTGTTGTTGTTTGCGTCAGCGATCTGTTCAATCAGACGCTCCATGTTTGCATTCAGCTCGTTGAGCTGATCCTGCATGGACAAGATCTCCTCCACGAGTGTTTCCAAGCTGAGATTATTCAATTCTTCCGGTGAGTAGATCTTTGCCATGTACGATGCTCCTTGTTTATTCTGGTAATAATTGTACCTCAAAACAAAAGAAAAGCGAACCGCACAAAAACAGAATTCGTCATTCTCACTATAGGATAAACACTCTGAAAAGCCAAAAAAACTAATAGTTTTTTCAGTTTATTAGAGTACTTATCCACCATGCAGTTGTCTGTAGGTGTGTACTCTTTCATTGAATGATTGGTATAAGAAGTGGTTGTGGATAACTCTTTTATCTTTCATGGGAATGGCACTGGGAGAAAATTTTATTTTCTCCGTTTTACACAATCCTTCACAGAAGATATTGGGGCTGAGCCCCCTCGATGGGATGTCCGGACACAATTTCCAATCCCTGCATCCGTGCTTTGTATTGCTCCAGTGTGATCTCCGATGCCTCTTCCTTTGTACGAGGCCAGTGGAGGCCTCCGAGTACACCCTTTTATAAAGAAGAAAACCTTCATCTTCCCACACGAGCCCTTTGATTCGGTCAGTAGAATTCTGCACAAAGCGGTATTGACCTCACTGCCGCAACCTTCAAATTTCACGTGACAGAATCGACATCATTGGAACTGTTTGGGTAGGTACTAAAGGTAAAGGCTGCTTTTTTTATAAAAGACTGCCTGATAGTCATTTCCAATGGCCGCGTATCGCTGATGAAGTCCGAAAACATACGCCATAGTAATTCCGATGACTGACGGAAGGACTGACTATCGTTCCGAAGAAATCCGTCAGACCGGTGGAACCTGAATTCATGGCATAGGATTGTGCAAAACAGAAAATTATTTTTCACTTTTCCAGTGCTTAAATATGACAGGGAATGATTGCCTGGGGTGCTGCGGGAGCATCTGTTATGGCGATGAAATTTACTAAAGAACAACTGAATACACTGGATTAAGGTTTTTTGATTCAGCTGTTTCTTAACCAACAGGAGCAGTTGGAAGCAATTGACCAGAAACTCCAGCTGGTACTGGAACAGATCACTGCAGCGAATCATCAGCGTTTCAGTCGGTCTTCTGAGAAAGTGGACATTGATAAGCAGATCGCATTCTGTGAGTTAGATGGTAAACTCGTATTCTTCAATGAAGCCGAAGCGGTGGCTGATCTGGAACTGAAACAGAGGAAAATTCTTCAAAAAACAGACCTAAAAAACGCGAAGGCAAACATGAGGAAGAATTAAGCGGGCCGCTTGTTGTCACAATCGAGCATAAAATGTCCGAGACGGAACTCTGTAAGTAGTTCGGCGCTCATGGTTGGAAACAGCTTCCTGATGAAATATACAAACACTACCGATTCACTCCAGCTAAAATGCAAGTCGAGGAGTATCATGTAGGTGTTTATGCAAGTAAAGTGGATGATTATATAGTCAACGTCCCTCATCTGGGATATCTTCTTCGGGGAAGTCTTGTTTCCACTTCTCTGACCATCCATCTGACTCCCTTCCTAAACCATATCTTTTGATATGTGGGTAGGGTCCCAAGGGTAAGACACTGATCTTTCGTTCCACAACCTTATGATTTACAATTTCGGTTTACGTTAGCCATTAAAGCTTTGGTTTGTTTAGCAACCTTACCCACCTAATTGCCTTATCAAGTTTCTGTTCGTAGGCTCGAGGACTTTGCTATGCACTTTCTTCATCCGCACCATTAATGGTACCAACTTGTGCTCCGCTACACTTGGTGGTAAATACCACATCAAACCGTGCATTAGGTTCTCCCTCACACGGCTTTCCAATAATTTTTTAACAGCATTTAAAAGACTACCTCATATTTTTTCTTATTCGAATAATAAAAGTACTCTATTCCACTGACAGCATACCACTTTTGAGGCTTTTTCCCCTTTTAGCATGGCCGCTACTAGATTTTCAATTTCCTTTATATCATTTTCGATAAAATGTAGTATACTATTATACATAGAAAGCCCCTTTCTTTGCTATGATCATATTTCGCAAATTCAATCATACCACAGAACGGTGCTTTTTTACTTATCTTGCATAATTTACCATCAAATAATTACCTAAAAATAATGCTACGCTAATTAAAATGCAAACTGGCTTTTTTTAAAGAGTCAAGACTTCTCTCTTCTCACACGACTATACACATCAACTGGCATGAGTTTGACACCAGTTAATGTTTTATGCAATATACCAAAGTTCAGAAAGAACCATAAAACGTCATCTGCATTTTCCTTTTTTCATTTTTATGGAAAACTTAAATTGAATCTTACCTGCCACAACTTTTACATAATAAAATGGTAAGATCATAATTGCTGCAATAATATGAATAATATGCACTTTGTGCTGTTTTAGCAAAGCGCCAACAATTTCTGGCATATCTACACGCCAGAAATTAAGCAAAGCCCATATAAAAATTCTATTTAAATGACTATTGAAAAAATTTAGGTCAAATACATCTGAATAGCAATTAAGCTTTCCTATGAGATAGAAATCAAGCATGGTTCGTAGGCATTTTCTGCAATGTCCACAATTATACTCATCTGTTATACATACATGTAAATTGTGATATGTTATTTCATAATCTGCAAGATACTTTACTTTCCCCAATCTCGAAGTTTCTGCTCCAACTAATTCAAATCTAATATTTTGTGTAGATAACATTGTAAGCGTCAAAATATCATAATATGAAGGATCGAAATCTGTAAACTTAAAATTTTCAAATGGATAAGTAGACGCAAAATAATATGAACTAAATAATTTTTGGAGTGCTAATGGAATCGACAGAGTCCTAAAAACATGGGTCATTTCATTTTCCTGTAAAAGAAATTCTGTCATGTTGCTGTCACAAGCCAAAAACTCGCATCCCAATTCTTGTCCCACACGTTGAAACCTTTCCATTCTTTTTTCATAAAGAGTACGAGCTTTAGCGCCACCCCAAAAACCAGTAGAGCCAGAATTAAAAAAACAACAATGAGTTAGTCTTAATGGACTTGAATTCGGATAATCTAAACTCTTTAATACTGTATAAAAAGAATCAACTCCACATGATAAGCCAGTTCCAACAGCTTTCCCTTCAAAACTCTCATTTGATGTCTTTGCAATAACTGAAATTAGTGAATAACGACTTATATTTCTGGAAATAGCAGGAATCAGATATTTATTAAGTTGATTATATAGCCTTTCTGAAATATTACCTTCACACTCAATGTCCCAATTTCTTTCCATAGCATACAGTAACACGCACACTATAGCCGCATCTGAAAGTTCAACCGTCAAATATTTCTTATATTGGTTTTCTACTTCATAGTACAATTCGTACCCTCCCCCAGGATAAGTCAGCCAAAAATTTAATCTGGCTTTCTTCACCTCATTATCAACACTGATATAAGGTTTTCCAATATGTAATCTCATACTTAAAATCCCTCCTTATGAATTGAATTGGCGCTTACATTAAAACATATTTGGTTACATGATAGCTTCATTTCCTACGATGAGCTGAACAGATAAAAAGTATATATTCAACATGGATCCATTACCCACTATTTCTTAATGAATTATATACATCTTTAACTGCATAAAATCCCACTGTAACGTAAGTTACCACAGCTATAAATATTGATAAAGCTAAAAGTTCAAAGTTACCTATTTGAAGATATCTAACCAGATGAAGCATAAAAAGCATAGATATTGATGCCATAGCAACAGACAGCCAAAATTCCCATTTAATTTTTCCTATAAAAAATTTTCTCTCAAAAAAGAACATAGTTAATGTAACTGTTGTTTCGCTAATTATAGAAGCGATCGCAGCACCATTTTGGGCATATAATCTTATTAAAAGGCTATTTAATATTATATTTGCGATAGCTCCCAAGCTTGTTGACAAAAGCACTTTACGTTCTTCTCCCATAGCTATTAAAACTTGTATTCCTATCGAATTGCTATACGTAACAACTAGAAGCAGAACCGCTAAAATTTTAATTGTCACGATTGCCGGAGAGAAGGCCTCGCCAAATAACGTAATTATCAATAAGTCAGCAACACTAAACATACCAATCGTACATGGAATTGCCAAGAAAAAAATTGCTTTAAATACAGCATATATTAACTGTGATGCATCTTTTTCTTTTTTTAGGTTAAGATAATATGAAATTCTAGGAAGAAGCACTCCACCAACTGCTGTGATAAGCGGAACTGATACTCTCATAATTTTCATTGCATTAGAATAATAACCAACAACTTCATTTGAACACATTAAAGTGAGCATTGTTGTATCAAGCAATGAAAATAATTCTACCGCAATATTTGAAGCAAAAAGAATTAGTATAGGTTGTATATGTTTTGCCAAATTTATATTTTGAAAAGATAACCGCACACCATATTTTTTAAGATGCACAACATTTAAAATGTTATTTCCGGCAATTCCCGTGCAATATATCGACACATACTTTAGATAATCTGATGATTTGCGGACGCAAATTATAATAGCAGTAAACATTATTATTTTTACTATACAGTTCCTAATAGCAATATATTTAAATTCTTCTCTTCCTTGATAATACCAGTCAACATTAAATAAATTGAGAACAATTGCAACTCCGGCAACAGCATGTAATTTTTGTTCACCAGAAAAAAAAATCATATTAAAAATCATCGTATAATATATGAATATGCATAGTATTGTAGAAATGCTATTCATTACAAATAGCTCTGTAAATAATACATTCCTACCTGTTTTATTCTGTTTTGCAATTTCTCGAGTACCATAATTTGGCAATCCAAGACTCGCAGCAAATGTAAAGTAAGTCACAATATTCTGTGCTGATGATATTTTTCCAACCCCTGACGGCAATAATATTCGCGCAATTACAATTGAAGCTGCCAATGAAAAACAAACATTAATTAACTTATATACTACATTATATATGGAATTTTTAATTATTGATTTGCTTCGCATTTTGTACTATTCCTTACCTGATTTATAAATGGGTTTCTTTTTCATACATATATACCATTTGGAGTTAATTAAGTCATTAACATTATACATTTGTTCAATATGTTCTAAAATGTCATTTTTTGTTAATCTTGAAAAATCAAATTCTAATAACTTTTTACAAGTTTCCAGATCAAATCTATATTTAATAATTTTTGAATTAGCATAAATCGAATAAGGTGGTATATCTGTTGATACTACAGAGCCAGCCCCTATTATTGCTCCCTGACCAATTGTTACCCCTGAAAGAACAATGCAGTTAGCACCAATCCAAACATCGTCTTCTATTATAATAGGCCCTTTAGATTTTGTTTCCCAGGTAGTACGGAAAAGTATACTTTTTAATGGATAAGTAGATACATTTTTATAGTTATGTTCTCCGCCCAGATAAAATTCAACATTAGGACCTATGCTGCAAAAATTACCTATAACTAATTTTTCATACTCCGTGCGATAATATTTTACAATTAAATCACCATAAGTATAATTCCCTACTTGCACACATTCAAATGGAAATATGCTTTTTATACTAGTTTTATTATGCCTGTTAAGTTTTCTCCACCGTTTGTTTTTCATTGTAATATTAATATGAATATATAATGGTTTAATAAGTTCCTTTAAAAATTGCAACATTATTCCCTGGCTTTCCTTAGTCTATTCTACTTTTATTAAAGAGTTTTTCTATAATTTAAACAATGGAACAAATACCGTATTATAGTTCCATATAATAGCATCAATATACAAATAATAATATGCTATAATTAGTATTAGTGCTCCAATAACTATATTAGTAACCTTGATTTTTTTTCTAAAAGATGAACTTGTCATACCATTTGATAATGCAATATAATCTATAATTAACATATTTCGTTGTATTCGATAAAATTCCATTGAGAAAAAAAATAACGGTAATAAAAAAAGAAAAGTGACATTCAAAGCAATCATAAAATTCATCATAATGTTATTTTCATATTTTATAACTTTAAGTATAAAAATCACAAAAATACATATGACTAATATTACTGTAAAACCAATTGTTAAGTACATTCTTGCGTTAGTTGCATCAGCCTGAAAAGCTATTTTATAAGCAACATATTTTATATAAATAATATTAAATATTGATCCATTAAGGCCACTAATTTTTTTCATTATAAGTTCCAAAATATTAAATGATTTAAGTGATAAAAAAAGAGTATTCATACATACTGACACAATTAGTAAACTTTTTATTTTAATATATGGAATTATAACAAATAGTGCTGTTGCTAAAAATGCTATATGTATATAAGAGGAAATCATAACACCTACTAAATATAATAATATATTTCTTAATTGTTTTCTATTTTGATTAATGAATGCTAAATACAGGTATCTTGAGAAATATAACCAAATTGTCATTGCCAGGAAATTTTTTAATTGTGTTGCATCTATTACAAAAGGTGCAATAAGATATGCACTTAAGATTAAAGACGTTGATTTAGTATAAAAATAAATAGCTTTATATATTAATATAGTACCAACTAAAGCAATAATAAATATTGCACTTTGATAATTAAGTATTTTTCCGCAAATATAAAAAATTGAGTATAATAATCCACTTCCTGAAAAAATTAATTTTGGATTACTCAAAACAGAGTCAAACATTTTATTATAAATATCATAATCTGCAGTTCCAGTACTTAACCCCATGGTCAATATTATAAAAATCATTTGTGTATATGATAGATACTTAGATTTAGGAAATAATAATCCAGCAACAATCAATATAATCCAAAGTATAATAATCACTATTCTATCCTTTCTGCTTTATAAAATAGATGTCCTTATCCCTTCAAGTGTCCCTTTATATATACTTTTTAGTTTTTCTTTTTTTTCCGATTCATAAAAAATAACAATTGACGCAAGTTTAATGTTTTGCAGTAATGATTTAATAAATAATAACTTATTATGCTCCTTTTTTGCCAAATAAATAGTGTTTCGAGCAATATAATATTTTCTAAACGCTGTATGATTTTTAACAATTACATTCAAAAATAATATTTTATGAGTAGTAATATGACCAAGTTCATGTAAAAGACAAACTTCATTAATCTGAATAATTCTATACCCTTCTTTTTTTATGCGATGGCATATATCAAAATCAACACCATCAATAAACATATATTCATCGAATCCACCAATTTTTCTCCATACAAAAAGATTCAGCATGGAACCTGATGTGATACATTCCGAAATATCAGTAGTTTTATTCCTTTTAATTTTTTTATTGATGTTCTTGTTTCGATCAACAATTAAAGGGCACAACATCCCAATACCACTTCCACTGATATACCTTTTATATTGTACGGCCAAATTTAAAGGGCAAACTGAATCCTGGTCAAGTGTTATGATCCACTCATAACCATTTCCAAGTGCAATTTCGCAAAGCTGATTTAAAGCTCTTGCAATCCCTTCATTTTTATTATTCCGTATTAAAGTAATTTTCTCATCATTAATTTTATTTAGTAGCTCAACCACATCATTGATATTTCCGGAACCATTGTCTATTAGATAAAGACAATCACATTGAATGGTTATTGCACAAATGTTCTCCTTTAATCGTTTAATTTCTGGGTTGAAAGAAATAATCCCGGCTACAACCTTCTCCATTCATTTACCACACTTTCTAATTACGTATCCCCTGCAATTATCCCAATGTTAGAGTAATCCTGCAAATGCTCTAAATTTTCCTAACACAGTCAATTTTAGATCTCCTGTTGTAAATTTACGCGATATTAGTATTAAAAATCGACAGCCTACATTTTCATTATTTCTAGAAATCAATTCGAGAGAACTTCTTACATTATCATTTATCAATTCATCCCAATTATCTAATATGCTTTTCGCAACAGCAGGTTCGAACCCTTTTTTGTCAAACAGAGCCGTCCATTCTTTTTTTAATCTTTGTACTACACCTCGAGATCCACCAGATGTGTTATCACCATGTTGCCGATATCGTATATATGCATTAGAGTCACAAATTACAGTTCCACCAATTGCGTAGCAAAGTGACATAATAAAGCTGTCATGACCTCTCATAAGCATTGCATCGGACGTTTCTGCTTTGCATATAAGCTTCCACATTTCAGCATTAAAAGCCATCGTACAGCCAGCAATAGAGCGACGCATAACGAGGCTTTCTAAACAGTGTTTTCTATTCTCAAGTTTTGTTTTCCTATATATATTTAAATTTTCATCTGCGACACTTAAATTTGAATAATAAACTATGGGAGTATCTTTAACTTGTGAATATTCTGCAATCATTTTACAGGCAGCGTTTAATTTTTTTCTATCCCAATAATCGTCCTGATCACTAAAGGCATAATAATCAAAGCCAATGGCTCTACGTAATTCCATTATAAAACTTTTGCGAAATCCAATATTTTGTCCCATATTCACATGAACATTAGAAAAGGTGTCTTCATATTTTTTTAGAATATCTTTTGTACCATCTGAAGAGCCGTCATCACGTATAAAGAGTTCAATTTTCACACCTTCCTGATTCAAAATGCTTTCAATTTGTTCATTCAAATATTTTTGTCCATTATATGTTGACATTATTACAGCAACCTTCACATTTCTTACCTCGCTACAAAACTTTTTTTAATACTCTTCTAAGAATCACAGGAAGCCTATTAAAAATCTCCTTTTTCTTATTCCTTTTTTCTTTAAAAACAGCTTCAAAGAATTCATACTTATTTTCTATATCTCCGTAAGCGAAATAATTATCCGGTTTAAGAGTTGCACTCTGCAAATTTCCATTTCCTTTAACTACAAGCTTCCAGTCGGTTTCTCTAGCTATAATAGAATCAATAATCTCATTCCATGCTTTTTCACCCGCCTTTGTATTGAGTAACACAACTGACACCCTGCTTTTTTTTCCAAAACAGATGTCCAAATCCTCAATATTCCAGAAATCCCCTAATGTAATATCAGCAACTCTATTTTTTTGTGCAAATGGGCATTCATAGCATATTTCGCGACAGGTGACACTAGCCATGAACTTTTTATAAAAAGGATCCCTGAAACCAGATATAATCTCTTCGTTTCCATCCGTATATCTTATCAGACATTGAAAATCACGTTTGCTTATCTTTTTTGTTCGGAACTGATAGGAGCTAATCTGCTTCTTTTTTTTTGCTTCTAGCCATTTTATATAATCCTTAAACATTAAAGGAGAAGGTACGCCATGACATATTATTTCTATTGTAAGCAGATTCTTAACGTCTGTCTTTTCAAGGGCATTTCTAAGGCCAGCTATTTGGCATGGTGTACCGCTATATAAAACCTTCTTTCCTCTACCTAAATGCTGTTTAACTGTTTCATATGTATCTGCTGTATCAGCCTGAAAATATTTTGATCCCTGTAGTCTGATAAGATCTTCTCTGTTCCGTGCTTCTCTAATCTGCAAATTAAATAATGAATCATATGCCGCACCAAAAACAATTCCGCCCTTAACAATAAAGCTATCGGATAGTATGTAAAAAATTCCACCAGATGTACTGTTAACAGCTTCTTTTCTGACAGCATATGCGGCATAAACCTTTTTGACTTGAAATCTATCGATTCCACTATGAATTGGGCAAGTCTTTTCACAAAGACCACACTTAACACACAAATCAACGTCAACGTAAGGAATTAAAAAACCATTTTTGTTTTGCAAAAATGAAATGCAATGTGTTGGACAAACGTTTTCACAGGCCCTACAACCAGAACAATTTATTTCCGTTGCTTTAATCATTACTTTCTATCCCTATTGCATTTTTTAAATAATCAAGGGACTTTTTCCTTTCTCTATTCAACGTTGCATTTACGTTATTATAGTCAATATCAGCTATGTTTTCCATTTCACTAATTTTGTCTAAAGAAATTAATCTGTTAGACAGATTAAATAATGCTAAAAGATCATATAACCTTGAGTTCATTGATACGTGTTCCATCTTATTTCTATCAAAAACAACAAATTCTTTTTGATGTATAATTGAAAATACAGCCCCATGAAATGAGTCAGTAAATACATAATCAGCATATTTTATTGCCGATATAAATTCATGTGGCCCCACACTTTTTAACTGTATACAATCTCCTTTTCCATCACCGAAGTTAAATTCCTGTTTTGCATATGGAATTATCACCATAGCAAGTTGCTTTTTCCTGCAAAAATCTTTAAGTCTTTTTCTAATTATATAGCTATCGGAAAAGAAATAAAACAACGCATATTTTGGTTCTATTTGTCTTGGCGCTGCCACACTTTGCCATTCTTCTTCTGTAAGCAATAAAGTAGGATCTATAACAACCTTAATATCTTTGTTTATAAATTCTTCTAGTAGTGATTTTGCAGTATACTCTCTGACCCCCAAAAAGTCAAACCTTTCAATATTAGGAATAAGTATGTTTGCTTCCTTATTGGAAAAACTACTTCTTCCTATACTCGCAGCATAAGCAATTTTTCTTTTATCATCAGAAATAAAATTTTGAAGGTAGAGATTTCGTACCGCATTTGGATTCCAAACTTGGTCTGATCCGCTGATAAATGCTACATACCTTCTATTTAGCTTTTCAAGGCAGGAATCCTCATATAATTCGGTATCCGCTCCAGTTTCCTTCATAAACTTATCGCAAAGAACAATTCGTTCATTTAGGGTATCCTTAATAATAAACTTTAATTTACCAATACATTTTTCCCTCGTTTTTTTTATAGCTGCAGATATTCCATATTGCTTGCATTGTTGCATTATTGAAGAATACACTGGATTTGGATTTTTTTTTGCATCATATGAAATAATGTCGCATGTCTTTCCTAACCCAATAATTGTTTTATACAAAGCATATCCCTGTAATATACCACCATAATTATAGTTTTTGTAATATTTAGTTAAAATCGCAATATCTTTCATTACAGCTCCTCATAATTATTTTTAAATAGATTATCTTAGTGTAAGACATGTCCATATCTGTGCTACCTTTTCCAACGAATATAATATTCACATAAGTAATAGTTTTTGAGGCATAAGATAATCATCATAACTTTCCATAAACCTTATGATATACAATACATAAGGTCATCATTTGCTTTTGATAAATAATATTGACTATTTATATTAGAAAGAAGATTTGAAGAGCTCCTACTTACTCTAATAAAAGATCAAATAATTCTTCGTGCTCCATAGCCATCCGTCTTGCGTTAAACCTACTATGTACCTCTTCTAAGCCTTTGGCTATCAATCGGTCACGCAACTCATTGTTTTCTTTTAATTCTATAATTGCTTCATATATATCCTCTACATCATCCGCCTCAACTAGCAAACCATTTATATGATCACTAATAATATTGGGAATAGCATCCACCCGAGTTGCAATAATAGGCTTTTCTGCCATCATATACTCTGGTAGTACAAGGCCAAAGCCTTCCCAACGGGAAAGAAGTAGTGCTATATCAAAAAGTTCAATATAATCTATAGGGTTATCTACCCAGCCAGTTATTAGAAGTGAATCTTCCATTCCATGCCTTTTTGCATATTCTTTTACCTCTTCTTCTTGCTCACCGTTACCGACAATAATAAAATAGGCCTCTGGGATTGTTCTCTTAATCTTTGCAGCAACTTTAATAAATATATCAGGTGCTTTCTGTTGACTCAATCTACCAACCATACCGAGAACAAAGGCATCTTTATGTATACAGAGTTCTGTTCGACTAATCTGTTTATGAGGCTGACTTTCGTATTGTTCAATATCAATGCCGTTAAAGATAACCTGCAGCTTATATTCAGAGCAGATTTTATTATTTAGTGCCGACTGCTTTTCCGCTTCTGATATACAAATGATTTTTTTACAAAACGGCGCTGCCATTTTTTCTATAACAGCATATAATAGCTGCTTCTTAGAACATTTCATATTAAATGCCCAACCATGAGGGTTGTATATACAGCTATTATGTAATCCTATGTCAGCAACTCTTGCTACAGCTCCCGCCTTACTTGAATGCGCATATACAATATCAGGTTTATACATTTTTATCAATTTCCGTATAGAAATAATTGATCTAATATCATTAATGCTAATTGCCCGCTCCATATCTACCTGTTCAAAAGAAATTACCAAACCTTCATAATCTTTTCTTCTAAAATCATAAGAGCATGCAAAAATATTCTCATATTTATTGTGGTCCAGATACTTCAAAAGCATCCGAATATATCTATCTACACCACCAGCAGACTGAGCAACATGCAATATTCTAATTTTCTTTTGCATCTTATAACCTTCCAAGCGAATTTGCTTATTATTCCTATTTGTCAAATGCAACTACATCGTCTTAAATATAATCTTTCAACTCCCTCCTACATACTCGCTTAACTGACAAGCGTTCATAAGAAGTGAGATTTAACCTAACTTCTAATATACAAAAGCAAAGAATATAATCAATAGATACACAAGGCTTTTTCTTTCTGCGACTTATCAATCAATAATGGTTTAAATTTTTATTTTTGATGTAAAATTGAAACACTTAGGTTATCTTATTCTACTGGCAATAATATATTATCGTCTGCAATGCAATAGTTATTTTTCCAGTTACAGAAGATTCCTTACATAATTAAACACCAAATAATTGTTATTATTTACAGTTCACACCCTAAAACCCATTACTTTTATCTATCCAACCCCTACATCGCCCCACTCTTCCCAAACACCACACCCACAGTCCTCATCACAATCTTCATATCCAATCCCAGACTCCAGTTTGTGATATACGCCTTATCCAACCTCACAACCTCTTCAAAGTCCGTAATATCACTTCTCCCGCTCACCTGCCACATTCCGGTTATTCCGGGCTTTATGGCCAGCCTTACGCGGTGGTGCAGTTCATACTTGTCCCATTCGTCGATGGTCGGCGGTCTCGTACCTACCAGGCTCATATCGCCTTTTAACACATTCCAGAACTGAGGGAACTCATCGATCGAATACTTTCTGATAAATCCTCCAATCCCTTTGTCACCACCAATAATTCTGGGATCGTGGTCCAGCTTGAACATCATTCCATCTTTCACACGATTCTGTGCCATCAGTTCTTTCTTACGTTTCTCCGCGTCCATATACATGCTGCGGAATTTGTAAAGCTTAAATCTCTTACCGTTTTTACCTACCCTGACTTGTGAAAAAAAGATAGGTCCCGGTGATTTTATGTAAATGCATGGTGCCACAATCAAATACAAAATTCCAGTGATGATACATCCGATCAGGCCGCCGACAATATCCATAGCCCGCTTGTAAAATGCCTGTTTCCATGAAGCCATATTAATACTGCTCGTTAAAACGGTGTAGCTTCCCAACCGCTCTATCCGCTGAACTTCGCCTTCCAGCTTCGCCATCTCGATCAGTTTCAAGTGAACCGTGATCCCCATCTCGATGAAATGATTAATCAGGTCTCTTGGCAATGGAATCTCTTTTGGCAGATTAAGAAATACCTCATCTACCCATTCTCTGCAGACATACTCTTCAACATTGTCCATGGTTGCTACTACCGGCACATCATTGATCGTCTCACCAACACGGTCTGCATCTAGAAGGCTGATTCCTATAATCTGAAAACCTTCATAATTATTATTACGAATGTTATCAATCACTATATCCATCATTTCTTCTGATGTTATAATTAATAACGATCGATTTCCTTTTCCTACAACACCCTTGGTTTTTAAATATTTTTTCCAAAGAATCCTGGCTATGTAGCTGATGACCGCATAAATAATGCCGGTCAGGACCAGCGTAATTCTGGAATATCCTTCACCGGTTTGCGTTGCAAACAAATAAAATACCGCAATTAGAATTATTTGGCATACGTGCTTAAATGTAGCTGTAAACTCCTTATAATATCCCCTCTTCAAAACATTTTTGAAGCTCTCGCCAAAGAAAGTGACGCAGACTTGAATTAAGAAGAGTACAAAGGCCATATTTCGATACAATTTGTTCTCATATGCCAAATGAACCCCATGACGAATAAAATAAGCGCTTATAAATGCCACTTGCAGACAAACTAAATCCAGGATCATAAAATCCCAGTGTTTCAGCCAGCCAAGGTTAGCCTTTTTATACATTTTTCATCCTCACCCTTTTTAGTGCCGTATGATCATTTTTCGACAGCATGTCGATTTTGGGCACCTCATCATCTGTTCGCGTTAGAAACAGGTGCATAATATACGTTTAAAACTTACTATTATTATACCCTCAAAACAGGTGTTGTCAACCTTAATGAACCATATAATAATTTTATGTACGGTAATTTCTGGAAAGTGAGGCTTATGAATTGGCGGGATATAATCGAATTGCAGCAGGGGAACGAATCAGAAACAGACGGATGATTATGGGATTGACACAGGAGGAGCTTGCGGAAAAAATCGGTCGTGCTTATAAATACTGCCAGGATATTGAACGCGGGACCTGCGGTATGTCCATTGACACAATGCTTAGCATTGCATCCTGTCTCAATATTTCGCTGGATTACTTAATCTACGGAAATAATGAGGATACCAGCGAATTCACAGACCTGGATGTGGAACAGCAGGCAGTCATCGAAATTCTGGGAAATTGCAGCATCAAGAAAAAAAGATATGCATTGGATCTGTTAAAATTATTTATGAAGGCTTGTGATGAACGCTAAAGGAACGAGATCATTATACAATGCCATTCGCATAACGATTATTTAAAACTATCAGGCGTTTGCTGCACCATTTTTTTGACACTTATCCAAATATTATTTAACTATAAAGACTCAGTTCTTATAATACCAATTATATAGAAGAAACTAATTAAAAATACAGCCTACTGGTTTCCCCCTTTGCCTCTTATCTGTTTATCAGGCAAGGGTATTCCACCAGTATGCTGTATTTCATAATTTAAGCTCTTAAATTCTATTTTCTAACTTGCTTTTCTCTTATATTCTCTGAAAATTCTACAATATTTTTCTTTCTTTGTTCGATCTTTTAGACCTACTTCAGAATTCATTACGCAAGGTTTTTCTTGCCAAACATAATCTGTCTGTATTTATAAAGAACTCCCATTAAAAGATTTCCCAGAACACCGATCGCCAGAATCTCACCAATACCTACAGTTACCATTGCATACAAAATCATATCTTCCGAGCCATATGCAAAACGTAACACCCATGGGATAACAATTGTGTTTGCCAGAATCGGCGGAAGGCAGACTGCCCACTTGTTTTTGCGGAGCATCCAGGAACCCAAGGCCCCAATGAGCGTAGCCAGACTCCCAAAAATGATATCCAATGCTGCGGCGCCACACAATAAATTGGACAGCAGGCATCCGATAAACAGCCCCGGGACTGCGGCCGGTGTAAAAAATGGCAGGATACAGAGCGCTTCCGAAATTCGGAATTGGATAGGACCGAAACTGATCGGTGCAAATACCATCGTAAGTACGGTGTAGATGGCAGCAATCGCCGCCGCATAAACCATAAAATAGGTTCTGCTTGAAGTTTTTTGTAACATATTCATTTCTCCTTTAGTTTTGTTTTAAGTGTGGAAGGTTTCGAACACACCATATATTTGCCGTTTTTACCTGTTTTCAGGGAAAATCAGCGTTCCTACTATAGCACAAAAACAGGGTAAAAGCAAGCGGTTCCTCAACAGTATGACTGACCTCTCCCTCCAGATATTTCATATAGTTCTAATGCAGGTTATGACATACTTTTATTATAAAAATGAGGTTGCTGTTTCTTTATACATTAATACTATACTACATATTTTGCTGCCATTGTAAAGGCCATCTTATCACTCAATAGCTACTGCATTAAAAATTCAGTCTTTAATAAGTCTGTTTTGTCAACTAATCGTTTACTTTATACAAATTGTTTACTTCACGCGAACTGTTTACTTTACACGAACTGTTTACTTTACACGAACCGTTAACTTTACACAAATTGTTTACGTTCCCCCTATCCCTAAACAATTGCTATCTCATTCTCCACCGCGTTTTCAGTCGCTCTAGTCGTCCAGCATCCCCAACAAATTAATCAGGCGATTCCGCTCAACGACTCAACAAACGGGCTGGCTCTCACCAGCCCGCATCACCAGATCTTCACCCTCTTTTCCGGCGCTGCATACATGCCGTCGCCCTCTTTTAAATCCGGGTAAACCTTATAGAAAGCCTCTGTGGAACTTAAGACCGCATTTACTCTCACTTTTGCCGGAGAATGAACGTCCGTATTAAGCCTGTGGATCATGCTTTCCTCTGTATATTTCGACGCCCAGATACGGGCATACTGCGTGAAAAGAGAATTCAGGGCTTCCGTATCAACTCCGGCAATCGAGGTGACACAGGCAAGGGCACCTAAATCGGCAATATTCTCGTTTAACGTCTGGCGGCCATTTACATAACGCCCTTTCACAGCCTCCTGGCCGTCATAGTACGCCGTTACCTTAAGAGTCAGATCCTGGAATTTCTTTAAATCGTCCTCTGTCCACCACATATTATAATTTCCATTTTCATCATAGCGGGCGCCGGAGGAATCAAACGCATGGCTGATTTCATGGGCAATCACCATCCCAATCCCGCCTAAATTTGAAGCATCGTCTGCATTTGGATCATAGAAGGGAGGCTGCAGGATCGCGGCAGGAAAGACAATTTCGTTATTCAGAGGATTGTAATATGCGTTGACGGTCTGAGGCGTCATTCCCCATTGGGTCCGGTCAACCGGTTCCTTTATTTCTTCTTTTTCGTAGGATCTGAGCGATCGGTATACATTTACCATATTGTCAACCAGACTGCCCTGCCCTTCCGGAAGAATGACTGCGTTTTCATAGTAGTCCGGCCAGTGATCCAGATAACCAATTTTGAGGGTCATATGCTCCAGTTTTCGAATTGCTTTTTCTTTTGTCGCTTCTCCCATCCAATCCAATCCGTTTATACGATCTTCATAGGCGGCCAGAATCTGATGGACCAGCGTTTCGACATTCTTCTTATCTTCTTCCGAAAAATGCTTTTCTACATAAAGCCTGCCGAACTCAAATCCAAATGTATTCTGAACAAGCTCTCCTGCCAGCTTTTTATCCGTTTTCTTTCCCTGAATTCCCTTTTGAGCATTGCTCCATGCTATGGTGCTGTCCCGTATTTCCGGTGTCAGGCAAGGGCTGAAATCTTTAATCAGGCAGAAAACGGAGTAATCCTTCAACAGCGGCAGATGGCCTTCTGTCAGATAGCTGTTCACCTTTTTTGCCTGTCCCGGATCATTTACCACCCAGGAATTAAAACCGGCCGCCCCGGCCGCTTTTAAATATGCTTTTATATCAATATTGGAGTATAGGGCGCTGAGCTCCTTCAGTGATTTGGGATTATACGTTTTTTCAGGGTCATTCTGGTCAGACAACGGAAGCGTTGCAGACGCTAAATCAGTCTGAAACTTATAAATGGATGAAGCAGCTCTTTCCGCCTCTTTTTCGCTGATTCCTGTGGATTCCATTATATTTTTTATATATTTCCTGTATGCTTCCAATATAACCAACTGTGTACCATCTTCCAGTGTCTCTTTTCCCGGCCCTAAGTCGGCGCTCCCCAGATAGCATCCATAATTCCGGGAATCTTTCATATCCTCATAATAAGTCGGAGCAATGAGACTGGAGAATCCCAGTTCATTGTTTATAGTCCCGATCGCTTCTATATATTCCTGAATATCAGCCGCATTGCGGATGCTGTCAAGGTAAGTCTGCAGCGCACCAAATCCGGCTTTTCTTCTCCCCTCCATATCAATTGCAGTCAGATATAGACTGGCTATTTTTTGTTCCGGTGACCCTTCGGCAAACTGCTCTCTCTGACTGATAATTTCATTAAGCAGATCACTTAAATTATCATAAGATTTCTGTCCCAATTCGTAAAAATAACTCCAGTTTCCAGAATCCGCAGGGATCTGCTTTTCTGCAAGGACTTTTTGATTTACATAATTGTAATAATCGTCTTCCGCCCTTACATTGCCCGCTTCCGCCTTTCCAGCGGTTCTGACCGCGTCTTCTGGATCCTGCGAATCTCCTGTACCCTGTGGGGCTCCTGAATCCTGCGCCCCCACTTCCCTGTTCATGGCATTTTCCTCCGCCATAGCCAGGGATGATGATTCCCGGTTCTGTAGATCCTCGGCTCCTTGTCTTTGATTTCTGCAGCCGGTTAGTATCACCGAGATTACACATAACATTGTAAGACAACCAAGTATTCTTTTCTTCATTTTCGTTCCTCTTTTTCTGTTTCGCTTTTACTTTTCTTACGCGCCTGCTATTACTATGGCTTTTTTTCATCTTTTTCATGCCATATTTCACCAAACTTACGCCGATTCCCCGTTGAATGCCCCTTCCGTATAAGCTATAATAAAAACATCATGATTTTCCTGGCCCAGCCAGCAGGGAATCTATATCGAAAGAGAGGGAAAGCAATTGAACGAAAACAGCGCTTATGTTCTTCCCAAAGATAAAAGAGTCAAAGAAATCTCAGAAAAACCCATTGAAAATGTATCCGATTATATTTCCAAGATAAAAGAATACATGGAATCCCGTAAAGGTGAAAATTACAGTTACGTTTACCGGGGCGAGCCCCAGATTTATACCACCTCCTGCCGCGCCAACATTTTCCGGAGGGGCGTCATGGATGGCAATCCTTTTTTTGAGAAGAGTCTCTTTGACGCCATGAGACAGAACAGGCTGACGGGCGAGAAGCGGTATCTGGACAACGCCATCGACGCCCAGCACGGAGAATTTCCCAGCCGCCTTCTGGATGTGTCCTATAACTGCCTGACGGCCCTGTATTTTGCAGTCACGCCGTACTACCGCAAGGACGTTGATTCGCTGGATCACGAGGATGGGATGGTGTTCGTATTTTTCATCGATGAGATCTTCAGCCCCAGCGCGGAGAATACCAATGCCAATTACGACGCCATCATTAACCGGGACAGGCAGTGGCACCGGGATAAGATTATTTTTGAGAAGAACCATAAATTTATTGACCACACAAAACTGAATAACCGGATCGTGGCACAGCAGGGCGCCTTCATTCTGTTCCAGGGCAACGATGCTGCGGACTTACCCGCGTGGATGACATATGGCATCCGGATTCCGAAGGAGGCCAAACCGCTGATCCGAAAAGAATTAAAGGAATTTTTCGGCATTCATACCGGGAGTATCTATCCGGAGATTGTGAATCTGGTAGATGAGATCAGCAATAAGAGCCGGAAACTGAACACGGAGAAGTTCTGCTGCGGCAACGAGCTTAAGTATGCCGTCAGAATGCTGGAGAAGGAGCTGGATTACTATTTTGACTACATCCTGGATAACCGGAAGGATTTGGATACAGACGGGATTCTGGTCTACGTGGAAAATATGATTAACAGCTACCGGATCGGCCTGCTGGACTTTACCCAGAACCTGGAAGAGGCTATACAGAAGGCCTACCTGACAGAAGAAGAACTGCATACTATCGTAAACCGTTACAACCAGTTAATTCTGGAATTTTCCAAAGAGCTAAATCAGCATGGCATTCATAAATTCTCAGGGAGCCAGCTGCTAATCAGTATGGAAAGGACAAAAGACAATGAGCGAAAATCGGATGAGAGCCAGGAGAATCGAAAACTATAAAGAGTACATCAGAAATATTTTGAGCAACCGGGATATCGACTGCGACGAGACCTGGTGGGACAGCGAAGAGGCTCAAAAGGCGCTGAATCTCCTGGTCCGGGCAGAAAAATGGGAAATCTGCAGTTCTGTACAGATGGGCATTGACAGCAGTGAGAATTTTCTGTTTCTGAAATTTACAGAGGACAGCGGCAGCCTGTTGGCGGCTCTGGAGGAGGAAGCCTGCCGCCTGGCAGACATGCCGGAATCGGCGGAAAAGAATATCTATGTCATCTGCATCGTAGACAACATGAAAAGCCGGGTTTTCCTCGAAAGACTTTTTCTTTCGGCGGAAGGTAAGACCATGAAGAAAAATATCCGGAAAGAGATGAAGGCCTGGAAAGGTACTGTAAATTTTCTCTATATTCTCGACAACAGCTATAATGAGCAGGACATCAAGCTGACCAATGTAAACCGGTTTGAGTTTATCCAGATGCCTCCTATGAAATGCCATATCAACTGGGAAAATAAGGACGAGGCAGAAGGTTCTAACCGGGGATATGTGACTTCTGTCCACCTGCACCAGCTGATTGATATCTATAACAGAATCGGCGACAAGCTGTTTAAGCGCAATGTCCGGTACGGTTTAAATGAACAGCTGGGCGTTGACCGCGCGATCAAAGATACGCTAAGAAACAATCCCGGCGAGTTCTGGTTTAAGAATAACGGTATTACCATTCTGGTAGAACGGCCCGATTTTAGACTGGATCGTGTGGAGGAGGTGCTTCTGGAACACATATCTGAATATGGTGACCTTCATTTCTCCGTCATCAACGGCGCCCAGACCATCACCGCATCCGCCCAGTGCCTTTATGAGATGGAATATGATTTAAAGGAATGCATAAATAAAGGGGAAGCAGAGGAAGCGGCAAAGCTGGAGGAAAAGATCAGGCAGTCGAAGAACGCCAAGGTACTGCTGCGCATCATTCATATTCCACACTCCGCGCAGGCCGCCGAGTCCGAGGCGGATTCGACCCGGGAGGTAAATGAGATCAGCGTGGCCCTAAACCGGCAAAAGCCCATTAAGGCGGAGGATATCGCCTTCGCATCGCCATTTGTGGTGAAGCTGGCCGCATTTCTGGAGCGGGAGCAGATGAACGGCAAAAGGTATTTCAGGCTGGTGAAGCGCGGGGAAGGTAATATTGCCAGGCGCACCGTCGACCTCGTCGATTTTGCGAGAGCCCGGAAGGCCTGCGCAGGGTACCCGGGGGACGCCCGCAGCAAGGGCACCAATGTCCTGCTGAGTTCCCGAAATGACACCGGCGGAGAATACAGTTTTCAGGATAAAACGATATTCGTACCCGAATGGCTGGAGGCAGAGGATGAACAGGAAGCGGAGATTTTTGAGAAGTACTACGGCGCGGTGTATTTTGCAGTCAGAGTGGCCGATTTTTATGGAAAAAATGTAAAGAAAATCATTACGGACAATCCGGCAGCGGCAGCTGTACTGCAAAACGGGAAATGGTATTTTACCACATATATGGTCCAGCTCTTTAATGGATACCGCAGCGATTACTCCCAGTTCACAGACTGTTTTGAACTGATTCGGGACAAATTAAAAGACATGATGGAGCTCTTCGCCGAACTGTGCGGCGCTGCGGCACAACTGTCAGGTAACTATCCGGTTCTGGATTCCAATACGTTTAAAAAGGATGAGCTCTACTTACTGACCAGGAACGTGGCAGACGTTAGCAGATTTGCACAGATCGTAAACAACAGCCTGGAGGATGACGAGAAGATCGACCTCGTAAGCTCCCGTGAGGCTGCTGCCGGAGACCGGCGGCCATCCGCGGAGCCAGACACACAGGCGCAGAAAGCGCCGGGCGGCGGCAAGGCCAAATTCATCAAATTAAACAACGGGCCGGCCGAACGGGTCAACAGCACCGCCCATGCCATGGTGAAGACGGTTCAGTACGTCCTCGACAACTATCCCGGCCATGAGAAGGAGATCCTGACGAACGGCACAGACTGGTTCACGGATGACCGCGCCAGGGCGGAAGAGGGCTACGGTTATCTGAGAAGGTCAGTTGAAGTGACGGGAAGCGACGGAAAAACCTACTGGGTGGGGACTCACTCGAACAGTGTCGTAAAGTATAATCAGATCGACTTGATTTGCAGCCTTCTTCACGTGAAAAAACACAGTATCAGCTGGATCGCCATTGACGGGAAGACGCCGTTGTTTTCATGGTAATGTACATAGGTTAAGGCCACTTAAAAGGATGCCCTGGAAGTCAATTCATATCTTCCGGGCATCCTCTTTGTTTTACTTATTTGTTTTACCTATTCTTTTTAATATCCTTTATTTCATCATTCCTGCCGAAACTCCACCGGCACCTGATCCATGGTCTTCCAGGTGGCCAGCGCCTCTTCCGTACTCATTCCTTTGGCAATCGCATCCTTGCGGACCGCGTTGACCGCCTGGATTTCCTTCATGCGCTCTCCGGTCAGTGTGTAGCCCTTCATGGCCCACAGGGTCAGCGCCCAGGCAATCATCGGAATCACGCAGAACAGCACGAGGACGATCCCCTTCATGCCTTCCATGTAAGGCGTATCACCGCCGGGCAGCGTAGACAGTCCAATGGCCGCGATAGCAATTCCCACCACCGTAGAGCTTAAAGATGACACCAGCTTATCCACCAGGGAGAACAGTGTTCCCATTACGCCGGGGATATAGTTGCCTGAGCGGTAGGTCTCATAGTCCGAACAGTCTGCAACCATGGGGATCGGCATATCCGCCGTCGCATAGTAGGCTCCATATCCGATTCCAAACAGCAGGACAAACAGGACCGTATAAATATTTAAGCTGCTGAGAGACAGATTCACTCCCGCCACGCCCGGTTTCCAGAACATGAGCAGTGCAAAGACTCCCACATACATCACCAGCGCAAGCCCCACGTAACGCGTGAGGGACGCCTTCTGCCCGTGCTTCTGAGAGGTACGCACCGTCAGTACAAAGAACGGCGCGGAGAAAACGTAGCCCGCAATCATCATCGGCAGATACAGTCCGTTATAATTGCCCATCATGGAACCATAGAGCATACAGAGCACCGTACCATTGGTGGCAATGGCCAGCGCCAGCTTGCAGCCGGCTCCCGCAACCATCAGCCTCCGGAGCGGTTTGTTCTCTTTCATAATAGCCACATACTCAGAGATCCTGATCTTCTGCTTCTCCTCACTTCCCAGTCCAAAGTACTTCGGCTGGTCTTTCTCCCAGATGCCGATTACCGCAAGCACCGTCAATAAGGCAGAGATAATAACCGAGATCGGAATCATCATGTCGAAAAATGCGGACGTGGTATAGTCTCCGAACTTCGCCCGGAAAATGGGTGCCAGAAACTGGATCGCTCCCATCCCCAGCATGCTGGCCACCATGTTGAAAATCGTAAACATGGGCCGCTGCTTCGGGTCATTGGTCAGCACCGTCTGTCCGGAACGGGTGCAGGAGGTCTGAAACGTATATCCGATTACATAGAGCGCATAGATCACCACATAGGACGTATAGCGCAGCCACATCATCGTACCGGGGATGAGCCTGGTACCAAAATACAGCAGAAACGCACTCACCGCCATAATTACATTTCCCAGCACCATATAAGGCCTGAATTTGCCGAAGCGTCCGTTGGTCTTATCGATCAGAGCGCCGATGATCGGGTCCGTCACCGCGTCAAACAGACGCATGACCGTTACCATGGTCGTGGCGAACATCAGCGCCAGTCCCAGCACCCCATTGCCGTAATAGGCAATGTAGGTGATGGTCAGAATATAGTAAACATTGGTTGCACCGTTATTAAACGGAAACAGGACGAGCTGGTAAGGCTTTGCCCGGTTCATGCCGGCCGCCGTTGTTGATTCGTTGCTCATAAATGGTACCTCCTGCTTTCTTATTTAACACTCTTTAAGAATGAACCGATAATCAGCAGCACGATGGAGATCACAAAGCAGGCAATGGAAACCACACTGGCATAGAATACGTTCCAGCCGGGCGTATTGCCGGAGTTCCAGGAAAATAATCCGGATATAAGCAGGACGCGGTTCATGATGATCCCGCCGATGACGGCTGAAAAAAGAGCAACGGCAGCCACACCGGACAGTGTCCCGACATAATCGTAATTTCCCCACCGGTTAGCGGCGTAAACAGCAATCACAATCAGAAGTATCCCGGCAATTGCCCCCAGTACAAACAGCGGGAAGGAATTGAGCGCATAAGCTTCGTTCATGGTACTGCTGACCACCATGGCGACGAACGCCACGATGCCTGCTGCTGCGGACAGGATATTGAAATAGAAAGCCGGACCCTGTTTTTTAATAAAAGCTGTCATTTTATGATACCTCTCTTTCTTTGCGTTTGGAGGACACGACATACAGAGCTCCACTGGCCAGCAGCAGAATTCCAAATGCTGCGATAGCCGCCATATAGGCCATACGCCACCATGTCATGGTCTGCTCGATATGTGTCGTGCTGTTATAACGGTTCATCAGGCTGCTCTGGCTGAACGCATATAAGATATTGTGGCAGGAATCCTTCACGGCATTCTGCAGCCTCGCATCGCCGGAAAGCAGCTGGGCGCTGACCTTGCTGCCGTCAACCTGAGTGGCAAAGGTGGAACAGTTTTCCAGCGTCGTAGCTCCATAGAAGCCTGAGATACCGCGGGTATCAAAGCAGGTCGTTCCGGAAGCCAGTACTGCTCCGTAAATATCAGTGTCGTCATAAATATCGGTGACGGCATATCCCTTGAAGCCCCACTCCTCTTTCAGAATTTCTGTCATCAGTTCGTAGCTGGCGGTGCATTCCACCGGTCCGATCTTGCTGAAGGAAATCATCAGGCCGCGCATACCGGCGTCCACTTCCTCCGTGTCGTACTTGGTCGCCTCGAAAGCGATCTGATAAGCACGCAGCTCGACCTCACGGGCCCTCTGCTCCAGCATGTAAGGCGCCACGCCGCTTCGGTTTGTTTCCTGATCGTTAAATGCAAAATGCTTGGGTGCTGCAATCAGGCCGTAATCCAGTGCGCCGATGGCAAATTCCATAGCTGCGGAACCGGACAGAACCGGGTCTTCCGAATAGTATTCGCCGTTACGGCCGTTATAAGCATGACGGTGAGTATTTAAACCAGGTCCCCACAGAATCGGGATTCCTGTGAACAGCGCTTCCTCTCCGATAAAGGAGCCAACTTCTTTATATAAATCCTGGTTAAAGGAAGCCGCTACGAGCGGTGCGTTGGCAAATACCTCCGGATGCCAGTTTCCGTTGGGATCGCTGGCGGAGATGCTCCAGGGAGCCCCCGTATCCTTTGAAGCGTTTAAGTTTACAGCCACACCATTTCCTGCGTTCTCGGTCATATACGTCTCCACCGTACCGATGGAGCTGACTCCAGGGATACTTGGACCGCCGAACGTAGCGAGATACTGTGCTTCCTCGAGCGTCATCTTATCAAGCAGATCCTGCCATTTCGCATCGTCAAAATCAGTGCCGTACATCTCATAGAACATCAGATTGCTGTCCTTCCCCCAGGTGATTCCGGAGGTGTCGTCGTCCGTCTGAATGGTATAATAGTTACCGTTAAGCAGGTTGATCAGTTCCTCATTGACCAGAGTCATATTCGTGTAGCTCTTCGGATATGTGCCGGCCCAGTCGGTACGGCTTAAATAAGTAACCTCTCCCGGCTGGAAATAGTTCCAGTCAGCGTAATCCAGCTGGTTTGAAATCTTCTCTCCGGTTTTCGAAACAGAGAAAGCGGTGCTGGAAATAAAATCTTCTGTAATCTTATGTTCGTAAGCCATAGCGCTGTTGCTGTCGCCTGACAGACTTTCCGGATCCGCTCCCTGGCGGGCCATCATATGATTCAGGGCATCATGTGCGCCGTTACCCATGGCAAAGTAATACGTTCCCGGATCCAGGATATAAGTACCAACGGTGCCGTCGCCGTTATCATACGTGTTGTCGTAGCTGGCAATATACTGTAAATCAACCTCGACGGAGACCACCTGTGATTCGCCTGGCTTCAGGGTATCGGTCTTCCCAAAATTAAGCAGCTGAACCGCAGACTTCTCAACGCCTCCCTCTGTATAAGGAGCCTGTCCGTAAATCTGAACAATGGATTTTCCGGCCATGTCACCGGTATTTGTTACCTTTACATGAAATACGGCAGTTGCATCGCAGACGCCTGTTTCCGGATCTGTGGAGACGTTAAACTCCGGTTCTCCCTCGAATTCCTGGGTAAAATCGGTATAAGAAAGACCATATCCGAAGCCATAGGCTACCTCTTTGTCATAGTCCCACTCCGTGGAAGACGCATAAGCGCCGACTGGAGAACCGGCGTTGCCGTTTCCAAATACCGAATCGTAATATCTGGTCTCATAGTAGCGGTATCCAACATAGATGCCTTCGGCCTCGATCAGGTAGTTGCCTGTAGTGCCGCCGGTCTGTCCAGCGCCGCGGGTGAGCATATCCGCCCCGTTTTCATACTGGAAATTACCCATGTTCTGCATGGCGGGAGCCGACATATTATAGGTTGCGTAGATATCAGGAAGTGCGCCGGAAGGGCTGGTGCGTCCGCAAAGGATATCTGACACACCCAGCATACCGTAGCAGCCTGGGAATCCAATCCAGAGAATTGAATCTATTTCAGGGTCATTCTTTAAGTCACCGATTTCAACGGCATTGGCGGAGTTGAGCAGTACGATTACATTGTCGCTGCATTTCTTCGCCATCTCGATGGTATCGCGTTCATTGGCTGTCAGCTGCAGCGGTTCCTCCGCTCCCAGACCGTCAACCACTCCGCCCGGCAGATAGTCCTTGGACTCCGCGCTTGGACGGCTGATGACTACAATTGCCGCGTCGCCGTATTCGGCAAAGCTGGCCGCATAATCGGAATTGACTGCCTTGATCTCCGCTGCGGACGGCTCGCCCGGGTCGTACTCCGCGGAAGGAGTCTCATTTTCAGAGTGAAGATACGTTTCATTCAGTTTATCATATACCGCTGTCATTACCGGATTAACGGTAAAGCCTGCGCCCTCGAACTCAAATTCGTCTCCGCTCCAGGAGTCTAGCGTCGCGCCTCTCGTAACCTCGCCGGTGGCAAAGTTATTGTTCAGCGTGTAGGCTATGGTATTCTTAAAATCAGTCTTATTCTGAGTAAGCGCCTGCTCCAGACTGATATAAGGACCCTGTGCCTTGACGCCGAAGCTGGAACCCAGCAGCGATACGTGAGAACGGATTCCAAATAACGTCACCTGGGAATTGCCGGCCAGCGGAAGTCCCTGTCCATCTGCGTTGTTGTTCTTAAGCAGTACGGCACCCTCCGCAGCCTGCTGGCGGTTCAAATCAATGGCTTTCTGAATCAGCGCGTGGGAATTGCCGGTTCCGTCTTCATTGAGAACCTCCGCCGACGGCTGAAACTTATCATATAAAGGGTCATCCTCTGTATTTTCGGAGACGAATTTCTCACTCAAAGTACCGAGAGCGGTATCGATCGTCGCCTTGTAGCTTTCAGCCACAACCCCAATAATAATTGTCAGTGAAAAAATAAATGTAAACAGAGTTGTCAAGCCGCGCCAAAGCGCTCTTTTTTTCATAAACATAACTTTTCCTTCCTTTCAACTGCATATTTTCTTACACCCAATTGGCGCTGGAGGACTTTTTCCTGACCAGCTTATATGCCGGGTTTGGAACCGCGACTTTATGAAAGACAGCGGTATCCCTGCATTCACCGGCTCTCACCTCCAGCGTTACCGTGCCGTTTAAGGGCACACGGAAGTTGAAAACACGGTCTCCTGTCTGTTCCTCCATCAGCTTTCCATCCGCGTACAGCGCGGCCTTTGGCTGATTGGTGTAAACCTTCACAGTAGTGACAGATTCCTCCCGGTCCGCCCTGCGGCGTCCCGCAATGTGCACAAACGGCTCATCACTCCAGTAAGCCTTATAGAGATAGAAGCTGTCCTTTTTAATTTTCCGGTCAAATGTGACCAGCCCCTTGTGGTTCATACCGGCCTCTCCGCCCTGATCTCTGGCATCCGCCGCGAAATCAAACATGTTCCACACATGAGTCGCCCACAGATAGGGGTTGCGTTCAAAGCATTTTAACATGTACTCGTGGTAAATGGTCTGATACTCCTCCGAGTGATCCCCTCTGCGCGGCTTTCCGGAATGCAGATTCGGCATGGCCTCACAGCCGTACTCCGAATACCCCAGACAGCGCTTCGGATACCGGAAATGGAAAAACCGCATCCACCAATCATTCAGGAACAGCCCCGGGACGTACCATCCCAGATACAGATTCCACGATACCAGGTCGGTGATATGCGCAGACCGGTTAAACGGCCCGCACATGGCGTAGCAGGCCAGCGTTGTCAGCCTGGTCGGGTCCATCTCATGACAGAGCTCGTTAAGCTCCCGGTGATTATCCAGCATATCCTTTTTATTCTTGGTGGAGATGGTAATCTCGTTGGAGACTCCCCAGCAGACGATACAGGGATGGTTGTAATTCTGGACAATCAGTTCCTTCATCTGGCTTATGGTGTTCGCTCTTCCATTGGCCATATGTTCGGAAATATAAGGGATTTCCGCCCAGACCACCAGGCCGGACTCGTCGCACAGATCGTAGAAATACTGATCGTGCTGATAATGGGCGAGGCGGACCGTATTGGCCCCAATCTCACGTATGAGCTCCATGTCCTTTTGATGGTGCTCCTTCGTGATGGCATTGCCCAGTCCCTTCCAGTCCTGATGGCGGGATACGCCGCGCAGGGGATAGCTGCGGCCATTTAAGAAAAATCCTTTTTCCGGGTCCACATGGAAGGTGCGGACACCAAACCGGCAGCGGATCTCATCCACGGTTTTCCCGTGGTACTCCAGGCGCGCGACCGCCGTATAGAGATACGGGTCCTTCAAGCCATCCCATAAGTGCACGGAAGGGATGACCAGTGTGCAGTCCGCTCCGGTTCCGCAGGCAGCTACCGCGCCATCTGAATCCAGAAGAACGATGCGGATCTCACAATCATCGTCCGGCAGCGCTGCATCGGATTTATTTCCCCCTGCATCCATCTCGGTAAAGGTCTGGACTCTGACATATCCGTCCAGTTCTTTCACCTGCGGCGTAATACGGATTCCGTTCCCGCCGCGGTCAGCCAGAGCAAAATGTCTCCGGTTCACCACCACCAGATTCACGTCACGGTATATTCCCCCGTAGAATGTGAAATCCGCTTTCTGCGGGTACACACGGTCGTTGACGCCATTGTCCGCTTCCACAGCCAGCCGGTTTGTCTCCCGCAGCAGATCTGTCACATCCACACGGAATGTGGAATAGCCGCCGTCATGGGTGCACACCAGGGTATCGTTGAAGCATACCCTCGCACTGGCGTTCACTCCCCGGAATTCCAGATAGACCCGTTCCTCACCTTTCTGAAACTCCGGCATGTCCAGTTCCCGTTCATACCTGCATGAACCGCGCCAGTAATTATTACCGCCATCCTGCCCATCCACGCTGTTCCAGGTATGCGGCAGATTCACTGACACGGTCCCTCCATCCGGACCGGTAAACTGCCACCTGTCATTCAAATTCTTTGTTTTTCTCATGCCATTTCTCTTTTCTTTGTGCTAATCCTCCATACTATAACAAGTTTTTTTTCGGAGTGTAAGCATTTTTGTATAAGTGGTCGATTTTAGAACCCAAGTGGTTTTCAGCAAAAAAAATCAGGGCTGAGAGGAAATATACTACCTCCTCTCAGTCCTGTCTGCAGCTTTTTTGCCTGCGATCGGAATCAATATCTTCAACGAAAAGATATTTTCCTCCGTATCAATTTTCATGAAACCATTATATTTTTCTACCGTATAGCGGATACTCTTCAAGCCGAATCCGTGATACCCGTTCCGGGCCTTTGTGCTGACGGGCAGATCGCCGTCAAACTCCAGCCGCCTGCCGAGCGGATTCATGATATTAATGATCAAAAACTGTTTGCGGACGTACACCAGCACGTCTATCATCCGCATCTCCTGATTCTCCAGCTGCTTTACGCTCTCAATCGCATTGTCAATGGCATTGCCAAACACGGTGTATAGGTCTACCGGATCAAAGATATCCATCTGGCGGCCATCCGCAATGCAGTTGATCTTGATGCTGCTGGCCGTACAGAACAGGCTCTTCTCCGTCAGAACCGTATCCAGCACTTCATTGCCGGTCTTCACGATGGAGTCATAGATCTGCACGGAATCTTCCACCTCGCGCAGATATTTGTCCCGTTCCTCCGGACTGGTGATGGCGCGCATGGCGGCAATCTGATGCTTCAAGTCATGGCATTTGCGGTTAATCAGGGTTATGGTCTCCTGGGACAGCTCATACTGCTCCTTCTGCTGATGCCACAGCTGATTTAAGATGTCCAGCTCCTGTTTCATGGCGCTTTTCTTGAACAGCGTGTTCTGAAGGTAGAGAATCAGGACGCAGTAGCACTGGATCAGCAGGATGTTCCATACCCGCACATCAGGATATGGAATGCCGCCCCCTGACCTCAAAAAGCCAAACAGGATTTCAAAAACAATCAGCAAAAACAGCGCCGAGGACAGCTGCCGAGGCCCCACCTGATAGACTCCGTTTTCCGGCATATATCTGACGATTGTGATGCCGGCCATCCCATAGATCACTGCGTAAATCACCACCATGTAGCCGATGGCCGACAGCTGGCCTCCGATCCCCATACTCCTCAGAACAATGAATGCGGACTCATGGGCAATCTGCTGGCTGATGATCGCCCACGCCGCGCAGTACACCGCCGCGCCTGGAGGCATGGCCGCGCAGATATAGATAAACAGGCAGCTCAGCAGAAAAACGCCCGACATGGATACCACCGCCGGAACGGTCACTGCCGGAAATGCCGTCTTCCACCAGACTGCAGCCACAGCCACAGCGCAGGTCCCCGCCGTCGCCAGGCCCAGTCTCATCCGGAAATTCGGGCGGTGTTTCAGCGGAATTATATAAAGTACGCATGCCGCCCAGAGCGATACAGCCAGTTCCACATACGTCCATATCGTGATATTTATCTTTGTCATGTCCCCATCCCCATGTAATCCGTCAGCTCGGAAAGAAACGCCGTCTTATTCCTCCTGCTGATCTCCAGTTCATCTCCTGCTACGATGACTATATTTTTGCGTATCTCCGAAACGTACTGCAGATTCACCAGATACCAGTGGTTGCACCGCACAAAATGGCTCTCCTTCAGCGTCTCCTCCGCTCCCTGCAGCGTTCCTCTCACCACGAAAATACCGTCCTCCGTGTGGTAATGCAGCATACGGTTCTGCACCTCCACGTAGTGAATCCGGTCCACCTTGAGCCGTTTGATCCCATCCGGAAGATTTAAGAGAATTTCCTCCGGCTGACGTTTTTTCACCCTTGAGACGGCGCGGTCGAGACGCACGGAGAAGGTGTAATAGTTAATCGGCTTCAGCACGTAATCCAGCGCTCCCACATCGTAACCGTTAATCGCATACTGGGCCATATTGGTAATAAAGACAAGCACCACGTCCTGATCCTTTTTCCGTATCTCCCGTGCCGTCTCCATCCCGTTCAGCTTCCCCATCTCGATATCCAGCAGGATTATGTCAAACCGCGGGCTGTAATTCTCCAGCAGCGCACTTCCGTCGCAGAAGGTCTCTGTCTGAATCTCCCGTTTCTTCTCTGCACTATACTGCCTGATGTATTCCTGAATCTGGTCAATATACACTTTTTCATCGTCCACTACAGCAATTTTCAGCATACCCCGTTACCTCCTGACACATAACCCGCCTCTGTTTTCATCCGTTCATTATAACATGTCCGATTTATTTTGCATAGAAAAAATGGCGGCACAGCCGGAAAGGCCCTGGACATTCCAACGTCCAGGACCTCCGCTGCCTCCGGAAAATCCTTTTATAAAATGACCGGCTGGATCTGCTTTCCTTCCAGCGCTTCTTCCAGGGTTCTGACAATCTGATCCGTCCTGGCAATCATGGAATTGGGCTTTTTAATCGCGTTATCCTGGCCGAATGGCACGAAATAAATGTTTTTAATATTAAAAAGCTGGCCGATATTTTTAAAATTAATTCCCAAAGCGTCGTTGGTGGAAATCGAGATAACCAGGGGCTTGGAGTTTCTCAAATGGGCTTTTGCAGCCATGAGGACAGGGGTGTCGGTTATGCCGTTGGCCAGCTTTGCCAGGGTGTTCCCCGTACACGGTGCAATGAGAAGAATATCCAGGTAGCCCTGCGGACCAATCGGTTCGGCATCCTCCAGCTTCAGAATGGGGGGATTGCCGGTCAGGTCGGAAATGTGGCTGATAAACTCCGTGGTATCTCCAAAACGGGAATCGGTAGTCTGCACATTTGTGGAGATAATGGGATAGATGGAGGCGCCTTCCGCCATCAGAGCGGTGACTGCCTCTTCCATCTTACTAAAGGTACAGAAAGACCCGGTGATTGCCAGGCCGATTTTTTTTCCTTCTAATTTCATATAAACTCCTTTACTATAAGCTTTTCATGACAGCCTTTAACAGAATTTCAGCCGCTGCCTTCGGCGCATAGGCGCCGGGGAGCCCGGGACATAGTCTGGCGTTTATTTCCCGGCTCTTACATGCGGTAAAATCCACGCCGCCAGGGGCAGAGGCAATGTCAATGATGGTGACATCAGGCCTCATAAGGCGGATTTCGGCTTCACGGATGACTGGTGCGGGTATGGTATTGAATATAAAGTGATACTCGCCTATATCCTGTGAGATTTTGGACAGAGGCTTTGTCTTAAGCCCAAGCGCAGTCCCAAAGGCCAGCTGGACCGGATTTCTGTCGGCCACTGTGACATCCGCGGACAATCCCTGTAATTTACAGGCAAGCGTTTTTCCGCAGCGGCCGAAGCCTGTAACGAGACACCGGCTTTGGTGAAGGCAGTCCGGGCTCAAACGGATCGCTTCCGCAATCGCCCCTTCCGCTGTGGCTATGGTATTTTCTAAGGTGATTTCCTCTATCTCCAGAAAGTCAAAGTATGGGATTTTATGCTCTTTGGCGTGGTCTTTTACAAAGTCAGGTATATTTCCGCCGAACAGGGTATTGTCAGGCGTTAAGTGTCTTAAAAGGTCCGTGATCTTTAAGGAATCTTTCTGGTCCGTGGAAAAGATGGTCTTGCCATCCTTTGTAAAGGGTACGGGACACAGAAGGACGCTGCTGGCTTTTATGGCTTCTTCCAGAGAAAGGTTAAGCCTGCCTAAGTCGGCGGATGTAACGGTGGGAAACCCCTGTTGCTTTAACATGCGGCCCAGATAAATCTGTCTTAAATCGCCGCCCAGAATCAAATAATTATTCATGAACTTCACTCTCCATAGTGATTTTATATGAGGAAAAAAACTGGTTTGTGCAAGGAACAGACCGGGAGAGTTTGTCATATTTTACATCAAGGCATTGAATCAAAGGGAAGGTAAGATGATTTTTGAAGGATCTGCAGCAGCAGTTGTGACACCAATGGCCGAAAATGGCGCTATCGATTTTGAAGCAATGGGAAAATTATTGGAATTTCAACTGGAGAATGGAACTGACGCCATTGTAGTAAACGGGACTACCGGCGAATCCTCCACGCTTCAGGATGAAGAGAAATATAAGCTTATTGAATTTACCGTGAAGCGGGTTCATGGAAGGGTGCCTGTGATTGCAGGCGCAGGAAGCAACAATACCGCTCATGCAGTGGAATTATCGAAAAAGGCTCAGGAGCTTGGCGCGGATGGGCTTTTAGAGGTGACGCCTTACTACAACAAGACCTCGCAAAAGGGACTGATCGCCCATTTTACAGCCGTGGCGGACAGCGTTTCAATTCCGGTCATCCTCTATCATGTGCCCAGCCGTACCGGCATGACCATGGAACCGGAGACCTGCAAAGTGCTTTCACAGCATCCGAATATCCAGGCTGTCAAGGAGGCGGGAGGCAATATCTCCCACGTCGCCCGGATCGCCTCTCTGTGCGGGGAAGACCTGGATATTTATTCTGGAAATGACGATCAGACGGTTCCCGTTCTTTCTCTGGGAGGCAAAGGCGTGATCTCTGTCCTGGCCAATATCATGCCGCGGGAAACCCATGAAATGTGCAGACTTTTCTTGAATGGGCAGGAAAAGGAGAGCTTAAGACTGCAGTTAGACCTGCTGGATTTGATGAATGCCCTTTTCCTGGACGTCAATCCGGTGCCTGTTAAGGCGGCCTTAAGCCTGATGGGAATGTGTGGGGAAAATTACAGGCTGCCTCTCATCAGAATGAGTGCCGCTGACAAGGCAAAGCTGACGGAAACCATGAAAAGGCATTCCCTGATTTAGAGAAACGCGAAAGGGGGTCCTGAAAGCCGTAATCGTACGGCCAGGACACCCCTTGATTTTTTCTTTTAGTAGTTTTCCAAAAATGCTTCTATCTCCCGCCTGTCCGGCATGGACGGCGCCGTCCCGATCTTCTGCACCGAGAGTGCCGCCGTCGCGCTGGCGAACACGACCGCGTCCTTCCAGTCCTTCCCTTCCGACACGGCCGCCAAAAGTCCCCCGCAAAATGCGTCTCCCGCGCCGGTAGTGTCCACGGCCTCTACTGAGAATGCCGGAACAAACTCCCTTTTACCGGATGCTGACGATAAGCAGGCCCCGCGGTCTGCCATGGTAATGATTACCTCGCCGATTCCGTGTTCATGAAACCAGTCCGCCGCCCTCGCTGCGTCCGCTTCCGAACAGACAGGAATCCCGGTGTAATACTCTGCCTCCACCTCGTTGGGCGTGATCACATCGATCCGTTTCCACAGCCCCTCCGGCAGGTCTGCCGCAGGAGCCGGGTTTAAGATCACTCTGGTCCCGCTCTCTGCCGCGTATTCCGCAACCCGCTCCACCGCATCCAGATTCGTCTCCAGCTGCATCAGCACATATTCACAGTCCTGGATCACTTCCTTTAAGGAGTCCACTTCCTGCTCCGTTATGGAAAGCCCCGCTCCTGGTACCACCACAATCTCATTCTGACTGCTGTCCTCTCCCACCAGAATCAGCGCACAGCCCGTGTCCTCCCGGTCGGTCCGGAAGACCCGCCCGGTCTCCATGCCCAGTTTTTCCATTGTATTTAGTGCAATATCGGAAAATGAATCCGTACCCAGCTTGGTCGCCAGCGTGACTTTTGCGCCCGCTTTAAAGGCGGCCACAGCCTGGTTAAAGCCCTTCCCCCCAGGGCCCATTTTAAAACCATTCCCCTTAACCGTTTCTCCCGGAACAGGCAGATGCGGCGCACGGGCCATGAGATCCACGACAAAGCTTCCAAAAACCAGTGTTCTTCTTCCCATATACAACCTCCTGGTTCCCCGAACCAATCACTCCTCCAGCAGTATAACTCCGTTTCCTGCACCGATTCTGTCGGCTCCGGCTTCTATCATGGCCTTCGCCTGCTCACAGGTACGGATGCCACCGCTGGCCTTCACCTTTGCTGAATCTCCCACCGTCTCTCTCATCAGACGAACCGCCTCTTCCGTGGCGCCTCCAGTCGAAAATCCGGTTGATGTTTTTACAAATCCAGCCCCTGCCTTCACAGAACGGCGGCAGGTTTCCACGATCTCCTCTCTGGTCAGCAGGCAGGTTTCCAGTATGACTTTCACCACCGCGCCGCCGCTGGCTGCCACGACTGCACGGATATCCTCCTCCACGCGGTCGTAATTTCCATCTTTTACGGCGCCAATATTGATGACCATGTCAACCTCTTCCGCCCCGTCTTCCACGGCTGCCTGTGCCTCGTACGCCTTGGCGCGGGTGCTCATGGCCCCCAGAGGAAAGCCCACGACACAGCATACCTTTACGCCGCTTCCCCTCAGAAGTTCAGCCACCAGCGGAACGTGGCATGTATTGACGCATACCGATGCGAAATGGTATTGAACCGCTTCCCGGCAGTATCTTTTTACCTCTTTTTCTCTCGCGTCGGCGCGCAGTATGGTGTGATCAATCTTTTCTGCAATATTCATGTTGTCCTCCATTTCTATCCTTTGATTCCCCCCTGTGCCACCGCGGTGACAATGTATTTTCTCGCAAAGAAAAACAGTACCACCATGGGGATTACTACAATAAACGCTGCCGCCATCAGCCTCTCATAGCGGATTCCTGCGGACTGCACAAATGAAGTCAGTCCCACGGTCACGGTCCTCATCCTTGACTCATTCGTCACCAGCATGGGCCATAAGAATGAGTTCCAGCTGTCAATGCTGTTGAGAAGAATGATAGTGATGATCGCCGGCTTGGCGATTGGAACCATGATTCTCCAGAGAAATTTCCAGTTGGATGCCCCATCCACCCGCGCCGCGTTGTAAAGCGAGCCCGGAATCTCCAGAAAGAAGTTTCTTAATATAAAAATATAGAGTATGTTGGCTGTATACGGTACGATCAGCGCCTTATACGTATCAATCTGATGAAGCTTCACGATGGTAACGTAATTGGTAATGGCAAGAAGCTCAAACGGAACCATCATAAATCCCAGGAACAGGGAAAAAATAATGTCTCTCCCGGGAAACTTAAGCCTCGAAAATGCAAAGGCAGTCAGTATGCTGACCGTGGTCGTCAGGATCACCGATGAGACCGTGACGAACAGCGAGTTTATAATATACCTTGCGAACTCCCCGGAACTCAGCACATACTTGAAATTATCCAGCAAAAATGACGGCGGCCACCAGATCGGAGGCATCTGCGTCACCTGCTCCGGCGTTTTAAACGCAGTAATGATCATCCAGTAAAACGGCAGAACCATCATCACCGCGCCGGCCGACAGGATTACGTAGGAAATGATCTTTACAGCCAGATGTCTATTTTTCATCTCAATTCTCCTTTTTACCTGCTGACCCATTTTTTCTGAATCGTCATCTGCAGCATGGTCATGATAAACACGATCAAAAACAATACCAGTGCGGCCGCGCAGGCAATGGAAACGTTCATCTTATGATAAAAGTTCTCATATATGTAGAACACCACGGTATAAAGGGAGTATCCCGGCCCCGGTTTTCCATTGAACAGCGCAAATACTTCATTAAACACCTTCGAGGTATTGATAATATTGATAATCAGAACCAGCGCGATCGTGGGCGATAAGAGCGGAAGCGTTATGCGGAACAGAATCTTTGCCGGTTTCGCCCCATCCACTTTTGCCGCCGTATAATACTGTTCACCGATGGTCTGGAGACCGGACAGGAACAGGATAATAGTAAATGGCAGCTTCGTCCAGATCCCATAGATAATCAGGGCCGCCAGCGCCATCCTGGGATTCTCCATCCATTTGACCGGCTCGATCCCGATCACTCCAAGCACGTAATTGATAATGCCGTAATCGTAGTGATACATCCATTTCCATACGATTCCAACGGCAATGGTCGCCGTGACCATCGGCAGAAAATATACGAACTGGAAGAACGAGCTTCCCTTCAGCTTCTGGTTTAAGAGAATGGCTACCGTCAGTGCAATGACTGTGGAAAGCGGTACAACAAATGCCACGTAAAGGAATGTATTTTTCAGTGACAGCAAAAACTCCTTATCCGAGAAAAGCGCTGCAAAATTCCCCATTCCCATGCCGGTGTAGGTGTTGGCCAAATAATCATAGTTCTCCAGAAATGCATTCAGAAAGACCGTGATAATCGGAAAGACCATGAACACACTCACTACAAGAATAAATGGGAGCAGATAGATGAAGGGTTCCGTAAATGTCCTTACCGTGATTTTTTCATCACTTTTTACCTTAACCGATCTTTTCCTCTGTCTCAGAATCATAGATGTGAACCCCCTTCTTTTTCAAACGAACCGATATCTTCCCTCCAATTTCATAGGTCTGTCCGCTTTCCAGCGTACTTCTGAATTCTTTTCCCCCAATTTCCAGAAGATACAGGGTTTCCTTGCCATTTAAAAATACGTTTCTTACGGTTGCAGGCGTCTCATAGACTCCCTCCGCCGCTGCCTCAAACGCCTCGCTCCGGATTCCCAGCTTCACCCTTCTTCCTCTTTCGATGCCTTTCATCCCGGCAATGAGAAATCCTGTATTGTCCCCCTGCAATATTACACGGTTCCCATCGACTATGCCCTCGTATAGATTAATCGGCGGATTGCCCAGGAAGTCCGCCACAAACGGATTGCACGGTTCATCGTACAGCTCCTGAGGCAGCCCGTACTGCTGGATCCGCCCCTTTTTCAGGAGCAGAATATGATCTGATATGCTGAGTGCTTCCTCCTGGTCGTGGGTCACGAAAATGGTGGTGATCCCCGTCTCCAGCTGAAGCCGCCGGATCTCCTCCCGCATTTCCAGGCGGAGCCTGGCGTCTAAATTGGACAACGGCTCATCGAGAAGCAGAATCTCCGGTTCCTTTGCCAGGGCTCTTGCTATAGCCACACGCTGCTGCTGTCCTCCCGAAAGCTGGGATGGCTTTCGGGTAAAGTAATCTTCAATCCGAAGCAGTTTGGCAAACTCCGCTGCCCGCTCCATCCGTTCTTTTTTTGAAACCTTTTTGATCTCCAGCGGAAATGCGATATTCTCCCCCACCGTCATGTGGGGATACAGCGCATAATTCTGAAATACCAGGCCGATATTTCTCTTATCCGGAGACAGAGATGTCACATCCCTGTCTCCGAAATAAATCGATCCCGAAGTAGGCGGCAGAATTCCCGATATTAAATTAAGCAGGGTACTCTTTCCGCATCCGCTTGGCCCCAAAAGCGTGGTCAGTTTCCCATCGCAAAATTCCAAAGATAAATCATCAAGGGCTACCGTTTCCCCAAATCTCTTTCTGATATTCTGTAATTTAATCTCCATGGCTCACCTTTTCACCTGATTGGACTATTTGCGGATTGCTGCTTCTGCCGACTTCCTGGCCTCTGCAAGTGCCGTATCCATGTCGCTTATATCCAGCATAATCTCTTCCAGCGCCTTATCCAGACTCGTGCGAAGCTCATACCATCCCGCTATGGTCGGCATATATCCGTAGGAATCTCTCTGCTCGTAGACCGCAGCCGCCACCGGATTTACTTTTAAGAAATCCTGGTATACACTCTCGTTCATGGCCGCAGTAGATGCCGGAAGGGCGCCAAATACCGTTCCGCACTCCGCATTGACTTCCGGGCTCAGTAAGTATTTTAAGAACATCCAGCTGGCCAGTTCCTCTTCCGGATTGGTCTTCGCAATGGCAAATACCGGCTCGGAAAGGCTGACAAACTTCTTGGGTCCCTCCTGAGGAAGCGGCGCCGCTCCCAGTTCAAACTTGTCTCCGACCGCAGTGGCAAGATATCCGTAGTTCCCGGATAATGCAACGTAGCATCCGACATCGCCGTTGGCAAAAGGATTGGTAAAGTGTTTGTCGTCTCCCACCAGACGGGCAACCTTCTTATCGATCAGATCTTTGTACCAGGTAATCTTCTCTCTGGCAGTCTCAGAATCGAAACCAATGGTTTTATTCTCCAGATCAATCACTTCTCCGCCGGCCTGAGTCAGAACCTCCATGTAACCGTCCACCATAATCTGGAATCCGAAGCCAGGCTTTCCTATCTTGTCGCTGACAGCCGTGGCCACGGCCTCCACCTCGGACCAGGTCTTCGGCGGTTCTATGCCAAGTTCTTCAAACATGGTCTTATTATAGAAAAAGACATTGCCGCCCAGGAACAGAGGCATGGCGTAGCGCTTATTGCCCCACGGCACATACATCTGATTCAGCCCTGAGTTGATATCTTCATCAAAGTTCTCATACCCCACCGTCGAATCATAAATGTAATCGTCCATATTCACCAGCGCGCCCTCATTAATATAGCTGGTCATATTGGCTGCCGCAGAGTGAACCATGCTGGGCAGATCGTCGGCTTTTGCCGCCGCCATAACCTTTGCTTCGTACTGGTCTGCGGGCTGATATTGAAGCTTAACCGTAATATCAGGATTTTTCGCGTGGAATTCGTCCGCTACCTTCTGAAACCACACCTCATACTGATCAGAATACTGATGCCATATGGTTATCTCCACCGGACCCGTAATCTCCGTCGCGATGGCTGCGGCCGTCTCTGCTTCCGCCGCCGTCTCATTCGTCCCCTCGTTTTTTGCCTCGTTCTTTGCCTGGCTTTCTTCTGTCTTTGCCTCTTCTGCCTTTGTCTCCTCTGCCTTCTCCGGCGCAGCCACCTTCTGTGGTACACAACCCCCGAGCAGTACCGCCGTAAGCCCCAATGCTGCAATGCGTCTTAGTTTACTCATTCTGTAACCTCCCTGTTCTTCTCCTTTTGTTTTTACCGGTTCCCCTGTTTACTCCTCACCCAGTTCGATGTTCTCCCTGGTATACTGCTTTAAGATCTCCTTCAGTTCCGGATCGTACTGATCCATAAATGGCGTAACATCTGTAAAATGCTCCAGGAAATCCAGATACGTTCTTCCGCCCTCTCTTCCCTTTTTCGTATGCCAGTCATAGATATCATACTCTGTCGGAAGCTTTGCGTACTCCCCTCGCTTGTATTCCTCGATTACGATCGTCTTAATCGTATCGCTGGAGCGCTCTTTCCGGCATTTGCACAGATAACGAATCGCCTGGAACAGGAACAGTGCCCTGCTGCCGCTTAAAGAGTACGGAAACTCCTCTCTCATGGTTTTCAATGTCTGGATTAGAATGGGCGCGGTCGGCTCCCCGAATCCGATGTCTTCCACGCTGATGACGGAAAGACGTCTCCAAAGATAGTTCTCCAGCTCCATACTGGTAACATACATCTCGTATCCGCACCGGATCGCGGTGTCCTCGTCCGCATGGCGGATGCTTTTCTGCAGTGCGGAAATCACCTCATCTGCGTGCAGTCCGTTCCTCGTCATAACATTCTCAAATGGATCGTACTGTGGTTTGTAGCTGTAGCTGTTGTCATGTTTCATTGCTGCTTTCCCCCTTTAAGTGATGTAAATATAGATTTAATAATGGTTCACTGCCCACGGATCGCCTCCGTTGTCCGTGCACAGCTACCGTTTATTTCTCAGCAGGCTTTATATTGGTCGGAAGGAGGATCTCACGGCTTCTTTTGTTCTTTCCGCCGTTATGAATCCGTTCCCACAACAGTTCAAACGCCAGCTCCCCCATCTCCCTCATGGGCCGTTCGATGGTAGACAGCTGAAGTCCGAAATCCGGGAATGTACCGATATCATCAAATCCAAAGAGACAGACATCCCTGCCGATCCGGTATCCTGCTTCGTTTAAGTATTTCACACATCCGATCAGCTCCGAACTGGAAAATGCCACAATTGCGGTGGGACTGTTCTCCATCTCCATCAGGCGCTTACAGGCATCATATCCGCTCTCAACGCTCAGCTCTCCCTCGATCACCCAGTCCGGACAGACCTCCAGCCCATGCTTCTTCATGCACTCCAGGAAACCGTCCTGCCTTCTCGCGCCCACTCTGGAAAAATCAGGGCTGGTGACGGCCGCAATCTGCGTATGTCCTGCCTGGATCAGCTGTTCTGTGGCCTTATAAATAGCCCCCTTATTGTCAATAAATACCGCGTCGAAATCCCCGCCCTCCGTATCACGGTCGATGAGGACCACGGGAATCCCGGCCCGTTCCACTGCTTCCAGCATCTTTCTGGTGGCGGAGGTCTGATAGAGACTCGGGGTGATCAGAATACCCTTTACACTCTGAGCCTTCAGCTGCTTTAAGATCTCCCCCTGCTTCTTCTCATCGTCGTCCGTTTTATAAAAAAGAACCGTTATATTCTCCTCATCCGCCTTTCGGGTCACACCGTCGTATACCTTCACGAAGAATGGATTAACCCGCTCCGGCATCACCAGGCCGATCATATCAGAGGCCTGGGTAATCAGGCTTCTCGCCGCCGCATTCGGACAGTAATTCGATTCCCGGATAATTTCCTCAATATTTTTCTTGTTCTTTTCGCTCACGTAGCCGGACCCGTTGATCACTCTCGACACCGTAGCCACGGATACACCTGCTTTTTCAGCAATATCCTTAATCGTAAGACTCATTTTGCACTCCATTTCTCCTGCGGCCGCACTATGCGGCCATGATGCAGTAATGTGTAATCGTTTACATATGTTCACAAAAAAAATTATGGTTATTTAAAAATATGAATTATGTAATCCTTTATAATTAGTGGGTTTTGTAAAAGGCAAGTAGTTGTTTAGTATTATAATGTGTAATCGTTTACACATTTGTATCTTACCATCATTTATACAGATTGTAAAGTATTTCGTGAAAAAAAATGGACATTTTATACAAGAATTTTGTATTACTGCCTAAAACGGCGCCCCCTGCTTTTGCAGAGAAGCGCCATTCACTGTAATTGTCTTCTATTGTACTTCCACCCAAACACCCCCAACGCCCCAACGCCCATCACCGTTAGCACCAGCCACACCAAAAACACGCTGTTCCACCCCAGTCCCAGCTGGATAACCAGCCCGGAAAACACGGAGGACAGACCGGCGGCCACATAGGAGCAGAAATCCAGCAGCCCCGATACGAAGCTGGCCCGGTTGGCCCTTGCGAAGCGAAGCGGAAATACTCCCAGCAGAATCGTATTTACACCGTACATCACGGCGCTGATGCCGCCTAATAAAAGTACCCCGGCAGCCAGCGATTTTCCCATAAAGACGCGAAGCCCGGCCAGGATAAATACCGATAGGACCATCATAATCACCACCAGCGTCTCTTCCTTCAGAAGCCGTTTTCTCTGAATCATTCCCACCAGGGTGATGCCCATAAAATTCATCACTGGTATAAACAACAGCAGGAACGAGGCCGTACCGGCGTCCACGCCATAGATATCCTGTATCATGGTCGGTCCCCACAGGCCGATTCCGTCCTTGATCACCCCCTGCGCCAGGCAGGCGAGTATAATCCAGATCAGGCCGGAAGCCAGGATAAACTTCCCAAGCCGGTTTCCGATGCCCGAAGAGGAGTCCGTATGTTCCAGAAATGCCGCGGACGGTTTCATCACCCGAACGCTCTGAAAATCCGTAAATCCGGCTTCCACCGCCGTATTTTTTACATACGTCTTCCACAGCAGCGCAAACAAAATCAGGGCGAAGCCAGGTATTAAAAATACCCACTTCCAGGATGCCGCCCGGATAATAAAGCCACAGATCCCCCAGCCGGCCAGCGTTCCTCCCACCATGGAGGTGGACAGCCACACCGCGGCTCCCGCGTGCTGTTCCTCGTAAAACCAGTGGGCAATCAGACTGATTATATTGCACCAGATGGCGCTCTGCGCGAATCCGTTCACCGCCCATAAAAGGATGATGATCCATATGTTGTGGACGAATCCGATAGCCACATTCGCAGCACCCGACACCATCAGCCCAAAAAACACCTGATGCCTGTTGTCCAGATAATCCCCCGCATAACCGTTGACCAGCTTCCCCACCGCATAGACCCAGAAAAACACGCTCCCGGTCAGGCCGATCACCGCGGCGCCGCTGGCAAATTCCAGCGCCATGGCGTTCATGGCCACGGATAGATTCAGCCGCCCGAAATACGTCAGGAAATAACCGGTCCAGCAGAACAGAAACACTTCCTTCTGCTTTCTCCTTAAACGTTCCCCCATTTCCATGATCAGAATCCCACCGTCATACCATCATATGCCACCACGAATCCGTCCTCGCGGACACAGTCCACGATCTCTTCGTGCATCAGCTTTCCATTGTGAGAGAAATGATTGATCACAAACACCGTGTTCTCTCCGGCGCATCCCTCACGAATCATGCGTGCTTTTGCATTCCGGTTGTCAGGCAGCCCCATGTGATAATTTCCGTCGGGCGCCTCCACATTGGTACAGTCGAAGCTGACAAGGCTGATCATTTTCCCTCTTAAATAATCCCATGTCTCTTCCGGGTAGCTTCCCGAATCATGGCCATAGAAGAGACATTTTCCGTCCTTTTCCAGCAGGTATACGAGGCAGTTTTCATCCTTTGCATGGTTGGCCGCCAGCGGCGTCACCACGTATCCGGAAGGCAGTGTTACCGGTTCGAGGGGCCTTACCCGCTTAAAATCCAGCTGTGCGTGAAGCGTAGGGCTGTCGTTCATCTCCATGGCCATCCGGTATGCCGCTTCCACCTTATTATTTCCATAGACCGTGAGAACCGGCGCTCCGGGCTGGTGCGCGTATGGCTCGCCGCGCATCAGCAGCTCCATGGGATAAAAATGATCCTGATGAGAATGGGTAATCAACACCGATTCGACCGCGTCAATCGTCATTCCCTCCCGCAGGACATGGAGATACGTATCGGGCGGAAGATCGATGAGAACCGTATTATCCACAATGGCCTGGGAGCGGGTCCTGATATTCTTTCCTCCCAGCGCCCTCGCCCTCTTACACGCCTCACAGGTACAGAACACGGCCGGCCATCCTTCTGCGGCGGCCGTGCCCAGATATTTAATTTCCATATTAATCTCCTTTCGCACTCAGCCTTTGACTGCGCCTGTGGTCAGGCCCTGAATGATGTATTTCTGAGCAAATACATAGACCACCATCACCGGCAGCATGGACAGCAGAAATGATGCGAAGGCCAGATTATAGTCAAAGGAATACGTCGTCTTAAAATTATACTGGAACAGCTGCAGCGTCCAGCTGTCCTTGGATTTGTTTAACAGGAGCAGCGGAAGCATAAAGTCGTTCCAAACGGAAAGCCCGTTCAGAATCATAATCGTAGCGGTCATGGGTTTTACCAGAGGGAATACGATCTGGATATACGTCTGAACCACTCCGGCCCCGTCGATAAACGCACTCTCCTCCAGCTCCCGGGGCACACTGTCCATATACGCCACGAAGAGGAACACGCCGTCGCGCAGCGCAAACACCAGATTTAATACAATCAGCCCCCAGATATTGGACATATGAAAGGAACTGGCGATCTTCACTAACGGAATCATAACTACCTGGAAGGGCACGAAGAGACCGATGACCAGATAGATGTAAGAGAAACGGTAGAATTTGGACCGTCTCATGTTCCGGGAAAGTGCGTAAGACAGCGAGGGAATGACAAGTGCCATTAGGATCAGGGAACAGACCGTAATAATAACGGTATTTCCTAAATAGCGGAAATAGTTCTGTTTTTCAATAATTTCCCGAAAATTCCCCAGATAAAACTGGCTGGGAAAGGAGAAGAAATTGACCGTCGATTCCTCTCTCGTCTTAAATGCAGTAATAATTGTCACATACAAGGGCGCGGCAATCACCAGACAGCCCGAGATCAAAAACAGATATTTGAGGATACGGACCGGCTGCAGCTGCTTTTCCTTTTTTACATTCATGGTCAGTCCTCCTTCCTCGTCGTCCTGAACTGGAAATACGACACGACACACACCAGCACAAAGATTACGACAGACTGGGTGATCGCATAGCTGAATTTCTGGTTCATAAAGGCATTTTCATAGATTAAGAACGCAATGGACTGGGTAGAACCCGCGGGTCCGCCGCTGGTCATGACTGTAATATAGTCGAAGACCGTCAGTCCTTCTTTTGTCACCAGGATGATACAGACGCTTAAGACCGGCATCAGAAGCGGAAGCGTGATGCGGAAGAAACGCTGCACTCCATTAGCCCCATCGATGGCGGCCGCTTCGTATAAGTCTCCGGAGATATTCTGCATCCCGGCGATCAGCAGCACCATGGGGATCGACACACTCCTCCAGATATGGACGATCAGGATGCCCCACATGGCAGTAGATGAACTGGACAAAATATTTTTACTCAGAAAATCAATATTTAAACTCTTTCCGATCAGCGGGATCACCCGGTAATAGATTTCATTGAAAACAAGGCCTATGGTAACGAGGCTCAGCGTTGCCGGGAAAAAGAAAGCGGCCCGGAAAAAAGTCTGCTGTTTAATCTTCGAACACAGGATAACCGCCAGAATCAGCGCGATGGTGATGACTCCCACCACAAGAATTGCACTGTATTCTACGGTGAAGACCAGCGCACGTTTGAAGACACGGTCTGAAAACAGCCTTGCATAGTTGTTGACACCGACAAATTTATACTCCTTTGCATATCCGTTCCAGTTCGTAAAACTGTAGTAAATTCCGTAGATTACGGAAAATACGAAAAAGACCGTATATAGAATAATTGCCGGCAGTGTAAATGCCATATAAGCGGCGCGTCCCGCCTTCGGCCGTTTTGGTTTGTTTTTCACGGTCCATCACCCTTTCTGAACGATTCTCTTCTAATTAGAAAGAGGGTGAAACTAGTGCCTCCCGGCGTATTTACGCCGGGAGG
>OATU01000174.1_pt1 | contig 66558 bp, 53 predicted proteins | sample 1516711 | NCBI WGS metagenome assembly OATU01 (sample SAMEA2579971, study PRJEB22360) | human gut metagenome | biome: human gut; feature: human-associated habitat; material: faeces | place: Denmark | collected 2008/2010 | reverse complement strand
CCGTAATTCCAATGGCTAAATGTATACCCTTCCTTTGTCGGCTCGGATTTCAACCGGACTAATTCGTTATACTTATATACTTCCGGCTCTCCATACTGCTGTCCATCTACCTTATACGTTACTGTATAGCTGTTGATCTCATAAGAACCTTCAATCACGACGTCTCCAGCCGGCATCTTAAATCCGTTCTCATAACTCCAGCCCTTGAATGTGTAGCCTTCCCTGGACGGCTTTTCCCTCAGCGTTACCGCTGCTCCATACTCGTAGGTCTCCGTCTCTCCATACTGCTCTCCGTCTACCTTATACGTTACAGTATAGCTGTTGATCTTATAGGAGCCTTCAATTACTACGTCTCTTGCTGGCATCTCAAATGCTTCCGTGCGGCTCCAGCCACTAAATGTATAACCTTCTTTCTCCGGGCTCTGCCTTACCGTTACCAGCGTTCCGTAATTATACGTTTCCACCTCTCCAACTGGCTTTCCATCTACCTTATACGTTACTTTGTAGCTGTTGATGTCAAAGCTTCCTTCTATCTCAACATTTTTTGCCGGCATATGGAACGTTCTGCCTGCTATGGAGTTTGAAAGCAGCTTCTGAATAAAGTTCTCTTTCACATCTTCACTGCTCCAGCCGCTAAAGGTATAACCTTCTCTTTCTGCGTCCGCTTTTACAGTGACTTCCTGATTATACTGGTAGGTCTCTGTTTCTCCGGTCTGCTTTCCATCTACCAGATACGTCACGGTATAATTGTTAATCGTAAAGCTTCCTTCAATTACCACATCTTTTGCGGGCATATTGAATCCGGTATCACGACTCCAGCCGCTGAAGGTATAACCTTCTTTTTCCGGGGCTTCTCTAAGAGTCACAGGTGCATTAAACTCATACGTTTCCGCTTCTCCTACCTGTTCCCCATCTACTTTGTATGTCACTTTATAGCTGTTGATTTTAAAACTTCCCTTGATCACTACATCATGTGCCGGCATTGCAAATCCGTCTTCATGATCCCATTTGCTGAAGGTATATCCTTCCTTCTTCGGCTCTTTCTGAAGTGTTACTGCACTTCCGTATTGATACGTTTCTTCCTTACCATAAGCACTTCCGTCTACCTCATACGTTACCTTGTAGCTGTTAATGCTGAATGAACCATTAATGACTACATTTTCTGCAGGCATCATAAAATCTTCTTTGCGGTCCCAGCCGCTAAAGGTATAGCCTTCCTTCTCCGGGGCTTCTTTCAGCTTCACAGCAGTTCCATACAAATACGTCTCTGCTGTCTCATAAGGTTTACCGTCTACCAGATACGTTACCGTATACTCGTTTGCAGTAAAGCTTCCTACAATCACTACGTCTTCGGCCGGCATGGCGAAGTCTTCCTTCAGATTCCAGCCACTGAACTTATGTCCTTCTTTTTCCAGATCATCTCTGATTGTTACAAGCGTTCCGTACTCATAGGTTTCTATTTCTCCGGACTGTACTCCGTCTACCTGATAGGTCACTTTGTAGCTGTTAATATCAAAATGGCCTTCAATTACCACATCCTTCGCCGGCATACGGAACGTCTTTCCCGCGATAGAAGAAGACAGTAATCTTTGGATAAATGATTGCCTGACATCTTCACTGCTCCAGCCGCTGAAGGTATAGCCTTCCTTCGTTTCGTCTGCTCTTACGGTTACCTCTTCATTATACTGGTGCTTTTTCTCATCAATAACCTTTCCGTCTACCTTATAGGTTACCGTATAATCGTTGATGCTGAAGTTTCCCTTGATCTCTACATCTTTTGCAGGCATCTTAAACCCGCTGGTCTCGCTCCAGCCGCTAAAGGTATATCCCTCCTTCGTTGGCGCATCTCTCAGTGTTACATCTTCTCCAAATTTATAGGTATCTACCTTTCCATATAACTGGTCATCAACCTTATAGGTAACTGTATAGCTGTTAATCTCGAAATGTCCTTCAACCACTATATTTTCTGCAGGCATCGTAAATCCTGACTCACGGCTCCAGTGACTGAACGTATAACCTTCTTTTGCAGGTTCCTCTCTCAGTGTTACTACTGCTCCATACTCATAAGTTTCTGCTTCACCGCTTATCTCACCGTCAACTTTATACGTCACCGTATAGCTGTTGATCTTAAAGTTTCCTTCGATTACTACATCCTCTGCAGGCATTGTGAAGTTATTTTCACGATTCCAGCCACTAAATGTGTAACCTTCCGTCTCAGGTTCAGCCCTCAGCGTTACTGCGCTTCCATACTTATGAGTCTCGGTATCTCCGTACTGGACTCCATCTACCTTATACGTTACGGTATAGCTGTTAATTCCAAAGCTTCCTTCGATCACAACATCTTTTGCCGGCATCAGGAAATCTTCACCGTAATTCCAATGGCTAAATGTATACCCTTCCTTTGTCGGCTCGGATTTCAACCGGACTAATTCGTTATACTTATATACTTCCGGCTCTCCATACTGCTGTCCATCTACCTTATACGTTACTGTATAGCTGTTGATCTCATAAGAACCTTCAATCACGACGTCTCCAGCCGGCATCTTAAATCCGTTCTCATAACTCCAGCCCTTGAATGTGTAGCCTTCCCTGGACGGCTTTTCCCTCAGCGTTACCGCTGCTCCATACTCGTAGGTCTCCGTCTCTCCATACTGCTCTCCGTCTACCTTATACGTTACAGTATAGCTGTTGATCTTATAGGAGCCTTCAATTACTACGTCTCTTGCTGGCATCTCAAATGCTTCCGTGCGGCTCCAGCCACTAAATGTATAACCTTCTTTCTCCGGGCTCTGCCTTACCGTTACCAGCGTTCCGTAATTATACGTTTCCACCTCTCCAACTGGCTTTCCATCTACCTTATACGTTACTTTGTAGCTGTTGATGTCAAAGCTTCCTTCTATCTCAACATTTTTTGCCGGCATATGGAACGTTCTGCCTGCTATGGAGTTTGAAAGCAGCTTCTGAATAAAGTTCTCTTTCACATCTTCACTGCTCCAGCCGCTAAAGGTATAACCTTCTCTTTCTGCGTCCGCTTTTACAGTGACTTCCTGATTATACTGGTAGGTCTCTGTTTCTCCGGTCTGCTTTCCATCTACCAGATACGTCACGGTATAATTGTTAATCGTAAAGCTTCCTTCAATTACCACATCTTTTGCGGGCATATTGAATCCGGTATCACGACTCCAGCCGCTGAAGGTATAACCTTCTTTTTCCGGGGCTTCTCTAAGAGTCACAGGTGCATTAAACTCATACGTTTCCGCTTCTCCTACCTGTTCCCCATCTACTTTGTATGTCACTTTATAGCTGTTGATTTTAAAACTTCCCTTGATCACTACATCATGTGCCGGCATTGCAAATCCGTCTTCATGATCCCATTTGCTGAAGGTATATCCTTCCTTCTTCGGCTCTTTCTGAAGTGTTACTGCACTTCCGTATTGATACGTTTCTTCCTTACCATAAGCACTTCCGTCTACCTCATACGTTACCTTGTAGCTGTTAATGCTGAATGAACCATTAATGACTACATTTTCTGCAGGCATCATAAAATCTTCTTTGCGGTCCCAGCCGCTAAAGGTATAGCCTTCCTTCTCCGGGGCTTCTTTCAGCTTCACAGCAGTTCCATACAAATACGTCTCTGCTGTCTCATAAGGTTTACCGTCTACCAGATACGTTACCGTATACTCGTTTGCAGTAAAGCTTCCTACAATCACTACGTCTTCGGCCGGCATGGCGAAGTCTTCCTTCAGATTCCAGCCACTGAACTTATGTCCTTCTTTTTCCAGATCATCTCTGATTGTTACAAGCGTTCCGTACTCATAGGTTTCTATTTCTCCGGACTGTACTCCGTCTACCTGATAGGTCACTTTGTAGCTGTTAATATCAAAATGGCCTTCAATTACCACATCCTTCGCCGGCATACGGAACGTCTTTCCCGCGATAGAAGAAGACAGTAATCTTTGGATAAATGATTGCCTGACATCTTCACTGCTCCAGCCGCTGAAGGTATAGCCTTCCTTCGTTTCGTCTGCTCTTACGGTTACCTCTTCATTATACTGGTGCTTTTTCTCATCAATAACCTTTCCGTCTACCTTATAGGTTACCGTATAATCGTTGATGCTGAAGTTTCCCTTGATCTCTACATCTTTTGCAGGCATCTTAAACCCGCTGGTCTCGCTCCAGCCGCTAAAGGTATATCCCTCCTTCGTTGGCGCATCTCTCAGTGTTACATCTTCTCCAAATTTATAGGTATCTACCTTTCCATATAACTGGTCATCAACCTTATAGGTAACTGTATAGCTGTTAATCTCGAAATGTCCTTCAACCACTATATTTTCTGCAGGCATCGTAAATCCTGACTCACGGCTCCAGTGACTGAACGTATAACCTTCTTTTGCAGGTTCCTCTCTCAGTGTTACTACTGCTCCATACTCATAAGTTTCTGCTTCACCGCTTATCTCACCGTCAACTTTATACGTCACCGTATAGCTGTTGATCTTAAAGTTTCCTTCGATTACAACATCCTCTGCAGGCATCGTAAAGTTATTTTCACGATTCCAGCCACTAAATGTGTAACCTTCCGTCTTAGGTTCAGCCCTCAGCGTTACTGCGCTTCCATACTCATGAGTCTCGGTATCTCCATACTGGACTCCATCTACCTTATATGTCACTTTGTAGCTGTTAATACTGAAATTCCCCTTAATTACAACATCATTTGCAGGCATCGAAAATGCTTCTTTTTGACTCCAATGGCTGAACGTATACCCGTCTTTTGTCGGTTCATCTCTAATCTCAACCATTTCGCCAAAGTCATACGATTCTTCTTCCCCGTAGAGAGCTCCATCTACTTCATATCTTACCGTATATTTGTTGATCTCAAAGTGCCCTTCGATTACCACGTTCTCTGCAGGCATTGTAAATCCACTGTCACGACTCCAGCCTTTAAAAGAATATCCTTCCTTTACTGGTTTTTCTCTTAAAGAAACATTTTCGCCATATTGATACGTTTCTACTGCACCGTATGTGGAATTGTCTACTTTATAGGTTACTGTATAACTATTAACGCCAAAGCTTCCAGTTATCTTTATATCGTGAGTAGGCATCTTAAACATTTCAGCATCTTTACCATTAATTTTCCAACCGCTAAAGCTATATCCTTTGGCAGCTGCATCGGCGGCAATTGTTACATCTTCCCCGACTCTGTATGTTTTTGTCTGAGGTAAAGAACTAACACCATCTGGTACGTTTCCTGTATATTCATACTTTACACTATAACTTTTCCTGTCATAATACAATTTAACAACCAGTTTTCCGTCACCTGTAATTGTTCTGTCTTCAGGCATTGTCAAAGCAGCATTATACTCAAAACCGTCGTTTGTGTAATCTTTCGGCGTAAATGCGGCCTTCTCTCCAGTTACTCCTGAACCAGTCTCTGTGTCAGTCTCTACTAATTTATATTCCTCAGGATTTTCAACGGACTGCTGATAGTGTTCTATTGTGTAAGGAGTATCTGTATTCCTGGTATAATATAGCTTCAATACAGTACTACCATCACCTTGCACTTCTGCCTCTGTAATATTATCCACAATTCCGGAAACATACGTAAATCCCGGCATTGTTTTCTTATAATCATCATCCTTTACAATAGTTCCTGTAGTAGAATATTTGGTTGCTGCGTCAGTCGTTTTTTGTGGATAACTTTTATCTAACTGCTGTGTATAATGTTCTACAGTGAATGGTATACCATCTTTTGGTTTCCAGATTGCATACAGGTCAACATTAGCATCTTTAATTACAAAAGAATTATTTGTGCCGTTTGATACATATCGAGGTGATGTCGATGCTTTATCTGTATCCCAGCCTAAGAATTCATATCCTATGCGGGTAGGTATATTATTATAATTTACACGCACAGTGGTTCCCTCGCTATAATTCTGCGTAGGCGGAACATTTTCGTTACCACCATTTGGCCAATATCTTACAGAATAAGTATTTTTATCTACTACAATACCGTCGACATGCCAATCTCCCTGATCTTTAATTACGTACCATAGAACTTTCTGCGTATCAGGATTAAAACTTTTTCCTGCTTTTTTGGCCGCTGCCGCTATAGCTGTGCCAGATGGTTCTTTTAAAATATTAGCCGCAACCATTTCAGGATTATTATTTATTTCTATTTTATTCCTTAAGTTTCCAGTTAACTGTGTCTGTGAAGTTGATGGATAATAATCACTCGCTCCATATCCATTAGGTTCAAAAGGAGCTTTCCCATCTGTTCTAATAAAGAATTTAGCCTCCTGGCCATCTGTTCCTTTCTTATTAAGCCACGTAGCATATAGTGTTATATCACTGGTAATAGTATTCGTTTTATTATCAATATTCGGCGGATACTGTACGCCTTCAATAAATGTCTGTTGAAGCATTTCTGTACCACTATGATGGCCAGACTTTTCACCATGCCAACCAACAAACTCATATCCATTTTTATTTGTAAAAGGATTATCAGGTGTTATAATTTTCCCCTCATCACCCACTATCACGGTAAATGGTTCACCAGTGCCTCCATAATACTCATTAGGATCAAAGGTCACCGTTATTGTTATTGGCTCAAACCAAAAATAGAGATCTTCATTACTATTGAAACTCTGCCAACTATCTCCTTTATCTTTAAGAGAATATTCTAATTTATATTTTCTTTTAGCCTGTTGACGAATGCGAAGTACAGATTCACCGTCATATTCGTTGCCAATAGTTGCCTTCACAAATTTATAGGACTTAAAAGCCTCACTTTCATTATTTTTTATTTCTTGAGCAATATTGGAAATCATCAAGCCCGAAGTTGTAAGTGTAAAACGGTTCCACCAGTCTCCAACATAATTATTGCTACCTATCGTTTTTCCGTCAATACTCATAGTTCTAATTTTGGCAGCCATACTTCCGTTGGTAAAATATATTGCATAGATTGAAAAATGTTCTGCCTCAAAAGCAATCATCTCGATCGAATTATTATCGGCTACGTCTACCGCGTCAGATACTGATTCGACCTTTTCAACTTCTTCAACGCTAACCTTTTCAACACTTTCAGATGTTGCATCAACATCACCGGTATCAATATGTGCAATCTCTACACTTTCAGCTTCCGCACTCTTCTCTTCAATCGCCTTACCAGCAAATGTAACTTCTACATATCCATTTTCACTCCAGCTATTATCCAGAGCCTCCAGTTCGCCTGCTTCATTCTCCACAAATAACTTAATATCATAAGCCAGAACCGTATTCGCGGAAGTATCTTCACCAGTCTCCTCCGCCGTCTTTTCCTTAACAGCCTCCTCAACCTTCTCCGTAACTTCCGTCACCTTCGCCACAGTTCCTGCCGGCAGAATTCCTTCTTCTGCATGAAGGCTCACGACTACATCGCCCAGGGTCTTGCTGAAATTAAATTCCGGATGCTCCCCAATCTCCGCCATCACCACAACGATTTCCTGTTCTTCCTCAATCTCCGGAACAACAAACCGTTTTACGCCTGTATCTGCATTAGAATCAGTAGCTTCGACATCGTCTACTGCTTCAAGGCTTTCTCCATTTGCAGTTACATGGTCAATGACATAGCCAACCTGTGGTTTTACGGTAAATGTTAAATTTTTTCCTTCTTCTACATTCTTAGCGCCCTTTACAGCAGCCGTACCAACTGGTGTAACCGTATAAGTTACGGCATAGCCTTCTTTAGACACGTCGATATGCAGCTTATTCAAAGTAGTAACGTAGGCCTTTGCATAATAGGACTCATCCAATACTACCTGGCCATAGGTCTTGCCGCTGGTGGTTCCTGTCTTCGATACTTCTTCTTTTTCGTCAGCTTCAGGATCCACTACCAGAGAATCGTTCTTCTTTCCGTCTTCTCCGTTAGCAGCATGATCCTTTCCATCAACGGTTGTATCGTCACCCTTATTATCTTCCGCAGCATTTTTGTCTGCATTATCTTTATCAGCATTATCCTTATCAGAATTATCATCAATTACAGCATCGCCCTGGCCGTCGTCCGGTTTGGATACTTCGCCCTGGTCTTCTGCCTTATCATCAGAAGGATCCTGGTTTTCTCCGTTGTCAGGAGTCACAGCATCTGCCTTATTGTCCTCAACAGCACTGTTCCCTTCTTCTCCATCAGGAGTCACTACTGCATCTTTATCAGCATTGACGCCGTTGCTGCCGTCTTCTGTATTTGTATCGCTATTAACATCTTCGCTATCATGCTTATCACTGGTATCTGTGTTATCAGCCTTATCGGTTTTATCTGCGGCATCAACTTTATCTTCCTTACCTTCATCAGAAGATACCTTGTCGCTCTCCTTACTTCCCGCATCACCATTAACTGCAGTTGTAAGAATATGAGTATAATGACGGTTCAAAGTCGCTGCCGATACCAGAGAGTCCCCCTGATCGGAACCGCTGTCAGAAGAGCCGCTATCAGACGCCCCGCTGTTCGAAGATCCACTATCAGATGCCCCACTGTTCCAAGACCCGCTGTTCGAATCACCACCATCAGACGATCCACTATTGGAAGCTCCGCCATCAGATGCCGCCCCACTATTCGAAGACCCACTCTCAGAATTCCCCGCTTCGGTCTTTCCGCCGTCTTCTGTCTTGTTCGTATCGCTATTCTGTACACCGCCGTTCGTTCCGGTATGGTCTTCCGGCTTCTGAACCTGCTCTTCTTTTCCTGTATTTGTATTGGAATGATCGGTATTTTCCCCATCTGCGTTTGCAGCCGGGTTCTGTACCGTTCCGTCATTTGTTCCGTTTCCATCACTTACATTAGCATCCGGATTCTGAACATCATCTGCTGCATTTCCATTTTCTCCGTCTAAGCCTGCATCCGGATTCTGAACATCACCGCTTGCCGCGCCTTCTCCGTCAATCGCTCCGCCTGCATTTGCATCCGGGTTCTGTACATCGCCGTTTGTGGTACTATTGCCGTCAGCCGCTTCGCCCATATTTGCATTTCCGTCAGGGTTCTGTACGGTTCCGTCAACTGCTCCGTCTTCGCCGCCGGCATTGCCGTCGGGATTCTGCACTTCGCTGCCAGCTCCGCCATTAGCTCCAGTGCCTCCGGCTCCGTTTCCGTTGCCTTCACCGCCAACCGGTGCTGTCGGTGCTTCCGCATCCAGTAAAGTGGAATTCCCCTTTACCGTTACCTTCTGAGTCGTATATCCGTCAATTCTGGAACGGAATGTCACTCTCGCATCAGAATCATTGATATACAGGAAAATGATATCCTCATCGCCTGTAATCTGATAACCTTCGGGATCGCCGTTAATACGAATAAACATACGAAGCTCTGCTCCGTCTGCATATTCCTCTTCGTCCATATCGTAAGCCGGTGCAAACTCAAATACAGAACCTGTTTCAAACAGCCTCTGATATTCCTTTGCAAGGCTTCGGTCGGATGTATCCACGCCGAGGTCCTCAAAATTAAATTCATCGCCATTATCAATGGCTGCCTGCGCAGAGTCTCTCAAATCCTCTCCGCTCATTACAAATGTAGCATTCTCTTTCTCAAAAGCAGCAGCCACATCCGCCCATGACACCATGTTAAAAGAAGTCATGGTAAGAACAAATGACAGGAATCCCGCCAAACCTCTTCTTAACTTTTTCTTTAATCCCTTCATAGCTTCCCCTCTCTTACCCTTCCATCAGGGCACTCTCTCTATTTTTATGCAGATATCTGTCTTCATATAAAATCCGTCCGTCACTGCTCTCCAGTGCGGAGGTCATCAGGAGCACCAGCTCCATGAAACTTCGGAAGGCCTGTTTTTCACCGGTTTCCCTCCAGCGTATAACGCCCTGCCAGGTCGAATGTTCCCGGAACAGAATCTTTATCAGAAAGGTGGCTTCTTTCCCGCCTTCCCTGTAAACGGACCACATCTTATCCGGTATAATCCTGATGTCTTCGTTCTGTCCTCCGGAATCGTCTTCCCTCAGACTGCCAAGTCCGATAAAGTGCCCCATGGCATCAGCCAGGGCTATGGTTCCTGTAAAATCTTCCAGATAATTGAGGAAGGCGTTCTGAACGCTTCCCGCCAGCAGACCGCCCTCGAAGGAGTCTACGGCAATCTGACAGACATTTGAGGTCTTTTGTGACTGCCTCCGCTCGCCCGGTCCGTTCAGCACCCGTTCTATCCAGTAGGTCATCTGCAGAAAGCTCTCAAATTCCTGTTTTTCCTGCCCTTCCAGCCAGGAGATCTCTCCCTGCCAGCTCGTGTTATATCTGAACTTTACGTTGAGTTTAAATGTGGCCAGCGTTCCATCTTCCAGCTGATCATATTCCTGTACAGGAGGTTCAGGAAGCTTCGTTCCGCCAAATCTCCGGTAATCCATCGTTCTCTTCGGATTCGCCAACTCATCGAATATCCGGTTCATGTGAAGCATCATCTCCAGGTAATTCTCAAACCGGATCCCCGGCGCCGTGCCTGCGTGATATATGATGCCGCTCATACAGCCATTCTCAAAGCCATTTACCGATATTTTGAAGTAGCGGGAAGAGTTGCGGTTCATACTCATCTTTGCTATCGTCATAAATTTTTCCTTCTCCCTCTGTTCAGAGCTTTTGTTTCTCTATTTTCATTACATTTTCTTCAAATAAATATAGTTTTACCCAGTGTCTGTAACCAGTATATACCAGATCGGTTACAAATTGGTTACATTTTAAGTTTTTTTGAAAATAATTTAAAATTATTTGTAATGTGTAACCGTAACCTCAAAAACCGCATGAAACTGGTGTCTGAACACGCAAAAAAGCGCCGGAAATACCGGGAGATTACATCTCCTCACGTATTTCCGGCGCTCATTTAAAAGCTTTTATTCAGTTTTGTTCTCATGGACGGTTACAAACCTCGGCGCATCACTTCTATTTTAATTCCTTAAGTATCGATTTTCCAATCGTTCCTTCCGGCATTGTAACCCCGAAATTGTCTGTGATGGTAGCTCCGATTACGGCGAAGGTATCTTCTGACGGGATTCTTCCGCTTCCGCTCATGGAAGGAGAGTATGCCAAAAATGGTACTTTCTCTTTCGTATGATCCGTACCGGTATAGGTCGGGTCATTGCCGTGATCAGCCGTTAAGATCAGTAAATCATCTTCTTTTAACTTGCTCAGAACGATCTGCAGCTTCTCATCAAACCGCTCGATCTCTTTACCGTAACCGATCGGGTCGCGGCGGTGTCCCCACAGCGCGTCGAAATCCACCAGATTTACAAAGCACAGGCCGTGGAAATCCTTATCCATGACTTCGATGGTCTGCTCCATTCCATGTACGCTGCTCTGTGACTTATAAGCCTCCGTAATTCCTTCACCGTCAAAGATATCCTTAATCTTGCCGATACTTATCACATCGTATCCTGCTGCCTTTAAGGCATCCAGTGCGGTTGGTCCGTAGGGCTTTAACGCATAGTCATGGCGGTTAGGAGTCCGTTTGAACTCGCCCTTCTTCCTGCCCACATACGGTCTGGCAATCACGCGGCCCACCTTCCACTCGTCTCTCATCGTCAGCTCCCTGGCGATCTCGCAGCAGCGGTACAGCTCGTCAAGTCCGAAGGTCTCCTCGTTTCCGCAGATCTGAAGCACAGAATCGGCAGAGGTGTAGACGATCATGTCTCCGGTCGCAATCTCATGCTCGCCATACTCATCTAAAATCTCTGTTCCGCTGGCCGATTTATTACCCACGATCTTATGTCCCGTGCGCTTTTCCAGCTCCTCGATCAGTTCCTTCGGAAATCCGTGCTCGGTAAATGTCTGAAACGGCTTCGTAATATGAAGTCCCATCATCTCCCAGTGTCCGGTCATCGTGTCCTTGCCGGTACTGGCTTCATTCAGTTCTGTGTAATAGGCCAGCGGCTTCTCTGCCGGCTCTGCATGAATTAAGGGATGCAGGTTTGCAATTCCCATTTTTGCAAGATTCGGTATGTGGAAGTTCTCCATCCGCTCATCGATATGTCCCAGCGTATCCGTCCCCACGTCGCCATACTCCGCCGCATTATCCATCGCTCCGATTCCCAGGGAATCCAGCACAATGGTAAAAATTCTGCGATATTTTTCCATATTGTATCATTCTCCTTCTGTCTGCAACACTATTTATATTGGTTCGATATTGGTATTATACTCCATAAAATTCATTTTATAAAAGGACAAATGTCTTAATGAATTATTTTTTCTAATATGATTGGGGAAAGATAAGCCGTGAGAGCTGCCGCTGAGCAGGCAGGCATCTTGTATACAGCGCGCTGCCTCTTGATTTCTCTGCTTTTTTGGTGACAATTCTGTTTACTTTTATCCAGAATATGGTATATTTGTAATTAGAAAGATTACATTTTAGGCAGACACAAATTGTATAACAAAAAGGAGATGAGGCGCAGGCCTCCATATGTTATTTATGAAAGATATCATGGATTTACACACCCATACCACCGCAAGCGGCCATGCATACAACACACTTTATGAGATGGCACGCTCTGCCTCAGAGAAAGGTCTCACGCTTTTCGGTTCGACAGATCATGCACCGAAGATGCCGGGAACCTGTCATGAATTTTATTTTATTAATTTTAAAGTCATACCGCGCACCCTGTTCGGCGTAAAGATACTGATGGGGTCCGAACTCAACATTCTGGATTATACCGGCCGCATTGATTTAAGGGAAGGCATACTGGAACGTCTCGATTACACCATCGCCAGCATCCACGAGCCCTGCTACAAATGCGGTACCGTTGCGGAAAATACAAATGCCTATTTAGGGGCCATCAAAAATCCTTATGTTAAAATCATCGGCCACCCGGATGACGGACGGTTTCCTATTGATTACGACACGGTCGTAGCCGCCGCCGCGGAACACCACACGCTGCTGGAGCTTAACAGCAGCTCGCTGCATTCGACAAGCATGCGGCTCCACGCAAAAGAAAACTACCGGATCATGCTGGATTTATGTAAACACTATAAAGCATCTGTCATCATTGACAGCGACGCCCACATCGAGGCTGATGTGGGAAATCATAAACTTGCCTGGGAGCTCATCTGCGAGACCGGCTTCCCGGAAGAGCTGATTGTAAACGGTTCTCTGGACCGTCTGCTTCCGTATATCCCCAGGCTGAAGGAGTGCTTATGATAAACTTTCTGAATCTGGAATATTTTCTGGCAGCGGCCGAGGAACTTAACATCACCCGGGCAGCCAAACGCCTCTATATATCCCAGCAGTCATTAAGCAATCATATTTCCAATCTGGAAAAGGAGTTTGACGTCCAGCTGTTCAACCGGACGACACCGCTGACACTCACCTATGCAGGAAGAGCGCTGAAGCTGCGCGCCAAGCAGCTGCTGGAACTAAAGGATGAGACTTACCGCCAGCTGGCCGATATTAAGGATTTTACCACCGGACAGATATCCATCGGGGTTTCTCACACGCGGGGACGTTTTCTCCTTCCCGCCATCCTGCCGGTCTACCGTGAAAAGTTTCCGAACATCGAGCTTCACCTGGTAGAAGGCAATTCGTCGGAGTTAAGTACTTCCCTGATCCGGGGAGACATCGACTTAATTATCGACCTGCTTCCATTTAAAGCAGAAAACGTGGAGACCGTCACGATCTGTGAAGAAGAGATTCTTCTCATCGTTCCCGATCAGATCCTGGACAGCTTTTTCCCTGGCCGCCAGGAGGAAATTAAGAGTCAGCTGGAAGAAAATGCGGACGTGCGTTTGTTAAAAGATTGTCCATATCTTCTTATTAATAAAGGAAACCGCGTCCGGACCATTGCCGACGAAATTTTTGAGGATGCACAGATCACGCCCTCCATTGTTCTTGAAACGGAAAATATCGAAACCGTACTGGCTCTGGCGGGCAAAGGGATGGGAATCACATTTTATCCCAAGATGTTTATGTCAGGAACCGGGCTCATGACCGATCTGCCAAAGAATAAAAAGGGACTCAATTTCTATTCCCTTCCAAAAGGGCGCACCCACGGGATTCTGGCCTTCGGCTACCATAAAGGCCGCTATCTGTCCCAGGCTACGGAAGAATTTATCCGGATCGCCAGGGAAAACATATAAAAACTGATTTAATATAGAAAAAACTACGTTTTTACCTGTATTTTCGACCTTCACAGCATTGACAATCACCATTTGGTGGTGTATTATTAAATAGTAACCATTATCAGTATTATTACTATTTTAATGCAAAGGAGCTGCTATGAAGACATTGAAGTATAGCCGTCAGCGGGAATCCATCAAATCTTGTTTGATGGCCAGGCATGACCATCCGACTGCCGACGCCCTATACACATCAATCCGCGAAGAATATCCAAACATCAGCCTTGGGACTGTCTACCGCAATTTAAACCTGCTGGTGGAGTTGGGGGAAATTCAGAAGCTGACATGTGGAGATGGGGCAGATCATTTTGATGCAGACACTTCACCGCACTATCATTTCGTATGCAGGGACTGCGGCCAGGTCTACGACCTGCCTTTAAAAACCCTGGATAACATCAATCAACTGGCTCAGGAATATGCGGACGGCCATGTTGACAGCCATACAATCTTTTTCTACGGTACCTGCAAAAATTGTTTAGAAAAAAATTTGCAATAAGTATTGACAGAAGCAGAAAGATGTGCTAAATTAATATCAGTAATCATTACTGTTATTGATTACAACAAAACAAGTTCAATAAAAACAAATATATAAAAATGAAAAGGAGACATGAATTATGAAGAAATGGGTTTGTACAGTATGCGGTTATGTTCACGAAGGAGAGACTGCTCCGGAATTTTGTCCAGTATGTAAGGTACCGGCTGAGAAGTTCAAATTACAGGAAGAGGATATGTCATGGGCAGCTGAGCATGAATTAGGAGTAGCTCAGGGCGTTCGTGAAGATATCATCAAAGATTTAAGAGCAAACTTCGAGGGTGAATGTTCTGAGGTTGGTATGTACTTAGCTATGTCCAGAGTCGCTTTCAGAGAAGGCTATCCGGAAGTTGGCATGTACTACAAGCAGGCAGCTTACGAAGAGGCTGATCACGCTTCCAGATTCGCTGAATTACTTGGCGAGTGTGTAACTGCAAGCACAAAGAAGAACCTTGAATTAAGAGTTGCTGCTGAGAACGGCGCTACTGCAGGTAAAGTTGACTTAGCAAAACGTGCTAAAGAGTTAAACCTTGATGCAATTCATGATACCGTACATGAGATGGCAAGAGACGAAGCTCGCCATGGCAAAGCATTCAAGGGTCTGCTTGACAGATACTTTGGCTAATTCATAAATATTCACTTCACCATCTTCAGGGAACGGCATAGCTTGATTATACCGTTCCCTGGTTTTCCACCGGGAGATCCGGATCGGGAACGAATTCACTCATTGAACAGTCGGGTTCATTGATACCAAAGAAAAAAATAATCAGGAGGGTTATCACATGTCTAAATATGCAGGAACAAAAACAGAAAAGAACTTAATGGACGCTTTCGCAGGCGAGTCTCAGGCAAGAAATAAATATACATATTATGCTTCTGTAGCGAAAAAAGCTGGCTACGAGCAGATGGCTGCTTTATACTTAGAGACAGCAGATCAGGAAAAAGAGCACGCTAAAATGTGGTTCAAAGAATTCCATGGCATCGGCAGCGTTGAAGAAAACCTTGCAGACGCAGCGGAAGGTGAAAACTACGAGTGGACCGATATGTACAAGAGAATGGCTGAGGAAGCCAGAGAAGAAGGCTTCGAAGAGTTAGCCATCAAATTTGAGTTTGTTGGAAAAGTGGAAGCTGCTCATGAGAAACGTTACTTAAAGCTTCTTGACAGCTTAAAGAACGATAAGACCTTCAAGGGCGACGCTCCTCTTGGCTGGAAATGCCGTAACTGCGGATACGTACACGAAGGACCGGAAGCTCCTGAAGTATGCCCGACATGTGCACATCCGAAGGCTTATTTTGAAAGAAAAGTTGAGAATTATTAATTCTTAATCCATAAAAGCGACTGAGGAATCCGCTGTGCAGGCGGCGGAATAACCAGTATCTTTGAAAAATAACTCCCTACGGGAAAGGATCGTAATAGACGGATCCATTTCCACAGGGAGTTATTTTTTTCTGCGGTAAGGCCCGTCCCGTCTGATTCTGCATTCTATTTCTGATCTGAACTGCATAATCTGTCAGGAGGTGATCCATATGCAATCCTGTGAATTAGTAATCTCCATATCGAGTCTGGCCTGCTGCATTGCCGAAGGAAAAAGTGCCGATGAAATTGCACTTCTCGCGTCTATCCTCTCACAGTTAGGCGATACGCTTGCCACGATTTCCGCACATCAGGCTTTATGCTGTCCGCCGGAGGATACAAAAAAGTAAAAGTATGCTACAATAGAAGTATACAAAGCAGTATATCAAATAAATTCTAACTTCACCATTTAACATATATTCTAAAGAGAAAGACTGAGGAACTGCCACATGCAAGAGCAGGATAACAAAAGACAGGATCGCACGCGAAAACCCAGGTTCCCCGATAGATGCCCGCCTGTCCGTAAAAAACGCTTAATCCTGATTTTACTCCCGCTGTTTCTGCTCATTCTACTGCTGCTTTACTACAAAGCAGGTAATCATAAAGAACCCATCCGTCCGGTTGTCCTCGACAGCAAACCGGTCGGAATGATCTGGCCGGACAGCGACAACGGGAATCGAAATACTGCCCAGGCATCCTTTTCCATTAAAAACCCTTCTTCTAAGACCCAAAGCGTCACGTTTCAGATTACTTATGACCTTCTCCTGTCAGAAAAACATTTCACATTTGATATAGAGCACCTGTATGCGAAAGATGAGGAGGGAACATTTCGTGAACTTCCGGATACCGTAATGGAGATACCGGGCAATACCACCCTGTCTGTAAGAGTCACGGCGGTGGACCACGAAAGCGCGATGGAGCTGACTACGAGAGGTGCTCCTGAGGTCAGGATCATTTTCCCGAATACAGAGAGTTCCGGGGAATTACCAGAGGATTATACCACCGATACGAGAAGCACTGTTTTTCAAGACAGAGATGAGAAGCTGGCCTTCCTCTCCAGATATCTGGAAATGCCCTCTGAGATGATCGATGCAGCCTATCACATTGTTTATCAGGATAATTCCAAAGGAAGAGTCCCGGGTCCTTCTGATTACGATATCAGGGCAGCCTTCACAGTGGAGGCGGACGATCTCTCCCTCTGGACAAAGGACATGAAGAAAATTCTGCCGGAGCAGGTCGATCCGGGCTGGTGGGAGGACTTAAAGACCTCCGGTTTTACATGGGACATCCCGTCAGATGCCGAGTATTACAAACGGCCTGGCTCTGAAAGCTATATCGTCATCTGCCCTGACCTTCATCTGATCCTGAAAATGGTTTCGTCGCTGTCTCTTCCCCTTTCGCTTGAAGATTCTGCATCCCGGGAGGAATTCCCCGAAGAGCTCCCCGGTTACGATCAGTTCAAGACGCTGGCTGCGGATACTCTGGGATACGATCATTCTGCCGTGCCTTACATAAGAACTGCGATGACCGAAAAGGTGCACGCAGCAGACGGAACGGAGCTTACACTTATATGTTACCGGGCCATGTTTTGCAATAGCCCATTATATGGGATTCCTGTCCTTGTCATCAGTGGAGATGGCGGCACCTCCTGTACGGTTCTCTGTGACGGCTCCTATGGAGATGAATGGTATCTGGCGGATATTGACGGAGACGGTCAGGACGAGCTTCTGATGCATCATTTAATCAGTATCACCGGAGGGGCTGGCGCCTATGAGAGTGACATCTATCGGATATCCGACGGCAGTCCGGCCAAAATATTCGGCAGCCCGGAGTGGGATGGCGATAATTATTTCGATACGTATTTTACCCTTCATCTGTCGGAAGGATATACCCATACGGTGCAAAACGGTTCTACAGGATTTTACACCACTTTCACACGCAAAGGCCCGGAAGGAAATCCCTACTTTGACGCGGAAGGAAATCTCACCGACGAAGGCAGGGAGAACAATGAAACGGACTGGCTGAGTGCGGATCCTTATTTCTATCTCTTCACACCTGTGGACGCGGACGGCGACGGCGTCTTTGAAATTATGACTGCCCAATATACGTATCTCTATGGGCGCTCCGATGGGCTGGGAGCCGCGTATACCCTTCTCAAATGGGACAGCAGCATGGAACGAATGTATATCATGAAAGCCGGCTTCTGGCCCTATGAGGATCACGAGGAGGACGATCAGGAATATACCGGGCGATGGGAAGAATATGAAAACACCTGGTATAAGAAGGACCAGCCGGATCCGGGCGATTTACTCGATTCCAGGGCGCTTATTAAAGCAGCCAGCGACCAGATCCGTGCGATAGATTTTCACGTCAGGCAGTTCCCGATCAACGATTCTCTGTACGACGCGGCGGCAGATAAAATCTACAGGGAGGCCTTTTACAAGGCTGTAACCAACCAGAAACCGGTGCTTTGCAGGGCGTACCGGTCTCTGGATTACGAAGAAGATACGTATCAGAATATCCTTCGAAGCGAATATCTAAGTGATCAGGAGTTTTTGAGACAGGAACTGAAACAGGACTCCAGCTACTATTATACGGACTATGACGGCGATGGTCTGCCGGAACTGATCGTTCGGAATATGGGACTCTACGGATTAAAATACGATCCGGAACAGGACCAGGTCTATCTGTTTCTGTCGCTCTACAGCAGTTACGGCTACTTCATGGGGGCCGGACAAATATTCTGGCACAATCCGTGTCTCGCCAGCAAGGATATGTATAGCTACGAGTCAGAGGACAGGAACGGCAACCGGGTTTTTGCGGGATTTAAGACAGTCTTTCATTGGGATGATGATGTTGGGAGCAGTGAGTCCTACTATATATCAACAACGGACTATTCCGACGTGGAGGTGAGTCGAAAGCTGTGGGAGGAACTATTCGGCCTGCTGCAGGAAGCCCGCAGCGAAACGCCCGAGCCTGAGACTTATGAGGAATTTTTCAAAGGATTTTATTAGAAAGGGCTGTGAAAAAATGGAGTTGATCTGACTCCATTTTTCCAGCCCCTTTCTATTTTCAGAACACGCAGAAAAAAACGTGTAAAAAGCGTATGCCTCCCCTTACCCCTGAAATGTGTGTGTTCTTTTTCTTCAAGCCACTTCCCTGAGCCTCATCTGCTTGTTATGGTATTTGTAAAGGTTATGCCCGATAGAAACAGGAAATATCTTTAATCTTACACAATCCAGCCCTCTTCTTACAATCCACTTATACCAGCGGTCGTATTTCATGATTCCAAATGTTACTTCTGCCTGGATTGAGCGGTTCATGCGCAGCAGCGCTCCATGGATACTCTGAAGGTTATCTAAAACCTCAGAGGGTCTGAAAGCCTTGTGAAATAAGGCGTGACTTTTCCGTGGTATATTGACAAAAAACTGGTGTCCTCCTATTTATATAAGGACATTTGTATTTGCTACTATTCGACTTCCAAAGTTCCCCATGTATTTTCGGTGTAAGCCCCCGTATCGAAATGCCCCCAGTACTTGGTCCTTATGTAGCATCGGTCATACCTGTCGTATGGTAAACCGCTTATTATTTACTATACTTTAAATCGAATATATCATACAGCAATTAAACTTCATCACTTGCAGTACTAAATTAGCCATTATCATGAATCCAAATTTAAAGTCATATTTTTAAACTCACCATGAAATGTAATACAACCTTTTTCCATCACAATTACTTCATCAAACTTATTCAACAAATTTTCATCATATTTATGGCTTATGTATATTACAAGTTTATCATGAAGAGATAATATGATATTTTCAATATTGCTTGTGTTCTTTGCATCTAATGAACTTGTAGCTTCATCAATTAATAGAATATTTGTTTTTTTTGCTAATGCTCTGGCAATAGCAATTCGTTGCTTCTCTCCCCCCGATATACAGCTCCCATTTTCACCAATAAGGGAGTCGATGCCGTTAGGTAGTGAAGCCACAAAATCTGTGAGTCCAACCATTTCAATTATTTGTTTGATTTCATCATCTGAAAGAAACTTATTTAAGCAAATATTATACCTCACTGTATTATCAAATAAAAAAATATCTTGTTGTACAACTGCAATTTGCTTTCTCCATGAACAAGCAGAAATTTGCCTTAACGAATCATTACCATTTATTATGATTTCCCCAGTGTACTTTGTATTCAATGCTGAAAGTAATTTAAATAGAGTACTCTTTCCGCAACCACTAGTTCCTGTTACAATATATTTCTTAGGAGCAATAAATTCTATATTAATATTTGATAAAGTATTTTCTAAATCCACCAAATATTTGAATGATAAATTCTTGATTTTTATGGTCTTTACGTTCGACATAAAATCATCCCTTGCAGCTACTATATCTCTACCAGTATAATCATTTATTTTTTTGATTATAGCATTAACAGATTTTATTTCAGCATAGTAAACCGGTCCCTGGTTTAAGGGTGCTAACACATAATTCATAACTTGCATAATAGCCAGTACTGTACCTATCGAAAAATAACCTTTAAATGATAAGTAACCCGCAAAAACGACGTTAGCTGCTAATACTAAAAAGCTAACACATGAACCAATAATTTGAATACTACTATCAAAAAAAAGCATCTTAGCTCTTATTTTTTCAAACTGCGAATTAATAGTGATTCCTTTTTCATAATATTCCTGTTCAAGCCCATACAATTTTATTGTATCCATTCCATATAAAAGTTCTTTAGCCGAATTAAAAAATACACTGTTTTTTTGAGAAAATGCTTGCTTTAAATATCTGCTTTTTTTTATAAACAGATTAGGGAGTATAGCACTTATAGATCCCAGAAATAGAATGATGATTGTAAGACTAAAATTTATTGCAAACAGATAAACTACAGACAGCAAAAAAGCCATCAACATTTTGATCAGCATAAAAATGTTAATGAGGTACTTATCCAGGATAATATCCATATCTTTATTAAGTAGCGATAGCAAGTCCATATTACTATAACTATTGTCCTCTTGGTGCTTAAATATAATAACATGAACTATATCATTTTTGATGTCACACACTGCTTTTGAACAAACACCATAGACCGATTTTTGAAACAAAAAACACACTAGAAAATTTAGAATTACAAAGCCTATAATTATAACAAGAATATATAAAAAAGAATAATTTAATTCCCCAATGGATGTATCAACAATTATCTGAAGAATTATCCCTTTAAATATATCCATTCCAGACAAAAAAATGGCCAGTACAGTAATTAATATACACCAAAGTTTATATTTCTTTAAATATCTGATCATATTTATCCTATCCACCATATTTTATCTATGGTAATAATATGTAAAGACGAACTAATGAAAAATATCAAAAACTCTCCATTGTGGCAACAATTTTTACGTCACAATGGAGATTCCAATATGTAGTAAAAATATAGACCAGTCAAGTATATTTTGACATAATATATGCTTGAAGTTTCTGTACAATAGTTGCATCAAAAACTTCTCGTTTACATTCTTTTTCTTTTTTTCCTCTAGCCCAGTTGCACCCCCCATAACAAATTGGAGCATATTTGCATTTGTCGATACAGTCTGGATCGTCAAGATAGTATGAATACCAGTCCTTACTATTGACCGATATTTCTCCGTTTTCTTGTAACTTTCCATGCACTTCACTATAAATAATTCCTGGACAACCATAAATATTCAAATTTTCATCTATTGCATACCCTGTTGCCATTTTAGCTATGCACGGTCCAGCCAATTCTTTAAAAACTTTTATTCCTTTGCTAAGTACATAAAAGTTTAACTGACATATTTTATTTGCTAAAACCAAATCTGGGGATTCGCTCTCACCACCCGATTCAATGATGTCCCCCTGCGTGCTAAAAATTTCATGAAACGAAATGGTGGTTATTCCCTTTTGCAAATTTTTTTCTACAATAAAATCAATTAAGTCTCTGGCTTTTTCAACGGTCTTCTCATTAACATTTACACGTATACAAACCTCGCAAGGGTCTTCGCAAATATTGTACTTACAAATGAGGCTTAATCCATCAACTATTTTATCAAAGCTTCCTGATCCATTCGCATAGACTCTAAACTGATCGTGTATTTCTTTGATACCGTCTAATGTTATCTGGATATTTTCAACGTTCTTTAAGTAGAACTCGACATTGTCTTCTGTAAATAATGTTCCATTTGTGATTAAAACCATTTGAACACTTAAACTTTCTATGTCCGATTCTAATTTACGCAAATCTCTGATAATTTGTTGACACATTTTATCATCATACATAGGTTCACCGCCAAACAGGCACACGACAAATTGTTTGACATTGTATTTTTGCATTTCTGTTCTAAAATGAGTAAGCATTATTTCCCAGTTTTCCGGAGTGACATATCCTTTTGAATTTAATTCTTTTCGTTTATCTTGATAACAGTAGGTGCAATTAAGATTGCAGCCGGCTGTAGTTGACAAAAAAACGCCGTAACGACTGCGATCATACCTTAGCGAATTAATGTTACTTTTTAGTCTTAAAACTTCAAACTCGTGACTGCTCACAATTATTCCATTATCGTGAAGCACTCGTTCCTCCTCTTCAGTAAGAACGGCCTTATTTTCAGTATTACTAATATACTGGATAACTTCATTGTTTGCCTCAATTAGGCATTGTGATGCTAAATTAAATACATATGTTTTTCCATTTGTCGATATAATCACATTGTATTTTGAAGATACCATTTTTTCTCCTTTTTCAAAAATAGCCATAGAAGTAAAGGTTGCTTAACCAAGACCTCTATGGCTATGTCACTCATGTGTGCTATCACCCATTTATTGGGGGATTAAATATCTTTGTTGGACAGTTCATAAAAGACCAACAAAATTGAGGTTCCGTAAAGCAAACTCCGCCCCTTTCAAGAACAGTAAATTGCATAAGTTTCACCTCCCTAAGAAAAAATTAATACTTATCATAAAACATTTGGATATATAAGTTGATGATATAATACGTATACGAACATAACTCTTACCATTTTGGGATGGCTAAAAGGCTCCGCAATGTCCAAAAACGCAAAAATTAGGTTCTGTAAATGTAATACAACCTTTTTCTAAAATCGTAATTCTCACCATATCCGCCTCCATCAAAAGATCTTTGAGCCGCAATTGCCGAAAACGCAGAAATTAGGTTCTGTAAAATTAAGCATACCTCTTTCCAACACTGTAAACTTCATAGCATATCCTCCTCGTTACCATATTTTTGTGTTGCAGTTACTGAAAACGCAGAAATTTGGCTCTGTAAAACTGAGCATGCCTTTTTCCAATACTGTGAACTTCATGAAAAATCCCTCCTTCCATGTTTTATATAGCCAAGTGTTTATGGTTAACTCAAAATCAATTTATCGAAACGGTATTACCTGCTTTTTCAAGTGTTGTTGTAATGATAGTCATGTCTTCTTTTGCCTCAATCTTTTCAAATTTTTGAAAGCATCGCTCTCTGCATTCATTAGAACGTTCAAACATTGGCTGATTATATTCTGTCTGCATTTTAGCTTTTGTCTCGTGCATATACTTTTCATTTGGTGGCATAGATAGATTCACGTTCCCTACTTGTATACCTGCCGTTATTTTATTTGTTTTTTCTATATCAGAGAAAGAGATATCAATACCGTTGGGAGAGTTCATGGATAGCTTGCTTATAAATATGGCAGAATCCAAAGGTGTTATATTTCGCCCTATAATATTACCCAAATCAGTCTGTGCATACACTCTACTCGTTATGCCGTCTAAATTTATATTGCCTAATTCATTATAAATTCTAATTTCTTGAACCGTATTAGGTATTTGTATTTCAAAATCCACTTTTATACCATTAGCATTACAATTATCTGAAATCCACTTCCAGTAATTCGTTTTTTCATCTAGAGCAAGTGGCTCAAAAAAAACGACATCATCTTGATACTGCGGAATCACTTTCAAATTATCTATCTTAGTACTTAAGTCGTCAATAGATTTCGTCTGGATCAAGTTTACCTTTACATGCAATTTATTGTCATCTGAACTACTAAGCAAAATATCCCCTACAGTATTATGAACTGACAAAATCTTCGCTTCATTTTTCGCTTCATAACTATAAATCTCATATATTATTGGAGTTTGCAGCAAATCTTTATCGTTAGCAAGAATAACATTAGTTATATCTTTTCCTTGAAATAGATTTAATTTATCGGAGATACTAATGTCACAGCCTGCTGTTAAAAGTACAACTACCGCAATTAAAATTATACCTATGTTTTTCATCCGAAACATCATATATACCCCCAATTAAAATCATCTAATCTGTCTTAATTATATTACTATTCTATCTAAATAAATGCATTGCCCTCGAGATAGATACACTTTGTCCTCGGTATTTTGACAGTTGAATAAGATAAAAATCCTTACAGCCAAAAACCAATCATAGAAAACGCCTGACGGCGGTCTGATTCTCATGTTTTTTTCATTCAGAGCATTTGGTATCAATTGCAACTACTACGTTGCACTCGAAATGCTCCAACAGAACAGTTATTTTCTTGGTTAATACCCTTTCCTCGCGAAAGTGCCACGACTGAATTTCCTGCACAATTCTAACACCACAGATACGGATGTTGTAAATGTTTTGGAAAATCACTTTAGCCGGCAATTGTAGATTTCGACCTATTGTAAGTGGAATCTACAGCAGCTACTCATGGTAAAATGCTTTAAACGCAAACAATCTATCGTTTGCATATAGAATGGGGATGTTGGTTCAATTACTACTTATTCAAATAGTAGCTGATACGCTCTTCATCTTTTTTATTGTATAACTTATCGCTCATCTATTTGTGCAAAAATAAAGCGTGCATGTTTTATAGTTTCTAAACTTGCACACTTTATTTTACAGTGGGGCATATCTAATTAGTTTACCAATAAAGAGGGGCTAATAATTATTAGTTTATTAGCTCCCCCTATATTAAACCAAGCATTATTGTAAAAACGCAATTGTTCTATTTCAACAATTCTTCCGGTATTTCCGGCTGATAAGCAGTTCCCATTGACAAAAAACCTGCACCCATCTCCGCTATTTTACCAATAAACGACACAACAGCAATTAAAAACATATCCACCATACCTAATCCCCTCCTTTCTCAGCAAATGCAATCATTATTGTTACTACATATGTAGTAATAGCAGCCGTGTAAAATCCGCAACTATTGGAGTATAATCTTTTTATTAACAAAATTCCCATCTCTATTCCGATAACTATATGCACATATTTTCTATTTTTAATAATTCTATCCATTTTTTGCGGATATTTTTTTGAAATAGCCGGAGCATGTCTCCATATGTATACAAGTGCTATTATTAACAGCGCCCAAAGAATATACTCCACCCATTCCACCCGAAAAAACCAGATGACTTTTGATATAGTGACACTAAGTATCGCAATAGAATTGGTGAGTACAAAACAACAAGTATAGGATTTGGCGTGATAACCTCCAGCAACTATTCTTATAGGAATAAAAAACAAAATGAATACTACCGTCAATGGTAAAGTTCCAAATACTAACCCCAAAAACAAGATACTTAAAATACATAATACAGTTGAACAGAATAACTCAAATCCATAAACATAGATTTTTTGTTTGTCCAGTTGAATCAGGCCACGATTTAGTAATATGCTTGTTGACTTTTCTGCTACCTGTTTTAGCATTTATATAATCCGCCTTTTTATCTTATATAAATATATTATATCTTTTATTCTTTCAGCAAAAGATAACGTCCTCGAACTCTTATGACTTTGTCCTCGAAGTTTTCATTTTTAAAAGTACAATGCTTATTTCATAATGTTTTTAAGAACAGATTCTATCAATTAATTAAAGAATGATATCACAACGGTAAATTTCCTCATTGCACAATCAACACGCATATTTCCTTTATAATTATCAACAATTCTTTTGATACTGTTCATACCAAAACCATGCAGTTCATGAGTTGAGACGCATTGTATCTCAGACGCTTTTGGCTGTTCTTCATAAGAATTGGTTATTTTTATAAACGTCATATCCTTCACTTTTCGAATGACAAGTTTTATCCACCGCTTATCGTTTTCCATCCTTTTACAAGCGCCAATAGCATTATCCAGTAAATTCCCCATAAGCGCTACACACTCTTGTTCTGTCAGCCCCAGGTTTATTTGTTCCAGCAACATATCAACATGAATATTGTTCCTTTCTGCTTCTTTTCTCTTATATTCAATCAATGTGTCAAGTACAACTATTCCTGTCTGCTGTTCTGGTATGGCTGGATTTGTAAATCCCAGCTTTTCCATATATTCCTCTGCCTTAATATATTCCTTGCTATCTAAGTAATTTTTTATTATAAGATATTGGTTCTCTAAATCATGAAAGAAAATCTGAGAATTTTGGTAATCTTGGATTTCCTTTTCATAAGTTTCCGCGAGCAACTGGCTTCTTTCCATTTCCATTACTATTTGATCTTTTTCCCTAACATACAATATATATTGATTTGCGAAATAAATCCCTAATAGCACCAATGATAACGAAAGAAACCACACTAGATTGATTTCCACATTTATACTTTGCTCAAAAGTCCTCTTCACAAAATATCCTATTGCGGCAATACCAATAATTACTACAACAAGCATTTTGCGTATTGGTATTTTTATATTGCTTTGGATTTTTTTAATAAAAACACAATATATGAGTATCAGCAAAATTTTGGCCAAAAAAATGTGGCATAAGCGCATCCCCGAAAACGGTTCTATCGCCATATTAGCCAAATCCCCATTTTGAGTTATAACTCCTAATATAGACAAGGAAACAAAATCAATTATATAAAAAAGTAAAAGATCTGCTATTGATAAAATTAACGAATCAAAGATTTTTTTCTTATAAATAAGGCAAGTACAAGCCGCTATACTAATAACGCCAAATATTGTTGCCAAAATCGAAAATATTTTATATTGATTTATAATCCAAATAACAATTGCTACAATGAAAGAGGCAATTATATTGTCTCTAATTCTAATATTTTCTTCCCCCAACACCTTAATACTTATTAAAATTCCAATCATTGCTTCTACAAATGATGCGGCGAACTCCACCGTCTGAAATATTATCATATAGTATCTCCCCAATATGTATTTAAAAGCGTTTTCAGCTCTATGATGTGATTTGAGCTAGTCGTAACTTTATACCCGCCATCCAATTCTATCTGATCGCCAATGATTCTTCGGATATGTGGCAAATTTAAAATCAGCCCACGATCAACCAAAATCATATCTGGATTATTGAGTACTTGATATAGATCCTGAAGAGTAATTCTATCCCATTCTTCTCCACCCTCTTCTAACATGAATATTGCATTTTTATGCTTTTTATATACGTATGAAATATTTTTTTGAGGTATTCTTATATATCTTCTTTGATTGTTAATAATATACACACTGTCTTGTTGCTGTTGACCCAAACGCACCAACAGATCATCTAACACTGGCACTAATTCAACATCCAACTGAGATTTTAGCACATAGCGAAAAAGATTCATTCCACAGGCTTCAACAGCATATCGTTTATATGATGTCAAAAAAATAATTTCTGCTGATTTTATAAGTTCTTTGATCTTCTTTGCAAGTACCATACCAGAATACTTCGGCATTTCAATATCCAAAATATACGCATCATACATCTTTTTTTCTTCGATTTGTTCCATAAGCATATCGCTGTCATCAAAGCTCTGTAATAAAGTACTAATATTATTCTCTTTAAAATATTGGCGTATTTTTACTTCTAACTGTTCCAAATATTCTTTATTATCATCACATAATGCAATCCTGTACATTTTATCCCTCCATGATTGCTTTTTCTTTGTTTCAAATCAATTTCATATTACAATTTAAACTATGTTGTGTCAATGATAATATTAGTTGCTACATGTTCATGGAAAGAACGGATAAATGTCTGCTGGCGTGGCAATCTTACCTGCTTTAGGTTATAATAATTTTCGGTATTGTTATTCATGATAAAATAACTTTACAACAAAAATGAGAACGCCTCCAGGTTTTGTACCTGAAAGCATTCTTTTTTCATGGGACTTTTTTTACAGCCTTTTTTTGTCACTCCCTCTTATAAATATACAGGATATTTTCACTCACAGGAATGTCTGCATCCAGCACTCTGTGATCAGGCAACTCATACTCACCGATTAAATATCACTCCACTCATCTTCCGATGAAGGAGACAGATAGATAGCGTACATATCATACCCGCACCGGTTAATAACAGATATCCTGTTATCATAAAATTCTGCCTGGTTACTCTTCCACTGCCGCACAAAACTGCTGCTTTCCACAGGCATCACCTCTCTTTGTTGTTCTGAACTTATTAACTTCTGCACCTATGAACTCATGCATAATATGAACTATGGAGGGAATCACTATGCCAACAGAAAAACCACGCTATACCGTTATTGTAGATGAGGAGCATTTAAGACAAATCGATGTTTTTCGTTTTGAGAACCGTTATCCCAGCCGTTCCGCTGCAACACTGGATTTGATTCGGTTAGGTTTTGAGGCACTTGAAAAAAAGAAGGGAAACACATCTGACAAGCAGCAAAGAAGAGACAGCGTCTCTCAGAATTTAATTATACGTCATTAGTGACACAACATATCCAGGAGATAATATATGGGTGATTTTAATCAGGCGAAGTATATACAGGAATTTCAAAAAGAGAAATATGACAGGTGTATATTTAATGTCCCAAAAGGCTATAAAGTTGTCATCGAAGCTCATTGGAAGGCTAGCGGATACAAATCCCTAAACAGCTATGTGAATGCCCTGATTGAGGCCGATATGAAAAGAGTAGCGCAAAATAATAAGCAGGATCTGTCCTGCACAAAAGATTAATTTATTTCTGTGTATTGGAATTACAACAGCGCCCGTGAAACATATTTTATACATTCTGTTTCACGGGCGCTATTCACTTCAAGTCACTGAAAAACTATTTCTTTTTCTTTCTCGCCTTCCCCTTCCTCGCGGCTTTCTCTTTTTCCGGCTCGATCTCGCGTTCGATATCGTAGTCTTCTTCTTGATCTTCGACGCCCGCCTCCAGTTCCTTAATCTGCTCTAAAAGCTCATGCTGCAGGAGTTCCTCGTCTGACATTTCTTTTTTTTTGCGAGTTTCCGTATTTTTCCGGCCTTTTCCATTTCCCGTCTTTTTTCCGTTGCTGTCACCATTCGGCTGGTCAGTCATTTTATGTAGGTCTGCTTTGGAATTATCCTCTTCCCCATACTCCTTTTTTCTTTTTGACGATTTCTTTGAGCTGCATTCTATGCCGTCTTTACTGGATCTGCCCTCCCCATTACAGTTCCCGTCTTCCTCCTCCATTTCGCCGCTTTCATTTACGCCAGATTCGAGTTTTCCATCCGTATCACGTTCTCCGTCACTCTCATCTTCACTCTCATTTTCACTCTCATCTTCCCCCTCATCTTCACTCTCATTTTCCCCCCCATCATCACTCCCATCTTCACTCTCATTTTCACTTCCATCTTCCCAACTCCCATCGTCTTCCTCATGTTCCTCATTCTCCGATGCGATCAGGTTCTCCTCGTGAATCTCATCCTCCCTCTCCTTTGCCACTTCCTTCATTTTATCCGTAGTAATGCTGCCGGAGAGGAACAGGGACATCTTGGCGCAGACCGGCCCTACCATCTCGTAGAGGACGGAAGAAGAGAGAATAATGGTCAGAAGCAGTTTCCCCATCTCCTCGGGGAGCAGCCTCTGTCCCAGAAACGCCAGACCGATGGCGACACCGGCCTGAGGGATCAGAGCCAGGCCCATATAATTTCGAATTTCCCTGCTGGTTCCCGTAATCAGGCAGCTGATATACGTTCCCAGATACTTTCCGATAATTCTCACGATAAAGTATGCCAGACCCACCGTGCCCACGGTAGTCAGCGCAGAGAGATCCAGATTCATGCCCGACATGATAAAGAATATGGACATGACCGGAGGCGTAAAGTTATTAATCTGCCGGTACAGCTTCTTATCGCTGGTAAGATTGATATACGACGCGCCGAAGATCATGCAGGACAGCAGCGGCGAAATATCGAGAGACGCGCAGATACCAGAGATCCCCAGAAGCATGGCAATAGCCAGAATCAGCCTGTTGTCCTTGCTTCTGGCCGGTATCAGAAGCCGGCTCAAGAAGTAACCGCAGAAAAACCCAAGTCCCAGAGCCAGGATATTATAGACCACCGGCATCAGGACCGTGGACATGGTCAGCTCTTCATTTCCCGTTCGTCCGGCAATGCCTGCCACAATACTGAACGCCAGAAGGCAGACCACATCATCCAGCGCCACGATCTGCAGCAGCGTATTGACAAATTCTCCCTTTGCCTTATACTGGTTGATCGTCATCATCGTGCTGGCTGGTGCCGTCGCCGTCGCGATTGCGCCCAGAATCAACGCAAAATTCCACTCCATCTTGAAGACGCCCACACAGAACAGCGTTACCAGCACGCCGGCCAGCAGGGCCTCGAAGAGCGTGATGATGATAATCCTGCTTCCCGTCTTTAACAGCACTTCCTTCTTAAAAAACTTTCCGACTCCGAACGCAATAAACGCCAGCGCCAGATCGCTGACAAACCCCATGTGGCCGATAATCTCTACCGGGATTAGATTTAACCCGCATGGCCCGATTAAGATTCCCGCCATTATATAACCGCTGACCTTTGGCAAATTCAGCGTATTGGTCAGCCGCGTCATAATAAAACCGGCAAACAGGATCACTGACAGAATCAGCAATACCCTGGTGCCTTCACTTACCCCTGCTAAATATCCCTGCATTTTTTTGCCCCCTGTTCCCATTTATAGTAACTGTTCCCCCATGACCGGCAGCACGCATCCCACTGCACGGAAACGTCAAAAAAGAGCAAGGAAATAAAACGAAATCCATTCGTTTCTATCCCTTACTCTTTCTCTCAAAGGTTTTTATTCTATTCTTTTTAGACTGCTCTTAAACGTGACGGAAAGCAATTTTCAGACACGCTCTAATCTACTCAGAAACCGTATTCTTTATAGAACCGATCCCCTCGATCACACACTCCACCACATCGCCGGCCTTTAAAAACTTCGGCGGCGTAAAGCCCATTCCGACTCCGGATGGCGTTCCTGTGGAAATGATAGTCCCCGCCTTCAGCGTCATTCCCATGGATAACTCACTTACAATATGATCGATATCAAAAATCATCCGCTCCGTATTGCTCTCCTGCCGCACCTCACCATTTACGAGGGAGCGGATCGGGAACTTCGGCGGGTATTCCACGCTGTCCGCGGTCAGAATACACGGTCCCATCGGTGTAAAACCGTCCAGACTCTTTCCAAAATACCACTGCTTGTGGGCGTTCTGTACATTGCGCGCGCTCACATCGTTAATAATTGTGTATCCAAAGATGTGGTCCCTGACCTGCTCCTTCGGAACCCGGTAAGCCTCTTTTCCGATGATCACGCCAAGCTCCGCCTCATAATCGAGACTGTCCACGATATCGCTGTGACTGGAAATCTCCCCATCCGGGCCAACCGTCCGGTTTACCCTCTTGGAGAAATAGACCGCTTCCTTCCGCACTCCGTCAAATGCTTCCTTCTTAAATCTGGCGGATTCTTCCGCATGCTCCATGTAGTTAAGCCCAAGACAGATAATATCCTGTTCCGGCACCTCGATCGGAGCCAGAAGCCTCACCTCAGAGCGCATAGCCGCCCCTGTGATGCCGTACGGTTCCAAACCGGATACGTGCTCCAGCAGATCCTTTTCCGACTGGCTGAACCCCTTTACGACTTCCATCATACTCGTATATTCCATGCCGAATGCCCGAAGCGGATATACCCACATCTCATCCTTGCTCATAACCCCGATATCTTTTCTTCTGTCAACTTCATATGTCAGTAACTTCAACGTACTTCCTCCCTTACATGAACCACGGTTTTCCCGTATACGGCGAAACCGCGTCCGCGGCGCATCCGAAGACGGCCGGAAAATTTTTCCCAACTTCTTATACTTTAGCAATCCTTCTCCACAGAGTCAAGTAAGAATCCGAATTTTTGTCATTTCTGTGAAAATTGCCTGCACAAAAAGCTCCGTACTTCCGTACCGCGTTTCATATAAAGTCCCTTTCTCATATCAAATAAGGATTTAAAACGGTTGAATCGTCTTAAATCCTTATTTCTTTTATTTTTTAACCGGCAGCTTCCGGTCTCTGCAGTCAGCCTTTATGATCCAGCCAGCTCTTGCAGATCTCCGGGTAGTTCGTGAAGATTCCGCTGCATCCCCACTCGTAAGTGTTTTCCAGGCTTTCCATGTCGTTGATGGTCCAGACATTTACACCGATTCCATGGTCCCTGCAGCTTCTGACGGTCTCCTCCGTGAGTCCCCTGATCCCCGGGTGGTAATAGGCATAGCCGCAGCGGCTGCAGTAATACCCCGCATTTCCTAAGCCGGCATGCTCCAGTAAGGCTCCGCGCGGAATATCCGGCGCAAGCTCCTTCAGCCGCTCCAGAGACAGGTGGTTGAAGGACGAGAACATGACTCTGTCCTCTAAATGGTACTTCTTAATAATCTCCAGGGTCTTTTCCTCAATATCTTCATAATAGTACACCCCGGTCTTAATCTCCACATTTGTCATAAACCCGTACTGGCTGGCCCATTCACAGTACTCCTCAAAGGAAGGAACCGGGCAGAAGCCGTATCGGCCTCCCTTAATTGTTCCAGCGTCCAGCTTTCTTAACTCCTCAAAGGTATAATCCTTCACCAGGCCCGTTCCGTCTGTCGTCCGGTCAACGGCTTCGTCATGGATCACCACCACGGTACCGTCCCTGGTCATCTGTACATCCAGCTCGATTCCGTCGCATCCGGTCTCCGCCGCCTTCTGAAACGACAGCATGGTGTTCTCCGGATATCTTCCGCTGTAACCTCTGTGTGCGTATACTTTCATGTTGATTCCCTCGGTTTCTTATTTCATGGCTGCCTTGGAGTATCCGGTCAGCATGTATTTCTGGAAAATGAAGAACAGGATGATGACAGGTACAACCGCCATCACTGCGCCGGCCATGATCTCATGGTTGTTCATGGATTCAGCACCGGCAAAGGTATTCTTTAAATAGGCAAGTCCGACTGTAAGCACACGGCGCTTCTCACCCTTGGCGATGATCTTCGGCCAGAAGTAAGCGTTCCAGCCATTGGTGAAGGTCACCAGCGTAACCGTAAATAACGTGGAGCGGCACATGGGAGCCAAAATCTTCGTGATAATCCCCACACGGCCCAGCCCGTCGATTCTGGCCGCCTCGATATAGCTGTCGTCAATCGCCATAAAGGTCTGGCGCAGCATGAAGATGTAATACGGCGACACGGCTTCCGGAAGAATCAGACCTAAGAAGGTATCTGACATTCCCCAGTTTGCCATCATGATATAGATCGGAATAAACGTAACCTGAAGCGGAATCATCAGGGCGCCCAGAACGATGATAAAACAGAAGTTCTGGCCTCTAAATCTGCCCTTGGAAAATCCGTAGCCTGCGAAGATACCGGTCAGGACCTGTCCGATCAGGATGCCGGCCGTCATGACAGCCGTATTGAAATAGTATCTGGCGAAATTGCCCTTTTTTAATACATTGATATAGTTCTCGAAGTGGAATTCCTTCGGCCATAAGGTCGGTACCGGAAGCAGAATCTCCTCCTGGGATTTCACGGAGGATACCAGCATCCAGTAGATCGGGAACACGATGATAATCAGGACGATGATGGCAAGAACCCACTGGACTGCCGTAATCGTCGCCTTTTTTCTCCTGGCGGTACGGTTAATATCCCGTCCGTCCTTCATTGTATGTTTCTCCATGTTGTCCCCCCCTATGAATCGTACGTCACGTTGCCGTTAGATACCTTCATGGTAGCCACCGTCACCACCAGCAGAAGCAGGAAGAAGAAGATCGCCACTGTGGAAGCGCGGTCCATCCGGAAATCTTCCATCGCATAACGGTAAATGTTATACACGAACACTTCGGTCGAACGGTACGGGCCGCCCTGTGTCAGGATATCTACAGACTGGAACACCTTCATGGAAGAAAGGAAGGTGGTGACAAATAAAAACAGTGTGGTCGGCGACAGCATCGGAATCGTGATCTTAAAGAACCGCTGTATCGCATTGGCCCCATCCAGGGAGGCCGCTTCGTAATAGTCCGTGGAAATGCCCATCATGGCAGACAAATACACCATCATTCCATATCCCACGCACCGCCATCCGGTCAGCATCAGGACCGAGAGCAGGGCGGTGTGACGGTTGCCCAGCCAGTCCACTTTACTGATTCCAACCAGGGATAAGAGGTAGTTTAAGATACCGCCGTCCGTATTTAAAATCCATAAGAACACAACGGCTGCGGAGGACATCGCCACGTATTTCGGCATGAAGACGATGGCTCTCATGGCGGAGAACCCCTTCGTCATCCGGTTGAAAATCAGGGCAAAGATCATGCCCCCCACCAGTGTGATGAAGATCTCGCCGGCCGAATAGAGAATCGTGACCTTCAGGGAGTTCCAGAGATACTTGGTACCGGAACCCCCGAACAGCCATTTCCAGTTCTTAAAGCCTACATAGTGCCACGTATCATTTAACATGTTCCAGTCGGTAAAGCTGATCCGGAACAGCTCCGCGATCGGATAGTAGGTAAATACCGCCAGAAAAATCAGTACCGGAAGTACACAGGCAAAATCCTTCATCGCGGATACTTTTCTTGGATTGATATGTTTTTTCTCTTTCATATGATACCCCCGCCAAACTGCATCAGGAATCTCCTAATACGTCATCAATTTCCTCGGCCATCTTTTCCATGGATTCCTGCGCGTCTCCGCCTTCCAGCATGAGCTGTGCCATGTCGTTCTTCCAGATATTAGCCATCTGGGACCATGCCTTGTGCTGGATTCTCGGCTGAATCAGGTCCAGATTATCGAAAATACACTGGAATGCCGGCTTCTCCTCTAAGAATGCCTTGCCTTCATCGGTTGTAAGTACGGACTTTCTGGTCGGGATATATCCGGTTCCTCTTGCCCATGTTAAGTTTACTTCCTTGCTGCATAAGTACTGCATAAACTGCCATGCCGCGTTCTTCGTCGCCTGATCGTTCTTGGATGGGATTAACAGCACGCAGCCGCCGATCTCCTGGTTCTTCGTCTCGCCGCCCGGAAGCCATGCCATACCGATCTCGAAATTACACTGGCTCAAATAGTTCGTATACAGGGAGCTTGTATGTACAACGGAAAATGCCTCGCCGTCGATAAAGTGCTGACGCATGATGGAGGACGCGTCATCCGCGGTTCCTGTCCAGTATGTATAGCCCTTATCGCACCATTCTTTAATCTTGGCCGCGATCTCCACCGCCTTCTCATCGCCTAAGTCCGTGGTTACCTGGTCATCATTGATGATCTTCACACCCTGATTTAAGTAGAAGGTCTCGTAATACCACTGATCCCAACCCGGCATAATGGTTCCGTACACCGCCGTCGTTCCGTCCGCGTTGACCTTGGAGGTCTTCTCAAGGAACGCATCCATGTCATCCCACTTCTCCGGAATCTCAATGCCCATCTCGTCCGCCATATCCTTGTTGTAGTAAACGATCTGCGTGGAGATCAGGAAGGGAAGGGATACCTGCTTGCCGTTGTAGCTGGAAGCCGTGATCATGCCTTCGCCGAAGTCCTTTAAATCATAGCCGCTGGCCTGGATATAGGGTGTTAAGTCCTCAGTCAGACCGCCTGCACCGTATTCCGCCACGTAAGGAGTATTGGCAACTGTAATTGCCGGAAGATCGGTCCCCGCCGCATGGGCCGCTACCAGAGCCTCATTTAATTTCTTGTAGCTTCCGATGTATTCAGCTTCCACGGTGATCATATCCTGTGATTTGTTGAAGTCGTCCACGACCTTCTGCACGGTCTCAGAATACTGTTCCTCCAGCGCGTGCCACCATTTGATGGTGATCGGCTCCGTCACCTCATACAGGGACGGATCTACCTCCGCCACAGTCTGTGCCTCTGTCTGCGCGCCTGCCCCAGCCTTGCCGGTGGAACCTCCGCCGCTGCATCCACTCAGTGTTCCTGCCATCATTGCAGCCACCATTAATAATGCGATACCCCTTTTTTTCATGTCTTTTACGACTCCCTTCCGTTGCCCTCTGAGACCCTTCCGCCCGAAGGTTACGACTCCTCCCGGCGAAAAAACAGCAATAAAAAAGAGATTGTGCATGCGCCGAAAGCATATTGCTCATATGCATCCTACACTTGCTCCGATCTCAGTCTCTCTCAAGCAACCCATATTCTTTTCTGATAGAACTATGGTATCATAGATTATTCCATTATGCAAGTAATTCTTTATCTATTTTGCATAATTTTTTTATTTTTTCTTATATCTTTTTATTTCCTTTTCATAAAAATTGACTTTTTTTTAACAATTTTTACCACTTACTCTTCGTCATCTTTTATGTATTTATAGAAAATAAAACGGTAAAAAAATGATGCCACATAGCTGCCAAGGGCAAACCAGAACATAAAAAGCATGGGGAAGAAATACGTTACAACTGCTGTAATTCCATATATTACAAGGATTGTGACAGAAACGTGAAGATTTCCGACGGACATGACGAAAGAATCCCTTATCACCTTTCTGGTATCGACATGAAAGAAAGCGAGCAGGGGAAACAGATAAATCATTGTTAATAAATAGACGAAGATAGCGCCGATCAGCAGGAAAAATGCAAAGAAGCGAACCGCCCCCAGTGGGGCGAGAAACTGGCAGCACCATAAATCAAACACCAGAAATGCCCCCACGAGGACTGCGCCGATCCAGAGAATGGTGGCCTGACCAAAATTTTTCTTAAAGCCCTCCCGGAAGGTCTTCCAGACGTATCCCTCCTCGTCCGCAGTCAGACGAAGCGTATACTGAAACAGGGCGGTGGTCGCCGCGCCCGCAGTCACCACCGGGATGCTGAAAAGGAACCAGAAGAAACTGAGAACACAGATATCCGTCACCCTCTCCATAAATGCCCAGAACCGGTTCTCCGGATTAAAAAATCTGTTGATATTCCATCTCATATGTCTTCTGATTCCTTTCTGCTTAAGGTCTTTTATGCAATTACCGACTCCACGTTCTTCGTCGCCACGATGGATACTCCCGTACCGGCGCAGTCCGCTATCACCACATCACCGATCTTCACAGGGGCCGGGATCGTCACCTTACGTATCTCATCCATACATTCGAATATCTTTCCCTTCGGTATATCATGTTCCGTCTTAACGGATACCATCTCGATGGTTCCGCCATCCACGTGAACGGAAGAGGTAACGATCCTGGTGGGGCTTAACACTTCCTTCTTTGCGTAATCGGCGCCTCTCACACACGTATTGCCGGAGACCTCCACCTCGCCTCCTTCCAGACGAACCGTCAGGGGACAGCCAAGCGGGCAGCCGATACAGATTAACTCTCTAACCTCCATTTTACTCCACCTCCGTACAAATCACAATATTTTTTAAGTCGGGGCAGCCGGAAAAGCTATCTTTCTTTAACACGACCTGCTCCATCTCACCTGGCGCGAGGACTTTTTTCTTCTTTTTCGACACGCGCACTCCGTCGTAATAGACGCTGATAAAGCGGTCCTTATAGACATCGGCCACACGGAATCTCACCGTAACCTTGTCATTCATATGATCGATATCAATCGCCTGGGGAACCGTGTAACGAACCCCGTTCTCCGCTTTCAGCGCAGCGATATGACCCGTCTGTTTTTCACTTCCCGCTCCCACATACGCTGCGGCATTGGAGCCAGCCAGAGTCGCCTCCTCGGAAACGTAATCAACCAGATCATGTACATGAAGCACGTTGCCGCAGGCAAACACGCCGCTGGTATCCGTTTCCAGCTGATCGTTGACATTCGGTCCCTGAGTTACCCGGTTCATGGATGCGCCGATGCCCTTGGTAAGCTCATTTTCCGGGATCAGTCCCACGGAGAGAAGAAGGGTATCGCAGCTGTAGTATTCCTCTGTTCCCGGAATCGGTTTCCGGTTCTCGTCTACCTTTGCCAGGGTAATTCCGGTTACCCGCTCTTTTCCCTGGATATCGATCACGGTGTGGCTGAGCTTCAGCGGGATGCCGTAGTCGTCGAGACACTGAACGATATTTCTCTTTAACCCGCCGGAATAAGGCATCAGCTCCGCAACGACCTTCACCTTTGCACCTTCCAGCGTCATTCTTCTTGCCATAATAAGTCCGATATCGCCGGAACCCAGGATCACGACCTCACGGCCCACGCTGAAGCCCTCGATGTTCATGAGGCGCTGCGCCGTGCCCGCCGAGTAGATTCCCGCCGGACGGTAACCCGGGATGTTTAAGGCGCCGCGAGGACGTTCCCGGCAGCCCATGGCCAGGATGATGGCCTTTGCCTTGATTACATGCAGTCCGTCTTCCCGGTTGATGACGCTGATTTCCTTCTCTTTATTGATATCAATGACCATGGTATTTAATTTGTAAGGGATCTTCTCCTCTTTTACCATGTCAATATAGCGCGCCGCATACTCCGGTCCGGTCAGCTCTTCCTTGAACGTGTGAAGTCCGAATCCGTTGTGGATACACTGGTTTAAGATACCTCCCAGGCAGCTGTCCCTCTCCAGAATCAGGATATCTTCCGCTCCTGCCCGTTTTGCGGCAACCGCTGCCGCCAGCCCGGCCGGGCCGCCTCCGATGATTACGATATCATGTTGTGTCATATCATTCTCCCCCTTATTTCTGACCGGTCAGCATATTGGATCCGGGCGCATTTTTGCAGACTTCTTCCATTGTGATTCCAAGCTCTCGGGACAGGATCTCCATGGTCCTCGGCGTACAGAAGCCGGCCTGGCATCTTCCCATGCCCTGTCTGACCCTGCGCTTCACACCGTCCAGCGACACCGCTCCCAGCGTTCTTCTTATGGAATCTATGATCTCACCTTCGCTGACACCTTCACAGCGGCAGATAATCGTGCCGTATTCCGGTCTCTGACGGATCAGCTCCGCTCTCTCTTCCACACTCATCTTCTCCGGACGGACAATGCCTCTGCGCTCCCGCTTCCAGTCCTTTTTCTGAACGGCTCCCGCCCTGCCGGCTACAAGCTCTGCCAGATAGACGCCGATGGCCGGTGCACTGGTAAGACCCGGAGATTCGATGCCTGCCGCGTCGAAGAACCCCGGTGCATCCTCCGCTTCACCGATAATAAAATCATCGCCATCTTCATGGGCACGGAGACCGGAGAACGATGTAATAACCTGACGGAACGGAACGTTCTTTACGCCGATGGAAGACTTCTCTATGACAAATGCCAGCTCTTCCGCCGTTGTAGCGTTGCCTTCCTTATCCTCAAGATCCACGGCAGTCGGTCCGGTAAGCAGGTTGCCATGGACCGTCGGTGATACCAGAACGCCCTTTCCCAGTTTACCCGGAAGCTGGAAAATGGTATGGCTCACATGGCCGCCCGCTTCTTTGTCCAGCAGGCAGTAGTCGCCCTTACGCGGGGTAATATGTATCTTATTTCCGCTGACCATGTTGTGGAAGCGGTCCGCGTAAACGCCTGCGGCATTGATAATATATTTCGTCGTTATGGCTCCCTTTCCTGTCTCCAGGATGTAGCCTTCTCCGTCTTTCTTAATCTCATTTACTTCAGTCAAAAATTTGAATTCCACTCCGTTGTCCGCTGCGTTTTCGGCCAGCGCGATGGTAAGGCCAAAGGGGCAGACAATACCGCCGGTCGGCGCGTAGAGTGCCGCCACCACGGTATCTGTCACGTTAGGCTCCATCCTTCTGACTTCATCGCCGGAGATAATCTCCAGTCCCTGGACCCCATTGCGTTTTCCCTTTTCCAGTAGCTCTTCCAGCGCCGGGAGATCGTCGTTTGAGAAGCAGAGAACGAGAGAACCATTTCTCACGTAATCAAAATCCAGTTCCTTCGAGAGCGGTTCCATCATCTGGCTTCCCTGTACATTGAATTTCGCCTTTAAGGAGCCTGGTGTGGCATCATGCCCGGCGTGAGCGATGGCGCTGTTGGCTTTCGATGTTCCCGAGCACACATCCTCTTCCTTTTCCAGTACACAGACCGACAGCTCGTAGCGGGACAGTTCCCTGGCTACCGCGCATCCGGTTACCCCGCCGCCAATGATGACCGCATCGTAATTCAAACTTTCCATTTTCATTCCTCCTGATTGATCCTCTCGTTCCTGTGAAACGAAGCATTTTGCGGAGTAAGAACCTTTTCCTTCTACGCAAAAAGAGTAAGGGAAACAAACGGATTACCTCCGTCTATCTACCTTACTCTGTCGTCTCAAGGTTTCATATTTAGTTTCATGCTATCACACCCGGTGACCGGTGTCAAGTACAAATGCTTCTTACTTTACTCTTCCTCTGCCCAGCACAGCGCACACTTGATCGCCCGCTTCCAGCCCTTTACGAGGCGGCGGCGCTGATCCTCCTCCATGCCGCTCTCAAACGCCCTGGACACCTTCCAGTTCTTTCTGATCTCTTCCTTGTCCTTCCAGTAACCCACGGCAAGACCCGCCAGATAGGCAGCTCCCAGCGCGGTGGTCTCGATACAGTCCGGACGGATAATGGCGGTATTCAGAAGGTCTGCCTGGAACTGCATCAGGAAGTTATTGGCGCAGGCGCCGCCGTCTACCCGAAGCTGTCTTAAGCAGATACCGGAATCCTGCTGCATGGCCTCGATTAAATCGTACACCTGGTATGCCATGGATTCCACGGTGGCACGAATAAACTGCTCCTTGCTGGTACCGCGGGTCACCCCTACGATGGTCCCCCTGGCATACTGGTCCCAATAGGGCGCTCCCAGGCCGGCAAAAGCAGGCACCACATAGACGCCGCCCGTATCGGCTACCGCAGTGCAGTATTCCTCCGTCTGCGGTGCGCTTCTCACCATACGCATCTCATCTCTCAGCCACTGTACCGCGGCTCCCGCCACGAAGACACTGCCCTCCAGCGCGTAACGCACCTCGTTCCCGTCGCTGGCCGCAATGGTGGTAAGAAGGCCATTCTGTGAGTGGACTGCTTTTTCCCCTGTATTCATAAGCAGAAAGCATCCGGTTCCATATGTATTCTTCACTTCGCCCTCGTCAAAACAGCACTGGCCGAACAGCGCCGCCTGCTGATCTCCGGCCGCTCCGGCGATCGGAATCTTTCCGCCCATCACATCGGAAGAGGTATAGCCATAAACGCAGCTGGAAGGCTTCACATCCGGAAGCATGCACCTGGGAATTCCGAAATACTCCAGAATCTCGTCATCCCAGCATCTCCTGTGAATGTCAAACAGCATGGTTCTCGATGCGTTCGTATAATCGGTCACATGGATACAGCCCTTGGTCAGGTTCCAGATCAGCCACGTATCCACGGTTCCAAACAGCAGCTCTCCCCGCTCTGCCCGCTCCCTGGCGCCTTCCACGTGATTTAAGATCCATTCGATCTTGCTTCCCGAAAAATAGGCATCCGGAATCAGGCCGGTCTTCTCCCGAATCCGGTTCGCAAGCTCGTCTTTTTTCAATTCTTCAATGCGGTCCGCCGTCCTGCGGCACTGCCACACGATGGCGTTGTAAACCGGTTCTCCGGTCTCCTTATCCCATACGATGGTCGTCTCACGCTGATTCGTGATGCCGATGGCTGCAATGTCGCTGTAATGCGCTCCTATTTTCCCCATTGCCTCCATGGTTACGGACAGCTGGGATGACCAGATCTCCATCGGATTATGCTCCACCCAGCCCGGCTGCGGAAAGATCTGTGTAAATTCCTTCTGCGCCACGCTGCAGATCGTTCCCTGCTCATCAAACAGGATACATCTGGAGCTTGTCGTCCCCTGGTCCAATGCAATGACATACTTCCCCATATTTCTTCTCCCTTCTGGTAACGCGCCCCCGCACACTCTGCGCACAGGTTGCTGTAATAATAAATGGCAGCCGTCACGGCCGTTTCTGAGATGACCGCCTGGTCCCCGTATAACGGACGGCCATATCCCCGCGGCTTTTCCCGTTTAAGCAGCATGCAGCACCCAAACAGTATGCAGCACCCAAACAGCATGCAGCACCCAAGAAGCGTGCGGCACCTGATAAACAAGGAAAGAGCCGGCAAAACAACGGGGTTTACGGCCCCGCGTGTTTAACCTGCTCTGTCATCTCTAAGGTTTCTATATAAACTATGATTATAGTACCACCGGGTTCGGGCTTATGTCAAGAAAAACCTTCATTCAGCGGAAAGTGGCACGCCACACTATGACCGCCGCCCATATCTCTTAATGCCGGAACCTCTTCCCTGCACCGGTCTGTCGCATAGGGACAGCGGGTGTGGAACTTACAGCCGGAAGGCGGATTATAGGCGCTGGGAACGTCTCCCTCCAATATAATGCGGTTGCGCTTTCTGTTGGCGTCCGGAATGGGGATGGCGGAGAGCAGCGCCCTGGTATAGGGATGGAGCGGCGCTCCGTATAAATCCTGCTTGTCAGCGATCTCAACCACACTTCCCAGATACATAACCGCCACACGGTCGCTGACGTGGCGAACCACGCTCAAATCGTGGGATATGAATAAATAGGTGAGATTCCTCTTCTGCTGCATCTTTTTCATCAGGTTCAGCACCTGCGCCCGCACAGACACGTCGAGGGCCGATACCGCCTCGTCGCAGACCACGAACTCCGGGTTCAGAATCAGGGCCCTGGCTATGCCGATTCTCTGACGCTGGCCTCCAGAGAATTCATGAGGAAAACGGTTCAAATACTGTTTGTCCAGTCCCACATCGTTTAAGATGGATATGACCATCTCCTTCCGCTCTGCGGCGCTTCCGATCCCGTAGACCTCCAGAGGAGCGCTGACCAGATCATACACCGTCATTCGCGGATTCAGCGAGCTGTAGGGATCCTGGAAGATGATCTGCATCCGCTTGCGCATCTCCCACATCTGCTTCTTGTCATAGGCGGCAATGTCTTCCCCGTTGTAAATCACCTGACCGGAGGTCATGGGAATCAGCTTTAAGATCGTTCTGCCGAGAGTGGATTTTCCGCAGCCGGATTCACCGACCAGGCCGAGCGTCTCGCCCTTGTGAATCTTCAGGTTGATATCGTCGACCGCCTTTACCACCGGGGGATTTAAGTTAAACAGCCCCTTTTTCCCGCTAAAATATTTTCTCAAATCTTTCGTTTCCAGTAAAACCTGATTCTCACTTCTCATAGTTATCACCCTCATATCTAAAGCAGCTCACCTTCGCACCGCCTGCCTCATAGATTCCCGGCTGTTCCTTCACACACCGCTCATCCGCATAAGGGCATCTTGGGCTGAAACGGCAGCCGACCGGCATCTGTCCTGGCCCGGGCACCGTTCCCTCTATAGTGTTCAGTTCCTCCACATCCTCTTCCAAAGGCGGTATGGAGCTTAAAAGCCCCTTTGTATACGGATGCTTGGGGGTATTGAATATCTCTTTCACCGATCCGTATTCCACAACCTTGCCCGCGTAAAGAACCAGGATGTTATCCGCGGTCTCGGCCACTACGCCCATGTCATGGGTGATGAGAATGACCGCCGTATCCATCTTCTGCCTTAAATCCAGCATAAGCTCCAGAATCTGAGCCTGAATCGTCACGTCAAGCGCCGTGGTCGGCTCGTCCGCGATCAGAAGCTTGGGCGCACAGGACACGGCCATGGCGATCATGACCCTCTGGCGCATACCGCCGGAGAGCTGGTGAGGATACTCCTTCAGCCGCTTTTCCGGCGCCGAGATTCCTACTTTTTTCAGAACCTCGACCGCCTCCTTCCTGGCATCCTTCTTGTTGAAGCCCTGGTGAATCACCAGAGGCTCGATCAGCTGGTCGCCGATGGTCAGAGTCGGATTGAGCGCCGTCATCGGGTCCTGGAAAATCATGGCGATCTCATTGCCCCGGATCTTACACATATCATCTTCAGACAGGGAGAGCAGCTCCCTGCCTTCCAGCTTAACACTTCCCTGGGATATCCGGGCGTTCGTTCCCAAAAGCCGCAGGATCGACAAACTGGTTACGCTCTTACCGCAGCCCGATTCTCCCACGATTCCCAGTATCTCGCCTTTTCCAACCGAAAAGCTGATGCCGTCAACCGCTGTATTAATTCCTTTTTTTGTATTAAACTGGACCTGTAAATTGTCCACCGTAAGCAATGAATCCATAAATTTTCCCTCTTAACTTTTATTCTTAAGTTCCTTACTGTACATCCCAGTTCCAGGTCGACCAGTTCAGGGAATCGAAATTCTCTGCGTTGATGCCTGTGATTCTCTTGTTATGAACAGTTAATGTATTCCTTGTATACAGATAAGCCATAGCGGAACGCTCTTTAACCATCACCTGATACTCATCGAAGTACGGTTTTCTGGCTTCAAAGGTAAGCTCTGCGTTGCCCTTGTCAATTACGTCTGTCATTTCGGTATCTCGTAACTGGCAGAAGTTGACGGAGCTCTCCGGATGGATCATCTCACGGCTTTCACCTGGATCTAAGGTACCACCCGATCCGATGGTTCCCATATCGTGCTTGCCGTCTAACATGTTGCTCATGAGAGTCGGGAAGTCCACCTGCTCAATCTGAACCTTAACGCCAACCTTCTGTAAATCCTGTACGATCAGGGCCGCTGTACGCTCGGTAATGCTGTTTCCTGCCGCAATATAGAAGGTCAGAGTCTGATCAAACGGGAACTTCGCTTCTTCCAGCATGGTCTTCGCCTTGTCAGGATCGTACCATACCGTTACATCTTTGTTGTAATACGGGCTCATCGGCGCAATCGGAGTGATGACCTGCTGGCCCTGGCCCTGCAGCAGGGCGTCTACGAGAACCTGACGGTTGATCGCCATGCTCAGGGCCTGGCGTACTTCCTGTGTCAGATACGGTTTCTGTGTGTTAAAGATCAATGTGTTGTAGGAAGTCGTAGGAATGGACTCCGCAACCAGATTTTCCTGCTCATTGGCCAGATCCCAGTCATCGATCAGAATGGAGCCGTAGCCGATCAAATCCAGATCTCCGTTGATTAAGCCGGCCAGCATACTGGCGGAATCGGTCACACGGATTACGAGACGGTCAATCTTCGGCGCGCCTAAGTGGTAGTTCGGATTCTTGACAAATTCCATTCTCTCACCGTTGATCTCGCTGTCATAGATAAATGGACCGGAGCCTACAGGCTTTGCCCATAAATCAGGGGAGTTGATCTCCTGCGCCGTCTTGCCTTCAAAAATATGCTTCGGGATGATGAAAACCGTATCGATATCCTGAAGGAAGGTGTCCACGAACATGGAGCTCTTTAGCTGGAAGGTAACCTCATAATCACCGTTTGCAGTTACTTCGATGGAATCCTCGGAAAGCTCCGCGCCGGAATCATCCACGCCGGCAATATACTCTAAATGGTAGCGGCTCTTGGCGTCTACGTTAGGATCGGAATACATCTGATAGCTGAACACAACATCCTCGGCCGTAACCGGTTCTCCGTCAGACCATACGGCGTTGTCATACAGTTCAAATGTTACCGCGCTGGAATCCTCATTCACGCTCCAGGATTTGGCAAGACGTCCCTCATACGTTCCGTCTGCGTTGGACTGTGTCAGACGATCGTAAATCTGATCGCAGATCATACGGGTATAGTTGCTGGTAGTATTAAGCGGCATCATGGTATCCCATGCGGTGCTGATCGCAGCCGTGATCACCTTCTCACCCGCTGTCGACCCCTGTGCTGCGGTGGTTTCTCCCGCCGCCTGAGTGGTTCCGGTATTTCCTGCTGCCGTCGTACTGTTGTCAGCACTCTTGCCGCCGCAGGCGCTCAGCCCCAGTACCATGGCCCCTGCCATGACGATGGCTGTCAATCTTGTTATTTTACTCTTACTTTTTCTCATAGAGTCCTCCTTTTATGTGTAGATATAACTACCTGTATTAAATTTTGATCTTCGGATCCAGAGCATCCCGGATTCCGTCTCCCAGGAAATTGATGCTGAGTACCGTAATAAGCAGCGCAATTCCCGGCGGCATCCAGATCCAGAGCCGTTTGGAAAGAACCGTAATCGACTGGGCGTCATAAAGCATATTGCCCCAGCTGGCTCCCGGCGGCTGTACGCCCATTCCAAGGAAGCTTAAAGATGATTCCATTAAGATCGCGCTGGCCATCTGAAAGGTGATGGCGATCAGAATCGGGGCGAAGGAGTTCGGCAAAATGTACTTCGTGATAATCTTATAATTGGAAGTACCGATCGCCCTCGCAGACTCCACATATTCCTTTTCCGAGACGGAAAGCACATTGGCATAGATCAGCCTAGCAAACTGGGTCCATCCCAGCACGCCGATTACGATGGTAACCGACCAGATGGACGGTCCGATCACCGCCACCAGCACCAGGATTAAGACGATGGATGGGAAGGACATGAAGATATCCGCCACACGCATGATGGCGATCTCCGCCTTGCCCCTGAAGTAACCTGCGATCAGTCCCAGCGGAACGCCGATCGCGCAGCTGATGATGGTGGACAATAAGCCTACCAGAAGGGAGGTCCTGCCTCCGTAAACCAGTCGGGCAAAGATATCGCGCCCGATGGCATCCGTGCCGAGAATATGAAGACCGCTCGGCGCCGCGGAAAATGCCGTATAATCCGAATCGTAAGGATTTAAATGCATGATAAACGGGAGCACCACCACAAGAATGATCTCCAGTGTGATGACAAAAAGTCCAACCATGGCCATCTTGTGCTCCGTCAGTTTGCTAAGTACCTCGGAAAGGTAGCTTTCATTCTCTCTTTTTTTCATTCGTCTACCCTCCTATTTATAGCTGATACGCGGATCTAAAAGCCCGTAGGCCACATCGGTTAAGATATTAGCGATCAGAACCGCCGCCGCAATCATGACGGTGATTCCCATAATAACAGGATAATCCCGGCCATTAATGGCGGTAACCATCAAAGACCCGACACCTGGCCATCCGAATACCTGCTCCGTAATAACGGCGCCGCCGACCAGCGACGGGATGGACATACCCACCACCGTGATTACCGGAATCAATGCGTTTTTCAATCCATGTTTGTAGATAACGCCCCATTTTTTCAGACCCTTGGAACGAGCGGTCCGGATATAGTCCTCCTGCATGACCTCCAGCATACTGCTGCGCATGTGGCGGACCCACCCGCCGATCTGCTGGAAGGACAGCACAAGACAGGGCATGATCATGTGGCGCATCAGTGCCGCGCCTGATTTCACTCCCGCCGAATCGTACATTCCTCCTGAGGGAAGAATCTTGAATACGATGGCAAACAGATAGATAAACACCAGACCCACAAAGAAGTTCGGAGTCGCCATCATTAAGAGTGAAATACCGCCCGAAACGTAATCTCTCTTTGAATTCGGTTTGGATGCCGCGTAAATTCCCAGGGGAATCGCTACAATCAGAGACAGCAGAATCGATGCTCCTGCCAGACATGCCGTAGCCGGAAGACGCTCTCCGATCATGGCTGCCACCGGTCTCTGGGTGCTGTAGGAGAAACCTAAGTCCCCATGAAGCAGCAGATTCAGCCAGCTGAAATACTGGATGACCACAGGCTTGTCAAGCCCGAGGGCAATCCGTTTTCGTTCCAGTTCCGCAGGAGATATCTTGGGATCCGCAAGAAGTGCGTCCAGAGGTGATCCGGGGGCCAGATTCAGAATAAAATAGGCCAGCACCGTAATCCCTAAAAAAGTAGGTATGGCAATCAGAAGCCGTTTTGCTATGTATTTCCACTTCATCTTCTCTTGTCCTTTCGTAATCCTGTCACGAAATCTTCATTTTACCGGGACCACCGCGCATTCCGGCCCCTTCTCCTCCCCCGGACTGTCCGTTCCTGAAGGCTGAATAACCACGTTACAGAATAAAACTATAATAGTATTATCGTATCGCATTTTGTGTTTTTTCTCAAGTAGTTTCTAAAATTTACAGACATCTCCTGAAAAAGGGTGATATGAGCATTTCTGGCATTGGAAACCAGCGGATTTTAGTACTATTTTGCCGCAGAAAGGCGTTCCGAAACCAATTTCCGGAACGCCTGTTATTTTTTAAAGCACAGCAGCTTAATAAGCATACAGCAGATTCCCGACTTTACCGCATACTCTCCCGCACCGTCTTAAACGCCTGGATCACCAGTGTCGGCACCACCGCAAATATAACAATAGTGAGCAGCTGCCTCACTGATAGATCAGCTACGGAGAACAGGGTCTGAAGCCCAGGCACAAACAGAACTGCGGCCAGAAGCACCACCCCCGCCTCAAACGCCATGATACTGTATAAGTTGCTCATCAGACCAATCTTAAAGATGGAGTGAGAGCTGCGGCAGTTGAAGCCATGGAACAGTCTCGCCAGGGTCAGGGTGGAAAACGCCATGGTACTGGCCGCCGCCTCGCTGCCCGTGGCCAGGCCGGTATGATAGGCGGTCATCGTGCAGACCGCTATGAGCGCACCCTGGAGGAGAAGCTGTAGGATGAACCGTTTCGTCAGGATCCCTTCCATCGGATTTCTCGGTTTTTTCGTCAGAAGTCCCGGCTCCGCCTTCTCCATTCCGATGGCAATGGCCGGAAGGGAATCCGTCACCAGGTTGATAAACAGGAGGTGCACCGGCGCAAATGGCGTCGGCAGCGCCATCAGGGATGTATACAAGACGCTTAAAATCCCCGCCATGTTGCCGGACAGCAGGAATTTGATTGCATTTCGGATATTGCGGTATACATTTCGTCCGTTGGCTACGGCCTTGATGATAGTGGCAAAGTTATCATCCGTCAGGATCATGGAAGCGGCGTCTTTGGAGACCTCCGTTCCCATCTTTCCCATGGCCACGCCGATGTCAGCCTTTTTAAGAGCGGGCGCATCATTGACGCCATCTCCCGTCATGGCCACAATATGGCCCTTTCGCTGCCATGCGCTGACGATTCTGATCTTATGCTCCGGGGATACCCGGGCGTACACGTTGATCCGTTCCAGATTCCGGTCCAGCTCCTCATCCGCCATGTCGTCCAGCTCAGGACCGCTCACGGCGATTCCGCCTTCATTTAATATTCCGATCTTCTCCGCAATGGCCGCCGCCGTGATCTTATGATCCCCCGTAATCATGACCGGCCTGATTCCGGCACGTCTGGCATTTAAGACCGCATTTTTCGATTCCGGTCTCGGCGGGTCCATCATGGCTGTCATTCCTAAAAATATGTATCCGGATTCCGACTTCTCCGTCAGAATCTCCTTTTCTCCCATTTTTTTGTATACAAAGGTGAGAACGCGCAGCCCCTGCCGTGAAAAATCGAGATTTTGCGCGTTGATCCGCTGGCGGTCATTTTCCCGCATCACGCGGACGCCTTCTCCTGTCAGGATCGATTCACAGCGGGGAAGCAGAATGTCCAGGGCTCCCTTGGTAAACATCACCCGCACGCCGTCAACGCGGTGCACGGTGGTCATCAGCTTCCTGTCAGAGTCAAACGGAAGCTCTCCGATTCTCGGCATGGAATGCCTCAGCTCTGTTTCCTGGATTCCGAGTTTCCGCCCCATGACGACGAGGGCCGCCTCCGTTGGGTCACCCAGCATTTTCCCATCCGCGCAGGAAGCATCATTCGTCAGGACCGCATCATAAAGTAAGTACCGCTGAACCAGATTTTCCAGGCTGAGATTTTCCGGCGGATAGAGGCGGTTGTTTACATAAACTTCCTCCACCGTCATTCTGTTCTGTGTCAGGGTTCCCGTCTTGTCGGAGCAGATAACCGAGACGCATCCCAGGCTCTCCACGGCCTTTAAGTCCTTGATAATCGCGTGTTCCTTCGCCATCTTCTGCGTTCCCATGGCCTGCACAATGGTGACAATGGAGCTGAGCGCCTCCGGGATGGCCGCCACCGCCAGCGCCACCGCGAACATCAGCGAATCCAGCACCGGCATCTTGCGGTAAATGCTGAGCCCGAAGACCAGAGCGCAGATGATCAGGATTCCCGCCGCCAGGTGGCTGCCGAACTGATCCAGACTGATCTGAAGAGGCGTCTTCTTCTCCCCTGTGCCGTTCATCAGCTCGGCGATTCTTCCGATCTCGGTGTTCATGCCGGTGCCGGTGACCAGAACGGTGCCGCGCCCCGCCGCCACCAGAGAGCCGGAAAATACCATATTGTGCTGTTCTGCCAGCGGTACCTTTTCAGTCCTGATCTTTCCTGTCTTCTTTTCCACATTGATGGATTCTCCCGTCAGGGAACTCTCGTTCACTAACAGGGAATACGTCTCCAGGAGACGCCCGTCTGCCGCCACCATATCCCCGGCCTCCAACAGGAGAATATCTCCCGGCACCACGTCGGAGGACAGAATCTCCTGTCTCCGGCCGTCACGAAGGACCCCCGCCATGGGCGCGGAGAGCGATTTTAAACTGTCTAAAGACTTTTCTGCTTTCTGGTGTTCCACGGTGCCCAGAACCGCATTTAAAAGGAGCACCGCGAATATGACTGCGGTGCTCTCCACATCTCCCGATATCATGGAGATGACTGCCGCTATGATTAAAATGATGACCAGAAGATCCTTAAACTGGTCCAGAAATACCTGGAGGGCACTCCGTTTTTCCCCCGCCCGAAGGGCATTCGGCCCAAATTCCTCCTTCCGCACTGCCGCTTCCCGGGAAGAAAGCCCGGATCTCGCCGCCTCTAAGCGCCCCAGTGCTTCTTCTTCTGATAAATGAAACCATTCTTCCATGCTGACGCTCCTTCCCCATCTCTCCTACTATGGTATGAGTCAAAAATTGCTTTTCATGCATGAAATTTAATAAAAGCGGACAGCTGCCCTTCCATTTCCCGTTTCCATCCGTTATACTGATACAGGCAAGTATTTATGAACTGCTGAAAGGAGACGTTTTATGGATAAAATAACGAGCTTTACCATCAATCATTTAAAACTTCTTCCGGGCATCTATGTCTCGAGGAAAGATACCGTCGGCGGCCATACCGTCACGACCTTTGATTTACGCATGACCCGGCCGAATTACGAGCCGGTTATCAATACCGCTGAAATTCATACCATAGAACATTTGGGCGCAACATTTTTAAGGAATCACGCGGAGTACAGCTCCCGTGTCCTCTATTTCGGCCCCATGGGCTGCCGCACCGGTTTCTACCTGCTCCTGTCCGGGGATTATGAGTCAAAGGACATCGTCCCGCTCATGACAGAGCTTTTCGAGTTCATCCGCGATTTTGAAGGCGACGTCCCCGGGGCCGCTGCCAGAGACTGCGGAAACTACCTCGATATGAATCTGGGGATGGCGAAGTATATCGCAGGGAAATACCTGGATCAGGTTTTATATGGCATTGATGAGAAGCATCTTGTGTATCCGGAAGACTAAAAAGTCAGAAAGAAGAGCAGGCTGAGCTCCCGACAGATTGGTATCTGTCCAGACTTAAGCCTGCTCTTCTTTGTTAAGCGTTTACCGCCATCATCTACCCACAAACACCACAATCGTCCTCGGCGGAACCTCAAACTGCCTGGTCTCCATCACCGGCATTCCACCGTCCAGCTCACCGCCATCCGCAGACACTGATCCCTCCGAATACATTCCATTGCTGTCTTTTTCGTCGGTATTAAACACAATATGCCATTTCTGCTTCTTAGGCAGATTGGGCAAATCAAACGCATGCGGCTCCCAGTGCATATTATATGCGACAAAGAAGCTGTCGTCCGCGGTCCCATCCGGTCTCTTTCCATATTCCCCGCAGTACATAATGCCGATCTGCCTCCGGAAATTCTCAAATTCCGGCCGCCACGCCTTTACGCCATGGTAGGAAACATCCGGCCTGCCGCAGGATAAGTAATCCATAACCTTCGGCTCTGTGGCCATATGGAATACCGGGTGACTCTTCCGGAAGGCAATCACCGCCTTCGTAAACTCATAGATATCCCGGTTGGTTTTCAAAAGATTCCAGTTCAGCCACGAGACCTCATTGTCCTGGCAGTAGGAATTGTTGTTGCCGTCCTTGGAATTGCCGAACTCGTCTCCGGCCAGCAGAAGCGGCGTTCCCTGGCTTAAGAACAGCATCAGGAGTGCATTCCTGATCTGCTTCTTCCGCAGCTCCACAATCTTCTTTCGCCTTGTGTGCCCTTCCACACCGCAGTTCCAGGAGTAATTATAAGGATTGCCGTCCTGATTGCCCTCGCCGTTAGCCTCATTATGCTTCGTATCATACGACACCATGTCCATCATCGTAAATCCGTTGGTATTGGCCATATAATTGACCACACCGAACTCCGCAGGATTACGCCTGCTTCGGAAGATCAGATGATTCATCTCATCCTCATCGCCCTTTAAGGCCCGGCGCATGTCTACCAGAAAACCATCGTTATACTCTGCCAGATGCTTCTCATGCCCGCCCGGAACACCGAGCCAGGAGGTGGCAAACAGCTTTGTTCCGCTCAGATACGGGTCGCGTCCGATCAGATCATTGGGAGTAAATCCTACCAGATGAACTCCATCCACATGAAATTCCTCCGTCCAGTAACGGACCGCATCGAGGACAAACGCAGGATTTTCCTTCCCGGTAAAGTAAAGCTCTATAATCAGTTCCAGGCCCTCTTTATGAAACGTCTTCACAAGGTTTTTGAACTCCGTTACCGGGTGTTTTTCCTTTCCCGAACAATAGGAAGCCTTCGGTGCGAAATAATAACCGGAGGTATATCCCCAATAATTCAATTTTCCAGTGGGTTTATCCACAGCGTAAGGATTTCCATCCACATGCTCCGGCATCATCAGCTCCGAAAATTCATTTACAGGAAGAAGCTCCAGACTCGTAACTCCCAGCTCTTTTAGATACGGAATCTTTTCAATCAACGCACGGAAAGTCCCCTTGTCTTTCGCTCTGGAAGCGGGATTTTTAGTAAATCCCCTCACATGCGCCCGGTAAAGAATCATCTCTTCATATGGAATCTTTAAAGGCTTATCTCCCTCCCAGTCGAAGTCCTCCGCAACGACTGGCGATCTCATGGGACGCTCTGCCGCAGATAAATCACCCCAGACCTCTCTTCCGGTAAACTGTTTTCCGTAAGGGTCGGCAAGCAGCTTTCCGTCAAGCTCGAAGCAGTACTCCAGTCCTGAAAAATCGCCGAGAACAGTCATGTTCCAGACATCCCCGCGCTTTGCCTCCTGCGGGAAATGCAGCCGTGCATATTCTGTCTCCTCCCCGCTGCGGTATAAAAGAAGATCACACACCTCTCCCTGTGCGGCTACACACACATGAATCCCGCCATCAACTCCGGTAAGTCCCATGGAATAAATTCTGTTGTCCTGCTTAGCAATTCTATATCCTTCCATACCGCTTATCTCCTCTATCTGCCGGTGGTCTCATTTCTCGTTCCGGCGGTCCGCCATAAGACGAGTTACTGCTTCTCGATCTGTTCCGCCAGGTCGTTAAGAATCATCCAGCGTTCCATCTTTTCTTCAAGAAGCTGTTCCTGTATTCTCTTTTCTTCCATCAATTCATTCAATTTCGTATAATTGCTGGCGCTTTTTTCTATCTGTGCATCCAGATCGGCGATCTTTTCTTCCACAGCTGCTATGGTATCCTCTATTGTGTCCCATTCTCTCTGTTCTTTAAATGAGAATCGGAGTTTCTTCTCTCCCTTGGGCTTTTCGGTGGTCTTCTTCCCCTCTTTTCCATCGGAAGACTTCTTGCCGGCCCCTATTCCCGCCGGCAGCATCCCCTCCGGATACTTCTCCGCGAAAGCCGCCTGATAATCCGTGTAGCCGCCCTCATACTGAGTCACCCGGCCTTCACCCTCGAATGCGAAAATCCGCCGTACCACACGGTCCAGGAAATACCGGTCATGGGAGACCGTGATAACAATTCCCTGAAAGCTGTCCAAATAATCCTCGAGAATCGTCAGCGTCTGAATGTCCAGGTCATTGGTCGGCTCATCCAGAAGCAGGATATTCGGCGCTTCCATCAGGATGCGAAGCAGGTATAACCGCCGTTTCTCTCCTCCCGAAAGTTTGTCGATCACCGTATACTGCACGCTGGATGGAAAGAGAAAGCGCTCCAGCATCTGAGACGCGCTGATGCTGCCGTCCTTTGTCTTCACATACTCTGCGGCCCCGCGGATATAGTCGATTACCTTGACACTTCCATCCATAGCTTCATTTTCCTGGGAGAAATATCCCATCTTGACGGTCTGTCCAACGGTCACATTACCCGCATCCGGCTCCAGCCATCCGGCTATAATCTTCATCAGCGTGGATTTTCCGCTTCCATTAGGGCCGATGATGCCGATGCGGTCATTTTTCAGGAAAATATAGGTGAAATCCTTCATCAGAACCTTGTCGCCAAAGGCCTTGCTGATGTCCTCCAGCTCCACTGTCGTGCGGCCCAGCCGGCTGGAAACGGAGTCCAGCTCCACGTTCTGATCCGCCTCCGGCCCCTTCTGGTCCCTCAGTGTCTCAAACCGTTCAATATGGGCCTTCTGCTTGGTTGACCTGGCCCGTGCGCCGCGCTGCATCCATTCCAGCTCCACCCTTAAGAGGGACTGGCGTTTACGTTCCGTGGCCTGTTCCATATCGAGGCGCTGGGCCTTCAGTTCCAGATAGCCCTCGTAATTGGCCTGATAGCTGTATAGTTTGCCCTTGTCCAGCTCCACGATCCGGTTCGTCACACTGTCCAGGAAATACCGGTCATGGGTTACCATTAAGAGCGCTCCGTTAAACCGGCGCAGATACGTCTCCAGCCAGTCCGCCATGGCGCTGTCCAGATGGTTGGTCGGCTCGTCCAATACCAGTAAATCCGCCGTGGAAAGAAGGACGCTTACCAGCGCCACCCGTTTTCTCTGGCCGCCCGAAAGGGTCTCCACGCGGTCGTCAAAATCCGTGAAGCCCAGCTTTGTGAGCATCATCTTCGCCTGGCTCTCTAAGTCCCACACATGAGCGTGTCCCTCGTTTTCACGGACAATGCTTTCCAGGATCGTATCGCCGTCATGAAACTTCGGATTCTGAGATAAAAACCGGATATCCAGATTACGTCCGCGCACCACGCTTCCGTCGTCCGGTTCCTCCAGCCCTGCCACTATCTTTAAAAGCGTCGATTTCCCCGTTCCGTTGATCCCGATGAGGCCGATCTTCTCTCCCTCATTGATGCTGAAGCTGGCATCGTCAAAGAGAAGCCGCTCGGTGAATGATTTTGTCAAATGTTCTATCGTTAATAAATTCATCTTTGTAATTCGTCTCTCCGTTCCTTATTCATCGCCGTATAGAATCCACACTTCTATTCAATCACCAGTTCCACCGGGCAATGGTCAGATCCGAGTATCTCCGTATGGATATCCGCACTGACCAGCCTGTCCTTTAACGATTCCGATACACAGAAATAATCAATTCTCCAGCCTGCGTTCTTGGATCTGGCGCTGAACCGGTAGGACCACCAGGAGTAAATCTCCTCTCTGTCCGGATAGAACCAGCGGAAGGTATCGATGAATCCGGCCTCCAGAAGATCTGTAAACTTGCCGCGCTCTTCGTCTGTGAAGCCCGCGTTCTTCCGGTTTGTCTTCGGATTCTTCAAGTCAATCTCCTTATGTGCCACATTTAAATCACCGCAGAAAATAACCGGCTTCTTCTCTTCCAGCCCTTTTAGATACTGAAGAAATGCATCCTCCCACGTCATACGGTATGGCAGGCGCGCCAGCCCGTCCTTGGAATTGGGGGTGTAGCAGGTGACAACGTAATAATCGGGAAATTCCGCCGTTATTACACGGCCCTCATGATCGTGTTCCTCTATTCCGATGCCGTACGCAACCGATAGCGGCGCCTCCTTCGTAAACATGGCGGTTCCCGAATAGCCTTTCTTCTCCGCGTAATTCCAGTACTGATGGTAGCCCGGCAGATCCAGTTCGATCTGTCCCTCTGAAAGCTTGCTCTCCTGTATGCAGAAAATATCCGCCTTCACTTCGTGAAAATAATCTAAAAAACCTTTACCTACGCAGGCGCGCAGGCCATTAACATTCCATGATATCAATTTTTTCATTTAACAGTCTCTCCTTAGACAATACATAATGTTAGTATAGCATTTTCCAGGACAATAGAAAAGATTAATCTTGGTGGAAATTTTCAGATGAAAAATCCATCAGATCTGATCCATAAGAATCATTCTCAAGTTGATTCCGCTCTGTCGGAATGATATACTGCCACTGAATACATGAAAAGGAGGACTTATCTATATGAAGCATTTAAACAGGCTGGCCGCGCTCGCGCTGTCAGTATCCATGGGTATTTCCGGCTGCGCGTTTGCACCGGCGTCATCCGCTTCTTCCGAGACAGTCTCTTCTACATATGAAAAAGATACGGATAACGGAGAAACCATCTCCGCCGAATCAGCAGATAGTGAGGAAACTTCAATTGATGATACCGGAGCAGCTTCCCTTTCGTCCTCGGAGCAGTCCAGTGAAACAGAGGAAGAAAACGCTTCAGAAACAGAATCCGGGAGAGCGGCCGCATTTGCTTTAAAAATAAAAAAGGCCGTTGCATCGTCTGATCTGGAAGGTTTTGCAGATCTCTGCGGCTATCCGGTCTACATATCCCTGGAATCAGGGGACGGCCGCGAGCTTGAGACACGGGATGACCTGATCGCCCTCGGCTCAGATACTCTGTTTACCCAGAAGATGAAGGACACCATCGCGGCAGTACAGGAATCGCAGCTTGACTCCTACGGCGCTGGCGTGATGATGGGCGAAAACGGGGCGGTTGTGTTCAATGATGTAAATGGAACGATGATGATTACGGGAATCAATTTGTCTGACTGATCTGAGGAGGAACAGAGCGCGGGGCACGCTGTCCCCCGGAGTTTATTTCATTCATAGGACAAACTTTACTATGGATGAAAAAATGGGTGCTCAGATAACCGGCACCCATAACTGAATATCACTTTCCCCCTTTTCGTCCAACCGTTCCCCATACCTTGCAAAATCATACCGTCTGCCGTCGTCAAACCGACAGGTGGATTCAGGAAACCACTCCCCATAGATGTATTCCACCACCGGCTGGAGGCTGTCCTCATTCCTTCCGCGGAAGGAAAACACAGCATAACGGCCGGCTGGGAGTGTAAATTCCTGCATTCCTCTGGGAACCGTGTGTTCTTCGGCGACCTCTGCTCCCGCAATATACCGGAACACCTTATCCATTCCCTGGCAGGGATAATAAGAGTAGTCATTTACCCCAATCAGAAATTCCTCGTCCGTGCGGCCGGAGATCCGGTCCTTTTTCGCATGAAGCCGCCTCCAGCACCTACCGATTACAGAGAAACCGCCCTTTGTGGAACCGCAGCAGCCGACGATGGATATCGTCTTTGCCTCCGTCATGGCCACCTCAAGTATCCTGTCCCCCCGCAGTTTTTCCCGGCGGGAGGCATCGTATTTCAGCTGCAGCGGGAAGAAATCACCCTTCTTCCGGTATTGGGATGGACTGTGTTTAAAATACTTCTGAAACGCCCTCGAAAATGAGCGCTGCGTTTCGTATCCGGAAGCCAGCGCAATTTCCAAAACAGGCTGTTCCGAAAACACCAGCATACGGGCCGCCTCAGTCAGTCTGCGCCTCATAAGATAAGTATGCATGGGAAAACCGGTAACAGATGCAAACATGCGGTGCAAATGGTATCTGGAATAGTTGAAAGCCGCAGCAATACTTTCTAAATCCAGCCGCTCCTCCATCAGATGTTCTTCGATATAGCCAATGACTGCAGCTATTTCTTCTATATTAGTTGGTGTGTGATTCATCTTGTCACTCCATTTGTCATCCATTCTGCTCCCCATCTTACCATTCCTATCGGCCGCCTCATCGTAATTCGCAGCCTCCAATTCACTCGCCATAATCCCCGCCTCCTGTCTTTTCTCTATCATACCAGAAAACAAGAACATTTTTGTCACATTTCTTGCTGCCTGCATACTTTCCGACAGTCCAGTTTTTTCCATTCTCCTTCCTTTTATCTCCCGTTCTCGCATTCTGGCTGTCAGGCTTGCAGCCACAGGCAGAAAATAAGCCGGGAAATTCCATCAGAAGGAATTTCCCGGCTCTATAAAACTGCTTGTTTTATTTATTTTCTTTTTTTGTCATCCATTTCTTCCGCTCTACGAAACGTCCCATGACAAAGGCCATGATGCCGACGCCGATTCCGGTCTGAATGCAGAACAGCAGGCTTTCCACCTCGCCCGGGAGTTCGCCCTGAATCAGGGTTTCCATTACCGGGGTGAACCACGGCTCATACTCTTCTCCACGGATCTCCGCCACCATCTGGCTTCCCGCATCGTCGGATCCGCCGAATTCTGCGCCTTTTAACGCGAACAGCGGAATAATTGCGATCAGGCAGGCAATGACCAGTAAAACGGTTACAATCATTTTTTTATTCTTATCCATCTTATTTTGCCTCCTTTGCAAATCCGATACTGGAAAGCTCCGGTCCGGCGTAGGATTCCAGCGCTATGATGATAACAGTGGTGAGAAGTCCCTCAATGATGGCCAGCGGCAGCTGTGTCGGCGCAAATACGCCTAAAAACTTCGCCGCAGACAGAGCCACACCGCCCTGCTCTGCAGGATAGGCCAGCGCCAGCTGAAGGCTGGTTACGCAGTATGTAAACAGATCGCCAAGGGTAGCCGCAAGAAATACGGATACGTAGCGGTTTACCTTTAACTTTCCGCATAATTTATAGATCCCAAAAGCCACGAACGGACCAGCAATCGCCATAGAGAAGGTATTGGCACCCAGCGTGGTGAGTCCCCCATGTGCCAGTAAAACCGCCTGGAAAATCAATACTATAATTCCAAGGATGCTCACTGCCGACGGCCCAAACAGGATCGCCCCGAGACCGGTTCCGGTCATGTGGGAGCAGCTGCCCGTAACAGACGGAATCTTCAGGGACGAAATCACAAAAATAAACGCCCCGGCCATGGCAAGCACGGTGATGTTCTTTCTGTTTTCACCCAGTGTACGGCGGATGGAAAAAAATCCGGCGGCCAGGAACGGCACACAGACAGCTCCCCATACCAGGCAGTAGCCCAAAGGCAGATACCCCTCCATAATGTGCATCGCATACGAGACCGGCATAACGCCGAACGTAAATGCAAATGCGACTGCAAGTGTCATGATTCTTTTTTCTTTCTTCGTCATCTCTATTCTCCCTTCAAAAAAAATAAGCACCTCATCCGATGATTCCCACTCATCAGACCGGTACTTTGACGACAGCCTCTTCTTCGCTCTTATCCCCTGTCTTCACAGAGATCTCCGGTTTTCCGGACGCAAAAAAAGGCTTCGGCCTCCGGTCATCGCTCGTAACCGGACGCATCGTATCGCAACAGGCAGGTCTTCTGACTCAAGGTTCATCACAGCAGCTCATCTTCCCGGTTACCCAGTGATTTATCGAGCCCTGCTCCTCTTTTACAGCGGCGGGACCGTAAGGGATTTTCACCCTTTTCCCTATTATCCTGCGGAGAATTTCACAGGCACCTCTTGCGTAATTCTATTGTATTGTACACGAAAACGGCTCCGGCTGTCAAATACATTTAACGCCGTCTGCTCTCATTTTCAAACTGCCGGCTTCCTGCTGCTGGCACAGCAGCCGTTCCAGTTCCTCTGCATCTTTTGCATATGAACCGTCAGGCACAAGCCCATGGGCCGCCAGCCGGCTGCACACATCCATCAGGACCGGCTTTCTTAAGTTCGCCTGCGATACCACGCTTTCATCCTGGAAAATGCGGCGCGGCGAGTCATCCGCAATCAGACGGCCTCCGGCAAATACCAACGCCCGGTCCGCCCATCTCCAGGCAAAATCCACATCATGGGTAGAAATCAAAAGAGTTTTCCCCATATTCCACAGCTTATCCAGAACTGCCTCGAATATTGCCGTATTCAGAGGGTCCAGCGAAGCCGTCGGCTCATCAAACAGGAAGAGTTCCGACTCCATCGCGACAATATCCGCGATACAGACCCGTTTCTTCTCACCGCCGCTGAGATAGTGAGGCGGCCTGTCTTTCATTTCTACTAAGTTCATACAAGCAAGGGCCTCATCTACACGCCTTTTCACCTCCGCTGCCGGAAGCTTTAAATTCATGGGCCCGAATGAAACCTCCGCGGCCACCGTTGATGCGATAATCTGATTATCCGCCTCCTGAAACACAATTCCAACGTGCTTTCGCAGCTCATTCCGGTTCTTTTTTGTAATTTCGGTACCCCGGTATAAGATTTTCCCGGAATCCGGTGACAGCACGCCGTTCAGATTCAGAAAACACGTGGATTTTCCTGCTCCGTTGGAACCCAGTACCGCGATCCGCTCACCCTTTCTGACCGATAAGTTCACATCCTGCAGGGCCGTTTTCCTGCTGTCATAGGAATAGCAGAGATGCTCTGTCTCCAGAATCACATCTCCTTTGTTCTCGTCCACATACTCACCACCTTTTCTCTCATTTTCTCTGTATCACTCCGATGTCGGATTACAGTAAGATCCACACCGCCGCAATCAGCAGTAAGTATCCTGCTGCCGCTGCCGCCTGGCTTCCCCTGATCCGCTTCTCTTCCTCCAGGAAACAGAGATCCCCGTCGTAGCACCGGGATAATAGAGAGTCATAATACGTGTCCGCCCTTTTTAACGATGCCACCAGCAGATTGCCGGCGGTGCTTCCGAAGGTACGGCAGGATGTCCTAAAATCGCAGGTTCCCAGCCGGGAAACAGCGGCCTGTTTCATCTGACTGTGAGTGTCGCTCAGAACGAAAATAAAGCGGTAAATCAGATACATCAGTTCCACAATCATTTTCGGTACGTGTATGCGCTTTAAGACTCCGATCATCTCACTGGCCGGCGTGGCAAGCGTCATCATGTACATGGCACTGACCGCCCCCAGCGCTCTGGTAAACAGCAGTACAGCCTGCAAAAGCCCGGCCTTCGTCACATAAAGCGAAAACCATGGAACGCTTATATACCAGTCGCCGTAGGGCCTGCGCGAAATACCTGCGGCAATCGCCACGGTCCCCATAAAAAGAAAGGCGAGAGGAATCGTAAGCAGCTTTAAATACCGTGCAGGCGATAAGCCTCCCGCCATAACCGTAATGCAGGCCATGGTAAAGATTACAAATACCGACACCGACAGCTTGTCCGCCGCGATGCACAGACAGAGCGCCGCCATGCCCACCGCCATCTTAAGCCCCGCATTCCAGCTTCTGAGCCGCGACTCATAGGCATAGAAATCAATCGAATGCGCCGCATCGTGTTTATGACCTCTGTGAATTGGTTTCACCTCCCTTGATCTATTTACCGGCATTGGCCGATATGACCCATTATATAACGGGAGGAGGCGTATGGCAAATAAAATGGTAATTTATCCCTTCTTCCCTTCACGCTTCCGATACCACCCATACCACACCGTAAAGAACACAATCCCATACACCGAAGCCAGCGGCACCGCCAGTCCGATATCAAACAGGCTGGCCCCTTCCTTCAGGCTGAACACATACGACAGCGGCACCCTCACGAGAAACGACGCCGTTATTCCCTGCAGCATAACGGGAAGCGACATGCCGTGGCCGTTAAAGTAGCCGATATAACTGAATACAATACAGGTAAGTATGGCCTCCGGGCTAAATCCCTTTAAGTACTCCGCGCCCCGCACAATATAAGCCTCATTGGAGGTAAACAGCGATGCCGGGATATCCCCTCTGAAAAACGTAACCGCAAAGATAAACACGCCGACGCAGACGCCGAGCCCCATTCCCGTGAGCATTGCCTTCCTGGCCCGTTCCTCTTTGCCGGCCCCCACATTCTGAGCCACAAAGGCCGACATGGACTGCATCAGCGCAGAAGGGATCAGCATGACAAAGGAAATGACCTTCTGGGCGATCCCATACCCGGAGGACGCCTCAAGGCCGATTCCATTTACAATCGCGCAGAGAATTAAGAATGATATATTTGTCAGCATTTCCTGAAGCGCCAGCGGTATTCCCAGCTTTAAAAACACCAGAATCTCACGGTTAAAGCGGATATCACTTTTCTTAATGGTGAACGGAAGCTTCTGCCTGCGGATGATAAGCAGAGACAGGACCACGCTGACGGCCTGGGCCAGAATCGTGGCCAGCGCGGCGCCCGCCACATTCATGTGAAAAACTGCCACGAAAAGCAGATCTCCAATAACATTTACGATACAGGCGATCAGGACAAAAATCAGCGGCAGCTTCGAATTTCCCAGTCCGCGGAAGATGCCGCTGATCACATTATAAGCTACCACGAATACAATCCCCACACCGCAGATTCTCACATACTGCACCGTCAGGTCGTAGGCCTGTTCCGGGGCATTGAGCAGTGATGCAAAGACAGGAGCCAGAAACAGAAGCAGGGCCATGATGACTGCCGTAAAAATCACAAAAAAACAGACCGTCCCTCCAATTACACCGCCGATCCGTTCGTTCCGCTTCTCTCCGAGGTAACGGCTGATTAAAACCGTCACACCCATCACAAGAGCGGTAATCACAAATGTAACCAGATTAATGATGTTGCTCCCCGTCGCCACCGCCGAGATACCCGCATCGGTTCCAAACTGCCCCACGACGAGTAAATCCACCGCGCCGTACATCGCCTGCAGGATCAACGCTCCCAGCACCGGTACCATAAATTTGACAAGCTTCCCCACGATACTTCCCTGAGTAAAATCGTCCGATAATGTGTTATGCTTTGACATACTTCTCTCCTTCCTAACGTTCCAGGTTCTCCAGCATTTTCTCTGCAACCTTCATAAATGTATTTAAATCTTCCCGGGAGATTCCCTCAACGAGCAGTCCCTCCGTCTTCTGGATCTCCTGCTGCAGCGCCAACCGGATGTCCTCCGCCGCCTCCGTAAACTGAATTTTCTTATATCTCCCATCCTCTTCACTGCTGACCCGCTGTATCATCTTTCTGCTCTCCAGCGTCTTCAGCAGCTCCGTAGCCGTCGATGGCCGCAGCCCGAACTCTTTCTCAATGTCTTTCTGATACAGCGGCCGGTCTCTGCCGTCAACCAGGATAAAATCCAGAATCCGCCCCTGAACCTCTGTAATTCCGAGATTTTTCCCCATCTTTTCCGATCTGCGCCTTAGGCGTATGGAAATTTTATTGATCATTTTTCCTGTATCCATTGTGCTTCCCCCCTGTGCTTGGCTGAATTTGGAATCTATATAGTTCGGTTCCTAACTATTAGGTTATAACACATTTTCGGTAAATGTCAAGTGCAAGATTGATTCATCAAGATGCTAATGAAAGACCTGTCAAAACTAAAAAAAGAGCTGTCGCAGCTATGATTTTTCAATCACCGGGGGCGACAGCTCCAATTTCTGTGTATAAATATGTTTTCTTCCATTGCATACATGCTTTCTGCCATTTCATACCCGACAGTCAAACGGCGTGTTTATCAGCAGTTACATGTATATGGTCTTAAATGCCATATCACAGCGTTTCTTATTATGGGCAAGTCCTACACAAACGACTTCTCCCTTTAAGCCACTGTAATACTTTTGCTCCAGAATCTGCTCCAGGGCTTCCTTTTTTAACTGTTCCAGATTTTCACCTTGTTTAAATTCTACGATAACATTAACGTGATTGGCCGAAAGCGGAATCAGCGTTATATCGCTTCGCCCGTACCCGGCTTCTATATTACTTGTTACTTTATAGGTACCGCGTAATGTAATGCACATGCCGAGGAACAACATATGGTAAGCATTTTCTTTTCCATCCATATAACTGGTACAGGACATAACTATATCTTGATATATCATAAAAAAATTAGCCATATCTTTGTTCATTAAACAGGAAAACATGCGGATTAAATCCTGCCCGTTAATTCCGGAAATTTCTGTGATCAGCACCTGGAATTCGCTCATCACCTCGTCATTTGGTATTTTGACAACTGCTGAATTACCATCAATCCACGCTGTCACGGTTATATAACCGGCATTTACCAGAAGCCCCCATAGACTATAGTTACTCTCTCTTTCAATGTATGAGGTATCCAGAGTCAGCCATACTGTGGCTTCACTGCCGTTTGCAAGTAAATCAAAGCTATCCCAAAAATTTTTATCAGCATCGGACATCGCCTTGCGGATTAAAAAATTTGTCGATGTTTTAATCCAGTAATTCTCCAGCCGGCCGCGTTTCGCATAATTTAATATCGACCAGGGATTATACATTTCTATACCGCCAATGTGGTATCCATCATACATTTTTTTTACTTCTTCTGTGAGTTCCAGGCCACAGTAGTCTAACAGCTCGCTTACTTCTTCTGTATTAAGGCCGAAATACGGTGCATAATCCTGGTCAATCACAGTATAAATCTGAGGATTATTCAGCTGGGAGAATATACTTTCCTTTGCCACTCTTTGAATCCCGGTAAGAAGTGCCTGTTCCAAAAAAGGATTTCCTTTAAGCGCCGTTCCGTAAAAATTTGCGAAAAACGTTGCCGTCTCACCATGATAACCATATTCATAACTGCTCATGATAGGCTGATCGTACTCATCAATTAATAAGATGGGCGCAACTTTGTAATGGGATTTCACCACACTCGTCAGATCCTTTAACGCAGTAACAAACTGAATATATGTTGAAGTATCATCCCTTAGAATATCAATCATCTGGTAAAAATCCTGTTTCTTGTAGGGATTCAGAGTATCCCAGCTATTTCGCAGGATTTCTTCATAGCGGAGATATTCATTATATAACTCTTTTTTCAGCAGGGAAAACATTTCCCGGCTTGTAATGCCCTTGCAATCTTTAAATGTCAGGAATATAACTGGCCGGGAGTTCATTTGTTCTGCATATTCCGTATCCATAATTGCAAGCCCGGAAAATAAAGATTCACTCTCCTTCGTTATATCAAAAAAGTCACGAATCATAGTCATATTAAGGGTTTTTCCAAATCTGCGCGGCCTTGCAATAAGCGCTACTTTATCCTTCATTCGCAAAAAATCCCTGATCATGAGGGTTTTATCCACATAGTAGAAGCAATTTTCCCGAATTTCTGTGAAGTCGTCATTTCCAATTGGCAGTGCCTTCTTCATTATTACTCCCCTTTCAATATTCAAACGAGCCAGTGATGATAAAAGTATAACTTTTTTTCCTTCCAATTACAAGGCTTCTGTACGGAGGACTTTTGTATAATAGATGCACCTTTTTACCAAACAGAAAGCGCCTCTCCCGCGAGTCAGGCCCGCGCCGGAGAGGCGCACACAATGCGAAGCACCTAAGCATTTAAATTCTTCACAGTTTCCCGTATTATCAGTCTGTTTTCCAGATAGACCCGCCGGTTATCGATGATTCCGTCCTCCAGACGGCGCAGCAGAATCCGCGTCCCTTCCCGGGCGATCTCGCCCATGTTCCGCTCCACGGTAGTCAGCTTCATATTCGCATAGCCCGACAGATCCCAGTTGTCGAAGCCCACCAGCGACACGTCGTCCGGCACCTTTAGGCCGACCTCGGTGACTGCCTCCCGGGCGCCGAATGCCATCTCATCGTTAAAGCTTAAAATTGCCGTCAGATCCTGTTCCAGAAGCCGCTTGGCCGCCTGATATCCGCTGGCATAGCGGTATGTACCGTGTTCCACCGGCAGACTGTCGGGATCCAGACCGTGTTTTGTCATGGAGGCGCGCCAGCCGCGGTGACGCAGCCTGGTGGAATCCAGATTCGAATTCCCTTCGATAATGCCGATTCTCCGATGCCCGTTTTCCAGAAGGCAATCCATGGCTTTTTCCATGGCTCCGGCCTCATCCGTGGTAACGTTAGGCACATCCAGAAATACCGTCCGGCAGATGGCTACCATGGGAATCCCCTTATTCAGGACTTCATCCATGAATTCCAGATCGTCGTCCTTCTGCGTAAGCACGATAATTCCATCCAAAAAGGAGGGATTCAGCGTTCCCGGCTCATGCATATCAATACCTTTGACAATGACATTATATTTGCTCCCCACCACGCTGTAGACCCCGGTCAGCACATCGTGTAGAACGAAGGGGGAACTCATCTTGCTGATGGTGGAGAAGTAAAGACCAATCACGTAGGAACGTGACATCTTCAGCTGAATCGCCGCCTGATTCGGCACGTATCCCATCTCTTCCGCGATTTTCAAAATACGTTTCTTTTTATCGGACTTGTCCGCATTCGGATCATTTAAGGCTCTGGATACCGTAGAGTAAGACACTCCCGCTTTTTTTGCCACATCCTTGATCGTAACTGCCATATCCCACACTCCCTGCCACAAATACGTAATAGATTTAGTATACCTTTGACGTCCGAAGATTGCAACACCTTAATTCTCTGAGTTTTACTTTAAAGGGAGGCAGAGGTTACAGCCCGGTCGGTCTCTGCTTCCCGGTCTGCCCGGCTGGCTTACGCGTAGTTTCCAGTTCAAGTTTCGGGGATAAGCACTTCTAAACGTGCAGAATTTTTCTAA
>OATU01000165.1_pt1 | contig 69841 bp, 71 predicted proteins | sample 1516711 | NCBI WGS metagenome assembly OATU01 (sample SAMEA2579971, study PRJEB22360) | human gut metagenome | biome: human gut; feature: human-associated habitat; material: faeces | place: Denmark | collected 2008/2010 | reverse complement strand
TGGCATAGAATGTATCTATTTTGACATATTTTCTGCCATTCCACTTGGCCTTATACTCTAACTGTCTTGTCAGCTCATGCCATGATACATCAATTATGGACTTTGCCAAATGATGATTTTTTACCATGTTTTTTATCTGCAAATCTTCCGAAACTATCACTTGGTTTTCGCTGATAATCTCATGTGACATCTTGTGCAGATAATCTTTTCTGGTATTTGTTATTTTCTCATGGCATAATGCTATCTTTTTCTTTGTTTTGTAGTAATTTTGACTTCTTTTCTCTTTATGGGCTAACTGCCATTGCAGTTTCACCAGTTTCTTTTCGTAAATATTGAGGATATCTTTTCCATATATCTTATTATCACACTGTGTCTCTGACATATCTCATACGAAAACTGTTTTATATCATCTGATATCCGTCTCGAAACCAGTAATTTCTTTCTATATTTGCAGACAAAAATAATGTGATATTGTAATAGGTATTTGTGTCTGTTTTTAGATTTCCATGTTCCCATGCCATGAGTATACAATAATTTCTGATTTTTGGCTACCTTAACCCACCGTCTAAAGCCAGTGGGATTGCGGTAGCCCTATTTCAAGAAATGCTTTTACTTCCTCCGGCATGCGTCCTTTGCGCCATGCGAGAAGCAGTTCCGTCGTAAGATCCGCATCCAGAATATCACAGGACTGCATCTGATCCGACAGCTTGTGCATAGAAGCCGGAAGAATGGCAATCCCAAGTCCCTTTTCTGCCAATGTCATAGCCGTTCTGGCATCCTCACACTCACAGTAAATATCACACAAAAGCCCCTTCTTTTCGAACGCGGACAACAGATAACTCCGGTATCGATGGGAAAGAATCAATTTTTGTTCAGACAATTCTTCGAGTGTAATTCCGGCTTTGTTTTTTTCCAGAACCGGGTTCCCGGCAACCGCCATCGCAAGCAGCTTTTCCTGCATCAAAGTCCTGCTCTCACAGCCTTTGAGCGCAATTGGTGTCCGCAGTGTCGTGATATCGACCACACCGTTTTCCAACTGCTCTCGCAGCGTAAAGGTCGATCCCTCGTGGATATCAAAGCGGATATCCGGATGCGACGTGGAAAAACGGATCAGGTAATCGGACATCATGGAAACCGTGGACGGTGTAAATCCGATGTGAATCGTTGCCGCCTGGCTTGCTTTTATAACTTCCCGCTTGGTGATATCTGCCATGGTGAGAAGACTGCCCGCCCGGTCATACAGTGTTTTTCCGGCTTCCGTCAATGTAATCTTTTTGGTACCACGCAAAAAAAGCTGCACCTGAAGTTCTTCTTCGAGCATCTTTACCTGATAACTCAGCGGTGGCTGTGTCATGTGAAGAACACGCGCCGCACCGCTGATCGTACCGGCATCCACGATTGCCCGAAAGTATTCCAGTTGTTTTACGTCCATAGCTTCTCTCCATACATTTTTTGTTTAGTTAATTCATAAAAGTAATATTTTTCATATATGTTAATCTATGGTATACTAAATGTCAACGGAAAGTCAAAATGAAAAAGAAAGAAATGAAATGATTATGAAAAGAATTGATTTTGAACACGGTTCCATCCCAAGTAACATCTTAAACGCAGCCATTCCCATGCTGGTTGCGCAGCTTTTAAGTCTGCTTTACAACGTCGTAGACCGCATTTATATTGCAAGAATCCCACATGTCGGCACAACGGCACTCGGAGCAGTCGGTTTATGTTTTCCGATTATTGTGATCATCACCGCTTTCAGCAACCTCTTCGGAAGTGGCGGTGCTCCGCTTTTTTCCATCAGCCGGGGCATGAATGATTCCAAAAAAGCTGCTGAAATCATGAATACATCCTATACGCTGGTCTGTGCCGGTGCGATTGTTTTAATGACCATCGGACTTCTGTTTGCACGCCCGATCCTTGTTCTGTTCGGGGCATCAAAGTCCGCACTTGTTTATGCCTATCCATACCTGATGATCTATCTGCTCGGCACGCTTCCGTCCATGATCTCCACCGGTATGAATTCGTTTATCAATGCGCAGGGATATGCCATGACCGGCATGACATCCGTTGCGATCGGTGCCGTGGCAAACTGCATACTTGATCCGCTCTTTATCTTTGGATTGCAATTGGGTATCCGTGGAGCCGCCATCGCGACTGTAATCTCACAGACGCTCTCTGCAATATTTGTGCTTTATTTTCTAAAAAAACGCGCGGAATTTAAAGTACGGCTTCTGACCCGGACCGAACTTGCCACCTGTGGAGAGAATGCAAAAAACATCGTAAGTCTCGGTACTGCCGGTTTTATCATGCAGCTTACCAACAGTCTGGTCAGCATCTGCTGCAACAATGTGCTCTCCACAACCGGAGGTGATATTTATATCTCCGTGATGACGATTATCTCCAGCATCCGGCAGCTCGTCGAGACACCGATTTATGCCATGAATGAGGGAAGTTCCCCGATTTTAAGCTACAATTACGGGGCACGCCGCCCGAAGCGTGTAAAACAGGCAATCCTTACCATGGCCTTAATGATTTTCGTCTACACGGGTGCCATGTGGTCTGTCATTATCCTCGCACCACATTTTCTGATCCAGATTTTCAGTTCCGACAGCGAGCTGATCCAGGCGGCGGTTCCTGCCTTAAAACTTTATTTCGCCGCATTTATTTTCATGGATCTGCAATACATCGGACAGACAACGTTTAAATCATTAAATAAAAAGAAGCAGGCAATTTTTTTCTCCCTGCTTCGTAAGGTATTTATTGTTGTGCCACTGACCTACCTGCTCCCATATGCGCTTGGCATGGGAACAAGAGGCGTGTTTATGGCAGAACCGGTCTCCAATGTGATCGGTGGAAGCCTGTGCTGTATTACCATGCTTTGCACCATACTTCCAGAATTAAGTCGCATGGAAAAAAGCACCAAAACGGATTAATTCTCCTGTCCTGCGCGAATTGCTGCTTCCTTCGCTTTTACATCAGAAAGAAAGTGCTCTTTGGCAAAGCCCATATCCTGCACGAGTTCCATCGTTCCAAGATATGTTCCTTGTGCATCCCGCACTGCCATGTAAGTAACCAGCATGGTCTTTCCGTTTTTCTCCATCCAGATTGGCACTTTGTCGAGCGTTCCATTCCGGAACTCCCCGATGATGCGCCGCACCTGCTGCTCAACTTTCGGCGGATGACAGGAAAATACCTCGCGGTCGATTGCCATACCCGGACGCTTGAAATCTTTCGGTCCTTCATTAAAAAAGCGGTTAATGTTGTCTTCATCAACAAAAGTGATCTCCATCGGGATCGTGTTGAGCATTGCGGTAAGCTGCGCAACGGTCAAGTGCCCGCCCGGCATGATGATTTCTCCATTTCTTACATCTTGACCGCAATTTTCCGTATGCAGATATTTCTCTGCCGCCTCCCATGTCGCATTTTCCACACCAAAGCAGACCGGATAATCTTTCGAATCGCGGTAAATTCCAAACCACTCTTCCTCTGTAAAATTCAAGGCGCAGTTCGGGAAGAAAATATTAGCTTCCTTGTAGATCATATCCTCCACGCGCTGCAATGCCGCCACAAACCGCTCTATCCAGTTTTCGTTCTGCCGCATGTCTTTTGCCAGCGCTGCCAGTTCATCCCTGATCTCATCATCCGTCGTCCACATCACATCCGACGGACCGCTGATCCCGTATTTTACTTTCAGATGTGGGTACAGAAGATCTCCTTTCTTTGCATAATGGATCGCAACTTCCCGCAGCTTTCCAAACAGCTCCGGTGAAATGGTATTTGTTTCCTCTATTTCGTTCCTGCATTCCCGGATGATGTTTTCTAACACTTCATTTTCGTGGGTAAACGTCTGCAGCGGATGTCCGGTGATTCCGGTTAAAGCTGCGGTAGCCGCCAGCTTTTTCTCTTTTACCGATGCCGCAACCGCTTTTTCCGCGTTGGCAACTTTCTCCTCACTCGTCGCGCCGCGGAACAGTGCCGCATGGACATCACACAATTTCTGCACGGTCTCAAGCGGTGTTCCACACTGCAGAAGTTCCTGCTCCGCCTGCATGATTTCCGCCGGATCGACCTCTTCAAATTCTTTTACAAAGTCTGTTCTTACTTTTTCAAGTTCTTCCCCGGCGCTCAGCCGCTCCAGATATGTTTTGATCTGTTCTACCCGTGTGTTGTGTTCCATGATTTTATCCTTTCCCATTTATATAGACTCTCTTACAAACAGTTTTTTCATTCTTCAGTTACAATATACACAAAAACAGGAAAAGAATATGTTGTTGCAACCACATTTTATATTTTATTTGTCGTACTGTACAGTTTTCGCAAAATCAATTGCATCCCCTTGTTGTGAAAGTTTATTCTGCGCTGTTTTCCCCGTGGATAAAGATGTCTTTTTTAATGCGTTATATTCTTTTTCTGATTTGTTATCCACAACTTTCTGATTTTTCTGCGCAAGATCCACAAGATTCATTACACTGAATTTGCTTTGCTGTTGAAAGAGTTCTCTTCCTGTTACCGTCTTATAAACCATCTGTGGAAATGGTAAAAGCAGGCTGATCGCCACAAACAGCCACAGTGCATAAACGCCAATACTTCCCACAAATCTGCGCAGACCTTTCCTTACAAGTAAAAGAAACAAGATTAGCAAAAAAGAAACCAGAACCGCTGCTAACACATATTGAATTTTCCAAAGTCAAAATTGGTTTTGACTGTACAATGGTTCTCGTATCAGCCATTACCTGTCTTACCGTATTGCACAACCTCGGAAGTGTCGGTGTCGGTACTATCATCGCAGCTATCTTAGTTGGTACGCTGGTCGGTATCATCAACCGTGCATTCGGCAAACAGCGCGATAAGCTGCTTGGAAAAAACCTGTTCTTCACGATTTCTTCGCATGGTATGCCGGTCCTTTAGAACAAACAGATTTGCCTAACGCCTACCATGTATTCGTCAGTGCAGATGCTGCCGCCGAAGCTGCCAGAGTCTCAGTGCGTGACAACATATCTCCGGAAGTAGCTGCCGCAAAAGTAAAAAAAGTGAACCACGAACGTGCGGTTCACTGCAAACATTTTACAAAAACAGACTGGGGCAATGTAAAAAACTATGATCTTTGTATCAAATCCGATGACCTCGGAGTAGCGGAAACTGCGCAAATTATCGGAGACCTGTTTCAGAAGAAAATGGGCCTTTCATAGCCGTGGTTAGCAACCACCTTGCGCCATTTGGATATATACATAAAAATTTATTATTATGTCCTTGGTTTTTTCTTACATTGGACATATGCGTCGGATTTCTATAATTTAGTCCAAAAAAATGCCAGTTTAAATGACATTTATCACCGTATATTCTGCATATGTCCAATCTCTCTTTTTTTTATGGATATTACATTTCTGCTCTTTCACATATGTCCATTCGCTTCATTTTTCCGGACATTATACTTCTTTTTTTCACATATGTCCATTCATTTCATTTTTCCAGACACTAAACACTACTCTTGAACGTCAGCCCATACACTTGCAATCCAATGTAAACCACGACATAAAGCGAGAACTGTCGTATTTTCCACACGGGCTACGCTGAGGATTTTTGGCATGTGCTATCGAGAAAATAGGCAAGTAATATGGTTTAGTTAATTTAAAAACGCTATACTAGACATATGATGTCTGGCATTTTTTCCTATACAGTGAAAAAGAGCTGACACACAATTTATTTTGTGCACAGCTCTGCATTTCCATTATTTATATTCCCTTATCCGAACGTCAGCCTATATCAACTTTAAGCATTCACTGCTTCTGCTTTTAATCCATTTAACAGATTTACATACATATCTGCTTTCGAGATACCTTCCATGATTTCTTTTGATTTCAGATTGTAAGCCTGGTTGGAAAGAAATGTATGTACCTTTGTTTTCTTTCCATTATATATAAATGAAAAGTATACTGCTGTGGCTCCGCCAAGCGGTCCCTTCATCAAGTCTGTTTTGATATTCTGCAGATCTTTTACTTCTGCCATCTGAAACTCCAACGGATTGTGATTGGAAACATATGCAATCCTTCCATCCACGCCATCAATTGCCAGATAAGCATTCGATGTCTTAAATGTACTCACATCCTGAAAATGATGCTCCTCAAGTCCTGCATCAAATGTTTTCCGGGATTTCTTTCCAGATCCGCCCCATGCAAGACGTATTCCACAAAATGCCACCCCGAAAAAGCAGGCCATTACAGAAAATACAATCAATGTCGGTTCTGAAAACTGTCCAGCACGTACTGATAATGCGAGCCATGCTGCAACACCAATAATCAGAGCCGCAATCACCGTGATGACAAACTGTTTGACGATGTAGCCTCCATTTACTTTTTTCATAACTTCATTCTCCTTTTAAAATATAATATTACTTTTTTGACGTTCTATTATACTTTATCGTATTGAGAGTGTACTGGCAACTGTTTTTATTTCAGCTGTGCCTTTGCAGGACGATAAGCCTGATAAGTAAAGGTTCCATCCTCATTTTTTTTCAATGTCTCAATCCTGGTTTCCTCTGCTGTTCCGTCTCCAGCTTCTCCAATGATACTCTCTTCTCCAACATCATAGATCCAGTCTGAAACACTATAAGATAATTTTTCATCTGGTGTAGATATGCAAATCATTCCATCTGCATCTGGTGTTACCGTCTTAGTCTCGCTCTTAATAAGTTTTGCACCGTCCAGCCTTTTTTCAATCTGTTCTTGTCCTGACATCTCATCAGCTTCGTTCTGTGCAGCAATATTTTTTTCATCCTTTTGCTCCTCTATTTGAGTAAAATACTTCTCTGCCGCTTTATCATCTGCCTTTGACTTATCCAGCGGAAGCATAAAAAGTGCCTGCATGCCGTCAAATGCCTTATTGACCTCATAATCCCCTGTCTTTTCGTCTAATGTAAATGCCTGTAATTCCTGTCCAAAGCTTTCTACTACACCGAGATAAACCCCCATATTTGCAAATATTTCGAGATCATCACACTCCAAAAGCTGATACTGTACACCGTCCTGCACGAATGCCTGCGCCCCCGCACTTAAGGTTCCGTTGTTGACATCCATAAAGCTTTTTCCATGGATCAATGCCGAAACACAAAAAGTCTGGTAACTGTCATCCGTCTGTCCGGGCATTGGCGTACCATCCTCTTTTGTAATCGCTGTGACGGCATAAGTTTTTTTTGTGCTGATGACAGATCTGTTTTCGTCATTCACCACAACCGAAAGATCTTTTCCTGTAACAATTCCCATAAGAGTAATTTCGTAGCCTGCGGATTTCTGCGTTTCATTGATCGTAATCGCATCCTTGCTCTCAAATGCTTTTGCTAATGCTCCATCCTCTGTCATCTGATCCGCCACCTGTGAAGGTGTAAGATATCGGTATGCCGCATATGCCGATGCAGATCCAACAACAAGGATTCCAATTGCAGCTACCGCTGCCACGCCTGATTTCAATGTTCTATGTTTCATATTCTGTGTCTCCTTTGCCTTTTTTACAATGGATGTATTCAGGCTTTTTTCTGGAACACAGTCCGGCAGAAGACTTTCTTTTAACAATTCGTCCAATTCTTTCATGAAAAGTAATCCTCCAATTCTTTTTCCAACAATTTTCTGGCTTTATAAAGCCGGCTTTTTACCGTTCCCTGTGGAATAGACAAAAGTTTAGCAATGGACGCCACGTTCTGATTCTCCATATAGTAGAGCAAAAGCGGAATCCGGTACACATCCGAAAGAGCATCGACAGCCTTCCACAAATGCGCCTTTTCTTCCTCTTTCACAACCCGTTCCACCACATCACTTTCGGAAACAGCCGTACTCTCTTCCATGGCTTCCTCTGCCACTTGTGGAGCAATCCGGCTGCGCCATGCCCGTTTGCGCACGCGATTTTTCCATAGACGGATCACGATGGATAACAGATAGCTTTTCGGATTATCCTCATACCGAATGGATGCTATCTTTTTGGTTGCTTCTAAAAATGCATCCTGATACAGATCATCTGCACACTCTTTTTCTTTTGCCAGATGCATGCAAAATGAGTAAATATCTTTCCCATAAAGCAAAATGCACTGTTCCAGTTCCTGAATTGTCATATTAGTTACTTCCCGTGTACACGAATTTCGAAAAGCTTTTCCTGCCTTTCACTTATACATTGTAATAACTTTGGCAGCGGTTCACACATATTTATTTTATAGGTTTTAAGACATCCGGTTCGTCCGCAGTCTTTATAAGATTCTGCACTTCTAATGAATTATCAACAAAATAATATTTATCATCTTTTGCAAAAATAATACCAATTGATTTTTCATCTTCATATAATGTCAGATAATTTTGCTCTGTGATCAGATAGGTTCCTTCATGCAATATTTCCTGATCGTAACATTGAAATTTTCCGGTATTCTCAGCATTATTTTCGAACGAAGGCGTTATGGCAATATATTCTGCATTTTCAAATTTGTGTTCCCCCACTTGAAACGTTCCCTGCCAGTCTGTTTTCTTCATAATCAAAGAATTCTTCGCCCATGCATAACCAGCAGCAATACATAGAATGCCAACTGCAACAACTATAAAACATTTCCATAAATTTTGTTTCTTTTCTGACATAATATTAATTCCCCTTTTTAACTAAAACTGAATATGATTGCAGAACTTCGTAACTTTTATTGTAAACTGTTGGGGTGCTCCATTTTCCCCATGTTTCTCCATTCTTTCGATATCTATATTGTATTAATTGAATATGTGGTTTGATATACTTTTTGGCTTTTATTACATAATAACCATCTTTATGTGCCTTAAGTGCTTTTCCATAATATGTATCATATGCTTTTCCCATCGGAATAGAAAAAGTTACTGAAGCACTAACGCCCTCATATTGAGCACTTAAACCAACTCCAAATGATATATCAACTTTTTTTCCTCCATTTTCTCCATAAAATAATGAATCTCCACTCTTTAAATATGTTCCATTTTTCGGTTGTCCCTGAATGGTCTTTAATTTTGTCCATTTTGGATCTTTGTCAATAAATATAAATCTCCATTGTTCAAGATCATTTGTTGGATAGCTATATGCTTTACCATAGGAAATGCGATCTTTTGCATATACAGAAGTCGACATTGTAGTTAGCAAAACAACCATAACAATAAATCCTACACATTTTTCATAACATTAATTCTCCTTTTTATCTAACTGTTTTGTAATATCTATTTTAATAATTTTTCATATTTTGTCTATGGGAAATATTCCCTTTTTCCGTTGTATCGAGAATATTTTTTGCTGCATTTTTCATAACAATTTGATTGCTCATTACCATCGGCGCCTCCTTATTTTTATTTGACGCGCGTCAAATAATATGTAGTTTTGAACATAAAAAAGAAGTAGCATAACTTTATTGTCACAGTTATGCTACTCGTCTCTTTTATAATTATAATTTGAAATCGCTTTCTATCGATCTTTGTATCAGCATTTCATTCGTCTGGTATTTTCCATAATAAAAGGCTTCGCTTCTTTCTGTCCCCACTGCGTATCATACATCCCCATCAAATACTGATAGAGCTGCTTCCGGTTATCAAATTTAATAACCTGATATGGCAGAGAGAAGGACAGTTTCTCAACAAATAAAAGTTTTCCATCCCTGGTCGGAACAAGCACTCCGGCATGCCCGACAAACAATTCATTTTCTTCCTTGCCAAAACTGGAATGAAATACAACCGTTATCAATGATGCCTTTGTCTTTTTAGAAATAGTGACACCTTTTGCCTTCAGGCTCTTTTGCATTTTTTTCACATGTGTGTCAACATCTGTTGTATATTCTGTATTCACTGTGGAAAATAACTTTTCAAATGTTGCTGTCTGCTTTTTGGTAAACTTTTTTTCCGGAGCATTCTTAAGCGCATCCTGATCCATAAAGAGTTCCGTCGGATTAGCCTTCGCATTCTCATCAACTTTGATTTTATCTTTCATAAGATCAAAAGCTGTGATTCTGCAATTGTATCCAATAAACAGATCATTCTTCTTGCTCCAAAGCTCCATGATTTTGTTTTCATCATACTGTGGACTCTTTTTCATCTTTTTGAAACCTTTTTTGACAAGTCCCGTATTTTTAATGGTTTTATTATAAGTCTTTACATCAGCAAGCCATGCATCCACATTTTTCCTGGAAAGTCCGGCATCAAGCATTGCTTTTCGAACCTCCTTTTGCGATTTTGCATCCACAAGATTCGAATATGCCCCACAATAAGTGGTTGTCTTAGCATCTATGCTGACGGGCTGCATGATTGCGAAATAAGGTATCAGCAGCGTAACCATGATTACATAAATTATTTTTTTCATATGACATTCTTCTCCTTTGCAAAGAAATTTTATCATATACGATTAAAAAAACAACTTAAGTTTTTATTAAGAACCGCTGTTGCATATTTTACAATTTTACATACTTACATATTTGCTGTCCGACATCGCATAGCCATCATTATATTTGATTGTCAGATATTTCACATCTTTTCCGTCTGTAAGTTTTACGTAACAGATGCCATCCTCGAAACGGTCGGTAATATCCAGCTTCCGGTCTTTATAGTACAACCAGACACTGCCGTCATCTTCGTACTCCACATCCGGCTGATTAATCTGCTCCATAATCTCATCTTCGGTCAGCGGACGTTCCACTCCGTCTCCATCCATTGCGACACCTCCACCCGTTATTTCCGTGGAATTGCCGTTTTCATCCGGTATTTTTATGGTATAGGTACTGCTGTTGCCGTCGTTATTAATTTCGAGCGTTGCATTCGTCTGATCGCCATTGATCCAGAGCTGAATCGTTCTCTGGATACCTCCAAGATTTGCTGCGTAGGCGGTTCCTGCCCCCCCTACAAGTACGATACATGCTGCAACTGCTGCTGCGATTGTTTTCACTTTATGATGCTTCTGTCTCATTGCCATTTTTTCTACCTCCATCGAAAAATCACCGGAGGTCTGTAATACCGAAAATGCCTGCTTGTATTTTTCTTTATTCGTCATCTTCCCATTCCTCCTTTAATGTCTGTCTGAGCAGCGCCCTCCCGCGTGACAGGCGGATCTTGACATTGCTTTCTGACAAATGCAGAATCTCGGCAATTTCCCGAATGGCATAATCCTCATAATAAAACAGGTGAATGACGATACGATACTTTTCCAGAAGTTTCATCACGGTCTCAAACAGATTTTCCGATTCCGGTGTCTCGAAGGTCAATGTTTCCATATAATCTTCCAGCGATAATTTGTTTTTGCGCCAGAAGGTGTGATTACAGTTCTTTGCTTTGTTGATTGCCACCCGGAACAGCCATGCCCGGATATGCTGCTCGTTTTCAAATTGTTTTTTGTTCATGTGGTACTGCAAAAACGTATCCTGCACAACATCCTCGGCGTCCTCTTTGCTCTTACATACGTTAAAAGCCGCCGCGAATAAATTGTTCTGATAGCGTTCCATCAGTTCCTGTACGGATTGTCTCATGAGCCGCTCCTTTATGTTTCGTTTTCAAAGGCCTTTCACTAATAGTACAAATAGCAGTCACAAAAGGTTACAAAAAAGAAAAAACTTGCATTATTGGAAAAATTCGCTATAATAGTCTGATTACCACAATACAAGGGGGACTTTAAAATGTTAAGTATATTTATGAAAAAACTCACAGTCAATCAGGCCCGAAATGCTGCCAACACATCACCAAATGCACTTCTTATCGACTGTCGCCCAAAGGAAGATTATGCACACGGACATGTTGGGAATGCAATTAATTTTCCGATTGATAAGATCACAGAAGAACGTGTATGTCACAGAATCCCGGATAAGGAGACTGCACTTTATATTATAGGCGGGTATTATCATAAGCCGACAGAAGCTATGAAGAAATTTAAAAAGTTGGGATATAAAAATCTGACTTTTGGTGGCTATATGGAAGAGCATCATGGAATGCTGACCCGCTAGATATAGGGTGCCGATTCCATAAGGAGGGGCTGCATAGCGTGGTCACACATTTCTATTTTCTACAAATTCATAATTCTGGATAACTAGTATAGCGTTTTTAAATTAACTAAACCATATTACTTGCCTATTTTCCCGATAGCACATGCCAAAAATCCTCAGCGTAGCCCGCGAAAGTAGAAGTGTGTGACCGCGCTATACAGCTACCTTATGGACGCCTCTTTCTTCAAAATCTAATAACTTCATTCTCACCTCATTTTACTCCCTCCCTCAAAAATTTTTAAAACCATTTTTCTATTTTTGATAGAATACATGAAAAAAGTTCGTAATACCAATTGTAATTACAAAGCCACTCAGATGCATCGAGAGAAGCCATCGGCATAACAAAGCGGGTGGGGAAGGATATGGAACTTATGAAAATAGGAGAAAAAAATTATATTAAACAACTTCGGCTTCATAATGAAAAGGCACTTGCCTATGTCATTGATGAATATGGAGGACTGCTTATGTCGGTGATCCGTAAACATCTCTTTTATCTTCCTGAGAAGCAGGAAGAATGCTTTGATGATGTTCTGCTTAAAATCTGGCAGAATATAGAAAGCTTTCATGAAGAAAAGAGTACGTTTCGGAATTGGGCGGCTGCGGTGGCAAAATATCAGGCAATTGATTATCTAAGGAACTATCGCAAAGAGCTTCAGACGATGAATATTGAAGATGCAGTGATCGTACAGGAAGACAAGGCACTTGCTGAAATGATAGAAAAAGAAGTCAATTCAGAAGTAGAAAAAATGCTGGCATGTTTAAATCCACGGGACAGGGAACTTTTTTATAAACTATATGTGGAAGAAGAAAGCATGACGCAGATAAGCCACGAAACCGGCATGAAACCGGAAGTCATATATAACAGACTTTCACGAGGGAGAAAGAAAATACGCAAAAACTTATTAGAAGAAAGAGGTGCCTGAGTATGGGAAAAAATATTTATGAAATTTTAAACGATGTAAAAATAAATAAAGATGAATATGAAAAAATAAATCTAACCGACCTTGATAAAGCGCAGAAACAGAAGCGCATTTTGAAAAAGATAAAGAAAAATAATAAATCACACAAAAATATAAGAAGAGCTGCCTTAGCAACAGCAGCTGCATGTGCTGTTATAATTGGAGCAGCCGGGGCCGCAAACCCTGCAATGGCGAAGAACTTATTCAGCAGTACAATAGGAAATCTTATAGAAAACCGTCAGGGAACAAAAGATGAAGCTGAAGCAAAGATTTATGAAAAGATTGCAGAAAAATCTATGACCGCTCAGGAGGAGACGGCCAGACATCAGGATAAAACCTACAATACGAGCGTAGATGTAAACGGAGTGAATGTGTCTATCTCAGATATCTATTGTGACGGATATATCGTGTATTACACAGCTGTATTAAAAACAGATAATGAACTGCTGAATCAGGCTGACTTTATAAGTTCCGGAAAAGGAAGTGATATTGTCACCGTAAATGGAAAAGAACCCGGAGGGGTCAGAATGTCATTTGAAAAGGCTTCCGATGGAACATTCGTAAAATCAGGTGAAATAGATCTGATGGATATTGGACAAAATACAGACTCCTTCTCCAATAAGGACACTCTCGAAGTTGAATGTTCTATGGAAAATCTGACGGGTTACAAGGATGACGAGTGGGATAAAAACGGAGATTATAAAAGTACAGGAACTGTGGATGGTGAGTGGAAACTGAGCTTTCCTGTGACAGTAGACCGATCGTCAAACATAACATATCAAGTAAACAAAGAAGATCATGGAGTAAAGGTCTGTGATGTTGTGAAAACAAAAGCCGGGCTGGTACTTACAATAGAAACTCCTGATTTTACAAAAAAACCTTATAATGATCCGTACAATGATCCTGACCTGGCAGTTGTCGATGCTGACGGGAACCCTCTGCAATGGCTGTATGGTGGAATTTATAAACAAACTGCTGATGGAACAGCAACTTATAAAATTATGGTGCTTTATGAAAATCAGACAGACCTTACGTTTGAAGTAACAAATAAAAATGTCGATGGAAAGAAAATTGCCTCCATTGATTTTCAGATCCATTAAGTTTGTCAAGTTAAGTGTGTAAGTGTTAAATTTTGTTGTGGTGGTCGGATAAATCGACCACCACTTATGGATGCCGTTTTCTCTTGCAGTACCAAAAGAAATCATACCACAAAAGCACAAGCACTATTCCTAAAACCAATGCCCTCACCAACAATGGCATATGCCCATCTCCCAATCCGAACTCTATAACAAAAAACAGTGATATTGCAATCCACAGCCCAAACCAGCCCCACAAAAACACTTTTTGATTTCTGACCTTATGAAACAAAAGCTGAAAAAGCGGATCTCCACTCACTTTATAAAACTCACTGTATTCTGAGAAATCGCAGACAAGTTCCTCCAACTCGGCAAAGCGGTGTCCCTTTTTCTCTTCTTCTTTTACATAACTGAGATAAAAGTCTATATTTTGTCCATCATACGCATGGTCTGCGACCAGTTTTCGGCATAAATCCATAGATCCCTGAATTTCCTGCTGTTTGTGCTGTAACTCCAACAACTGCTGCTGGACCATCTCCTCCAAAGAGTTCTGTCCATCCAGCACACATGCTATTTTTTCGAGTGGCATATCCATCTTTCGATATAGAATAATCTGCTTCAGCCGCTTTACATCCTCTTCCGTATAATCCCGATATTTGCTCTGCTCATTTCGTTTTGGCTCAATCAGTCCCTTTTTTTCATAAAACCGGATATTGCTGATACTTAATCCGGTCTGTTCCGCTACTTCTCCAATTTTCATATATACACTTCCATTCATTGAACATCAGCCCATGCATAATTTGCTTTCAGCAAATGGGCTGACGCTACATTATCCTGGCTTTGTCTGTTATCTCTTTCGGAAAATCCATCATTTCCATGAGATCGATTGCATTGGTTCTGACAGCAATTCCCTGTTTCATTTTGTAGGGAAAAATAATATCTTTTCCACATATCTGACTGTCAAAATAATAAGTTTCATACAGATCTTCTTCAGCTTTCACCAATTCCAGATCATGTGTTGCGACCAACAAAAATCCCGTTTTTTGCGCCATGTACGAAAGAATCGCTTTCGACGCTCCCAACCGTTCCCGCGTATTGGTTCCCTTTAATATTTCATCGATTACAAACAGTACCGGTTCTCCCTTTTCAATCTCATCAAGCATCCGTTTGAGATATTTCATTTCCCGCATATAATAACTTTCTTTCTGCACCACATCATCCCGAAGTGCCATAGAAGTCATTACTTTTATTGTAGGCATTTTTACATTTTTTGCAACACAGGTATGGATCGTCTGTGCCAGTATGACATTGATCGCGACAGCTTTCATAAAGGTAGATTTGCCGGATGCGTTCGCTCCTGTAAAAATAGCGCCTTTTCGCAATTCTATGCTGTTTGCAACACCATCATCCATAAGCGGATGACAAATTTTCTCCAGCCCTATGGACCCGGATTTCTGTATCATGGGGCTGCACCAGTTTGTCAGACTTTTCCGGAAAGAAGCGATTGCAATGTCCGTATCAACATCCCCCACAAATTCATATAATTGTAAAGTTTCTTTTCTGCACTTTCTCAGGGCTTTTTCTATATGGCAGAATGCCACAATATCATATAATGTAACACCTGCAAGATAATCCTGCACAATACCAGTCAGATCTCCTGTGACACTTTGATATTTTCTTGCCTGCCAACGCCCCATCTGTTTCGCCAGCTTCCTTGTTTTCTCCAGCGCCTGCAAAATTTCTTCGTCTGCATACAATTGGTTACCTTCGAAGCTTTTTATCATCCAATTGCAAAAATCCAATGCTACTTTCATATTTGCTACTGCAAACAGATTTCCTTCATATTTGTTTTTGGCATGCAGATAAATAAGCAAATTGACTGTGGCAACGACAAGAAGTCCCAGGCCCCATACATTGCTTCTCACCAAAACAGTTCCTGCCAGACAAATGACCAGCAGCACCTGCTGCAAGTACAGCCCGATACAGGAAGTAACCGGCCAATTGATTTCATCCATCAGAAACAATGGCAAATAATAATTTTCTTTTTGTTTCCCGATATGTGAAAGCTTTTCTTCCACTTTGATGCGGGATGATTCCTGACACGAAAAAAACGCAATTCGTTTTTCCATCCTCTGGAGTTTCTGTCTGTTTTTACAGCCATGAAGCCGATGATATAAAATCTGTTCTCCCATGTATGTTCTCGTATGATTGATCCGTGCAAATACACGATCCATCTCCAGATCATTCCATGTCACATCATCGACCCATTCCTGATTGAAAGTTTTTCTTCGCCTTTGCTCATACATTTCAATTTCGTACATGCGAAGCTGTAAAGATTCCCAGTTTTCCATGTCCATTGGATTTTTTCCGAATTGCGTTTTTATTCTGTTTTTCTGTTTTTTCTCTGACCACCGGTTCATAAGTTACCTCCATTTCCAAAATTCTGGTCAGAATATAAACCATGAACCAGGGTGAGAGTCAAGAATTATTTATTAAAAAGCGTCTTTCCCTTATGCAGACACAGCCATATGTGACAATATGCACCCCTTATTATATGATTAAAGGGTCAAAAGGTATTTTGCCCCTCATTATTTTTCCGATATACCATGCGCCGCACAAAATAATAACAGATCACCTGCATCACGATTGTTGCAATCCACGATCCCGGATAGGAAATAAACAGAAAATACAGTGATCGATGTGTTGGAAACAGTCCATAGATCCATACAATTCTTGTTCCTACCGTACCAATAACTGAAAGTATCATCGGCACCATGGAATATCCCATTCCGCGCAATGCACCCGGAAACAGATCCATAATTCCGCACAGAAAATATGGAACCGTCGTAATCGAAAGAATCTCCATCGCGCTCTCAATTACCTTCGGACTCCTGGTATAAATTTTAAGAATCTGCGGTCCGAAAATATAAAATCCGCATCCCAAAACCAGTGCAATTCCCATCGTCAGAATCAGACAGTCTTTCAGCACGCGGTCCATTCTTTTATACTTCCCGACACCAAAATTCTGGCTTGTAAAACTCATACATGCCTGTGTCACCGAGTTGATGGACATATACAAAAAGCCAAGCAGGTTGTTCGCAGCCGTATATCCCGCCATCTCTGTAGAACCAAACGAATTTACCGATGACTGCAACAATGCATTGGAGAAATTGATAACCATACTTTGCAGACCTGCCGGTATGCCAACCTGAAAAATCTGCTTCACATAAACGCCTTTGATACATAATTTTGAAAAGCGAAGCTGATAACTTCCCTCTGTACGATAAAGACAGCGCAAAACCAGAATACAGGAAAGACACTGCGAGACAACCGTTCCGATTGCAACACCCGCCACGCCGAGATGCGCACCTATTACGAGTGTCAGATTTAACGCCGCATTTACCACACCGGAAATGATCAGGAACATGAGTGGCCGCTTGGTATCTCCAACTGCCCGCAAAATTGCTGCGCCATAGTTATAAAGCATAAAAAACGGCATTCCAATAAAATAAATGCGCATATAAAGGGTAGACAGATCAATGACATCCGACGGTGTTCCCATCAGTTGTAATGCACCATGGGAAAAAACAATACCGACAATGCCCATGACAATTCCACTGATCAAAGCCAGCGAAATAGCTGTATGTACCGTCTCTGACATTTCTTTATCCCGGCCTGCTGCATAAAAACGGGCTGCAATAACATTGGCTCCTAACGAAATTCCGATAAACAGATTTGTAAACACATTAATGAGTGCAGTGGTCGCACCGACCGCCGCCAGAGACTGCTTTCCACTGAATTGTCCAATGACAACAATATCCACCGCATTGAACGTCAGCTGCAACATTCCTGAAAGCATGAGCGGCAGTGCAAAGGATATCAGTTTATCCATGATCGTTCCATTGCACATATCAATCTCATATTTATTCTTCTTCAAACTTCAACACCTCTTACGAAATAAAGTCTTTGCATCCAATATGCCTACGCAATTTTACACCCTTTATTGTGTAATGTCCAGTTCAATCGTCTTAGAGGTTCTACGAATACTCTTCGTCTGTGTCACCGGAAATCCCAGATCCTCAAATGTGTATTCTTTCCAATTTAATTCTTTCTGCCATCCATTATGCGGGATATACAGGCGATTGCCATCTTTCTCTAATCCTGAATAAGTAAACGATGAAAGATAAGTCAGCACCTGCTCCTCGCGACCCTCATTGATGACGGTATTGATAAAATGCGCAACTGGCACACCATCATGTATCTTCCATAGATTCGTACAAGAGAAAACAGCCCGGTGCTGTCACTACATACTTGTTTCCATGTCTTGCATACGGACGGTCATAACCGGCCATTTCCAGCTGCACAAGGGGAACTCCCTCATCCATCATTGTCTGATTCGATTTGTTCCGATAGTTTTCCCGCAATGCTGATTTCTCCATTGGTTTCGATGAAAAATGCAGCAGTTTGATCTGCTTTTTATTTGTAATTCCAAAGGAGCCTACCGTATGCAGACAAATTTCCATTTATTATACCCCCCAATTATGACTGTACCAAGGGAAAACCCATGAAAGATTTCGGTTTTTTGACTCTTTAAAAATCGATTCCATGATCATTTTAATTAAAGAAAGCTATCGCGGTTTTGCAGATTTAGAATTGGACAATTTCTTTTCCACCGATGAACGTGTACTCAAATATCGTCTCGGCGTGGTAAGCGATCTTATTGCACAAAGCAGTGAATTTCAAACCTTAAATACAGAACTGTCCAAAATGGAAACAACCTTTGGTTATCTGAAAAGTGTCACACTCGGCATCAACCTAGACGGCAACCTCTGCCCGTTAGATGCAGGAATTGTCTCCGTAAATACCAACATGTTTATTTTTCTCTGCTGGACGATATTCGCTTTCTGACTGCCAGTGGAAAATCCATTTTTGCCTATTCGATCGGCATGGCGCAGGCTTTATTCCAGTTAGGCCTATTTGTTCCGGCTGAGTCAGCACTGATGAGTCCTTTTCAAGTACCAGCGGACTCGAAGCCAGCTATATTGCTTCCGAAGTTCTCACCGGAATTGGTATCATTGGCTGCTGCGGACTTTACGCCACCCATATCCATGATTTGAGCCAACAGGTTGAAAAATATAATTCACATCCGCGAAACCGTGGAAAAATTGATAATCTTGTGGCAATGATGGAAAATGTAGAAGAAAGTATGCGAAGCTATACGGTTTTGCGCACAACTCCGGATGGACTTAGTTACGCAAAGGATATTGCAAAGCGCTATGGGCTCGATTTAGAGCATATTCTCAAAGATAAGTAATTCCAATCAGTTAAATGTTCCATCATAAACTGGCATATTTGATATATACCTGCTTTCAACTGCCGGAACATAATAGGCTCCATATGTCTTCATCTCGGTATCCCCCTTGGAATCCGTAACTTCTTTCTCTTCCGGCAGTTCCACATAAAACTTATAATAGGGCATAAAATAGGCCTCAAGTACATCCGTTAAATATACCAGTTCAACCTTTTTAACATATTTCATTCCCGGCAATTGATAGGGTGAACTCGTGGAATAATTACCTTTTTTCAGCAACGTTTTTGCTTCTGCCACAGAAATAATTGGGTAGTCTCCGACCTTCTGCGAAAGGTCGGTCTGATGAATCCAAATTTTCCGCAACTTGCCTTCTTCTGATTGTTGAAATTCTGTTTGCCTGAAATTGTAGTTGATAATCCTTTTTACGATATCCTCACTGTTTTCATAGAATGATAAATGATAACTCTGCTTCGAATAAATGTCATAATCTCCACCATAAATATTAACATCCGGTGATTTCATGGAAAGAATATCGCTGTATTTATTTTTGAAAAATTCTGCTGCGTTCAAACAATCCTTATATGTGGCATCATAATTGAAAACATAACCTTCCGGCAAATCCTGTGGTGTTTGAAACTCCACACTGATTTCACCCGCAGCGTTTGCCTGAATGGACACTTCATTTGTCTCGCATGTCACGGTTTCCATTTCCGGCTGTTCTTTTACCTGACTGAGTGCAAGTTCATCAATCCCCAGTCTTCCGGCAACCTCCCGGATCTTTTCCAATACTTTTTCTTTATCATAGTTCTTAGGAATAAATTCTTCCAACTCAACTGTATTTTTGTACACCGGAAGTGTTGTTAATTCGATCTGTTCATTCCAAGGATTTGCATTTACCAATTCGGACACATCATGTGCTAAATACCCTTCAAATCCATAACTTGCTGCTTCGTTATTCCCTACTGATATTTGTGGTAAATCCAAATGTTCTGTTTTTCCTTCCTTCTTTCCATCCCAGATAAAGGAAACGCAGATCAAGATTGCCAGACATGCAGCTGCTGAAAGATACCTGTAAATTCTGTGCCTGCGTTTCCGTTTCATAGAACCCCTGACATTTCTTCTGACCGCATCCGTTTCCTCAATAATCTCATCCGGCAGCATCCCTATTGCTTCACTCAGCTTTTCTGGTCTCATATCAAATAGCCCTCCTCACATAGATAATCTTTAAGTTTGTTTCTTGTTCTATGAAGAATTATTTTCACCTTTGCTTTACTGAATCCTGTATATTCGGCTATGTACTTCATAGAATCCAGATAATAATATCTTCCTATAAAAACAATCCTGTGTTCTTTTGGTAACGACATAAGAAAAGAATGTATGATTTCGGCCAAAATTTTGCAATCCACCACTTCTTCTGTGGCATTCATACCTGTGGTACATTCCTTTAATTCCTCCAGAGAAACTGCATACTCTGATCCCTGTCTTTTCTTTCTATGACGCGTTCGATAAATATCAATAGACAGTTCACGTATGATTTTTCCAACATAAGCAGACAAAATCTGTGGTTGATTTGTCGGAATGGAATTCCATATGCGCAAGTATGTTTCATTGATACTCTCCTCGCAGTCCTCTTCATTTGCAAGGATATTATATGCGATTTTATAAAGGTATTTCCTGTATTTAAGATCCGTCTCGTGTATTGCTCTTTCATCCCGGTTCCAATACAACTCTACAATCTGCTGATCTGTCACCTTGAAGCTTCCCCCTTCTTTCTTATACAGTTACATATATATATCCGACAAATGATCTGAAAAGTTACAATGTGATAAGAATTATTTATTCTATTACAGTTAACATAAAAAATACCCCAGAACGAAGTTCCAGAATGTACGCTAAAATCAATTTTTATAAACTTGCTATTTTCTATTTGCCATCCACTTTAATTCTTGTTATGATATTTTCGGTTCTACCCTACACGGTAGGCGGTTAGTCCTTCAGCAGAGGGACTGTGACCCTCTGACTACACAGAAATCATCTCGTATGAAATAATCAATTGTAATATAAACACTACCTCCATCCATTCTAGTTAATATACAAAAATCTTATCAATCACACCTAATAATCTACTAATATAATATTTATTCTATCACAGTTAACATAAAAAACACCCCAGAACCGAAGTTCCGGAGTGTAATATACTCTTGATATTCTCTTGAATTATCTCTTTGAGAACCAAAATTAACGTTTTGATATCTTGAAAAGCCTAGAAATACAGGGTTTGTGGTAATTGATGTTGCATACCTGTATCTTACGGTAGGCTACCCATTACCATCCACGACAACCAATCACGTTTTTCAAAGAAAGGATCACGACTATGAGTAAAATAATATTTGCAATGTATAACCAAAAAACCGACAGCGTCGAAGTCACTCTTGATAATCAGTTCCACATCACCTTCAACTGTCAAAACTGCAATGCTCAGGTCAAGTTGGCAGACCCGCTTGATATTGCTTATCTTACCCGTCTTGCGAGAGAGGAACCGGGATTCTATGCCAGTCTCGCTTCAAGGAAAGGTGGATTGCAAGGGTATGTGGAGGCGATGGGGGAGTTAAATTAGGAGATTCTCATTTCAATCTCCTATTTTTCAAACTCCCAAGACACTTTTACATATAAAAAATTCTCAGTTGAAAATATAACTTTCCTGCAAAGTCATCTTAAATCTCTATATTTTGTTGTTTCTATGGCACATCACTAAAATTCCCATCATTTTTCTCTCTTAAACGTAGGAGTATACATGAGGATAAATAATTATTCGAACCAATAACAACATTGTTTTTGTGGGCAAAATCCAGTAGTTTTATTCAGATTTCACCAATTGTTTGAATATATGATATCAATTGATTATAGTTTTTATCATCGAACAAATTACCTTGATAAACCATGGAGCACAGTTCTTTTACCATTGATAATATATCTTGACTTACATTTGGTTCTATGTCTTTTAATATTCCATCAATTCGTTTCTTTATCTCATCAAGATTATCAGAAAGATAATGCCTATCTTCTTCATCAATAAGATATTCGCGATTTTTAGAATACATCCATAATTCCTCACCTATATCTGCTATACGACCAAGCCAAATATTTATCGGTTTCTGTTTTTGAAGAATATATTCACCTTCAAAGCAATCTAACATCTTTTGCGTTACTTCAATAGGATATGGAGAAGCTAAAGGATCCATTTCTTCTTCCTCCCCTAAGTTAATGGCATTGTAAATATATTGAAATGCCTTTTTAGGAAACTTAAGTGCGTTCGGGATAATTTCACCGATATCGTTTGTCAGCAATAAGATCAAATAATCATATGGTGATTCCGCAAATGGAATAGCATTAATTAGGAAATCATTCATCATCTCCTCATTTGCTGGGTCAAATTTTCTTAGCAATATTGGATAACACATAAATGTATTGTCAAAATGCGAACTTTTAGGTAACACAGCATCGTATGAGTTCGTTAATTCTGTCATTACACTATTGACCTCATCTATTTCTGCTTTCCGGGATGATAAAAACCAGCCTTTAACTTGGTATTTGTTGTAATTATTATTAGGCATATGAGATAAGTAGTATTCACAACACATATATACCTCAATACCAACTCTGTCTTCAAGGGCACATAGTTCTATATGTTTTCTCTGGTGTTCATCATCCAATGTAATATCATCAAAAAATTGCTGAACATTTGGTAACGCTGCTAGAGCTTTTTTTAAGTTATAAATCACCAAGCGCTTCGCCGGTTCCTCTTTTTTTATAAAACCAATTAATTGGTCTGCAAAATTTTCGATGCCATCAAAGTAATCTCGTTTCGCTTTAGTAAATAACTTCGGTATTTGAGGATTCTCTTCAAACGGACGATTTTCTCTCGGATATGACAAATGTGCAACCATCATATTGTTATAGCGATTATGTAAAGTGTCAAATATACTAGCAGCATTACCAAGTTTCCTATTACCTAATAATTTATGTAAACATGCAGAAATTGCAGCCAACAAATCACACGCACATTTACGAACATCGAGCCAATGTTCAATCCATGCATATACTGTATCAAACTCATAATTACTTTCTATAGTTCTCAACCATAAACCATTAAACTCTTGATGAAAAGTAATAATTATGTTCCTTTTGGGCATTTCTTTGTGTGCATCATTAGGAATTTGATAGGATTCCAGTAAATCAATTTGAGGCTTGATAGCATCCGCACAATATGTTTCGAAAATGGGAAGTGTGCGGCATATATCTGTCAGCCTTGAAACACTTTCATTATTGCTCTTTTTTATATCACTTGTTCTAAGTAAATACTCGACCTTTATTTTTTTATTATCATCACTAACTTGAATCTTGTGAGAATTGGTTTTACATTTGAGATAGTCAAGTATCCTCATAAAATTGACTTTTACAAACTCGTTGTATTCTTCTTCATTTCCACAAAAAGTTGAATACATTAATGATGATACAGCTTTAATCGAATAGTTTTCAACCTTGTCCCACAAATCATTCAAATTGATTTTTGATGATAAATTCATCGAATGATCAATATTGTAAAGCCAATCTACAATAACGGCATACGATTCTACATCTTCAATGTGCGTAAAATCAATTTCTTTTAATTTTAAATATAAGGCCGAACTCAAGCAATAAATGTCAGTTTTTGAAGTTCTAAAATTAGGGATTGAATCACGTAATTTGATCATGTGCTGAATATTAGTATTATCTGGCATCATTTCAGACATCTTTTCTAGGGTATTCAATTCGTATTCATAATCTTTAAAGGCCGCAAAGGGGCAAAGTTCTGTTGCCACAAGTATTAATCCACCATGCTCATACGCGTCATCAAACATTGCCTTATTCGTTTGAAAATACCGCATTACACTTCCCGAAAAAGCACCACGAATTGCTTGAACAAAACATGATAAGTCCGATTCACATAACCACATATTAACAACTTTAGCATAAAATTTATTCTTGTCAAAATCGAATTCCGGATAATGAGAAAACAAAACTGATATATCTGAATCAGATACAATCTTTGCAATAGAAAGAGCAGTCTCATCAAGAGGAATATATTCATGTAATCGGTTAATAATATGCTGCGATCGTACAGGATGCAACCCCTCAATATAGTCGCCATCCGAGCTAATATGTACCAAAAACTCATCAGCCAAGCTTTTAAGTACCTCACCAATATCTAAATCGGTTTTAACAGTCAAATTGCTAATTAGAGACTTTGTTTCAAGCTTAATACCACACACATCAGCAAAACAAACTTTTCTGAGAATTTCAAATTTGGTTCCTCCTGCCGATGCGTTGCCAATTTCCTTCATTTGCGCAGAAATTCGTTCGTTAATCATCTCGCCATGAGTCAAAAGATACACATACTCTATAAGAAGTTGACGTCCTGCAATCTTTGACCACGCATTTTTCCAATCAGTAATATCTCCATGCAACTTTCCCTCTTTTTTGAGAACACTATATATGTTCTCAGCCTCTTTTTCATTTAGTATAGGTTTAATAATTTGCAAATGATGAAGATTACTTATGTCACCACCATAATTATACCAGTCGTTTTCGCGAGAAGTAATGAGTAATTTATAATGATATGTTACACCTGTTTGCATGAGTTGAGCCAATAAATTCCATTCGCTTAAATGAGCATCTAGATTATCAAGTAAAATAAGCGGCTTTTCACCTATTCGCGTACGCATACGAAAATACTCAACAATATGCCCTAACTCCGCATTGTTGTTACATCTTATAATTTGATAAGGTGTATATTCATCATTTAATAATGATATTGCTCTTAATGCAAGCGTGGTTTTTCCTTGCCCACTGGATGTTTTGATAATGGTAATTGTGTTTTTTTCAATAGAATCAATTATTTCATTTTCGATAATTGGTCGTACCACAGGTAAATTATTTGCAATATCTGAAGGTGTAGCTTTTTTTCCTTCATAGTAGTCTGAAAAATATTCATCAGATTTTGAGAATCGAAGTCTTTGGATCCACGCATGAGCTGGATTTTGAGGCCCTTTACTTATGTCGAATTTTACATTTTCAATACACTGCGTTATTTCTCGATAAGAAATTTCTCCTCGATTCTCCATTTTATCAAAGCATAATAATTTTATACTGTTAGCGAATAACGAAATACTATCAGTATTAATCTCAAAATTCTTTATTAACAAATCCTCAATACTTTTTTCGAGAAAATCTTTTTTTACATTTTCAAAGGATAACCGTTTGATAAAATCTTCGAAATCAAAATCATTCCAATTCCACAAAGGAGTCTCCTTTTTTATGGCATTGATTTTAGTTTTCCAGAATTCTTTAGAATTTTTATCAAGATTTCCTAAAAACAATTTACTTAAATTCCCGGTTGCAACGGAGAAATCATACACCAGCTTAAAGTACCTATTCTTATCAATCAAGTATGCTTCAAGATAGTTTTTTAATACACTATCCATAAAACTTGCGTCTTGCCGTTGAGTAGAGTACTTTAGCTGGATGTGCGTAATTATTTTACTATCATCACTATATTTTACAGAGTCGATATCTTCAATTCCTTCAAGAGTAAAGGTTGTAGTAGCATCGGCTGATAAAATTAAATTGCACGAATACAGAAACTGATAAGAGTATCCTTTCAATGCAATTTGACCACCATCTCTTGATTCCTGTAGTTCCTGAATATTAACTTTAGCAACAGATGTTTTCTTATTTGATTTTCGCTTCTTTTTCTTTGCCACGTTGAAATCACCTTTCCTCTTTTTGCTAATCACTTAAACCTCACTTTATACCCCTCTATAATGCCACATGTCTTACAACCAAATTTTTCATAAGTTTGTAATCAGAATCTTCATATTAAAAAGCAAATATATCCTAATCTAATCCCAGTGAAATATATTTTGATAAACAATGCTCAATACTTTACATCATTGGTATTATAGCCTTTTATTCTTTTAACCTTTAACTTAGCCATTATCCTGCTCTATAAGTATCTTCATATTGCTTTCTGCAGCCCTATGATATTTTATCCAATCCCATATAGCTATACATTTTCTCATAGCAGAATCAGCTTGATTATTTTTTATAGCCTTATCTAAACTTAATAATGTTGAGTCATCTTTTAATGCTTTATCAATGAAACTATATAACTCATCCGGATCAATTTCATTTGGATTCATTAATGGTATTTTTGATAATGTCTTACTTAAATTATTATACTCATAATATTTAAGCATAGACAACTCCATTTTAAAATAACCTTTTTTTACCTGTTCTTTTTGATTATCTGACAAAAAATCCATTAATGAATCTTTCATGCACCATTTTGTTCTCTCACTTATATGTTTTATATTATCGCAATTGTTAACTAACTTACATACTAGTAGCACTGACTTTCCATTATATAATTCCGGTATTGTCTGTTCTAATAGCATATTATCATCATATTGAAGATCTGATTGTCCTAATACATATCTATATAATTGATTTAAACTTAATCCCTTATATCCAACTTGTCCAAATTTACTATATACTCCAACTCCCACCACAAAATCAATATTATCATTTGTATCTTCTAATCCAGTTGCTATATATAATTTATCAGTTGGTTTATTTGTTTTTACTAGTTCATAAAGTTGTTCTTTTATTCTTCGCAATTTCTTTACTTCATATTTAACATTATTTGATAAAATTGCATCATACAAACCTCCATAATCCGATAAATAAATGCCATTCATTGTGATACTTTTGCCATTTTCAAAGGTAAATGTTTTTTCAGATATTGTATCTTCTTCATCAGTATCATTCCATTCAATAAATATTAATCTGTCTTTCAGTTTTTCCAACTGATCTTCTTCAAGGCACTCTGCTATTGATGATAATATTCTTCTCACATTTGCATCATTAAGACTATATCCTATAAAAATGATAGGATTTTCCAAAAATATAGTCAATAACTTGGCACTTAAATACGCACTTTTTTCGATAAAATTATGATAATCTTGTTTGTTAATAATAATTGAAGATGGTTTCATACAGCATCCATGTATTTTATATATTTCTGCCATTTCCAATAACTGTGAAAATAATAGTTCGTTTTGTCCTACATATGTCTGAAAATCACTTCCAAAACAATTTTCAAAAAAGAGATCATAATTTGTTGTAATTATACTACTTATATGTTTATTCCCAATTTTCTTCAATTTTTCTATCTCTGCACTATATCTGTTTGATAGCTTACTACTATTCTTTTTAAAGTAATCCGCCATTGCTATTTTTAATGCAGATGTTCCTAATTTTATTTCGTTATCATACTCTTCTCGCTGTTCTTCAAATTTTTGACTGTGAAACCACACCTGATTGAAATCTTTTTCTATTTTTGTAGCAACCACAGGAAGTAACATATCTTCATTACCATTTATCTCCAATTTCGCCTCTGATACATAATAGCCGTATGGTTTATCTAGATAATCTGCAAATATTTTCAATAACTCATCCCATTTTGGAAGCCCTAAATATCTTCTTGAAAGACCAGAGCCAACAAATAATGTTGGAAGTGCATTTGACTTTGATAATATATCAACTATTTGCTGTGTAATTTTCCCCATATTTCATAACTCCCTTTTCATTTTATACAATGTCTTGTGTGCTGAAGTGATAAAAGAGAATCCCTTATTTTATCATATAAATCTTGCGCCCCAATTGATTGAAGTACTTTATTGTCGAACTCTCTACGTGCCGGATCTTTTAATTCATCTTCAATATCCATAACTTCTCTGTTCTTAATAATATCAAATAGTCTAATAATCTCTTCCGCATCCGGTTGAGATATTTGATCAATATCTATCATATACATATTTTTCAGTCTAGCACTACTTGCATCAAGCACTCCCAACCCTCTTCCGAATCCTATCGCTTCTATTGCAAACATTCCATATATGGAATTCAAAACAGCATGTACCAAATCAGAATTAATCCTTTCAGATTTTAATAACATTCTAGTAAAACGCTGATCCACAAAAGTTCTTTCCTGAAATTTTGCTACAAACAACCTTTTGTCAGGATTCAATGCCGTAACAAAATCAGCTCTTGACGCATCATCCATTTCATACCAATAACACCCAGGTTTTTTTAATGCAATTGGAAGTGGTTTTCCAACGCCATTATTTATGTGTTCAAACTTTTCTATCCAAGTAAGTGCCCCTTCATGCCCCAACTCTTCTAATTCTCTTTTACTTCTATGGCAACAAAATGCTTCTATGTCTGTTTCTGCATCATATGATTTTAATCTAGCTGGATTTTTTAGAACCGGACGTATATATTCTTCTTCAATATCATTTGTATCGGAAGGATAAAATAAATCGTTCCAGCCTCTACGCTCTCCTCGCCTAACATCTAAGAATTTTGAAACAGGTACTAATTTATTCACCAACTTTTTCATCCATAACACATCATGAAAAAGAGTATTAATTGTAAGTCCATAATTTGTTATATTATTAATCTCCTCATAACTGTACTGTTTAAATGTCGCCAACTTAGGATCCAACATTTCGTTCAGAATAATGCTATTTACTAATACTTCAACCTCGTCATCCCCTATACTATGTATATCTTTTCTTACTAACCAAAATGATACTTTATGTTGTATATCAGGTTGTGAAATAATTTTCTTCTGCATTATTAATAATGTACCAACAACATCAGCATTTTTAAACCATCTCTTATTGTCACTTGCAACTACTGCTTCTATATCATAATAATATTGCAGTGCATCAAAAAATTTTCTTCCAATATCTGTTCCCAACCATGAATTTGATAAGATAATTCCAAGTTTTCCATTAGTATCTAATAATTCATACAACTTAAATGGTATAAAATTATATAAATCTGTTTTACCTAACGTAAATTCTATACCTGTATTATCTTGTATATTCTTTCTTATTTGAGTAATAAACTCCTGTTCATCTTTCGCGATTTTATTATATTCAACAAATGGTAGATTAGATATAATTGCTCCAAACTTCGGAATAATCCTTTTTATTTCACTTCCATCAATTGGACTTTTAATCTTAATTTCATCGCCAACATTAACAGAAAAAACGTCTCGTTGAAACATATTTAATGGTATATTTATTGCCTGAATATCTGTTATTGATATATTAGCAATCTGAAGTGGATATGCGTATTTATCCGAGACCCAAGTACTAACGAAAGCCTTTTCCGTCATTGCAAATCTTTTAGCCTTATTCTTAATTATAGCTTTTGCAATTGTACCAGTTCCAGCACATAAATCTGCACAATCTTTATTCCAATCATCTACTGTGATTCTAGATAAGAAATCAGCCAATATTGTAGGTGTTGCATATTGTCCTCTTATCTCTCTTTTTGAAACATTAACTGTTTTCTCTAGTAATTCCTGTAATACTGATTGATCTATTTTGTCTATATTGTTATCAACTAAAAATTGATTAAAATCCACAATATCAATCCAAGTATCCTCTGGTACTAACTCATTGAAATCAACTTTTTTGAATATATTGTAAAAGTCTCCTTCATCAATTATCTGTTGAATAATTTGATTTCCATTCTCTGGTGATATTGTAAAATCAATTTGATTAATTTTATATGCACAATTATGATATTTCTTTATTGCATTAGCAAACATAATTCTGTTAGTCCAATTTAACAATATTGTTTTTGCATATGCAGAATACATATTGTTTTCATCTTTATCATACTCTTCATGAAAAGCATTCCACCATACTTTAATTCTACTTTCCATTCTTGTATTACGACTTGCTTCTATTGTGATATTTTCTGCAACTATCTCTTTGTTTCTCTGTATCAATTCCGCCATTATTGACTCTGAAACAGTCCCCGTTATTGATGATGTAGTAATTTTTCCAGTAACTAAAAAATCATTTACGGTTAATACAATATCTTTAATAATTGGTAACCATTCATCCTTATATGTACTAACATCTTCTCTTGATTTAATATGACTTGTCCCATCCCATACTTTAGCTTCCTCAAAAACACCTTGCTGATTCTGTAAATATAATTTACCATATGTAAAATTCCATATGACAAAACTATTTAATCCTAATGCCTTTGCCTTCCTTGTTGCATCTGCAATCAATGCCTCATCCGTTATTAATACATCGGGCATTTTGAGTTCCCAGCCTTGTAATATTTTAGTCTGTGCCTCATCTTCATACAATAAAACATCTGGAAACATACTCTTCTTATTTACAGAGAGTGTACTTTCTCCACCTGCACTCTTAATCTTTAACCCCAATCCATTCAGCATTACTTTTATCTCTGAAATAATTACGATTGCCCAACTTCTTTCATTTCTTCTGATAATTGTCCCCATACACTTCACCTTCATCTTTCTTTAAATTCTGCTATGAGATTTTCCTCTTTTATATATTTACGAGTTTTTTTATCTAATCCTTCCCATGCTAAGAATAACCTTCTTTTTGCTACATCAATATAATCTATTTCCTCTTTTTTAAACAATGCAACATCTTCATTCTTTTCAATTCCGATAAAATTTCGTCCTTCCATCAACGCTGCCACTAAAAATGATCCGCTACCAAAAGTATTATCAAGTACTATATCCCCTGGATTTGTATATGTTCTTACCATATATCTTCCCAGTTCTATAGGCTTTTGTGTAGGATGAAGAACTGCACCTTCTGATTCTGCTGTTTTAATATAAATAACATCTGTAGGATAACGCTCTCCATCACTTGCTACATGCACAGGTTCAAAGTCCCCATAATTACCACTAAGCTGATTTTTTCTTATTCCCTTATCATATGGTTCTCCCTTTGTCATTTGAGGATGATATGTTGGCTGTTTTTTATAAAAAACACAAACATCTTCATGTTTTCTTAATGGTTGCTTTTTAGCATTCAAAAAATTAGTTGGCTTTGATTTTTCCCATACCCACTTATACTTATAAATATTAGGCTGGCTCAAAATCAATTTTGCAGTAAAAACTCCATTAGATGTTAAAACAATTGCCCCATTGGGTTTTATTATTCGATTATATTGTTTCCATAACTCATCTAAAGGAATATAACTATCCCATTTATTTTGTGTCATACCATATGGTAAATCACACAAAATCATATCCACACTTCCATCTGGTATCTTTTTCATATACTCTAAGCAATCGCCTTCAAACAATTTGTTAATCACATTACTCATATCTATATTATTTTTTTCGCTATTCATGCCTCGTCTCTCCTCGAACATTTTTCTGTTTATAATATATCATTTTATTTTATCGAACACAAGTTCTGGTATCTATTTTTTCATAGAAAAATCCAAAATAAATTTTAACATATATCTTCTGCTTTTTCTACTTATAAAGAAACACCTTTATTGCACTTTAAGTATCATAAAGGCTATTAAAACTTTTTTTTGTCACAATAGCCTTTGATAATTTATCTCCCCTCATACACCTCCCACAATCTCTTCTGTTCCGCTCCTATCCGTAATATCTCCTGCAAATCTCTTGCCATTGCCTCAACATTAGCGTCCATCTGTTCAACAGTACCAGTACGATTACCTGCTGTAATCTCCCATTGAACACTCTCTTTAGAGTAATATTCCTTAGTATCCACATTCATATATCCATACAACGAATATGAATAACCATTACTTTTCTCTAGAAACACCGGTGCCACTTCCCCTTTAGAAATTTTCCATCTCATCAGCCTTGGAAACCAACACATGCCTTCTTTAATCAGTTCCTTGAATGCTTCAAGCAGCTTCCCCAATTCATTCAATATTCCACGAAATGAATTTCCTGCCTCTATTTTCTTATCTGCTTCAACCTGATTGGCATATTCTTCTATCGTAGGTGCAAATAATCTGAATGACGATACAAAATTCTTGATTCTATCAAGCAATTTTGCAGCATCTTCTGCTTTTTCAATAGCACTTGCCACCTCTTCATTTACCGATTGAAGTTTTGCCCTCTTTTCGTCAAGTTCCATTGATATTTGTTTTGATTCTCTACTATCCATTTCTGATAGTGACTTAGTAATCCGTCGCATACTTTCCAGATACGAAATATCAGTCTCCAGTTTTTCTTTTTTATCCGTATATTCTTTTTCAACGGCTTTATTTGCTTTAACTGCCCTATCCGATTCTTCCACCTGCTTTTGTAATTGTGTCAAATATTTTGTCTCCTGAGCCACCTTATACTCTGCAACGGATAAATCGTGATTTCGACCTTTCGACTTTTCTTTTATCTGTTCTCCAAACCAGTCATCAACTTCTTTATTTGCCACCTCACGAAGCTCATCCTGCAACACACGCGATAACACATCTTTTGTGAATACCTTCCGTTTTGACACCTGCTTGCTGAGACCTTTCTTATATCCATCTGCCACAGGAACTCCAACAATGTGCATATGCGGACTGTCCTCATCAAGATGAACCACAGCATTTGCAACTACGAACTGTGGTAACCGCTTTCTAAGCTCGTCTAGTATTATCTGATATGACAATTTCATATATGACTTCATATCATCAAATTGCTTCCAGAACTCCCTGTCGCCTATTTGAATTATTATTTCAACTGCCATATCCTGTTCCTTACCTGCCACATGTTCAAAATAATCTTCGATTTTCCGGTCTTGTCGTGTCTGCTTTTTATTATATTCTTCTAATGCCTCATCGAATTCTTTATGATATACTGTTTTCACATCATCAATCAGATTTGATGTACCATATATGATGCAGATGTTGTCTTTGCTATAATCTGATGATTTGTATTTTCTCAGGTTATGCTTTGCAACAGCTGCAAGCTTAGATTTCGATGTAATGGCACTTTTCTTATTGCTCACATGAGCTGTATATGAAATATTTCCCATTCGCATCTCCTTATCTGTACTACCTTTTTATCTGTTAAATCTATCGGAGCAGTGCAGTTATCATCTTGGCTCTGCCACAGATGATAACTCCCTAGCAGTTTTGGCAAGCCAAAATTGCAGTGGGCTCTCCGAGAGTTTTATATATTATCTTTACTATTACCAAGAGTTTAATAATCCGTACTTTTTATAGTTGCAGACTCTAAACTCTTCCTAGAATTTAGAATCTGCTTTTCCAAACATCCAGATTGTTAAACTCTTTGTTCTGGCATTATCCAAGTCCAGTAAATTGTTCCATCTTCTGCCTTTTCTTTATCTGATGTTATTCCCAGCTTTTTCTTTGCCGATAGAAGCGTGTTTCTCTTAATGCTCCTTTTTGCAGCTTCCATCATTATTTCATTAGACGGAATCACCTTATTTGTACCAAAGTATTCTTTGATAAAATTCTCCGCAATGTCGAGCTTCTTTTTTCCTCTTCCTTCATTGCCGGATAACAGCTCATCTATGGTGATGTCATATGGTCCTATGCATACCATTCCATTATCCTCAGTCATTTCAAATCCTATTGCATCCCCTGTTGGAGCTAATGAAGATTTATCATGTGCCATTATCCTGATATTCGGTTTATCACGGAGTCTTGCCACCAGCAGAACACTTCTGGCAGTTGCCTGTATATCAATAGAACCAAGTCCTCTGTATGTTGATTTACTGCCAGATGCCTTATTCATATGACCGATAAGAATAATTGCACAATTATGCTTTTCTGCTATTATTCCAAGATGCTTTAGCACCGGTCTTATTTCATTTGCTCTGTGCATATCAACTGTAGCTCCGATATATGCCTGAATCGGATCAAGAATGATTAACCTCGCCTTAGTCTCAATTATTGCCTGCTCCAGCCTGTCATCTGTCATTGATAATTCCTTATCTGTCTCATCAATAACCCGAATCATGGAACAATCTGCTCCTGCCTTTTCTAATCTGGGCTTAATCGTATCTTCAATTCCATCTTCTGCGGTCTGATAAATGATATGAATAGGTTCATATTCTTTATCATCATCACAGGGGAGCGGCAAGCCCCTGCTAAGAGCTGCCGCTAACTTGAGAACCAAAGTTGTCTTTCCTTCTCCCGGATCTCCTTCAATTATTGTTATCTTTCCGTATGGTATATATGGATACCATAGCCATTCCACCTCCTTTGAAACCACATCCTCCATATGGATAAGTTTCAGTTCAACATTCTGTTTTTCAACCATATTCATCCTTTCCAAATACAAAAGCTGCCACCCAACGAATTTTTATCGTTGAAGTGACAGCTTTCTGTCATTATGCACACCTTTGTAATGGTGCTTTTATGTTCTTTTACTATTCAAAAATTCAACCAGCTCATAGACTGTTGTTACCGGATTACTATCCCGGCAGATCACAGCAACCTGATCTCTGGTTAATCGCTCCACCCGTTCTTTTGCGTACTGAATAGCTTCCGGTTGATGTTCCTGCAATTCTTCAAAAACATCCACACTTTTTCCGTAGTTCTCCAAATACCCTTTGTTTTTCAAAATGGAGCAGATACCAATATTCAAATGCTGGATTGGAATATGCGATTTTGTACCCATGCTTCTCCGCATAAGAAATTGCGGCTTGAAGCTCAGAGTCTTTATTATCATCACAATCGAATACACACCAAAGCTGATCTCCATCTTTCGGATAATAATCAGCTTGAGAAATCAGGGATTTTGCGTGTTTCACCAAATGTTCCGCCGCCTTATGTTTCGATGGAATTGGGATAATATCCACTAGGCAGTTTCGTGAACGAAAATGTTTGAAATAAAGTGTCTCTGTTTCTTTTCCTTCGCAGATGATATAAACAATCGGTTTACGCTTACGCCGCTTAACTTTGTTCGGGTCATACTCTTTTCGCATCTTGCTCATCAGGCGTCACCTCCGATAAAAGGGATTGCACCAAACCGTCCCTGAAGATAACCCTTACGCACATTTTCTCCTTTTCTTGGAGAGAAAGATGCCAACGAGTAAAGCTCTGTTGCACAAGTCTCATCATTCTTTTCAGCAAACCAAATCTGATCTCTACGGAAGAAATTCAAGTCAAGTAGCATTGCATCGTGTGTTGTAAAAATCAGCTGCGCTCCCTTTGTATTGACAGCCTTATCCTGCACCATTTCAATCAGCCTTCTGGTTAAAAGAGGATGCAGACTATCCTCAATTTCATCAACAACTAAAAGTGCGCCGTTTTCAAGTGCCTGCAACCATCCTCCAATGCGGGCAAAAAAGTGTTGTGTACCGACAGATTCCTGCTCCATTAAAAGCTGGAAGTATTCTGTTGTACCATCCTCGTTAATAATTCGATGTGTTGTCGTAATAACCGGAATTTTACCGGAAGTGTTCTTGATTGTAACATCGGTAATTCCAAGATCGGCAAGCAGCAATTCCTTTAAGATTCGAGCTTTCTTATCATCACCACCGGCAATCTGGGCAACAGTTTCTGAGGTAGCTGGTTCTTCATCCATCAAGAATGTCAACTTTTCCAGGAACCACCGATAAGCATTTTCCGTCTGAGGCAGATTCCAGTCATTAGAAGATACCAGATAGAGCTTATTGTCTGGTGTTCGATTGCTCAGAGTTACCTGCTCATTTACATTTTCCCGGAACTCATATACTCCGTTTTCTCTTGAAAAGATTAAGGCTTCACGACCATTCGGCCAATGGTAAAGATACTCTTTATAAATCTTCTTTGCATCAAAAGAAAAACCGTATGTGTAACGAACTCCCTGAAAAATAAATACCATCTCAAAAGACGTCGGTTCCTTTGTTCCGCCAAACGGCTCCCACGGCAACTTTTGTCCCTTAGAAACTTTTGCTGCATTTCCTACAACCATTTCTTTCATTGTCATCATTGCATGTAATACGTTACTTTTTCCGGCTGCATTGGCACCGTAAATTGCAAGTACGGGCAACAATGCCTTCTTTTCATCTGGATGAAGCAGATATTCTTCAAATGACTTATCCTTAGAGGCCGCAAAACTGATTACGGCACTGTTCTTTATTGACCTGTGATTTTCAACTGTAAACTGAATCAACATAATTGAATACCTCCATTCTCAGTATTCGTATTTTCAGCCACTATTATAACAGTTAAAAATGCCTTGGTCAATATTTACGGATTGTTTTTGCAGTTTTTCTGCGAAATTTATAAATAAATTCTTTCTCAGCCATTTTTCGCAAAATATTTATCATACTATAACCCTACCATCTTAGTCAGAACAACTTAGTCAATGACCACGATTGTGAGTAAGATACATTCACCCGTACACTCTGTCCTGAATTGCATATTTCAAATCCTGCACCTTACCTAACAGCCAGATCGCCGCAAGCGGCAATCCCATCGGGCTAATCAAAAAAGCTATAACCAGCAAAATCACACCATTCTGCGGGGAATAGGTAATAAGCACAGCCACGCCAAGCAGAGCAATTACCGTGCTGAGCAGACCAAGCACCAGACCGGATATGTAGATCAGCCCCATGCAGAGCCAGACAAAAAGCGTCAACACCAAAATGACCGGTGCAGTTACAATCATCAGCAAGCATTTCAAAATCTTCATTCCAGTTCCTCCCTCCAACGCTCCAGATGCCGTTTGCACAGGGCATCCGCTTCTCTCTCATCATCTTCCGTCACTTCCCGTTTTCCTTTGGTCAGTTCAATCTCCAGATAAGTCCGGTAATCATCGGCTAAGAGGTCGAACAGTTCCTTGGGAGTATGGCACACCTCGCCAGAGCAATAGTGAAAATCTTGGTCAAATTCAACTCTTACACATCCATGGCGGCTGATATAAACTTCTATGGTCTCGTCTGCGGTTAGGTAATCCGCAAAAATCTCCAGCACCTTTTCAAAGGTCAGCATCTGTTTTCACTCCTTTGCTACGCTTCTTTCCTTTCGTTGTATGGGTTTATGAGCGGCGGCGTTTTCCCGGTTTGAAATCGAGGATATGTCCCTCAATCACACGAGCGTAACGCTTGATCTTGATCTCCCGGCGCTGCTGGCTTTGCAGGGCGGTCTGATACCCGTCCTCAGTCAAAAACAACCGCATTTCATCTCCGGGGCTTCCGTAAGCAGTGCTGGGACGCAGGACGGAAAACTCAATCATCCAGCGCGTGTTATCCCAAAACCTCTCTACGGCGAGAATGTTGTGTCCTTTCAGCTCACGGGCTGAAATATCCCTCATAGGCGGCTCCTTTCATCGTTCCTGGTCTCTCTGACGCTTTTTCTGCCATGCCTCCAGCAGCTTGATGATGGTTTCCTGCATCCGCTGGGGCGTATAGCTTTTAGGAAAATACTTCCGCAAGGTGTCAGAGGTAAATGTCACTCGGTCCAGATCGCTTTTCTTTTCCTCACCCATGATGACACGCATCATATCGAGGGTCAGATGCCCCTCCTGACTGTATTTTTTGAGCCGCTGAGCTTGAGAAAGAGAAGGGGTAGCCTGTTCGCTGTCCATCGCGTCAAACAGGTCTACCTGTTCCTCCTTTTTGAGAAAGGACAGCTCATAGGCAGGGTTCAGGGCAATCTTCTTTTCATCCACCATATCCATCAATTCAGGAATCAGCTCTGTCAGACGGATATAGCGCTGAACTTGATTTCTGCTTGAACCAGCCTGCTGAGCCAATATTTCATCGGCTCTCAACTTCGTCCCAACTTGGGACGAAGTTAAATCAACTCGCTCTCCCTGATGTTTCATGGCATCCAGCTTCATCTTGTAGGCAAATGCTCTTTCACTGGGGAGCAGACTTTCTCGTTGCAGGTTGCTGTCAACCATAATGATCGTGGCGGCATCATCATCCAAATCCCGAACAATGACCGGCATGGTCTCCTTTTCTGCCAGCTCACTGGCTCTGTGCCGCCTGTGTCCGGCTACCAGCTCATAACCGCCCTCCGGGTCCGGTCGAGCAATCGCCGGAACCAGAACGCCATACTGCTTGATACTGTCTGCGGTCTCCATCATGGCTTCGTCATCCTTGACTTTGAATGGATGCCCTTTGAACGGGTGCAGTTCCGACAGCGGGATTTCTACTACTTTTTCTCTCTGAGCATCGGCACGGCTCTCCTCCGTAGAAAACAGATCATCTACCGATGCCAGTTCTACTTTTTTCGCGCTGCTTTTCAAGTTTCAACACCTCCTTCGTCAGATTTCGATACCCCTCTGCCACCTTACCGCCAGGGTCATGGACGAAAATGCTTTTTCCCTCTGCGCTAATTTCCTTTGCACGGACAGAGTGTGGAATCTCCGTTCCAAAGACTTTGATTTTACTTCCATAGGTGTCCCGCAGCAAAGCAGAAATCTCTTTTGCAAAATTGGTGCGGTTATCCACCATCGTCAGCAGGATACCGTCAATCTGGCGCTTTGGATTGATCTGCCGTTTCACCTTACTGACCGTAGATAGAAGCTGTTCCAGCCCTTTGGCGGGCAGATACTCTGCCTGAACGGGAATGATAATCCTATTCGCAGCGGCCAACGCATTGACTGTGAGCATACCAAGGGAGGGCTGGCAGTCGATGAGGATATGGGAGTATTGCCCCTTCAGTGTGTCCAGATATTGCCGCAAGATAGTCTCACGACTCATAGCATTTACCAAGGATACTTCCATACCGGAAAGTTGAATGTCGGCGGGCATCAAGTCTACTCCCTCCAGGTGGTGCAGGATACCCTCGCCGGAATACGAGTTCCTGAAATGAAAAAAGCACCCAGCATTTATACTGTGTGCTACATCAAATTCATATTCAATTATTCAAATTAGCTCAAACTATGCCAAACTGCCACAGCCAAAAAACGAGGTAAGGAGGGCTGAAAAGCACCCCAAAAATCGGCTCTCGTTTTGCCAAATTTGGCCAAACCATATCAGCCCGTTTAGATATAGCAAAACCCCGGAAAACCTTGATTTTCCGGGGTTTTTGAACCATTTTGATATAGTCTGAGCAGTCGATTATCGCTTGCTGAACTGCGGAGCGCGACGAGCTGCTTTGAGACCGTATTTCTTACGCTCTTTCATACGTGGATCTCTTGTTAAGAATCCAGCAGACTTAAGTGTAGGTCTGTACTCTGCATCTACCTGAAGTAATGCACGAGCGATACCGTGTCTGATTGCTCCAGCCTGTCCTGAGTATCCGCCACCTCTAACGTTTACTAATACGTCAAACTTGTCAATTGTCTCAGTTGCAACTAATGGCTGACGAACAACAACCTTTAATGTCTCGAGTCCTAAATACTCATCAATATCTCTTTTATTAATTGTAATCTTTCCTGTTCCAGGTACTAAATATACTCTAGCAACAGATGATTTTCTTCTTCCTGTTCCGTAATACTTTGTAGTAGCCAATGTGATTTACCTCCCTCTATTAGAATGTTAAAGCTTCTGGCTTCTGTGCTGCATGCTTGTGGTCTGGACCAGCGTATACGAATAACTTAGTATACATCTGACGTCCTAAAGGTCCCTTTGGAAGCATTCCCTTAACAGCGTACTCAATAACACGCTCTGGGTGCTTGTTGAGCATTTCCTTAAGAGTTGTCTCCTTCATTCCTCCAACATAATCAGAATGACGATAGTAAATCTTCTGGTCTAACTTCTTACCTGTAACCTTAATCTTCTCAGCGTTGACAACGATTACATAATCACCGGTATCAATATGTGGTGTGAAGATTGCTTTATTCTTTCCTCTTAATACCTTAGCAACTTCTGATGCTAAACGTCCTAATGTCTTACCTTCAGCGTCTACTACATACCATTTTCTATCGATAGTAGCAGGACTAGCCATAAATGTTTTCATGGGTTTTCCTCCTCAATTGATGATATCCATAATACTTTTGCGAACAGGCGTAAGTCTCGTAATGTCCGGACGCTACTTCGCCGCGTTCTGCTTTTCTATATAGTTTAAATGCTCGCCGGGGCTTTGGCTTACATTTACGTACTATCACAGACTTACATATTATATTACCTTGGTCTAAACTTGTCAAGCAGATTTTATGTCCTTATCCTACAAATTTCTACTCATAGTCCAGTCCAATCATAGTCAGGCCGTGCGCCGGAGCTGTCGGACCGGCCGCACTGCGGTCACACGCAGCAAGGATTGCTTTCATATCCTCCGGTTTCCATTCCCCGCATCCGACTTTGATCAAAGTCCCCGCAATGATGCGGACCATATTGTACAAAAAACCGTTTCCCTGTACGCGAATGGTAATAATATCATGCTCCCGGGTAACGGTACAGGTATAAATGGTGCGTATACTGGTCTGCGACTGTGCATTTGCCGCACAGAAACTTTTGAAATCATGTTCCCCTACCAGATACTGTGCAGCATCCTGCATTTTTTCAACATCCAGTGCATGATGATAAAAATACGTATCCAGTCTGCGGGTAGGCATCCGGAATCTCCGGTTCAAGATCCGGTATTCGTATGTCTTACGGCTTTTTGAAAAACGCGGGTGAAAACTCTCATCCACCTCGCAGGAATCCTGCACGACAATGTCCTCTGGAAGTCTCTGATTGACTGCATAACTGATTTTCTCAGCCGGCATCCTTGTCGTTGTGTCAAAGATACAGACATTTCCCAGGGAATGCACACCAGCATCTGTGCGGCTGGCTCCCGTGACTTTAATTTCTTCCTTTAAAAGCGCGGTCAGCGCCTCATTGAGCTTCTGTTCAATGGTAATTCCATTCGGCTGAACCTGCCAGCCACTGTAATTCGTGCCATCGTAGGCAACTATCATTTTTACACGCATACATTCGTTCCTATCGGTTACTGTGGCCAGGAAAGCAGAATTCTTGCTGCAATTACAAGCACTAAAAATACAAGCAGAATCACATATGCGATGTGGTCTGTCTTATTATAACGCAGCGGTTTCATCTTGGTTCTTCCGTCACCACCATTGTAACAGCGGGCTTCCATCGCCATCGCAAGATCATCGGCACGACGAAATGCAGATACAAAAAGCGGAATCAAAAGCGGAATCATATTCTTTGCTTTCTGAATCAGATTACCATTTTCAAAATCTGCACCTCTTGCCATCTGTGCTTTCATGATCTTGTCGGTTTCTTCTATTAAAATTGGAATAAAACGAAGCGCAATGGACATCATCATGGCAATTGCATGTACCGGAATATGAATCCGGTTGAGTCCACCAAGCGCTTTTTCCAAACCATCCGTCAACTGATTCGGTGTCGTTGTCAGTGTCATAAGTGAAGTGCCAATGATCAGATAAATAAGTCGGATCGTCATAAGTACCGCATTCATGATACCGGTGCTGGTAATATAAAATGGTCCCCGGTGCCAAAACTGCGTTCCACCTGGTGTAAAAAGCAGGTTGAACACTGCCGTGATCAAGAGTAACACAACAATTGCTTTGAGACCTTTTACAATAAACTTAAGCGGAACCTTTGAAATTTTAATCATAAAAATCAGCATTCCTGTGATCAAAGCCAATCCAAGAATTCCTCGAAATGTAAATAATGCAATGATATATATCAAAGTTGCAAACAGTTTTACACGGGGATCCAGTTTATGTACGACAGAATCTGCCGGATAATACTGGCCCAGAGTGATATCTCTTAACATATTTTCTCCTTATGATCGACGTAAAGCTTCTGCGATTGCCTTTGCAGCTTCCTTTACGGTTGTTGCACTTGTGTCCACGGCAAGTCCACAGCTGGCCAGATCATGCATCAGATACGTAACCTGCGGTGCTGCCAGGCCAACGGCTTCCAATTCCTTATAATGGGCATACACATCCTTCGGCGGTGCATCATACATCACTTCGCCCTGATTCATTACAATGATCCGCTCCACATACTCAGCCACATCTTCCATGCTGTGCGAAACAAGTATGATCGTAATGCCAAGATTCTTATGCATATCCGACACGAGACCAAGTATCTCATCCCTTCCGGCCGGATCAAGCCCTGCTGTCGGCTCGTCCAGAATCAGCACATCCGGTTTCATGGCAAGCACTCCCGCAATTGCCACACGGCGCTTCTGGCCTCCGGACAAATCAAACGGCGGCTGATAATATAAATCTTCCGGGAATTTTACCTGACGCAAAGCCTCATAAGCACGCAGCTCCACCGTCTTTCGGTCAAGTCCCTGATTCTTCGGTCCAAAGCAGACATCTTCGAAATTGGTTGTCTCGAACAATTGGTGATCCGGATACTGAAATACAAGTCCGACCTTGTTACGAAGTTTTTTCATATCGTAATCTTCATCATAAATATCCTCACCATCGACATATATATGACCGCTGGTAGCTTTTAACAGTCCATTCAACAACTGTGTCAATGTAGACTTTCCTGAGCCGGTATGTCCGATGACACCGATAAACTGACCATCTTTTATTTCCAAATTTACATTTTTCAGTGCCTGGATCTGATATGCAGTTCCTTCACTGTAACTGTAATTAATTTTATCGAGTATGATAGACATCTTCTATTCCTTCATTCAACTTTCTATGCCAGCTTCATAATTTCATCGACCAGTTCTTCTCTGGTCAAAATTCCTGACGGAATCGGAACTCCCGCTTTCTGAAGTTCATCTGCAACAAGTGTTGCCTGTGGTACGTCCAGGCGGTGCGCTTTCAGCTCGTCCACCTTTGAAAAAATTTCACGCGGTGTACCGTCCATAACGATTTTTCCTTTTTCCATCACATAAACGTAATCCGCGCCTACCACTTCTTCCATATAATGAGTGATCAGAAGAATGGTAACACCCTTCTCACGGTTTAAGGCATGCGCCGTCTCGATGACTTCCTTTCGTCCGTTCGGATCAAGCATGGCGGTCGGTTCATCAAATACAATACACTTTGGTTCCATGGCAAGAACTCCCGCGATTGCGACACGCTGCTTTTGCCCACCGGAAAGTTTATTCGGCGAATGATGGCGGTATTTTGTCATGTCCACGACTTCCAGGCTGTGATTGACTCTCTCCCAGATTTCGTCCGTTGGCACGCCGATATTTTCCGGTCCAAATCCGACATCCTCTTCTACCACGCTGGCGATAATCTGGTTGTCCGGATTCTGAAATACCATACCTGCCGTCTTTCGGACCGGTATGGTATTCTCCTCATCGAGTACATCCATTCCATCTACCCACAGAACGCCTTCACTCGGTGTCAAAAGCGCATTGATGTGCTTTGCCAGTGTCGATTTTCCGGAACCATTGTGTCCGAGGATTGCAATGAACTGTCCCTGCTTCACATCCAGATTCACATGGTCAAGTGCCGTGTTAATGGATTCCACATTGCCCTCTTCGTCTCTTCGGATAAATTCATGTACCAGGTTTTTTGCTTTGATAATTCCCATCTTAATCATCCCAGCTCAGTCTGTGGAGCTGTCCTTCCAACTTCATATGGTCAAATTGATTCTGTCTGAGTGCCTCGTATAATACGATGGCAACTGAATTGGATAAATTGAGTGAGCGTGTCTCCCCGATCATTGGAATCCGCACACAGGTATCCGGATTTTCTTTCAAAATCTCCTCCGGAATTCCCGCACTCTCTTTTCCAAACATAATGTAGCAGTCCGGTTCGTACTGCACATCCGAATACACATGTCTTCCTTTTGTTGTCGCATAATAGATCTTTGCGCCCGGATTTCTTTTACAGAAATCCTCCCAATTCTCATATGTCGTCACATCGAGGTCTTTCCAGTAATCCATACCGGCACGCTTTAAATGTTTCTCAGAAAGAGAAAAGCCAAGCGGCTCGATGAGATGAAGGCGCGTACCTGTTGCTACGCAGGTACGCCCGATATTTCCTGTATTTGCCGGAATCTCCGGCTCATGTAAAACGATATTCAGCTTTGCCATAATCTATCCTGTCCTATCTTATTTTGCAGCCCGCAGTTCATTGATGAACTCTTCCACACGGGTAAGTGCAAGTTTTAAATCTTCCAGTGAGTATGCATAAGAAATACGGATAAATCCTTCTCCTGATGCACCGAAAGCGGTACCCGGTACCACGGCAACTTTCTTAGACTGCAACAGTTTATTTGCAAACTCATCCGATGTCATGCCAAACTCTTTGATACATGGGAACACATAAAAAGCACCAAACGGCTCAAAACAGGACAATCCCATTTCTTTAAAACGCTGCATCAGATAACGGCGTCTTCCGTTGTACTCCTCACGCATCATCTGCACATCCTCGTCTCCGTTGCGCATTGCTTCAACGGCTGCGTACTGACTTGTTGTCGGTGCACACATGATTGCGAACTGATGAATCTTGATCATCTGTTTGATGATTTCTGCCGGTCCGCATGCGTAGCCAAGACGCCATCCGGTCATTGCATGAGACTTGGAAAATCCATTGATGACAATCGTGCGTTCCTTCATTCCCGGAAGAGAAGCAATCGAAACATGCTTTTCCAGATAGGTAAGTTCTGAATAAATTTCATCACTGATTACAAAGATATCATGTTTGATAATAACTTCTGCAATCGCCTCTAAGTCCTTTTTCTCCATTACCGCACCGGTCGGGTTGTTTGGGAACGGCAGTACCAGAATCTTTGTCTTTGGTGTAATTGCAGCCTCTAACTCCTCTGCAGTCAGACGGAATTCATTCTCAGCCTTCAGATCAATAATGACCGGTGTACCATTTGCAAGCACAGCACAAGGCAGATACGATACATAGCTCGGCTGCGGGATGATTACTTCATCACCCGGATCCAACATGGCGCGCATTGCAATATCAATTGCCTCACTTCCGCCGATCGTTACCAGCATCTCTTTATTGTAATCATAAGTAAGTCCATATCTGCGGCTTAAAAATTTGGCGATCTCGATCTTCAATTCTTTTAAACCGGCATTGGACGTATAAAATGTTCTTCCTTTTTCGAGGGAATAGATGCCCTCATCACGAATATGCCAAGGTGTGTCAAAATCAGGTTCTCCAACACCAAGGGAAATTGCATCATCCATCTCACTGACAATATCGAAAAACTTTCGGATACCAGATGGCTGAATTGTTTTAATTGTTTTTGATAACGGGTCTCTCATTATGCCATCATAATCCTTTCATCTTTTGGTTTTGCTGCCATGACAGTTCCATGGTCTTTGTATTTCTTTAAAATAAAGTTTGTCTTTGTACTCAGTACCTGATCAAGTGCTGAAAGCTTATCGGATACGAACTGGGAAATCTCACGCAGTGTCTTTCCCTCCAAAGTTACCATCAGATCAAATCCACCAGAAATCAGATAAACGGAATTTACTTCCGGATAGTTATAGATTCGCTCAGCCACCTTGTCAAATCCCATACCTCTCTGTGGAGTAACACGCACCTCGATCAGTGCAGATACTTTTTCCACCCCGGCTTTATCCCAGTTGATCAATGTATGATATCCACAGATAATGCCTTCCTTTTCCATGCTTTCCAGTTCATTCATAACTGTCGCTTCATCCACACCAAGGATGATTGCCAGCTCATTTAAATCAATACGGCTGTTTTTCTCTATAAATGTCAAAATTTTTTCTCTCATGATATTCTCCTAAAATGATTAAACTTATTATCTTAAATCAATTACAGCTTCATCAGTTCGTCTGTCTGTGTTGTCTCAAGGAATCTGCGCTCATCTCCATTGATCAGCACCCTGTCATTGCTGTCGGTTGCCTTTCCGATGATGACCGCCTCTCCACCGGCCTGTCGAATCGCATGCACGATCGCATTTCCATCCTTTGCCGCCATAAGTACGCTTCCACCGGAAACCATCTTATACGGATTCAAATTGAAAAATTCACAGATTTCCACAGTTTCCTGACGAAGAGGAATTTTTTTTAATTCAATTTCAAGTCCGACGCCGGAGCTTTGTCCTAACTCCCAGAGTGCACCAAATACGCCGCCTTCTGAGATGTCATGCATCGCTGCAACGCCAGACTGTGCGGCGACTGCGGCCTCCGAACGTATGGACAGATAGTCCACAAATTTCTTTGCCTGATCAATGAAAGGCTGCGCATAACGCTCCAAAAGTTCTTTTTCCTTCTCGATTGCAAGTATCGCCGTTCCTTCCAGTCCCACGGCTTTCGTTACCAGCAGGTCCATTCCCGGTTCCACCTGTCCCGGCCGGATAATCTGTGTATCGGCCGTTCCGGTCGCTGTAATCGAAATGACCGGTTCCGTCACGCTTCGGGTCACTTCGGTATGTCCACCGAGAATCGGGATTTCCTCTTTGTCACATACAGCCTGTATCGCTGCAAGTTCCCGCCGCAGATCATTTTCGCTGCAGGATGTCGGCAAAAGCAGAGTCATCGTAATACCCAGAGGTTTTGCTCCACTGCATGCCAGATTGTTCAGTGCATTATAGACACTGAGCATACCTCGCAGACTTTCTCCACAACATCTGGCTCCAATTGCCTGAACCACCATTGCTTCTTTTGCCTGCACCGCTGCATAATCGCCTCCCACCATAGGAGGCACAAAAGATTTACCATTATGTAGTTGTTTCAGCACAGAACGTTTCAAGGCTGATTCTGACAATTTTCCTGCTTTCATATTCGCTCCACTTATAGACTACAAGGCTGCCCCATTTGCAGGAAGCAGCCTGATGTTCAAATTAATTTGATGATTCCTTGTTTGCTTTCGCATCATCGGAAGATGTTTTATTGTCAGACGATGTCTGATTGTCCTTTTTATCATCCTTTTTATCGTCCTTCTTGTCATCTTTCTTATCATCCTTCTTATCGGATGTATTTGAATCATTCTTTTTATCATCTGTTTTGTCTGATGTATCATTCTTGTCGGATGTATCGTTATCCTTGTCGTTATCCTTATCTTCGTCTTCCTCCTTTTGTGCATCTGCATTAGACTTCAGACCGGATACCGCACCTCGCACCGTTGCCTCATCTCCTGTAGCAACTGCATTCTTTAACGCAGTAAGTGATTCTGCAGTGGCATCCTTTGTTCCAATGGTAATAATCTTTGGAGAAGCCTGATAATTACTCTTGTTGAACAAATCTCTGCTCTGCTGTACGCCGTCAGCTTTAACAATTTTCCAAAGCTGTGCAATACATCCGGTATGTGGTGTCTGATCGACACTCCAGTATCCGATTGCTTTGCTCGAATCAAGATTAAATTTAACCTTCGGATCTACGGTAGAAACGGTCTCGCTCTCAAACGAAATCTCACGGTTAGAAGGACGTGTTTCCTTGCCATATACATTAAAATGTATCACACCACCACTACAGTAGCCCTCAATATAAACCGGTGAATCCAGATTATTTTTAAAACGGAGATCCTTATAATTGCCTGCAATTGCTGCATCCATAGATGGCTGCACATAATGTACCATCATGGAGTGGTTATAACGCATGGTAATCTCAAGTTCGGCGCGTATTACCGCATTATATAATGTAGTAGCCACCTGGCAGATTCCTCCACCAAAAGACTCTACCGTTGTACCATTCTGATAAGCGCCTGCAAGTTCATATCCGTTTTCCTGTGTAAAAGGACTTACCGTAGAGCAAAGTTCAAACTCATCTCCCGGATAAAGGATTGTGCCGTCTACCTTACTGCAACCTGTTGTTACATTCTTGGCACGTCCCGGACTCGAGCTGCTGAAATCCGTCGAATAACTTCCAAGTAAATCCTTTACTTCTGCAAGTTCATCTTCTGTTCCACGAGGCTCTACAACTTCTGTGACAAGTGCAATCTCGTTGTCACTTCCATCCCAGCCATCTGCAAGGAAATCATTAATGGCATATACGGAATTTACAATATCAACTTCCACGCCTTCCTTACCCGGAACATATACAAACTTACCATTCTCACGTTTTAATCCGTTGTCTACAGCTTCCACACTCAGTTTCCCGGAATTGCTGTACAACTTCTGTGCTGTCTCCTGCTTATCCACACTTAAATGCATATCCAACACAAGTTTATTTTTCTTCAAATCCTGTGTCGTCTTATAACGATTGATCAGACTTCCCGCACGACCTACTGCGAGCGCTTCGGTAACGGCGGTGTCAACATCGGCCGTAACGCCCATATCAGCAGCGGTCATTTCGATGGAACCGGATTTACCCTTCAATGTAAATGTAGTGTCCATGAGACTATCTACATAGGAAGAAACGGCTGTCTTAGCTTCGTCCTCCGTCATTCCACCTACATCAACATTGCCGATGCACACACCGTCCTCTATTGCAATTTCATCCTGCGCCTGAACCGTCTGTGCATTTCCAAAACTGCATAACAAACCAAATAAAGTTCCAAAAAAGATAATTTTCCCTGTCTTCTTCATATTCTTTCCTTAACTATATTTCCACCATACTTTGTCTGACTACATATTTTATCACAAACCCTCACATTTTCAAGCCTAAGTTCGTGTCATTCATTATGCTTCCTACATTATAAATGCAGACACAACAGAAGTGACAACCATTGCTGCGATCAATACCAGTGCTACGATTGCAATCATACGATTTTTCTTCTTCATCCTATTCACCTCTTCGTAATTATAAGTTATAATCAATACAACCAGAAAACTTACAAGAAAGGAATTCTTTATGTTTATTTTTTTAGCTGTATTTATCATTTTTGTTTTAATATTAAATTTTGCGATTCATAAAAATAACCATTCACAGGAAAATGTTCAGGAACAATTCTGGGAAAACGAACGACAGGCTAATTTTACACGCCGCAAAGACATTCACAATCTCAACTATCTTACCATACCAATCGAAAAAATACCACAAAACCTTCACACAGATGCGGAAAAGACGCTGGTTCGCCTTTCTTCTGATAAGATGCTTAACCTGTCCGGTATTACCAATACTGAACTGAAACTGGAATATGGCGCTGCCAATCTCGATGAGCTTTCCTCTTACGACGCCAACTTTACGGAGTTTGTAAGTGCCGTAAATACCTACGCGCAAGAACTTCTTGCAGCTGACCAGAAAGATACTGCAAAAGACCTTCTGGAACTTGCCGTATCCTTCCATGCTGATGCAATCAGTATCTACACAACACTTGCAGATTTATACAAAGAAGCTGGGCAGACGGGGCACATTCAGGATCTTATCTCTTCTGCGGAGGAAATCAATACTCTCGCCCGCAATATCATCATAGAAAATTTAAAAACTTATCTTCCATAAGTAACATAATACTTATCCTGCAGACGGGATGCCTCACTTCTTGTCAGGGTATCCCATACGATTTCATCTGTAATCTGGTATTTTTCACGTAGCTGTTTCAAACGCTCAATCTGATGGGCCGTAGCAGGTGTCTGGCGCTTTGCTTTATATGTCAGAAGTTTCGGCACAAAAAGTTCCTTCTTTTCGGGCAATGCACAATTCATAAGGCATTCATATATTTTCTGTGTTTCGACTGCATCATCCAATGCACGATGTGCATGTTCCCTCTCTATTTGAAAATAATTGCAGAGATCTTCCAGCTTCTTCGACTGTTCCCCCGGAAGCAATGCCCGGGCTATACGAAGAGTATCACAAGCAGACATTTGTAAAGGTGCTTTGCGGTTGACAGCCCACTGTTTGAGAAAACTGTAATCAAACGATATATTGTGACCTACGATCACATCATCACCAATAAACGAAAGCAGTGTCTGTATCGCCTGATCTTCTCCCATTCCATTTTCCATCATTTCATTCGTGATACCGGTCAGTTTACTGACCCGATCCGGAATCGGCCGCGCAGATTTCACAAGTGTACCATAAGTATCAATCACCTTTCGTCCACGTACCTTTACCGCTCCGATTTCAATAATTTTATCCTGTTTCGGTGTCAGTCCCGTCATCTCTAAATCGACAACTGTATAATCCTCTGTTACCGCCTGTCTGCCTTCTATCATATGCCTTTAATCTCCCTGCTATTCTTTTCCGCGCAATTTTCAAAGAATGCCTTTATCTTACTACAAAACAAAACAGAGAGCAATCATCTGCCCTCTGCTTCCTTCTCTCTAAAAAATTTCTATTACTCTGCTCAATAACACGTTAAATCCTGATATCCAAAGTAAAATGGCCCCCACGACATATACCACCGTCTTGGAATCAAACCCCAAATGATATCCTGTGTACATTCCTCCGATTACAAATGCAATCGTAACTATGAGCGTCATGATTAAAAGCAATGTTGCATTCGTTCCTAAAAAGCCAAATGCAATGCCGACCAAAATCGTATATATTCCGGTTCTGGCCACCATCAGAACAAAACGTTTAATCCCCAGGTCGTTCTCGAGATGTTCCTCGATCCGTTCATTGCGAACAGCTTTGGTCATCAGTCGAATCCCAACTGCAAAGAAAATCAGCATTGCTATGATTTCGCCCAGCATCTTTTCATTTGCCACCGCATATTTCCTGCAAAACAAATCGGAAAGGAAATATCCCAGGAATAACTCGATCAGCTGCCCGATAGCAACCACAGTACATATCGCGAATAAATGCTTTTTATTTATTTTTTTCACGAGCGAGCCCTGGCATTCCATTCCTGCAAAGATATCCAATGAAATTCCGGCCACAATCAGCAAATTTTCTAACCAGTTCATCCTAGTGTTCCTCCAATGATCTGTTTTTATTTGGCATCATCTGCCTTGATTGAGTCAAGTTTGTAAATAAACTTCACACTTCCGTTTACACCGTCTGCTACAGAAGTAAATGTCTGATAATCTTCTCCTGCATCAATAACAGCCTGTAAACGATCGGTAAGTGGTTTAATATCACCTTCGTAACTGTTTACAATCTTGGAAATTCCGTCTTCATCAAACTCAACAATTCCATCTGCAAGTTTATGAGAACCATCATGTAACTCATCCACACCATCTACAATCTTTACAGTAGCATCGTTTAAAGCTTTGATACCAGCTGTCAGAGTCGGAACCTGATCTGCCAGTGTCTGTGTTCCTTTGCTCAATGCCTTTGCTCCGCTAACAAGGCTGTATCCGTTCTTCTGTACTGCCTCGATCTGCTTTGCAACGGTAGCCTTGGCACTCTCTGCTCCGGTAACTGCTGCCTGACCTGCTGCCTGTGAAGCAGCACTCTCACATGCACCTGCGAGCTGTTCTGCCATTGTCTTTAAACTCTGCTCTACGCCCGCTTTGATCTGTGCATTGTCTCTTCCTGCTTTTAACTGTGCCTGGATCGTACTTTCTGTCTTTGCAAAAAGCGTATCTTTTGCACCTGACTTTGCGTAAAGAAGTTCTGCAAGCTGCGCACTTGTCATTCCATTTGTAACTGCATACATTGCAGTTGAAGTCGGATCGTTTGCCTGTGCACCCTTTACATAATTTGTCTTGATTGCCTCAGCAACCTGATCTGCTGTCAGTTTGCTGGTCGCCGGCTGTCCTGCTGCTTGAAGAAGTACCTGTCTTACAACTTCATTGTATACGGTTGTTGCTGCGTTTGCATTGTATGCGCCATCATATAAGGAAGTATATAATGCACCGTCAGCAGTGGAACCATCTTTACTCTTTGTATAACGTAATGAATTATAAATCTGGTCGGTAACTTCTTTTGTCTTGCCATTCTTAAATTCTGCTGCTACTGCGTCGGATGCCGTCTTCTGTGCTGCTGCTTTTTCCTTGTCGCCCATCTTGGTGTTCAGTGCTTTATCTAACGTCTGAATACCCTGGTTAATGGTAGCTGCGCTGCTGTTTAATGTGTTGACGCCGGAAGCAAGGTCTCCACTCTTGGAATACAACTCACTCATACCGCTCGCATAATCTGCAAGACTGCTCTGTAAAGTATCGATTCCCTTTGCCAGATCAGAAGAACCGTCTTTTAACTTGGTACTTGCATCGGATAACTCATCTATCATATCATCTAAGGAAGAACTGTCTCCCTTTTCCATAGATACCATACTGCCTGCATTCATAACGATGGTCATTGCAGTATCTAATTTGAAGTCCTTAACATCTGCAGTAACTTCAAAATCTTCTGGAAGTTCCAGATTATCTACGAAATCAGAATCTTTTACATTCAGACTTTCTTTAATTCCAGGAAGTGCATATCCGATGATGACGTTGTTATCACCATTGCTCTGTACTTTACCATTCTTTACTTCCACATTGGTAAAACTGTCATCGAGAACCATTGCTGTCACTGCTGCAAACGGAACTTTTACTTCTACTTCCTTACCATTTATGGTCTCTTTGTAAGAAGAATTGTTTGTATAATCAAAATGGATGGTAACTTTACCGGACTTTCCAGCCAGATCCTTTGGATCAATCTCATTGCCATCCAGATAGTAAGTTACTTTCTGGCTGACCGGAGCTTCCTCATCGGAAGTTCCCTGATAATAAATATCGTTGCCACCTGCTTTCCAGGTAAGTTTATCTCCGTCCTGGGTGAACTCTTCATCACCCTTTACATTTTTGATATCTTTTAAGTTTGACTGATCCTCTAATGTATCTGCTTTGTCTTTGTTTGTAAGATGATCGCTTACAATTGTGTTATATACTTTACCGCTTGCATCAGAAATCAGGTAAACGCTCTCGTCTTTTCCGATTTCCTTGTCGTTTGCTTTAATGGAAACCAGATCTTCAATATCACTGGCATCCACTTTATTATCACTGCCTGTTTCTGCAGTTGTCTCTACAGTTGCATCTTCTTTCTGGTCTGCCTGTACTGCAACTGCTGTCATGCTGCTTCCAAGCAGTGCAACGGTAAGAACACCTGCTACAATTTTGATTGCATATCTATTTCTAAATTTCTTTTTTAATTCTGGTAACTTCATAATGAATCAACCTCCTATTTATTCTTGTTACGGAAACCAGCGCTTGTTGCACAAATCACACGGTCAAATACCATCAACATGGATGGAAGTATAAGGATAACAACGATCATACTGATGATTGCGCCTCGTGCCATCAACATACACAAAGAACCGATCATATCAATATTTGAATACATTCCTACGCCGAACGTTGCTGCGAAGAAGCTCAATGCACTGACGATAATGGACTGAATTGATTTGCTCAGTGCATCTGTGATTGCCTCTTTCTTCTCCATTCCACGGAAACGGTTCTTCTTATACTTATTTGTCATAAGGATTGCATAGTCGACCGTTGCTCCCAGCTGAATAGTTCCGATAACAATCGAAGCAATAAACGGTAATACCGTTCCGGTGTATGCCGGAATACCCATATTGATAAAAATTGCAAACTCAATGACACATACCAAAATGATTGGCAGTGTAATGGACTTAAATACAATCGCAATGATCAGGAAAATTGCTCCTATGGAAATAATACTTACGTTCTTGAAATCCACATCCGTGATTTCAATCAAATCCTTCGTACATGGGGCTTCTCCTATAAGCATCGCTGTGTCATCGTATTTCTTAACGATCTTATTGATCTCGTCACACTGTTTATTTACTTCATCTGTCGCGGCAGCATATTCGGAAACGATGACCATCATCTGGTAATTGCCACTCTTGAAAACTTCCTTGATATCATCCGGAATCATCTCTTCCGGAATATCCGGTCCCATAATAGAATCAAGAGAAGCTGCAAGCTTAACACCATCTACCTTCTTGATATCATCGATCATATTCATACTGTCTTTCTTTGACAGATCACTTTTTGCCAGTATCATATGTGTTGCCCCCATATGATACTGTTCGGTCAGCTTGTCATTACCAACTTTACTGCTGAATGTCTCCGGCAATGTTCCGGTCAGGTCGTAGTACACATCTGTATGTGTGTAACCGTAGATTGCAGGAACTAAAACTACAAGGAATGCAATTACAAATACGATGTAATGGTTTGTGATCCATCCTGCAATTCTGCTCATATCCGGAAGAATCACTCTGTGTTTTGTCTTCTCAATTGCTTTGTCACATACAAGAATCAGTGATGGAAGAATTGTTACACAACCGATTACACCGAATACAACACCCTTTGCCATAACAATACCAAGGTCAAGTCCTAATGTGAAACTCATAAAGCACAGTGCAAGGAAACCAGCTACTGTTGTAATAGAACTACTTACAACAGATGTAATGGTATTAGAAATTGCATGTGCCATGGCACGGTTTTTGTCACCATCAAATCGTTCCTGCTGTTCCTGATAACTGTGCCACAGGAAAATCGAGTAGTCCATGGTAACACCAAGCTGCAGGACCGCTGCCAATGCCTTCGTTATGTACGAGATTTCTCCCATAATCACGTTCGAACCGAGGTTATATATGATTGCCATTCCGATACTGATCAAAAACAGGAATGGAACCAATGCGGAATCCATAGTCAGCGACAAAACGATCAGTGAAAGAATAACGGCAATCAATACATAGATCACACTTTCGTTTTCTGCCAGCTTACGGATATCATTGTTGACGGATGCCATACCACTGACAAAGCACTGTTTGCCAACCAGATCATTGATTTCCTGAATGGCATCCATTGTTCCATCCGATGACATGGACTCATCAAACAGCACCGCCATCAACTGACTGTCTGCGTCTTTGTTATTAAAGAAATTGTAGATGTCATCCGGTAATGCTTCACGCGGAATACTGAAATCCATTACAGATCCATACCAGATAACATTTTTTACATGCGGCACATCCTTAATTTCATCTGCAATTTTTTGCAGATCTTTGTCATCCATACCCTCAACGACTACGAACGAAAAAGCACCTGTTCCAAACTCATCCAAAAGAATGTCCTGTCCTTTCATTGTCTCGATCTCCCCCGGGAGATAAGAAAGGATATCATAGTTAATTCTGGTCTTTAAGTAACCGATTGCTGATGGAATCAGTAACAGGAAAGCCAGAATCAGAATCAGGAACCGACATTTAACGACTCCTTTTCCAAATTTAATCATAATGCTCACCATCCTATATATTTTTCATCGCATTTATCATATGAAAAAAGATTGAATATGAAAATATTCAATCTTTTTGTCCTGTATCAATGTAATATACATTTGTGTGCATTTGTATATTCTGTTATACATTCATGTGAAATTGTATGTATCTTATAATTCTTTAATAATATCCATCATCGAGCGTGTGATCATATACTGATAGGCCTCTGCCATCTCTTTCGGTGGCAGAACCATATTCTGATTGATCCAGGTCTCTGCCACAAAACAAAGTGACTCTGCATAATACGTGGAAATAATCTCCGGAGTCAGCCACTTATGTTTGGATTCCTTTCCCGTCATCTGCTCATTGATAATCGTCAGAAGTACTTCCCTCACACACTTGCTGGCAATACTATGAAACGTAACAGGTCCCTCCAGTTTCACCACATGGGAATAAAAAGCCTTATCTCTCTCGATATTGGTAAAAAGAAGAAGCATTGCTTCCGTAAACATATCATTGCGAATCAGAGGCTGGACCGGTTCTAACAATTCCTTTTTTATAATCCACTCCAGAAGTTCAAATTTGTCCTGAAAATGATTATAGAACGTAGGCCGAATCACGCCAGCCAAATCCGTAATCTCTTTAATTGTAATTTTTTCCAGTAACTTTTTTGATGCAAGCTGCTTTAAGCTGTCCGCCAGTAGCTGATCAATATCAGTTTTGTTCTGTGTAGCCATATCTTACCTTACTATTCATCAAATTCCATGGTTACAAAGTATCCTTTTTCCGTCTCCTTCACATCCACAACCGTTCCTTTACGGCTTTTGAGCCGCTCACTTACCGCATAATTTCCAGACATGGCAATTGCATGCTCAATTGTGTAATAATAAGAAGTCGGGAGTTTTCCCTCTGTAACTGACAATTCATCTCCGACCTTGGTAAGTCCAGGTCGTTCCATCTTAAATTCCATCCGTCTCATTTATCATCATCGTCCTCAACAAAATTAACATCCACCGTGGCATTACGACGGGCATAATCTTTTGCAGCACGGGTTGCACTGCTTGAGATCCATATATTAGAGACGCCATTATATATCAGAATGATTCCAACAACAATCGTCGCCTTCTCCATCACTCCAAAAGCATCAAACACACAAATAAATCCGCAGATCAGACTTATAATTGCAAGAATCAGATTTGCTCCCCAGGCATCATATCCACACTTCTTTGCTTCGATTGTCTCCTTGATTGCACGAAAGCCATGAAACAAAAGCACAACTCCAATGACAATCGGAATCAGACTGACAATCACTGCCGGCTGGACAAGGAACCAGATTCCCACGGCAAGTATGATCACACCCATAAGTACAGACATGCCGTTCGTAATAAAATTCAGAAAAAAGCTTCCGACATACACAGCCCCAATGATAATAAGTATCACTGCAAACACGCTTCCCATGAGGTTGATCACTCCATCATTGCAAATGATAAATATAAGCCCCAGCACAATACATAAAATAGATGATGCCAAAAAATCCGCTTTGATTCGTTTCAGAAAATCCTTCATATGCATGCTCCTTTACCTATTCATTTCAAATTTTGTGTCATTTATTATATCATTTCTCTATTTCCAGTTCAACTTTTCTGATGAATTTGCTATAATGAGTGGCGAAATAGAAATGCAGCCATTCAAGGCTGCCTAAAAACTTATCATATAGGAGTATCAAACATATATGGGAAAAAAAGAAGTAAAAACAAACGCGGTACGCATTTTAGAGCGCAACAAAATAGAATACGAACTGATCAATTATGAATGTGATGAATTTATTGACGGCATGCACACGATTGAAAAAACCGGAGCTCCTGCTGAACAAACTTACAAAACGCTCGTTATGCAGGGAAAAAGCAAACAATACTATGTCTTTGTCATTCCAATTGCTAAAGAAGTAGACTTAAAGGCCGCTGCCCGTTCCGTCGGAGAAAAATCTGTAGAGATGATCCATGTCAAAGATCTCACCGCAATCACCGGATATGTCCGTGGTGGCTGCAGTCCACTTGGTATGAAGAAAGCGTTTCCTACCGTTATCGATGCATCTGCAGAACAGTTTGATAAAATGTATATCAGCGGTGGCCGCATCGGAACGACTATTGCACTCAACCCACAGGATCTTGCAAAAGTCGTTCGTGCAACTTTCGCCCCGATTCTTGCACAATAAAATGCATCAAACAAAAGCCACAAGCCCGGAAATCAATCATTCCTGTTCCTGGCTAGTGGCTTTTTATTATTTATTACAATATGTACATTTATAATATACGCAATTAAGATTATGATAATTTTTCTTCTAAAATGTCAAGAATAGTCTGTAACTCTGCGCCTTCTACCGGTGCCTGTCCGTAATCCACATGTTTCCAGTCGCTTCCCATTTCTCCTAAAAGATTACTTCCGGCATCTTTTGTCTTCTCAATCGTCATGTAACGTCCCTTCTGTTCCTTTTCATCCCATGCAAGATAAATACGATAACAAGACGGAACTCCCATCTCGCGATTCGGTAAATCGACACGGGCAATGGTCAAATCATCCGAAATGTTCAAAACCATAACGGAAAAATCTTCCGGCAGGTACGGATACATGCGTTTCTGCTGGTAAGACTCTTCAAACAGCTGATCAATATATTCTTCTTTTTTCTCGCAAAGCTGTTCCATCATCTCTTTGCCATTTTCAAATAAACGTCTTGGAAGAAATCCAAACTCAAACTGCTTACGCTCGAACAATACATACTGTTCCGGTGTCAACTGCATAGTCTTCACTTTTCCCGCATTCTTACGGGCTTTCTCCACTTCCTCAATACGCTGTACCAAAGGCATTTTAAACACCAGATTATCCGTAAACGGATTGATTACAATTCCTCCGATATGTTCCGCCTGACGGCAGGCAACTTCATTGATTGCCAGATACGGCATATTGATAATTGCCGGACTCTTTGGTTCCTGCGGAATCTGTTCCTTTGAAGTATATGCCGGGAAAAACAATCCATTTTCCTGACTATTGAGCAGGCATGGAACCGGCTGATTCTGCTCATTCAAATTTGCCGGTACCAGAAGTCTGCATTTGCGGGCAATCTCAATAAGCTGGTTCAAATTTTCTCTGGTTTTCTCTTTTGTGTAGACTTTAATCTGTGCTTCAAGTTCCTCATTTTTGACATCAACTGTCATACTCTGATCTGTCGGCGCATTCTGCATTGCTTTCTGACTTTTATTTATTGCATTTTTAAATTTTTTCTTGTCAATCATGTGTTAACTCTCCTAAACCCACACCATATTCTGTATGCATATCACATACGTTTTTATTTTATCATATATTCTACATCAAACGCAATGAGATGCGAATAATTTCGATGTAACTATTCAGAATCGATTAAATAACGTAAAACCAGGACTCGTCCTGTTCATTTTGGTGCAAAGACTCATCGTCACTGTGATATACCAGTTCCTGATTCTTCACGCTGACTTTGGTACCCTTGCTGACAGACTTGGTAATAAAAGCATTTCCGCCAACAACGACACCTTCTTCGACCACTGTATTTCCACCAAGAATGGACGCGCCTGAGTAAATGGTTACATTATCGCAGATGGTTGGATGACGTCTCACATGGCGCAGTTTCTGTCCACCCTTTGTAGACAAAGCACCGAGTGTCACACCCTGATACAGTTTTACATGTTCTCCGATTACAGTTGTCTCGCCGACAACAATGCCAGTACCATGATCGATAAAGAAATATTTTCCGATGGTTGCTCCCGGATGAATATCAATTCCGGTTTTGCTGTGTGCATGCTCGGTCATCATACGTGGAATGAGTGGTACCTTCAAAAGAAACAGCTCATGTGCAAGACGGTACACTGTGATTGCATACAGACCTGGATAAGAGAAAATAATTTCTTCCTTGCTGCTTGCTGCCGGATCACCGTCCAAAGCTGCCTGCAGATCAGTATCCAGATACTCTCGGATTTTTGGAATAGTCTTGAGGAATGCAACAGAAGCATTCTGCGTAAATTCTTCTAACTCTTCTTCCTGTTCCTCTGAAAATGCTTTTGTATATTTCATTACAACCATGATCTGCTTGTTCAAATGGAACAGCACATCCTCAATCAAAGTGGAAACCGTATGGCTGAGATTGTAAATTTTGTGGCTTTTTTCCCGGAAAAATCCCGGATAAACAATTGCCATCAAATGGTCTAAAATTGCAATAATCTCATTTTTATCCGGCTGATTATAAATATCATTTTTATCGATTGCACGCTCTTTTTTATAATCATCCAGTATATCTGTTAAAATTCCATCTACTTCACGTTCAATTATATTCTTCATGATAACCTCCATTTTCTCTAGGTTTTAACTGCACAATAATAATTGCTGCAAACATAAACACGCATCCTGCCAATTCTCTTTTTGTCAGTGTCTGATGTAAAATCGCCCATCCAGCCAACACCGAAATTACAGACTCTAAACTCATAATCAACGATGCAACCGTCGGATTTATTCCTTTCTGTGCAACGATCTGTAAGGTATATGCCACACCGTTCGAAAGAACTCCCGCATATAAAATCGGCATCCATGCTGCCGCCAGCTGAGAAAACTGCGGATGCTCAAACAACAGCATCGGCGCACAGGAACAGATTCCACAGAGCAGAAACTGCAAACTTGCCAGTTTTACACAATCCACCTTCGGTGCAAAATGATCAACGGAAAGAATCTGCAACGAAAATGCCAATGCACATAAAATTGTAAAAATATCTCCTTTTCCAATCGAAAAGCTTCCGTCTGTCATACAAAGCAGATACAGACCACACACTGCAAGTATCACAGAAATCACCTTTCGCATATCAATTCCCTTGTGCAGAAAAATGCCAAGAATCGGTACAAGCACGATATACATAGCTGTTACAAAACCCGACTTGCCGACCGTACTGTACTGCAAACCGATCTGCTGCAGGTTCGTAGCAATACAAAGGAATGCACCACAAATGATTCCACCTGCCAGCAAAGTTTTTTTATTCTTTTTATCCACTGCAGTCCCCTTCTTTTGTTCTGTCCCGGCACCGGTCTCTTTTCTTGTCCGAAACCAGATTACCGGAAGCAACACCACCGCACCGATCAGAGAACGGGATGCCGTATACGTAAACGGCCCTACATAATCCATTCCGACACTCTGTGCCACAAATGCAACGCCCCAGATAAATGCAGTAAGAAGTAATAACAACGAATGCCTTAATTGAGTACTCATAAAATCAAATCCTCTCTCTGCTCTCTATGCCTGCTTCTCCTTCAGAACATCACCGGCTACGCTAAACACCAGCGCATGACAGGACTGTTCTAAGAACAATGCTGCCAGCACAAATACTGCTGCACCAATAAAAAAGAAATTAATCTGTGCTTTTTCCTTTTTTCGCACAAAAAGCATCAAAAATACGGGTAATCCAATCGCAATGAGCATCGAAATGATCATTCCAATGATACTCACCACGGATACATGACCTAAGTTCATTTTGTCTTCCTTTCTTTTGTATCTGCCTCACACATGCTTTCAACGGGCAAATGCTATAAGCCCCATTATAACTGATTCCAAAAATTCATTCAAGACCAAGCCCGCTTCCAGCCGACATTCCGGCTGATGTTTTAAATGATGTTTTCGTATAGTAACTATTCGCCCCCTTCGCACACATTCGTATAAATAAAATGAGATTCGCCCTCCCTCTGTCTCAAGGAAAATACGAATCTCATCTTTCGCTTTCTTTTATATATGTGCTAACGAATTAGTAATAACCATTGCTTACGCTTGACAAAAAGCCAACACCACCGACTGCCATAATAATCGCAACTAAAACAACTGCAATAATTAATACACAGAAATAAGATCTTGCAAAGTTCTTTAAGTTCTTATTCTTGGTTCCTCCAAAAGAGAATACCAGTAACAGAATCAGACCGACACATGGAAGCGCAAACAGGATCTGATATCCCAAATATCCCCACATGCTGATTGGACGATATTCTTCCGGAATCATGCTCTCATTGAATCCCACATTGTTGTTCGGATATGGCTGATTCTGGTTTCCATATGTTCCGGTTCCCTGCTGGTTATATGCGTAAGAACCATTATTGAATGCAGCATTGTTGTCTGCTCCGCCTAATGGTGCGCCACAGTTTTTGCAGTTTGTTTCACCATTATTGTTATCTGTTCCACAATTTGTACAAAACATTTTCATTTTCTCCTAAAACTTATGTTGATAAACACCTTTTATAGTATATCACAGATGTAAAAGCCATGTCACGACATTTTTCGCATGATAGCACATCGGAGGATTTCCCGGAAAGCATGCCTTCATACGATATATATAATAAATAACGGTGATAATCGCAATCACGATAAAGACCGGTTCCCAGCAGATTTTGTTTTTTCCGGCAATATAGCGCATAAAGCAGAACCAGATGAGTGCCGGCAGCCACAAAAAAGCGGTGATATTATATGCTGCTGCCATCTTCCAATGCCCGGTAAGTATCGCACATACCCCTCTGGTCAGTCCGCATGCCGGACATGGAAATCCACTGAATACCACAAACGGGCAAATCGTGCCAAAAACAATCTGCGTCACACAGCCATACACGAGCAGCACAAGCAATGCCCATCTCCAAAGATAGAAATCTTCCGTTATTCTCTTACATATCCTCTGCAATCTTTCCATGCTTTTCGTAGTTTGTCATCTTGGAAATATGATTCTCCCCATCCACAAAAACAACTTTCGGTTTGTGCTGTCTTGCTTCCTCCGGTGTCATCTGCGCATAGCACATGAGGATCACATGATCCCCCACGGCCACCTGTCTTGCAGCTGCGCCGTTCAGACAGATCATACCGGAGCCCGGCTCGCCTGCGATCGTATAGGTTTCAAACCGGTTTCCATTCTCCACGTCCACGATCTGAACAAGTTCGTATTCCATAATTCCTGCAGCTTCAAGCAACTCGGTATCCACAGTGATACTTCCCACATAATTTAAATCTGCCTGCTTTACTACTGCACGATGAATTTTACCTTTCAACATTGTATATGTCATATGCTAAGCCTCCACGATAAAGTTGTCAATGAGTCTCGTTTTTCCAATGTAAACAGCGATTGCAACAAGAACGGACTTTCCAATAGTTTCTGTTGGTGTGATTGTGTCAAAATCAACGACTTCCACATAATCAATTTTTGCCAGAGGCTCTTTTTCGATTTCCTCTGTAATCACTTTCTTCACAGCTTCCGCACTCTTTTCGCCCTTTGCAACAAGTTCTTTTCCAAGCTTCAGACTGCGGCTCAGCACCAGTGCTGCCTTGCGCTCTTCTGCATTCAGATATGTATTTCTGGAGCTTTTTGCAAGACCATCCTCCTCACGGATGATCGGACATCCGATGATCTGTACATCAACATTCAGATCCGTAACCATGCGCTTGATGACTGCAAGCTGCTGTGCGTCCTTCTGACCAAAATATGCACGGTCCGGTGTCACGATATGGAATAACTTCAATACGACTGTCTGCACACCGCGGAAATGTGTTGGTCTGGTTTTTCCACAAAGTTCGGTTGTCAGTCCGTTCATATCCACATAAGAACAGAACTGCGGTGTGTACATCTCTTCCGGTTCCGGATGAAAGATCACATCCACACCTGCTGCCTCACAAAGCTTTGCATCCTTGTCAAGATCTCTCGGGTAACTTGCCAGGTCTTCCTTCGGTCCGAACTGCATCGGATTTACAAAAATACTTACAACCACACGGTCATTTTCTTTTCTGGCAGCATCGATCAGGCTCTTATGTCCTTCATGCAGATATCCCATCGTCGGTACGAATCCGACGGTAAGGCCCTGTGCTTTCCATGCTTTTACTGTCTCTCTTACTTTTGCGATTTCTCCATATATCTTCATTTTTTCTCTCCTTTCGAACCTCAGCCCATTAAGGACTGACCTGCATGTCAGGTTTTCATAGAAAGCCTGACACATTTAATATAATTTATCCAGAATTGTCTCATCCATTTTAAAGGTGTGCTCCGGTGCCGGGAACGTTCCATCTGCCACTTCTTTTCGATAAGCAGCAAACGCTTCTTTCATCTGTGTGCCGACCTGTGCATACTGTTTTGCGAACTTCGGCACCATGTCGGAATACATGCCAAGCATATCCTGATATACAAGCACCTGTCCGTCACATCCTGCACCCGCACCGATACCAATCGTCGGAATATGGATTGACTTTGTGATTTTTTCTGCCAATGCCTGTGGTACACATTCCAATACGACAGCGAATGCACCTGCCTCTTCGACCGCACGCGCCTCATCCAAAAGTCTCTGTGCTGCTTCCTCGCCTTTTCCCTGTACCTTAAATCCGCCGAACGCATTTACTGACTGCGGTGTCAGTCCCAGATGCGCACATACCGGAATAGATGCCTTGACAATCGCGCGAATATGGTCACAGACTTCCATACCACCTTCTAATTTGACTGCCTGGGCACGACCTTCTTTTACCAGACGGCCGGCATTGACAACGGCATCATAAACTGATGTCTGATAAGACATAAACGGCATGTCTGTGATCAGAAGTGTATTTTTGATTCCTCTGGCAACTGCTGCACTGTGATGAATCATATCCTCCATTGTCACAGAAAGTGTGTCCTCATATCCAAGCATGACCATGCCAAGTGAATCCCCTACAAGGATTGCATTGACGCCGGCTTCATCGATCAGTTTTGCTGTGGAATAATCATATGCGGTAAGCATGGTAAGTTTCTCACCTTTCTGCTTTGCCTCCCGAAATGTAACTGCTGTGTTCTTCATAATTTTATAAGCCTCCTTCGCCTGCTTTTTCATCTTCTTCGTTTTTGCATCCGGTTGATTGGAGCAACGCCCGCATTTTGCCATAATCCACCCCGGGATTTTTCTTTTCTGCGATTGTCACAAGCTTTGTTCCAAGAATACGGTACATCTGTGCATCTTCCTCTCCCAGACACGCAAGATGTTTTTCCACCGTACCAAGATCACATCGCTCAATTGGTCCGGTCAAAGCATCCACGCATCCGTTTTCGATCACGTTGTTTATATTCTGCCGTACCAGCGTCGCTGTCGCCACAATGGCTTCCTCTCTGGAAAATCCGCATTGTTCAAGCAACGCATATCCACAATCCAGTACTGCAACAACCTGATTGCTTAAAATGCTCGCGGCTGCATGATAACGGGGCTTATCCTCCGCACGAATGCTGCATACCCGGTTTCCGAATCCTTCAAACATTGCCGACACGACCTGTGTTGCCGAAGAATCCCCTTCCACGGTAAAAAACGCTTTTTCCAATTGTTCATAAGATGAAAATCTGTTACTGAACGGTAACATTGGATGAATAGACAGACACGCTGCACGCGTATCTTCAATTCCAGAAAATGAATCCGATGATAATGCGCCACTACAATGACATATTATCTTCTGCGCAAGAGGCAGATGTCTGATTTGTTCCCACACGCGCAGGATGATTCCATCCGGTGTCGTGATAAATATCAGTCTGCTGGCTGATACAAGTTCTGCCAGCGTATCATAACGCTCTGTCCCTGTGAATTGTGCGGCTTCTTCTGCCGCCCGATCATTCGTATCATAATATCCGAGAACGTCTGCACCATGCTCCACAAGATACTTTCCCATGGAACAGCCCACACGCCCCGCGCCTATGATTCCTATTTGCATGCTACCACCTTCTTTACTATGTAATACCTTACGGCTCTTCCGTCAGACCTCCTTAGAGTGTCTGCGAAAAATCACATCCGAAGTGACAACATTGTTCATCCGATACAGTTTCTGTTTTTGCTGATGCCACAAATCTCTGTGTGCAACGCCCAGAATACCGTTCGGATGAAACTATACCATAATATGGCCCTTTTTACAATTTATGTATTCGTACAAGTACAATTTTTATACGTTCGGTCAAAAATCCGATTGCACACAATGGTATACGCTGATGCCACAATATTAATTCCAGCACGAAGTGCCACTGCCATCGGTATTCCAAACAAAGACGACGCAATCGAAAGCGCACCAAATGTATTAAATGCCGTCTGCCACTTATATCCGGCTGAATATCCCACACCAATTCCGCCTATAATTCCGATCATACTGTACATAGAAGGTGGAAGTACCTTGTATAACACAATAAATAAAAGACATCCTACAATATTAAACATGCCTCGGTCGGCTGCACGCTGTGGACAATCCTCTGTAAAAGGCAAACAGACAGACATACAGGCAATTCCCGCCCACATCGCTCTCGGCAATCCCAGCAGAGATACGATCAGCATTGCGCTTGAAACAATAAATGTAAGTTTTATATACCATACATTTCTTGCAGAACGAATATCAAATTCCCGAAACAGATCCAAAAAAGTTCTGCGGTATGGTCTGTTTTTCTGATTCTTATAAAATACAAACATGCAGACAACCATACCTGCGGCAAGTCCTGCCACACGATACAAATATGCTTTTCCTGTCACATCATACCCCAACAGCAACAGATATCCCAACACAAACGTTGAATGATTATACATAATCACATTATGACAGCCAAGCACCATAAGAAGCATGATACAAACAATATTCACCACAAAGGCACCCACTGGTGGAAGCATATTGGCCAGCCTTGGTCCCCCCATAAGAATTGCAAATATTCCTGCGATAGAAATGAGTCCGTGCGTTGTCCGGATACCGAAATCTGCCTGTCGCAATACGAGCATAGCCAACAGAACCGTTACTCCCACGACACTGTTATCATTCCCGGTCAGTTTGCTGTACAGTGTCACCACTGCCACACAAAAAGCCATCACCAGATATACTTTAAAATTGTAAATAAGAATGTGACGTCTCTTCTCCTTCGGGTCTGTCGTATTTTTGATCAGCTGCTTTGAGCCAACAGAACTAAGCTGTAATTCCTGATAAAATGTCATTTGCATTCTCCTTTCCTTTAAACATCAGCACCTGCTGATTTTTAAAAAGCGAAGAGTACTATACTGCAAAATTCTGTTCATCGCAAGCAGTTTATAAAATTTTAATATTGCTGTATGGAAAGTACCTTTGCAAACAAGGTTTCATCGCTAATTACAACAATGCACAATCGTTCCCTTGTGCGCGAAACACTTTGAAACAGCAACCGGTAATAACTATAGTCCGGATTCGGATGTGCATTTCCCTGCAACACTCCATCCTCGTTATATCGGAAGTGACTGGTCAAAGTGATGATGACATTATCGAACTCCATTCCGGCCGCCTCTAACACATTGATATCCCCCGGACAGTCCGCAAGCGGTTCATCATATTCGATAAACGTATAGCCTCGTTCCGTTTGATAAAAACGGATGATTCTTTCTGCCTCCAATGCATTCGCTGCATAAAGGACATCCACATTTTCATAGGTATAACGGTCGCCCTGCTGACGGTTCTTAAGATCGAGCAATGTCTGAATAAAAGAATTCATTTCCCGATTGCTGCGGATACGTCCGGACAGTTTCAGTTCCTGAAACCCGGGCAGATCTTCCAGTTGTGCGGGAATGTTTCGCCGCTGCTCCGTTTTGGATAAAATTTGAAAATAGTCATAGGAAAAAACGCATACTTTTCGCTCTGTCTCTGCCTTTTCCCGGATAAAATCCAACGCATTTTCCGACATGCGCTGTGCCTCATCGATGAGTAAAAAAGCATAGATACTTAAAGCACATGCCAAGAGATCTGACACACTGATGATATCCACATTCTGCATCATGCTGTCAAGAAGTTTATGTCCTTCGCTGAGCATCCCACAGTGGATCAGACATACTCTGCCGGTCTGTGCCATCTCCTTGGCAAGATCGTAAATCAACAGTGTCTTTCCTGTCCCCGCAATACCCGTAATTCCCCAGAATTGCGCTTTGTTCGCATCCGCTTTCTGCGGATTCTGTAACGGATTTCTGCCCATCTCCTCGCAGATGGTTTTCTTTATCATCTCCTGCTGCTGCGTCAGAAAATAACGGTTTTCCAGAAATTCCTCTGGCATATTCAAAGGAGAAATCAGATAATTCTTTGCCTGCAGAAGCTGGTCCAGATTGCCGTCCTCATAAATCTGAAAATTTTTGATTATCGCAGTCAGCTCTGTAAAAGAGGTCTCACACAACGCTTCTTCTTTGAGTGTGTAAAGTTTCCCGGTCTCCTCCACATATGTATACAGCTCCAGTTGCGGCGCTAACGTTCCAAGATAGTATCGGTTCTTTTGAAGCTGCCGCTCGATTTTTTCCTCGGAAACCGCCAGGCTTTTCAACTCAATATTCAATACTTTCCGGTTCACACATACCTTTAAAAGATCAAACTCTTTTCCGATCTGCCGAATCGTATACGAATAAAAAAAGCCATCCATCTCCGGAATCGCCACGCCCTGCTGCCATAAAATATCTACCAGATGCCGCAGACTTTGGAATTCATGTTCCTTTACCGGTACACGCTCATGTCTTGCAGACAAAATATTTTCAAATGGTGTGTACGTATTTTTATTCTGATTTCTTGTAAGCAAATATAAATTTACTGGTCGCATATCATTTTCGCTTTCTCTTTTATCATATAGTCATTGTAACATAAAACTTACCACTCATTCATCACTGAAATTGAATTATTCTGCTCATACCAGCCATCCCCTATAATGCCGGCTCTGCAGCTATCCATTGACCTTAAATTCTTTCTCTACATGGTAATGCTCCTGCTTATCAACCAAATCATTACCCTCAAAATCATAGGTGTAATAGATTCCTGTGCGTTCCTCATCGGTATCTGCGGACAGATAGTCTGCCGCGTTCATCTCTTTGACCAGAAAACCAGTCCGGTCATAGACAAAAGCAGCTTCCACGACACCATCGGTGCCCGTTACCTTTACCAGACGGTTCATGCAGTCATACTGATTTCACAACTAATTATTTTCCATTAATTCAAAAAATGCCTTAATAGATTCGCATACCCAAACAGGATTCTCTATATCATCACAATATATCATATATACGTTTTCATCTCTTACATCCCAATAAAAATAATCACCACCTTCATTTCTTGCTAATGGATAGCTGATTTCAACATAACTGTTTTCTACCTAAGTCCATAACTGCTCCACTTTGCACTTTTTACATTTCCTTCCTGTTGTGCAATTTTAGTTTTTAATTCTGTTTGTGCAGCCTTTTGCTCTGCCACCTTTACCGATTGTGTAACTAATTTTTCCTGTTTGTTTATGATATTTTCTGCCAATGTTTCTACTTCTAATTGCCAAACGTCAATAGTATTTGATTTTCGGTTCGCAATCGATAAGTTCCATTTAAAATTTCTGTATATCTTGGAAAAATCTCAATCTTCCGCTCAATATACAATTCTGCTGGTTTCATAGGCTTCTTCTGTATGCCGATAAAACGGAATCATTGTATGCTGCATCAGTTCCCGCATTTCCACACGCGTTTTTTCATCGTCAATTTCTAACAGACGCTCACTGATATACTTTTCAAAATTAAAATCTTTTTCCATCTGCCTCACCTTACTATTTTCCCAATTAGGAGTTTCTATAATCTTCATATTCTTATTCGTATGGACCACAGCATTGTTTTTCTAAAACTAATGCCAAATTCCATGATCTATTTCTTCATTTTAAAATTTTATACTTTAATTTTTTACCTTATATACCCATGCTCTTCCTCTCATTTGTAATACAATTACCTTATCCCCCTTATTTAAAGGCTCGCGCAAAAGTAAATGATAGCCAGAATACCTTAACTTGCCCTTTTTATACATTTGCAAATACACCCGATTGTATTTTCCTGATGTTTTTTCATATATTGCCTCTTTGACATACATTCTATTTGCTTTTATCTTTTTAATAACCACTTGCAAATTTAGAAAATAATATATTATCCATATACTTGTAATACCAGTAATAAAGAAAAGCAAACCAAAACCTTGTCTTAATCCCATGGTAATATCTTGATCCACCGACCACCATATAAGCCCCCATAAAAGTCCCAATAACACATAAATGATAAAAGTCACTCCAAAGATAATTGCAAAATTTGACCACCTTATTTTATTATAACCATCAATTACATATTTTTTTCCTCTTCAGTTAGTAACCTCTCTTCCTTTTCTATTTTATTTTTCATTTTTTTGCACCTTCCTTAATACTATATAGTAGGGTTTAAAGCCCCTCTCCCAAATCCATATAATAAAAAAATGATTAAATTCATTTATCTCAATATAACAATCTATCATAATATAAAATAACCATCTTCTTCTAATCACTATATACAGATTATTCCATCACCAAATTACCATTTTCATAAAAATCAATTATCATTGATTGATTATCCTCACATACTATTCTCGAATAATTATTGTAGTCCTCGTCATAATCTTCAGATAAAACTTTATCTTCAACTTCCTATGTATTCCGGTAGACCGGTATCATAAAACTTGGGAGGCTACCTCTACGCTCCGGTCGGTGCCAAACAATCGTCCCCCCTGGACGCTTAACGCCCTGTCATGGGTACTTTCCTTAGATAGGATCCTAAAATAAGAGCTAATGCTTCTGCAAGGATAAATAAAAATTATTGATTATCCCTCTACGTCGCAAAATACTATTTAGCATCGGTTACAATCGGAAAGTTCATTTCAACAATAAACTCTTTTTTTTC